>Ga0207667_10003577_pt1 | contig 19202 bp, 17 predicted proteins | sample KBSCornC52_FD_184301 | JGI IMG/M metagenome (GOLD analysis project Ga0207667, IMG submission 184301) | Corn rhizosphere microbial communities from Kellogg Biological Station, Michigan, USA - KBS Corn C5-2 (SPAdes) (version 2) | ecosystem: Host-associated > Plants > Roots > Rhizosphere > Soil ...
CGTAAGGCAGCACCAGCGGACGAATTTTGGTGCGCAGGAAATGATCTGGGCACGACGTGCCGACGGCGGCTAATCGCTCGAAGGCTTCGCTGCCCACGAACTGCAACACCTCTTCGCTATCATCGAAGTGGCCGATTTTGGGTACTTCCCCGGAAATCAAACCGCGAATGCGTGGCATCAATGTGGAGGCAATGGCACTGCGTTGCTCTTGCGCGAGCGGCGGTACTCTCGTACCGACGAATGCAGCTGACTCTGCACCTCTTTTTGATAGCCACTGGATGGCTCGGTTGATGACATCGATAGTGTTCTCGTAACACTGCTTCGAAGTGTCGCCCCAAGTAAACATACCGTGAGCTTCGAGTAAAACTCCTTTGGCTTTTGAATGCTCACGCACGAACTGTTGCAGCCGCAACCCCAGTTCGAACCCGGGCCGTATCCACGGAAGCCAACCGATCTCGCCGCCCCAAATCTCTTCAGTGAGTCGCCGGCTGTCTTTGGAAGCTGCAATTGCGATCACGGCGTCAGGATGCATGTGATCGATGTGAGCTCGATCGACTAGTCCATGCAACGGCGTATCGATACTCGGTGCACGCGGATTGAGATTGAACGTGCAATGGGGATAGAGATCGACGATGGTGTCTTCGTCGGCACGCCCTCGAAACAAAGGCGGCAATGCCGAAATCTTTTCCATATAAAGAGTGGCGAATCCATCGAGCTTTATCGTACCGAGGTCGCCGCCCGATCCCTTCACCCAGAGTATTTTGACGCATCGGCCGGTGAGCGGATCTTTCATCAGCATCTTGGCGGACGTATTGCCGCCGCCGAAATTCGTGATGCGCTTGTCCTTACCGAGCAGATTGGAGCGATACAGCAACAAGCCTTCTGCAGTCAGTTTGTCCGCCTGCGAATCGTTCCATTCATTCGCGACCAGCATGCCTCGCCTCCTAATCAAGATTACTAGACATTGCCACGCATATCTGTCATTGTCAATCAATATCGACCAACTTCAATCAATACCACTCACGCGAACCGACCACTCTGAATCAATAGGCACCTCCCATGCTCGAAGCCGAACGCCACCGCATCATCGTGAAGCTCGTTCAGGAACGGTCGGTCGTCGGCATCGGCGATCTGGTCGAAATCCTGGATTCCTCCGAAGCGACGGTGCGTCGCGACATCAACGCATTAGCCGAACAAGGCAAGATCCGACGGATCCGCGGTGGTGCAGAAGCACTCAGCCCAAGGCATGAATCGCATTTGGTAGGTGTGCCATTTGCACTGAGCCGAGACATGAAGAGCGCCCAAAAACGGGCGATTGCCCGGGCCGCTGTCGAACTCATTCAAGATGGCGAAAGCATCATCATCAATGGAGGCACTACCACATTCGCAATGGTCGAGTTTCTAGTGCCGCGCACGCTCGACATTCTCACCAACTCCGTTCCGATCGTGACCGGACTGCTGGCGAGCCACAATCGCGTCATCGTGCCCGGAGGCACTCTCTATCGCGAACAGAACATCGTTCTCAGCCCTTATGAGAACGACAGCATCAACCACTTTTGGGGTCATAAGCTCTTTCTGAGCTGTTATGGATTGAATCGCTTCGGCCTGATGGAAGCGGACCCCCTCATCGTGCAAGCGGCCGTGAAGTTACTACGGCGTGCCGAAGAAGTCATCGTGTTGGCCGACAGCCGTAAGTTGCGTCAACGCTCTTCTATGATCGTCGCACCGCTCGAACGCATTTCGACACTCGTCACTGACGACGGTGCAACGGATGAGGAACTCGAGCTCTTTCGCACAGCGGGCATCAAAGTGGTCAAAGGCAATATTGCTGCTGAAGCGCAAAGCACAGCTCGAATCGCCGGCGCTTAAGAGCTGGTTACGAAAAGGAAACGCGAATGGAATCTGGTTCCTACATTGCGATCCTCGATGTCGGCAAAACGAACACCAGACTGATCGTTGCCGGTCAGGAGACCGGAAATATCGTTTGGATGGCAGAACGGGCAAGCAACACGCTCAATTCATCGCCCGTACGGCAACTCGATGTGGCGGGAATCGAGCGTTGGCTTGTAGAACGACTTTCGGACATCCCACATCGGGATCGCATTACCGCAATCGTGCCGATTGCGCATGGCGCTGCTGCGGTTCTGGTGGATTCCACACGGCAAGTCCTACTAGCTCCTGACTACGAGGATGCCCGCTTCGAACTCGTGGCGCAGACATATCAAAAGGAACGCGATTCCTATGCGACAACTTATTCGCCCTCGTTGCCCCTTGGGCTCAATCTTGGGCGCCAGTTGTATTTTCTGCACCAACATGCGTCGGACCTCCTCTCGCGCTGTCAACACATCCTGTTGTATCCCCAATTCTGGGCCTGGCGTCTCAGTGGCGTCATGGCGAGTGAGATCACATCTCTAGGCTGTCATACCGATTTGTGGCAAGTCAGTGGAATGCGATTCTCCAGTTTGGCAAATCGCCACGGATGGACTGCAAAATTTCCGCCGCTGCATCGCGCCACCGATACCTTGGGCGTAGTGAGCGAGGAAATCGCACGACGCACCGGGTTGAATCCTGACTGTCGTGTGTTGTGCGGCCTGCACGACTCTAATGCCTCTTACCTTTGCCACCTGAACCAAAGACTGGACGAAAAGCCGTTCGCCGTAATATCGAGTGGCACGTGGACCGTGATCATGGCTAGGGGTTCTGATCTACGACGACTACACCCTGAGCATGACATGCTCGCCAATATCGACGCGTTCGGTGAGCCCGTAGGAACGGCACGATTCATGGGCGGACGCGAATACCTAGCCATCGCGGGCGGTATAGGCGTACAGCAAACGCCAACGGTAGAAACGTTGCGCGAGATCATCGCGCGTCGCGTCATGGCGCTCCCGAGCTTTGCGGCGGGCGGTCCGTTCAGTACGAAAGCAGGACGTCTCATTGGTGTGGATGGCCTTTCGGGCGTCGGGCGCGCGACATTAGCCACGCTCTATGTGGCTTTAATGAGCGATCTCGTGCTCGATTTGCTCGGTGCTACAGGCAATATCGTCATTGACGGTCCACTTGCAACAAACGATGTCTATTGCAGTCTGCTAGCGGCACTAAGATCGCAATCTTCTGTGCATCGCAGTACGCAACGCGCAGGTTCAGTCATGGCAGCACGCGCGCTAATGGGATATCGATCCGACATTCCACAGGCGCCAGCTGTACAACCGTTATACGTCCCAGAACTCAAGTCTTATCAGGCGAGATGGCAGAACTTGGTCTGCTAGTAGCCCGCGTGATTCCATACTTGCATATCGCCACATAAATCTCCGATTCGTGTGTATAGTTTGAAACCACTACGCACAACTAGCCCATCTTCGCATCAATGATGCGTTTCTCTCTTTACAAATAGGCCGATGATTACGCACGCTCTTCGTCGTGAGCGTTGAAGAATTCCAGTCACTAAAGCTAGAAAGTATTCCTACTATTGCGTCATTTATTCCTTCCCACCTTCATTCATAGCGATCAAAACAACAATTTTTAATGATCGCCGAAACATCCTAGACATGTCGCAACATTGATACGCCATTATGTTTTTAATCCGTAGTTCTTGACGCATGCAACGCTTCGATCTTTGATACGGTGAAGTCGCTTAACGGCGAGTCACCGACGGTCTGCATGCGCAGACGAGAGTACTCCCAGTAACTAAGGATAAGTTCGTCAATGGGGGGGCAGATTGCATGGAGAGACTATGCCGCTCGCTAACGTTATCGAATCAGCTCATCAGCCACAGCGCACAAGTAACGTACAAAGTGACTTGACCGCGCAGCTCGCGCGGCATCCGCGCCTTTGCAGGCTACTGAGTCACCTAGAATCGAATCCCTCACTTCAACTGACAACAGCCTCCGCCGCAAAGATCGTCTGCTTTCAAGAGAACTACTTCTGCGCGCTTTTCAAGCGCGAAACAGGACGTACGTTCTCGAGCTGGCAGCGAGCATGGCGGGTCACTAAGATCTCGACCGTGTTACTCTCGGAAAGTATAACGATTGCCCGTGCAGCGGAACGTTATGGGTATCTAAACATGCGTACATTTGAGCGCGCGTTCAAGGCGCACTTCCAAACCTCTGCGCGAGAATATCGTCGGAATCAAGGCTGGCAGCCGCATTCCTATCGGTCCGAGTAAGCTCCGCATCTTTATAGAATTTCGCCTGCTGCCGCCATTTCCACTCTTAGCTTCAATAGTGTAAGAGACGGCAGCGGGCAAATTTTGGTGAGCCGACGCAGCAGCAGAGCGATTCTCGTAGAAACACAAACACGAAGACATACCTTGGTGGCAAGCTATTTAGTTGGATTTAAGACGAATCGTCGCCGCATTCTCCGCGCTGTATATTGCTTCGAGTCCCGTCCCTCGTAAGAGTTGTTCGAGAGCGATATGTTTGTCGAGTACTCCGGATACCGCATTACCTAAGATGTTCACGACTTTATTGTGCTCATAAAGAATCTGCATATGGGCTTGGGTGGCGAACGAATTAAGCGCAAAAGGCAGAGGTTGCGCTGCAATGTCAAACCGGACCAACTCAGTATCCGCGAACGCTGAGATCCCTAATAGATACCACAATGCTCCAACTACCACGGATACACACAAATTTCTCATAAAGATGGCACGCGAACATCCAATCATTTAGTTCATTTTTATATGCGACACAGGTAACCTAGGATTCCACGATGCTGACAATAACTGTTGATCTGGGGAACAAGAAGCTGACCCTATACTGCCAGTGCGCAAGCTTGGAGCTTGGGAGCGAGATCGTATAAAATCTCCACATTGATCTCGACTTCGCCTTTACTAGGACTCCTACGCTCGCAAAATCCCCTAGACGAGATAGATTGCTTGTGCCCTAGTGCACGCTGGCCCGAAGCGGAGACGCATTTTGAGTACGTCTCCACCTGGCCATGCCGCAACGCTTCAAACTACGTACGCGAATAGCATCAAAGATTAGATTGCAATATTCTTGCTTGAAGTGCGGCTGCACGTGTTATCGACGATGTTGCAGATACCCCGCCGCTTTGCCAGTTCCCCGCTCTGAATGCATGCTCGCGTGTATGAGTACAGTATCGTCGCACCGCGCGGGTACCTCTGGGGCCGCTTCTTCAAGATGAACTAATCTCACCTGTACACCCGAAAATAGCGCCATCGGTAAAGCTACATTGGTTGAGAATCGTTCCCGCCAACCTCGATGAAACTCACGCATATCGATGCAGTCACCGCCGCGCGGTCGCCCGTACATACGCGCACGTATTTCTGCGCTCTGCATATCATCGACATGATAAGAGAATGAATACAAGCCCTCCCCTTTTTCACGCAGCGTTCTCCAAAGTTCATCGCTGCGGGCGCCGGACTCGAGAGGTGCGATTAATTCGATGCCATGATTCCATGAGATTGCCGAGCGTATACCCAGCGCTCGCAACGCATGCGGTCCATCAAAGTCATCAATGCCCAGAACAGCAGTAAATTCCCGAACAGCCAGCGACAAATTCTCAGGTCTGTACAGTATCGACACGCGTTGTATTCCACGGGTGTATGGCATAGATCCTCCAAAGTTAATGAACGTCATTGCAGCGCCACATATCGCAATCTGGCCATTCTTCCCCCGATGAAACTCGCTCGCGCCCTTCTCCCTCCACCTCATGCAATGTTGACTTGGCCTTGTTCATGGGTTACACAAACTTAGCAAGTATTTCTAATCTACGATGCGTCATGATTTAACAAGTATCGAACCGAACGGCGTGCGTCCTACACTCAGTTCATCGGACCGTCATGTAGAAATTGTTTTATAGGTATCGAGGCAGTGAAAATTTTTTGTCTTTCGTGGTGCTTTTCAAAGCGTAATGTCGCTTGACCCAGCAAAGCCCCACGCTGCAACAAAATTCAACAAAGCAAGGAGCACCGATATGAATCGTCCAGCTCGCGTCCAGAGCGATCGAAATAGACGTTCGTTACCAACCTTTGGTATCTATGTTCTAGAAATATTGCGCCGCTTTATCGTAGAAATTTCGCGGCGCTGCACCACTGTGCAGGCTAGTAATGCTTCAAAGGTCATGGAAAACGCTAGGAAGCAGAGCAGCGAATGGGTCGCCCGATTAAATGCCGACGATGTTTCTGAGGAGGATCGTGAGGCATTCGAGCAGTGGCGGTCATCTGATCCTTCGCACGCTGTAGCGTACGAAGAAATTACATCCACGTGGTTGGTATTCACGAGTTTGAGATCATCCTAGCCAGGGCCGAGGGAAGACCTCCAATAATTGCACCTGCGCAATCCCACACTGCCTTGCGAATGCCGCACTACTCACTACTCTAGCCTAGCGATTTCATGATCGCGCTAATGACGGCTTCAGTACGCCGTGAATCGTAGTAGTCGCGCCAAGCGCACCTGAACAACGCCTGCTGGGCCACGGACAGACTCCAGTGGAATATTGTGATAAACGCAATCTTCGGTGAAGAAGCGCGCAAGCTCAGGAACGCCTTTTCCTGTACATGCATTGATGAAGCTCATCACGACATGCTTGTTGCTCATACTTTCATCCACCGAATGCCGGAGCGTAGAGCGAACGTACCGTATCGGCAGAGCGCATTACAAGCTCTTCGGTGCTAACCCAATTCTCGAGGTAATTGGCGTTCGGCGCTTAGTTTGCTCGCCGAGGACTAGTGTACGAGGAACGGTTTGGATCGTGCTCTATGTAGATGCGCTTCTCTTCGCGCCGCACCTGCAATCCCAAGCCATCTCTCAGCATGTTCACGAAGGATTCGACGCCCCCTTCATTGGATTGAAAGGTGCCGCCGATATGAAGGTCGCGCAAACTTTCGTCCTCCAGTACGAGTTGCATCTTGGTATAACGACTGAGCTCAGCCACGACTTCACTCAATGGTTGATCTTCAAAATAGACGGAACCGCCGCGCCACGCGATAGAACGTGCGATCTGGTCGCTGGACATGGATCGAATGGCCGTAAAGGCTGACTGCATGTCGGCTTGTTGACCAGCGCGCAAGACTGATGCAGGCAACGTCTCAGCAGATGCAGTGTAGCCGCCGTGATGCTCCAATACGTCGGCGTGACCTATCTTTACGACGCCTTCGCTTACAGTGACTTGGACACCGACGTCCCGGCGATGTACATCGAACTCTGTGCCTACGGCACGCACCCAAGAATCTCCTACAACGACCCAAAAGGGTCGCGTTGTATCGTGCGCGACACGAAAAAATCCCTCGCCGCGGTCCAGCCTTACGACGCGAGCTCGCCGTGAGTACTGCAAGCGTGCGACGCTGTCAGTGTTGAGTTCGAGGGTCGAACCATCCGGCAATGTCACAACGGAATACTGGCCCACTGCTGTTTGATATACGACTTCCGGAGCACGCAGTGCATACCACGTACCGATAATCGCGAGAACAACGGTTGCCGCCATCGCAGTGAACGTCCATCGGCGGCGCGATTCTCGTACGTCGGAAATTTCATTCAGTTCCTGCGCTAACGATACCGCTCGTACCATCGGCCCTGCCGCTTCGATGACGTGCCAGGTAACAGCCAATTCGTCATGGGTCCGCGCATGCAGAGGATGCGCTTTGCGCCAGACTTCGAAAAGTGCCCGATCATCCGCGGAAGCATCATCTGCGTTGAGACGCGCTATCCACTCGCTGGCTTCGCGCTCCACTGTATCTTTGTCGGGTAGTCGATGTACTTCAGCCATGAAGACAGTTCACTTTATGGTGATGTTCAAGTCCGCGCATCGTTGCCGCAGGTATTCGTGTGTGTCACGAAGCCCGCGCGCGATGTGATGCTCTACCGTTTTCGGGGAGATGCCAAGTTTTCCCGCAATTTCCTTGTAGGAACATGCATGGAGGACCTTCAAGGTAAAGGCCGCCCGGCATTGCGGCGGCAATGATGCAATTGCATCACGCAATAGTCGTGAACGCTCGTCGGCTAATGCTCTAGACTCAGGCGAGTCAGGCTCAAGTGAATCGCCACTTGAAACGACGCCTGGAGGTTCGGAATCCCCTAGGAGCTCGGTACGCGACACGCGATCGTGGCGACGTAGATCCAATGCAAGATTACGCGCCGTAGAGAACAGGAACGCTCGAGGCGTCTTCACATGCGCAGCGTTTTGGTAAGTGCGCAAGAAAGCTTCTTGAACAATTTCATCTGCGGTCTCTTTCGAGTGAACGAATCGTCTGACGTAGCGACGTAATGCTTCGCGGCTTTCACTGAAGAGCTCTGCAAAAAGAGCATTGCAGTTATTGATCATTGTGTCCCCCCGCAACGCAGCTACCTTACGCCTTTACCGATAGAGATAACCATTCGGTTCTCTAGCTGCGTTTTTGCACGCTGGCGCTTTCGTAAGCGGCGTCGCTTATCACGGTTCATTCTGCGCCGACAAATTAATTTCTCAGGCGGGTCCCTTCGAAGCCGTAACCGCGATAATCGCAGCGTGACAACGATAGCGCGCTCGCTTTCTTATGCATCAGGACTTTCCCCGCAACACAGTCCCCTTCGTGGGACATTATTTCGCACCATATTAGTTAGGCTATGACGATCAACGCTGGCAAATTCCCTATTGGGGATTTGCCAACTAGACTGTGGATCACTCTTGGTCCTTCTCCGGCTAACGCGCAGCTTGCAGGAACAGGCAGCGTAGGCGCGGAGCCAGCGCGTGACATTGACGTGGGCACACCCTCCTCCTCCCAACATCTTCATGAACACATCGGCTTTGCGCTCGGGCAGCTGCAAAGCTACTTTTCTTATGTCATCCGCGCGTTAGCCCAAAAATGCCGCCAAGGAGATTCCCTCAGCGCCGCCAAAGTCGATGCTAAGCAAGTAGCCTGCTACCAGTTGGCAATCTGCAGTGCAGAGTTAGCTGCGGCGCGTGCTGCAGCCGAAGCCTCGAGTTCACCCCTCTCCGAAGTCGATACACGTTTGGCCCTCCTGGGTTGTGCTGAGGGGATCCTGTCCGTAGCTCAACGCTTGGAAGAAGTCACCGCGGACGTTGGCGTCGACCCCAGCGCCTTCATGAGCTTTCGGACCGGCACGATCATGCAATCGTTGCGCACAGAGCTACTTCGCGGAGAAGCGCTTGCCGAGCTCGGGTCCCTTGTCGTGGACACTCGTGAGAGTTTCGGCCGCATTCACCTTACCGACGAGCTCACCATCGCGAGTGAGCAATTTCAAAAGCTTGCCCAAAGACTGGTGCAGCCGGTCGCTCAAGCCATCCATCGCAACGATTCCCTGGTGCCGGAATCCATTCTGCAGCCTTTGCGCGATGCTGGACTCTTTGGACTGTCGATTCCCGAACGCTTCGGCGGCGTGAGCGAATCCGACCAGACAGGAACGCTCACCATGCTCGTCGCAACCGAAGCGCTTTCCGAGGCTTCACTCGGTGCCGCCGGAAGTCTCATCACTCGGCCCGAGATTCTGACACGTGCACTGCTCGCGGGTGGCACCGAGGCTCAAAAAGCTCGCTGGCTCCCGAAGATTGCCGCTGGCCAACCGCTGTGCGCCATCGCGATGACCGAGCCGGGAGCAGGATCCGACGTCGCGAATGTACAGCTGAAAGCGCAACGGACGAACGGCGGCTGGTCGCTCACAGGCATGAAAACCTGGTGCACATTTGCCGGCAAAGCAGGACTCATCATGGTGCTGGCACGAACCAATGCCGATGCATCTCCGGCCTATCGGGGGCTTTCTATTTTGCTCGTGGAAAAACCTTCCTACGATGGCAGCGAATTCGAATTCCGCCAACCAGGCGGCGGGTTGCTACGAGGATCGGCGATCAAGACCATCGGTTATCGCGGCATGCGCTCGTTCGAATTGCGTTTCGAAAATTTTTTCGTGCCGGATGAAAATCTCGTAGGCGAAGCAGCGGGTCTCGGCAACGGCTTCTACTACTCAATGGCCGGGATGGTAGGCGGACGCTTGCAGACCGCTGCGCGTGCTCAAGGCTTGATGCGCGCGGCGTTACTCGCAGCCATCGAGCATGCACGTCATCGCCATATTTTTGATGCGCCTCTCGCAAGCTTCGCGCTGACTCGAGCCAAGCTTGCGCGAATGGCCGCTCAATACTACTGCTGTCGATTGCTGACGTTCGCAGTAGGGCGCATCGAGGGTGATGCTCGCTACGAAGCAAGCCTTGCGAAGCTGCTCGCGTGTCGAGCAGCTGAATCAGTTACGCGCGAATGCGTGCAAATGCACGGCGGCCTGGGCTACGCTGAAGAATGCTCCGCCAGTCGCTACTTCGTCGATGCAAAAGTGCTGTCGATCTTCGAAGGTGCAGAAGAAACGCTTGCGCTCAAAGTAATTGCACGAGAGCTGCTGGAACGCGCAGTGCGAGATAAAGACTGAAAAGATCAGGGGGAACGATGCCAAGCGAGAGTTCCAGCGGTCTACTTTCATACAAAACTTTGATCGGGCTCGCGGAACGCGATTGCGGCGCATACGGCGCAACCGAACCTTCTCTCGCCGCCCGCTTTACCGCATTGATCGAATGGATCAATGCACGCGGCCCGTATACGGCCGAGCAACTCGACGGCATGCGGCGTCAACTCGTGCGTCTGCTCTCCAATCGGCTGCGCATCGCGTTGGATCGCAAGCGTTTCCCTGTCATCGCGCAGGAAAAAATAGAGCGGCCGATTTTCGTCATCGGTTTCGCTCGTTCCGGCACTACCCTGCTGCACTCCTTGCTTGCGGAAGACCCTCAAGTGACCGCGCCGCGCTGGTGGCATGGTCATGTGCCTTCACCGCCGCCGGGTCTGGTTCCCGTCTGCGCCGAGAGAATGAACCTTGCTCAACGCGAAATCGAACGCTTGATCGATTTCGTGCCCGGATTGCTGGTCTTACATCCTTATTGGGACAAACTTGCTCATACGCTCATCGAAGACGAAGAGCTCTTCACCCTCGATTTCCGCAACGCTTATCCCAATCACTTATACAACGTACCGACGCTGGAAATACTGGTCGAAGTCGCGGGCGACCCGCAAGGCACCTACGAATTTCATCGCGAGCTCTTGCAACACTTGCAGTGGAACACCGGCACGCGCCGTTGGGCATGCAAAGGCGTCGGACATCAATTTCATCTGTCGACGCTACTCGATGTGTATCCCGATGCAATATGCGTTTGGCCGCATCGCTCGCCGGCGGAAACACATGTCTCGATGATGGCGATTGCCTCTGTGCTATATGACGCCATCGACGGAGGCCGCACGGATTGGCACAAGCAAGCACGCATCATGGCGGAATCGATGAAGGCCGGTCTCGATCACGCAATGGCGAGCCCGCTCATCGACGATCCGCGCGTGATCCATTTGCCGTTCAAGGAAATCGTTGCCGATCCCGTGGCAGCAGTACGCAAGGTGTACGCTCGTGCAGACTTGCATTACAGTGCCGAATTCGATCAACGCATGCGCAAGTGGCTCGCCGATCCGGCCAATAGCGCCGATCGCTACGGTCGCTTTCCGTATTCTGCTGCAGCCTTCGGCTTGAGCGACGAATGGCTCAAAGAGTTATTCGCGGACTACAACAGGCGCTTCGATCTTTGAAACGCTGCGGAGCACGCATATGAGTTTGCCCACCGACTTCTTGCTCGCAACGACCAACCCCATCGCGAATCGCGATCAGATGGCGGCTGAAGAAGACGCTCTCGCCGTGCTGAAAACACAAACGTATAAGGATGCGCGTACACGAACGGCCTTTCTCTGGCGACTCGCATACGGTGAAGATGCTCGTGCGGAAGCGCTACCTATGTTTGAAGAAGCCATGGATGAATACGCCTTCAACTATGTGCTGAAGGCGGTGGCAAGCGATGAGAATTATCCGCGACTGGTGCGCGACTTCATGCCGCCGCATTCATGGTTTGGACGGTCGCTGCCGGGTGCACGCATGGGTGGCGACAATCCGGACAACTGCTATCGCGTCGGCGGAGTCGCGCATGGTGCGCGCTATGAAGTCAGCGGCAAAGTGATCGGACGTCCAGCAGCGAACGTGTCGTTCACGTTAGTCGCCAACTACGGCACATCAGTGACCCTACAAACACTCGACTTCAATGATGTCGAACGGGCTAGCGATGGCTCATTCACGATCACGATCGACGCCACACCCGCACAAGGCAGACGCAACCACTTATGCACTGCGCCCGGCTGTAAATTCTTATTCGTGCGCGATTCCATGAGCGATTGGAATCAAGAGACGCCTCTCGCTCTATGTCTGCGGCGGGTCGATGCGCCAAGCGCGGACCCGCTCACGATCGAGCAGATGGCAGCGCGCGCGGCGCACCGCATGATAGAAGAAGTGCCGCTCTACTATTGGTTCACACGCCTTTTCAGCGGCAAGCCCGTGAATACCTTTTCGGTGCAATTGGCTTCGGGATCTTTGGGCGGATTGGTCACCCAAGCGGGCGCGCAAGGTCGGCTCAAGCTAGCGGATGACGAGGCCGCCGTCGTGACCGTCGATCCCGCCGGTGCCACTTATGCCGGGATCGTAGTGCACGATTGGTGGTTTCGAACCCGCCCTTATTGGAGTCACACCGCGAGTCTCACCAGCCCCGCTTCTACTCCGGATGCGGACGGACGCTTTACGTACGTCGTGAGCGCGGCGGATCCTGGCGTCCACAATTGGATCGACACGGGCGGCATGCGCGAGACGCTGATCCTGTATCGTTGGCAGGGGCTGCCGGCCCAAAAGGTGCGGCAGGGTCCGGCGATTGATCCGGTACGCGTGGTGAAACTGTCCGAGTTGCCGCGTGTCCTTCCTAAAGAAACCGTGATGACGAACTCACAGGGGCGAGCGCAGCAACTCGAATCGCGTCTGCGCGGCTTTGCACGAAGACTTATCGAACAATGAGATACCGCAATGAGCACACGTAACGTTAAAGAACATTTGGCCGATCATCTTGCCATTCGCGATCTGCTCGACCGCTATACCAACGGCGTCAATCAGCGCGATTGGGCCGCGGTAGAAGCCGTATTCACGGCAGATGCCACTTGGGAAGTCGGAGGCAACGACATTCCCGCAATGAATCAATCTTTCTCGAGCGCGCCCGCAATCGCAGCCGGCATCAGCAGTCTCGTCAATCCCATGTCGGTTCTGGTTCAGAGCAATCACGCCGCTGTGATCGAAGTCAACGGCAACACAGCGACCGCCGTATCGACCATCAACGAATTCGGTCTTCCGCCGGGCGCCGACAACGCCATGACGCTGTGGGGCACTTATTACGACGATATCGTGCGCGATAGAGATGGCGAATGGCGCTTCAAGCGCCGTAAGTTCAGATTGAGTTGGTTGGATATGACCGGTCCCAAAGGCCAAGTAATTGCAAAAACTCCGTGAACTGAGATCCCTATGCGCGAAATGAAAAGCCTCGAAGCACCGCTGAGCGATATGTCGCTGCCATTGACGGTCGAGCAAATCACACCGCAATGGCTCAGCGCCGCCTTGCGATTTCGCTATCCGACTGTAGAAGTGACGCGCAGCACGGTCGAGGACGTCATCTATGGAACGTCGACGAAAATCCGCGTCCGCTGCGAATACAACACAGCCGGCGCGCGGGCAGGATTACCCCCGACGCTCATCGTCAAGGGAGGTTTCGAAGCGCACAGTCCCAAGATGAAGGAAATGTACGCGAACGAGATACGCTTCTATCGCGACGTTCAGCCCAATGTGCCGATCAACAGCCCCAAGTGCTATTACGCCGGCAGCGATCCGAACAGTCATCAATCCATCGTCATCATGGAAGATTTGAAAGCCGCCAACGCCCGTTTCCTGCATCCTCAGCATCCGCAGCCCTATGATGAAGTGGCATGGCGACTAGCCGATATGGCGCGCTACCACGCACATACCTGGAACTCGCCCGAGTTCGCGGCGGGGGGCAGCTTGGATTGGGTCGGCAGTCGCTTCGACGGATGGAGCGTCACTTATCAAGAGCGTTACCTAGTGCCGGATGTTTGGCGTCACTACATGGAATCGCCGCGGGGCGCTGCTATTTCGAATCGTCTGCACGATGCCGGGCAAATGCGGCGTGCGCTGTTGCGCATCGGCGAACTCGAACGTGCCGAGCCTCACTGCCTCATTCACGGCGATACTCATCTCGGCAATCTCTACATCGAAGCGAACGGCACGCCGGGTTTTTTCGATGCTCAAGTGGCACGCGCATCGTGGCATCTCGAAGTGAGTTATCACATGACCTGCGCGCTCGACATCGCCGATCGCCGTCAGTGGGAACGCCCTTTGCTCGTTCACTATCTCGAAGCGCTCAAGTCGCATGGCATCGCCGCGCCGACGTTCGACAAGGCATGGCTTTCTTATCGGCGTTCTCTCGCTTATGGCCTATTCATTTTCGTCATCAATGAAATCCGCTTCCAAACGGAGGCAATCAACACTGCTTACACGGCGCGCTTCGGTGCCGCCTGCCTCGAGCACGACACCATGGCGCTGCTGCCGCGCTAACGCGCCCTGTCAAGCCCCTCTCGCAGGCTCTCGAGACCGGCATGCCATAAGCAGCGGTTCTTAGCCTCCCGGCTGCCGGCGATTTCGATGCTTCGGCGCTGGGCACTGTGATATGCTGAACGGCGTTCACAAAGTAGAATTTCAGAGCCGAGAACGCTGACCGATGAATTTCCAATTCAGCGCTGAGGACGAACAGTTTCGGCTGCAAGTCCGCGAATTCATACGCAAACACCTGCCCAAAGACATCGCGCGACGTAATTACCTTTGGGGCGGCGGCGAACCGCGCTTCATGGACGATTACCGTCTATGGCAGGGCACGCTGGCAAAGCAAGGCTGGGGGGCTCCGCACTGGCCCGTCGAATACGGCGGCACCGATTGGAGCGCCATCCGCAAGCACATTTATATGGAAGAAGTTTACCGCGCCGATGCGCTCGACCTCGGTTGGCAGGGGCTCTACATGGTGGGCCCCGTCATCATCGCGTTCGGCTCACCCGCGCAGAAGGAACGCTTCCTGCCGACACTCTACAGCGGCGAACATTATTGGTGTCAGGGGTTCTCGGAACCGAGTTCCGGATCGGATCTCGCAAGTCTGCGCACCCGCGCCGAACTCGTCGGCGATGAATATGTGGTCAATGGTCAGAAGATCTGGACCAGCGACGCCACCTACTCGCAATGGGGCTTTTTCCTGGTCCGCACCGACCCGACGGTCAAACCGCAACGGGGCATCTCATTCTTGTTGATCGACATGAAGACCCCCGGCATCACCGTTCGGCCGATCGAATCCATCGACGGCGCGCACGGACTGAACGAAGTGTTTCTCGAAAACGTGCGGGTGCCGAAAGAAAACTTGGTCGGCGAGCCCGGCATGGGATGGACTTACGCGAAGTACTTGCTCGATAAAGAGCGCACGACCAGCGCCTTCCTGTACTGGAACAAGCGCGAACTCGCCAAAGCACGCGAACTGGCCGAGAACATTCGTATCGACGGCGTCCGCATCATCGACACACCAGAGTTTGCGCGTAAATTCGCGCGCGTCGAAATGGACTTGCTCGCGCTTGAATGGTCGGTGCTGCGCATCCTCGCCGAAGAACGTTATTCGTACGACATGAACGCAGTGGTGTCCGCTCTCAAAATTCGCGGCTCCGAAATGCAGCAGCGCGTCGTCGAATTGCAATGGGAAGCGTTGGGCCCCTACGGGCTCAGAACGTATACCGAGGACGAAATCGTCGCGCCCGAACCACCGGTCTCGGAGCTGTGGCCTTCCTACGTTTTGGGTAAAACACCACGCTACCTGATCACGCGCGCATCGACGATTTACGGCGGCGCACGCGAAGTGCAAAAAAATATCATCGCCAAGCTGGCCTTCGGCCTGTAGCGGTTCATTTCGAGGTTCGCATCATGGATTTCAATCTTTCCGAAGAACAGCAAATGCTGCGCGACGGTGCACGGCGGTTTGCTGCCGAACAGTACGGTTTCGAAGAACGCCGCAAGCTGCTCGACACCGAATTGGGCTTCAGTGCCGAGAACTGGCAAACCTACAGCGAGCTCGGCTGGTTGGCGCTTGCGTTGCCGGAAGACGTCGGCGGTCTCGGCTTCTCGTTCGTCGAGACAGCCATCGTGATGGAAGAGCTCGGCCGCGTGCTCGCGCTAGAACCCTTCGCTTCGACGGCCATCTTGGGCGCACGCATCATCGACGCATCGGCACAGCATCGCGAAACTTTGCTGCCCGAGATTGCTGCCGGCAACTTGCGCTTGTCACTGGCGCATGCGGAACGCGATGCGCGTTATAACCTCTCCGCTGTAAATGCGACTTCGGCAAAGGCCGCGGGCGACGGCTATGTGATCGACGGCGTAAAGACGCTCGCATTCGATGCACCCTCTGCGCATCAGCTCATCGTTTCTGCGCGCTTGCCCGAAGGACTCGCGTTGTTCCTCGTTCCTCGCGATGCGACGGGCGTCACTTTGAAAGAGTATCGATTAGTGGATGGCTTCCGCGCGGCGGACGTGCAGTTGAAAGGCGTGCGCGTCCCCTCTTCCGCGCTGCTCGTCGAACCGAAGCGCGCGCTCGACGTCTTGGAAGAAGCCATCGACCGCACCACGCTCGCGCAAGTGGCCGAATCGCTCGGCGCGATGGAAGCCGTGCTCGAAATCACCAACGCCTATATCAAACAGCGCGTGCAGTTCGGGCAGCCCATCGGCAAATTCCAGGCGCTGCAACATCGCATGTCGGAAATGTTCGTCGAAGTGCAAGAGACCCGTTCGATTTTCTATCGCGGCATGGCATTGCTCGAAGCGCCCGCCGCCGAACGCAAGAAAGCGATCTCCGCAGCGAAAGTCGTGGCTTCCAATGCGGGCAAATTCGTAGGCGGCCAAGGTATCCAACTGCATGGCGGCATCGGCATGACCGAGGAATATGCAGTGGGTCACTACTACAAAAAACTCATCGCCTTCGAGAAACGGTTCGGCGATATCGAATATCACACCGCCCGCTATCTACAAGCAGGCTGAGCAAGGACTGAGGTCGACATGAGAGATGCTTTCCCACGCGGCAAGGCCGCGATCGTGGGCGCTGCTACCTTCGGCATGGGCGAAGCGCCCGGATTTTCCACCACCGAATTAGCCGCTCATGCAAGCGTGCGAGCGCTGGCACAGGCGGGACTCACGCCCAAGGATGTCGATGGTCTCTTCGTCCTTCTGCCGGACGAGTCGCTGAGCACAATGGTGTTCTCCGAGTATCTCGGTCTGGAAACGCGTTTCTCCGCCAACACGCGCACGGGCGGATCGTCGTTTCAGATTTATGCGAGTGCGGCAGCGCTCGCGCTCGATGCCGGGCAGTGTGACGTCGCCTTGATCGCCTATGGCAGCAACCAACGCAGCAGCACGGGCAAACTACAGTCCACGTCTCGCCCTTCTCCGTGGGAAACGCCGTACAAACCCATGCGGCCGGTCTCTTCGTATGCTCTCGCGGCCGCGCGCCACATGCATCAGTACGGCACGACCAAAGAACAATTGGGAGCCGTGGCACTGGCAGCTCGCGAGTGGGCTCAACGCAATCCAGATGCCTTCATGCGCGAGCCGCTCACGATGGAGGAGTACAAGAAATCGCGGCTGGTCTGCGATCCATTCGGCGTGCGAGATTGCTGCTTGGTCACCGACGGTGCAGCGGCAGTCGTCATGGTGCGCGCCGATCGTGCCAAAGATCTCTGCAAGCGACCTGCTTACTTGCTCGGTGCAGCCGTAGAGAATACGCATTACGGCATTTCGCAAATGCCGGATCTCACAGTGAGCGGCGTCGCTCGTGCATCGGCGCGTGCATTCGCGCAGGCCGGTGTAACGGCCAAAGATGTCGATGTCGTCGAGTTGTACGACGCGTTCACCATCAACACCATCCTGTTCTTGGAAGACATGGGTTTCTGTCCGAAAGGCGAAGGCGGCCGTTTCGTCGAAAGCGGTGCGATTGCGCCGGGCGGCAAGCTGCCGGTGAACACCAACGGCGGCGGTCTTTCGTGCGTGCATCCCGGCATGTATGGCTTGTTCACGATGGTGGAAGCGACCCAACAGATCATGCAAGTCGCGGGCGAACGGCAAGTGCCGGACGTACATATCGCGATCTCTCAAGGAAACGGCGGCGAGCTTTCCAGCGAAGGGGTGCTCGTGCTGGGAGACGCGACGACGCTCTAGCGTGACGGTATGACGGCCTATCCGGCACACGCGCGAACCATCGGTGAAATTCCGCGGTATTGGGCGGCACACACGCCCGATGCAGTGGCATTCTGGGAACGAGATGAAGCGATCACTTTCCGCACTTTCGCGGGGTTGATCGATACGGGCTACGCCCTCCTCGCTGCACGCGGTGTCGTGGCCGGCGATCGTGTGATGATCGTTGCCGAAAATTGCGTCGCCGAAATTGCATTGTTCTTTGCAGCGAGCGAACTGGGTGCGTGGCCCATTCTGCTCAACGCGCGATTGAGCGAACGCGAAATCGAAACCATTCGCGCGCACTGCCGCCCACGTTTGCAGTTATTCACCAGCATCGTATCGCAAGACGCGCGAGCACATTCGCAACGCGCCCGCGCTCGATCTTTGGACGCGCCATTCGTCGGCATCGACGTTACTGAAACGGACACGAGCGCAGCATCGGAACCGCAAGCACTCGCGACAAAGGTTGCGACTCTGCTTTACACGTCCGGTACCACGGGTGCTCCCAAAGGCGTGATGCTTACGCACAGCGGACTGTTGCATTTCGCCGCAGTATCGACATCTTCGCGACGACTCACTCCCGCAGATCGCGTGTATGGTGTCTTACCACTCTCGCACATCTTTGGCATCGCCACCATCATGCTCTCCACGCTGTATGCGGGCGCTGCGCTCTATATCGATCCACGTTTCGATGCTGCCGCGGCGACACGTGTTTTGCAGCGGTTCGAGATCACCACGTTGCAAGCAGTGCCGCTCTTGTGGCGCCGACTGTTGTCGTATTTCCGAACGCTCGAACGAGCTCCGGTATTTCCACACCTGCGCTATCTCTATGCTGGTGGCGGCGGACTCGAGCCCGGCCTGAAGGCGGATGTGGAATCCACATTCGGATTGCCGTTGCATCACGGATATGGGATGACCGAGTACGCGGGCTCGATGTTCATCACGCCCATGGAGAGGCCCCGCAAAGATTGTTCGTCGGGCGAACTCAATCCCGGCTGCGAAGTTCGCATCGTCGATACGGACGGTCGCGAAGTGGAT
>Ga0207667_10003578_pt1 | contig 19201 bp, 16 predicted proteins | sample KBSCornC52_FD_184301 | JGI IMG/M metagenome (GOLD analysis project Ga0207667, IMG submission 184301) | Corn rhizosphere microbial communities from Kellogg Biological Station, Michigan, USA - KBS Corn C5-2 (SPAdes) (version 2) | ecosystem: Host-associated > Plants > Roots > Rhizosphere > Soil ...
GGTCCCCACCGGAAGGAGTCAACCGATGCGACACCAAAACCTAAGCCGCCCGATACAGCCCCAGCAGCTTCACCATCCGGCAGTGCTCCCGCAGGGCTGTCAGGGCAATATCCGCCTTCTCTCCGCTGTCGAACCGCCCATCCACGTAGAACACATACTCCCACGGACTCCCCGGCACCGGGCGCGATTCGATCTTGGTCAAATCGACCCCAACCTCGGCCAGCCGTTCCAGTGCTGCCACCAGCGTCCCTGGCCTGTGTTCAATCGCGAACGCCACGCTCATCTTGTCCGCCGCCGGATCCTCGACCGCATCGCTCTCCCGCCGGATCAGGTGAAACCGCGTGAAGTTCTCCTCGTGGTCTTCCACCCCGGTCATCAGTACGGTCGCACCGTACCACGAAGCAGCCAACTCGGGAGCGATGCCCGCAACATCCCGCAGCCCCTCGGCCATCACATGCTTCACGCTGCCCGCCGTGTCGTAAAACGGAGCCACCTCGAACTCCGGATGCGCCGCCAGAAACCGTCGACACTGCGACAAGGCCACCGGGTGCGACATCACCTTCCGCACCTCCTCCATCTTCACTCCCGGAGCAGTAATTAAATTGTGCCGAACTCGCAGCAAGCTCTCCCGCTCAATCCGCACCGGCAGATCCAGTAGCAGATCGTAGTGCTCCGCCACCGACCCGTGCAGGCTGTTCTCAATCGGAAGCACCGCTCCGTCCACTGCGCCCGAGACGACCTTCGCCATCACCTCAGCCGACACCGTGCACGCGATGATCTCCAACCCTGTAAGGTTGCCCAGCATCGCCAACGCAGCCATGTGGCTGTTCGATCCCATCTCTCCCTGAATCGCGACCTTCAATCTGCACTCCCCTCATTCACAAGTAGATGCTGCCTATTTTATTCGCACTGGCAACCCGCACCCCTCGCCCCGCACCTTACAGCAGGGCACACATTGTCTCTGAAGCCCGTCATACCCGGCCAAAACGAACGCCGAATTCACTTGAGGAGACCAACAAAAATGCTTTGGACAATCACTATTATCCTCTTCATCCTTTGGATCGTAGGACTGGTCAGCAGCTACACCCTGGGTGGCTGGATCCACATCCTTCTCGTCCTCGCCATCATCGTCCTCATCTTCAACCTCCTCTCCGGCAGACGAGCTCTCTAGCCGAATCACCGCACAGATTCCCTCCCGGTCTTTTGTGCAACCAAAACAATGGAGTCACTCCCCATGAATAAAGATCAGATCACAGGAAAATTCGATCAGACAGCAGGCAAGCTCAAAGAGAAGCTTGGCGAAGCAGTCGGCAACGACAATCTGGCAAACTCAGGTGCCGCTCAGCAGGTCAAAGGAGCAGCAAAAGAGACCTGGGGTAACGTCAAGGACACCGCAGGCGAAGTGCATGATACCGCCAGCACGAGAGCCGCGGCAGAAGGCAACTTCATGAAGCAGCGTTCTGAAAACACAGCTCACGATCTCCGTGAAAAGGTCACCTCAACCGCACAGAACCTAAAAGACAAGATCGGCCACAAACTCGACGACATCAAGCACGATCGATCGCACAACCGCGACGATGCCTGACAAGTTCACTGCTGCACTCGCTTGTATTCCTGGTTCTCATCAGAAAAGCCCGCCATCCGGCGGGCTTTTTCATCGTCGCAGCAACACATCCGCAGCCACAAAGCCAAAGAAGAGCACGGAGATAATCCCGTTCAGCGTAAAGAAGGCCGCATTCATCCGCCGCATGTCCCGCGGCGAGATGATCGCGTGCTCATAGAGCAGCAGCGCAGCCACCACCGCAACCCCCAGCATCGCCACCTTCCCCAGCCCAAACAGCGTCACCAGCCAGCAAAGCAGCACCAGCATCCCCACATGCATCGCCCGCGCGATCCAGAACGCCGCCTCCACGCCAAACGCCTGCGGCACGCTGTTGAGTCCTACCCTGCGATCGTGCTCAAAGTCCTGGCACGCATACAGCACATCAAATCCCCCCACCCACAGCAGCACCGCGCCGGTCAGCACCAGGATCCGCACATCAAGTGAACCCCGTACCGCGATCCATGCCGCGGCAGGCGCAATCCCCAACGCCAGCCCCAGCACAACATGCGACCACCGCGTCACCCGTTTCATGAAGCTGTACGCCAGCACCACCGCCAGCGCCACCGGCGAAAGCTCCAGCGTAAGCCGGTTCAGCATGGCAGCCCCAAGCACGAACACCGCCATCGAGACCACCACAAACCCGCCGACAAACCCGCTGCTCAAAGTCCCCATCGGCAGAGCCCGTGTCGCCGTTCGAGGATTCGCCGCATCCAATCGCGCATCCGCCAGTCGATTGAAGGCCATCGCCGCCGACCGTGCCGCCACCATACAAATCACAATCCAGCCCACCACGCGCCACGCCGGCCACCCGCTCGCAGCCAGGACCGCTCCGGTCAGCGCAAACGGCAGCGCAAAGACGGAGTGCTCCCACTTGATCATCTCCAGCGTCACCACCGTACTCTTCCACAAAGAAGTCATCCTTCCATCGTAAAAGAGTTTGGGCCACACCGGCATAGCCAGCGTGGCCCGCTACCCAATAAACCAGCTCAACAAAATCAGGCTATGGCTCCTTCTGCTCTTTCTCTGGGGTCCCCGCAACCTGGAGGTTGTTGATGACCTTGAACACCCCGGCAACCCCATTCGCACGGATATTGGCAACATCTTTATCGCTCTGGCTGTCGACCACGCCCGACAACGTCACGTTGCCCTTCACCACCGTGATCCGGATCGGCTTCGCCGGATCAATCGCATACTTGTTCAACTGCGGCGCTCCATAGATCGCCCGCGCCTCTGCCAGTCGAATCCGGTCGTCCATCGGCGACACCGGCGCCACTTCGATGTTGTCCACCACATCCTTCACGCCGGGATAATTCGACACCAGGCTGACGGCGGAATCCTTGTCCGTCGGCCCATACGCCATGCCCCCCAGCGTCACCACTCCATCCTGCACCCCGATCGTGAACGCGTTGAACGCCGTCGTCCCATATCCCACTCGGTCGTAAGCCAGCTTCTCCCCCAGCTTGTTCCGCAGCGTCACATCCTCGACCGTCGGTCCAGCGACCTCGATCAAATTTTCGACGCCGCGTACATTCTTGCGATGGTGGACCCGATTATCCGCATCTCGCTTCGAGCTATAAATCTCCACCGTACCCGTCAGCGTCACAATGCCGTTACGCACGGAGCACTTCACATCTTTGAATCTCTTGTTCCCGAGCGCCTTCATCACATCCGCCTGAATCAGCGCATCGCTCTGCGATAGAACCGGCGCCGCGCTCTGGCCGCTGGCGACAGCACCGGCAGGGCTCTGCGCCTGCCCGCCAGCCGCCACACTCAACATCAACACGCCAGCCAGTCCAAACAAGCCGGCGATCCCAAAACTCCTGTTCCATCTCATTGGATTACCTCCGAAATTGACCGGCGCTTCCGTCCGGGTAAAACGCGGCCTGTCGTCCCACGCAACGTGCCATCTCGGCATCGTGGCCCTAACGATACTGCTTCCGCAGCTTATACACAACGCTGAACACGCCCGACTCATCCCGTGTCACGACAATCGACATGTTGTGGTTCAGGTCGTACTGCACCTGGATCAGTTGCTGCGCCGAAGAGTTCACGTTCGTTGCAAACGTCGCCGTAATCTGCCGCGACAGTTGCTGCTGCACGGTAATCCGAGCCGAAGAGTTTCCCAGCGTCCCGACGAACGCCGGATCGATCTTCACGCTCCCCACGCCGAACAGCTTCTCCACCCGATTGCTCACCGTCGCATTCAGCGCACCGCCCAGCAGCGCGCTGGTCGTCGGATCGGTGCCGGCCTGCATCTGCCGCTCCTGGTAGAGCTGTGCCTCCTCCTGCGTTCGTCCCAGCGCCAGAAGAGCAAAGACGTCGCTCTCACTCAGCGGAGGCTCCGATCGATACGTCGGCTTCAGATGAGTCGCCGTCCCATGCAGTCCGATTGTAATGTCGTAGTTCTCTACCCGCGCCGTCGCGTCGAGGTCGATGATTGGATCAATCCGCACCGGATTCGTGAAATAAACATCTCCCCGTTGCAGTTGATACTTCGTCCCGGCAAACGTCGCGCTCCCATCGTTGATCTCGATCCTGCCCAGGATCGACGGCACCGCCACCGTTCCTCGCACCGTCAAATCTACCGTCCCCGCCAGCTTCGCATACGAGTTCTGGAAGTCGAGCTGCGGCGCGCTCGTCACACGCACGTCCAGCCGAATCTTGTTCGATGGCGCACTTGGATCAGGCGGCGCGCTCACCTCCCCCATCGACGAGAACGCTGCAAAATCAACATCCGCGCCCACTCCAAATCGCGTCAACAAGATGCTTCCGCTCAAGAGTGCACTCTGCGGGCCGCCCTGCAACTTCAGATTCGCATTGGCCGTCGCGCTCAAACCATACAACCGCACTCGCACCACATCGCCGGTCGCCGTCAGATCTGCGTAGACGCCATTGTGATATCGAATCGACCCGCCAATCTTCAACTGCCCGCCGCCCGTCGTCGCCGTCAGCTTCTCCACCTGCAAACGGTCTTCGTTGAACACCAGCGTTCCGTTCATATCGCTCAACCCATTCGGCACCCCATCCATCGCGATATTGACCTTGTCGAACTGCACCCTGCCGCGCAGTGCTGGACTCTTCACCTGCCCGCCCGCCGCCACGGTGAACTCCATCTTGCCGCTGGAGATCAGGTCAGGGTCAAACGTATGCAGCAACGCCATACTCACGCTGCCTGTCGTCTTCACATCCAGCTTGCCGCCCTTTGGGTCGGTCGCGCCAAACAACTGCGCCGTCCCGCTGGCCTTCATATCCGTATCCTGACCCGTGATGTGGACCTGTTCCAGCGTCGCCACGCCGTTACGCAGTCCTATGCGCAGAGGCTCAGCCGCCTTCAACTCAATCCCCTGCAGCTTCACATCGACCGGATTGAACTCCGCATCTCCGCTCAACGCATTCGGAGTCTTCAGCGGCCCGCTCACCGTTGCCACCCCATTGATGGAGGACTGTGCCTTCACCGTCCCCGGCCCAAACATCGCGAGCGGCTTGCCGATGTCAAGCCCGGCCACGGTCACCTTCGCCTGTGTCTGATAGTCGCCGGTCAACTGCATCTGCCCCGTGGCATCCACCTTCGCGCCCACCAGCGTCGAATTTGCCGTGAAGTACAGTACCTTGCCTTCGCTATGCAACGCGGCGGTCGCGTCGCCCACGCCCTGTCCCTCATAGGTAACGCCCGTCAGTTGAACATTCGCCTTCAATCCCGGCTCAGCCAGCGTCCCATTCGCATCCGCGACAACGCTCGCAACTCCATCGACTCCCATCTTCGCCTGCTGCACCGTCGTGAACTTCGAGAGCGTTATATCCTTCCCTTCCGCATGGCCGTGGACGCGATCCGTTCCCATGTCATAGCCGCCGTTCCCGCCAAGCTGCATCCCATGCAGCTTCACAAGGACGCTCTTTGCTTCAATGTCCTTCCCCTGCACCGTCAAGTCCGCCACCGCGGACTCATACGGCTCTCCATACACCACGCCGTCCACCAGCGAAACATGTCCTCCTCCATTCAGATTCGCCAGCGTCCCCGCCACATGCGCATCCACGGCAATCGTCCCTGTCAGCGGAATCTTCTGCTGTTGCCCGACAATCTGCAGCACGTCCACCACCGGCGCGTCGGCAAGCTGCGCCTTCGCATCCAACCCCATTCCCTCATCCCACAGATAGGTCGTCACGCCCCTCCGCGACACCTCCTTCCGCGGTCGAATCTCGCCCTCCACATTCAGCACCGCCGCTCCACGCCTGAGCGTCGACTTCGCGACAATCACGCCCGAGTTGGGCGAGTACTCTCCATCCGCCTCCGCCGAATCGATCATCACGTCCGTCGTGCCCAGCTTGTACTCCACATTCGTGCCTTGCAGATGGCCCTTCACATCCAGGTCCGCGATCACCCCGTGCGCCGTGCCATTGAACTGCATCGCCCCATGCAGCACCAGCGGAATTGCCGCCGCGCCGCGCTTGCCATTGCCCTCCAGGTCCAGCGTCGTCAGCAACTGGTCGTACTCCGCAAGATCCCGCACCGTCAAGTCCACGCGCAGCGCAGTCAGCCGGTCGCCTTCATTCACTCCCAGCACACCCGACGCCTCCAGGCTCGACTGCGGCGTCTGCAGCGTGATCTGCCGAATCAGCACCGTCTCGTTCTTCCCCGTATAGTGCGCCAGCGCCTGCCCGGTCACCGGCACATTCGACAACGCGCCCTTCCGCTTCACCCCAGTCGGAGCGCACGTCAAATTCCCATCCACCTCCACGGTGTCGGCAATATACTTCGCCGGTCCGCCCCACTCCACCTTGACCGGCCCGCTCACCGCCGTATCGAACCCGAGATCCCCGTAGTGCTCCGGTGCCGTCACGTCCATAATCGTGCGCAGCGGAATCTTCGTCAGCGTCGCCGTCAGATAAGCATAGGCTGGCTGCACTTTGGGCGTCGCCGCCGCACCCGTCACCGGAGCCTTCGCCCCGATGGACTTCGCCGTCGTATTCGCCGTAGCCACCGCGGCCTTCGTCGTAGGCGAAACCACGGGAACATTCCCCGGAGTCTCCCCCAGCCAGTTCACAATCCGCAACTCGCCCGCAGCATTTCCACCCCCCGGTAGATAGCCCGTCATCGCCGTCAGCAGCAACTCCGCAGGAGTAATATGCAGCGTCGCTCCACCATCCACATCGTGCAGCCGCACATACTCATTCCGATAAGACGCATCGTGAATCTTCGCTGTTCCCGACAGCAAATATCCCTGCACGCACTCCGGATCGGGCGGCAACACCTTAGCGTCCGGCTTCGTCCGACGCTGCCAGAACTTCGGCCGCTTCTGTGCAACGGCAGGCGTCACCGCGCAGCTATGACCCTTCAAGTCCAGGTCCACCGTCCCCGCGCTCAACCCATCCACATTCGCCAGCACCGAGATCTGCTTCAGCTCCAGAGCCCCCTTCGCCGTCGCCTGCCACTCCGGCTGCACAAAATGATTCAGGCTCCCCGTCGCCTCCAGTTTCGAACTCTTCCCGCTCGTAAACTCCAGTTTCTTCAGCTCGACCGCATCCCGCCCCAGCTCCGCCTCGACATGCAGTGTCGACTGCGCCTCAGCCTGAACTCCCACCTTCGTCCGCAGGTCCTTCAAGTCGATCGTCGCCCCATATCGGTCGCTCAAAAAGATGTAGTGCACCTCCGCATCCAGATCCCGCGCCGCCATATCGAACGGAATCGCGCGATCATTCAACAGCGCTACCCCATCGGCAACCACAATCTCCTTCGCCTTCAAGTCCAGCAGCGTGTCCGTCACAGAAGTCTTGCTTGTGTTCGGATGCTTCGGCACCGGCTGATTCGTCTTCCCGTCCTTATCGATCATCAAATGAAACTGCGGCCGGTCCACCCGCAACCAGTCCAGGCTCACATGCGAAGCCAGCCCGCTCCCCGCAGCATGGGAAGCAAAGCTCAGCAGCTTCATCCGCAGCTGAATCGTATCGGCGGATAAATATGGAGCTTCGCCCGGTCCCTCCAGCCCATGAATCACCAGTCCATGCGCCTCAATCCCCAGGTGCCACACGTTGAAGCTGACCTGTTTCAACTCCACTCGTCCGCCGGTAGCATCTTCCAGCACCCTCACAACTTGCCTATTCACGCGGCGCTCAAAATCCGGCGTAGTTGTATACCAGGCAAATCCCAGAAACAGCACCAGAACCAGCGCCATCAGTCCCAGGCAGCACCACACCACCCCACGTCCCACCCGTGTTGCCAGCGACCGCTTCACCTTGGCGACCTCTTCGGCCAGCTTCGCCTCCAGGCGATCCTTCTTCGCCGCCAGCTTCTTCTCCAGATCGCTCAAGGCGCCACCTCGCCCTGCGTCATCAGCCGCACGCTTCCCTGCACCCGCAGCGACTGCAACCAGTCCCGCAGCAGGTTGCCCACCTGTTGCTGCAGCAGCACCTCCTCAATTCGTTTCGAGATCGTATCCAATGCAGGCGGAGTCACATTCCGCTTTGCATACTCCGGCAGCATCGTCTTCTCGTAGTACGCCTTGATCTCATCGTCGGAGATCCGTATTCCGTTCCGGAACCGCACCTCGATAAACTTCAGCAACTCCATCCGCTTCCGCCACCGGTCCCGAAACTCCTCCACCGTAAATCCGTGCTCGCCGACATACTTCTGCCAACCGGCATCCGTCTCGCAGTGGTACTGCTTGCACGCAGGAATATCCTTGCGCAACGTCGCCAACTGAGCATCCAGCTCCACGTCCGTCACCCTGTCCTCGGGCTGCAACGCGGCCTGCTGAAGAATCAGGTCCCGATCCACCAGTCGCTGGATCGCCCTCTCCCGCGAAAAAGTTGCCGCCGCACGGTAAGGTTGAATCTCCTCGAACCGTCGTTCCTCATCCACGTCGCTCTCAAGAATCACGTCTCCGTTCACGACCGCGACCATTCGATCCAGCACCACTCCCGGCGCGGCCTTGGAAGCTGTGTCGCTACTCGCAACAGCCTGCTGTTGATTCGTTGTCGTCGTCGGTTCCTGCGCAAATCCCGCCCCAAGTCCCCACACCACAGCCAGCGCAGCCGCGCCTCTGGTCCACCGCCACACCGTGTTGTGCCCCGTCACAACCATCTAGAAACTCTCTCCGATGCTGAAGAAGAAGTTGAAGTGCCCCGCCTTGCCTACATGGGGAGGATTGTTCTGAAAGTCGTAGATCACCGGGTAAATCGGCGGATTCAGGTTATAGCTGAAGTCCAGCCGCACCGGTCCCACCGGCGTCTTGTACCGCGCGCCCAGCCCAATGTCGTGCGAAAAATAATTGAAGCTGCAAGTCCCCACCTTCCCCGACACGTCCTTGCAGGTATCCCGGTCCGGCTGCTTGAAGTGCTTGAAACTTGGAAACATGTCTCCCGGATTCTGAAACACGTTCCCCATATCGTGAAACACCACAAAGTTCAGGCTGCTGCCCACAAAGGGAAGCGTCGGAGCGGGCATCCGAAACTCGAACGTATTCACAAACGCCGCCGTCCCGCCCACGGGAAACCCCGTCTGCAGGTCCCTTGGCCCGGCTCCATTGATCCCGAACCCGCGCAGCGACGCGGCTCCGCCCGCATACAACCGCTCCGGCAACGGCACCGCGCTGCAACTGGGATTCGTCTTCAACAAATTCCCCAGGCACGCGTCGTTGCCCACGTTTGGATTCGCGCTCCACGCCCGCTCATAGCCGATCCGCGTATTCCGCGCAAACACATACTTCTCCTTGCCGAACTGGTAGTACGACGCGTTCGATCCATCCACCTTCCAGAAGTCCGTCTGCGAGCCGAACTTCGACGACGCCACAAACGTCTGCACCGTCGAATACGATCCCTTCACCGCATCCAGCGGGCCCGGCGACCGCGTATCGTGAAACCATGTAATCCCCGGCCCGCCCACACGCACCGGCTGCGATTGCAGCGGGATCAAGTCCGCCGACACCTGCAGGCTGTTAACCTTCACCCTCCGATACTGAAAGTCGTAGATAAACGTGTCCTTCAACTGCGGCCTCTGCGTCAGCCTGAAGTCTCCCTGCAGCGTCGACGACGTAAACGTCGTGATGTCCTGAATGTTCGAGTAGCCTCCTGAGATCGCCCCCGCCCAGGTCTTGCTTCCATAAAAATGCGGGTTCTGCAGCGTAAGAATCGCCACCTGCTCCAGCAAACCGAACGCCGAGTGCAGCGTCAGCGTATCCTCCGTGCCCCGCAGGTTGATCCGCGACACATCCAGCGACACCCGCGGGCTGACTCCCACCTTCCCTTCCTGCGTGATCGTCTCATTCGGCGTCAGGCCCAACTGGATGCGCGAAGCCTCGGAGATCATTCCCTGGCTCGGCGTCCCTGTCTGCGCCTCGAAGCCAACCCCATACGTCACATTCCACCGCTTCGCTTCCGTCAGTTGGATCAGCACATTCTTCTGCGGAGCATCTCCCGTAGGGTTCTGCACCGCTGCCACCACTTCGTTGAACAGCGCGATGTTGTACAGATTCCGTTGCGTCTCCAGCAGCGCCGTCTGGTCCAGCGGATCGCCCGCATGAACCAGGATCTGCCCCTGCACCACCGAAGGCTTCGTCTTCTCCACTCCCGACAGCAGCACCTTGTTCACAAAGACCTGCTGCCCCTCCGTCACATTCAGCGAAACGTCCGTCTTGTCCGGATCCGTCGCTTCCTTCTGCTGCTTAATCTCCACCTTCACCTGATCGAACCCATGCGCCAGGTAATACTCCAGCACCGCATCCCGGTCACCCGAAAGCGTCACCAGCGAGAACGGTTGCCCCGCCTGGGTATTCATCAATCCGCGCACATCGGTGGCCCTGCTCGCATCCACGCCCACCAGGTCCACCTTGCCGAACTTCTGTTGCGGCCCCTCCGTCACCACGTAGGTCACGCGAATCTGCGCCGTCTTCAGCGGCCTCCCACTCGGTGCGCTGTCGGCATCCTGCACGTCCGTCTTCACCGTAGCTTCATCAAAACCGTTCGCCCGGTAGAGCGCCTGGATCGAACTCACGTCCGCGGCCACCAGCGCCGGACTATACCGCCCACTCCGCAGATACGCATTCCCTTTCACCACCCGCATCCGCTCGCGCAGCAGATCGTCCGTGAAGTATTTGTTCCCCTTCAACTCCACGTCCAGCACCTTATGTTTGATCCCGCGGTCCACCGTAAACACCACTCTTTCCGCCGGTGTATCCTCTCCGATCACCCTCACTGCCACCGCAGCATCGAAGTATCCCTGCTGTTGCAGATAGTCCCGAATATTATGAACGCCCTCATTCAACAGATCGTTATCGATTGTCCCTTCTTCAAAGATCGGCACCAGCAGATGCAGCCGGCTCTTGGACAGCCGCACTCCCTCCACCAACACCTGCACCTGCGGCCCCGGATTCACGCGAAACTCGTAATCCACCTGCTTTCGTGACGCAACGTAGGTCTGCTTCTGCAACGTCACCGTCGCTTCCAGGCGATCCTTCTTCTGATAGAGCGTCCGCAGCCGAGCCAACGCGTTGCTCGTCGTATCGCGAGTCACCTTGCTTCCCTGCTTCAGCTTGCCCTTCTTCCGAAACTCAGCCGTCGTCAGCCCGATATCGGCGCCTTCCACCGCCACCTGCCCAATCCGCGCCTGTGGCCCAATCGCGACCGTGTACGTTACATTGACCTGCGCCCCCACGGCATCCATCGTCGTCTTAACGGAGATCCCGGGCTCGTAGTAGCCCTGCTGCTGCAACATCTGCTTGATCCCCTCCGTCCCCGCCGGAATCTCCTCATCCGTAAACGCCGTCCCTGGCGACAACTTCGTCGCAAACTCCAGCAGCGACATCAGCCGATCGTTCTTCACGCCCTCAATCGTCACTCGCCCCACGTAATACCGAGGCGGCCCTGCGAAGATCAGCGTCACCCCGCCGCCCTGCTTGATCCCTCGAACCGTAATGTCCCGATACCGCCCGCTGGCAAACAGCCGTCGCAAACTCTCGCGCACCTTCTGCGGATCGAGCGGCTCACCCGCCTTCTGCGCCAGTTCACTCGGCAACTTATCCGCCGGATCGAACGTCACCCCTTCAAACTCGATCGCATCGACGCGCAGCCCCTTCCACTTCCACACCGTCGTCGTCAAACCCGTGCCACTCTCCCGATCCGGCGAATTCACCGCCGCCGCGGAACTCTGCCCCGCCTGCAAGACCACCGGCAAGCTCCCCTCCGGCAGCAGATCCTGCGCGCCCGCAAAGCTCGCCCACAACAAAATCCCCCCGCACGCCGTCACCAAGACGCGCCACTTCCTGCTCCTCGTCCGCAACTCCGGCGCTCGACCTCTTAAAAACTGGCGCAAAAAACCACCCATCATTTCCTGTTTCGATTCGAGTCGTACAAGTCCTACAAACCCAGACACCACCCGCTCGGCGTCTGCATGGCGAAGGCCCGCGCAACCCTGGGCAGGCTCACTCAGATTGCTTGGATGCAGCAGGCAGCCGCCCTGTTCGCCGACTCCCTTCCAATCCGTCCTTCTCTATACTACGAAAGAGCAGCATCTTCTTGACGCACCGTATCCATCATGCCTCAGCAAACCGCCCCATCCATCGACGATTCCCCCCTCGGCATCCAGACCAGCACCTCCGGTCCCGCCCCCGCAACCTCCGCCGCCATCCTCCCCGAAGACCGTTACTCCCGCCAGATTCTCTTCCCCGGCATTGCCGCCGCCGGCCAGCAACTCCTTGCCTCATCGCACGTAGCCATCGTCGGCTGCGGAGCCACCGGAGCCGCCGCAGCCTCTCTCCTCGCCCGCGCCGGCGTCGGAACCCTCACCCTCATCGACCGTGACTTCGTCGAGCCCTCCAACCTCCAGCGCCAGGTCCTCTTCGACGAGTCCGACGCTCTCCTGTCGCTCCCCAAAGCCGAAGCCGCCCGCCGCAAGATCGCTCTCTTCAACTCTTCAATCACGGTCCTTCCCCACATCGCCGATCTGGTCCCCGCCAACATCCACGAGCTCCTCGCCCCAGCCGACATCATCCTCGACGCCACCGACAACTTCGAGACCCGCTACCTCCTCAACGACTACGCCGTCGAGCAATCCAAGCCCTGGATCTACGCCGCGGCCATCGGCGCCTACGCCGCCACCATGAACATCATCCCTCGCAGTCTTGGCAACGAGCCGGCAACTGAAAGCCGACAACTGAGAACTGACAACCGACAACTGACAACTGTTGCTTCTCCCACCGCCTGCCTAGCCTGCCTCTTCCCCAAGCCCCCCTCCGGCCCCGTCGAAACCTGCGACACCTCCGGCATTCTCAGCACCGCCGTCAATCTTGCCGCCTCCATCCAGGTCACCGAAGCCCTCAAGTTCCTCACCCGCCAGCCTCACCTCATGCGCCGCACCCTCCTCTCTTACGACCTCTGGAGCAACGACCGCAGCGAAATCAACACCTCCACACCCGACCCCAACTGCACCGTCTGCGCCCAGCGCCTCTTCACCCATCTCTCCGGCGAAGGCCGCCCTCACATCACGCTCTGCGGCCGCAACTCCGTCCAGATCCACGAGCATCACCGCCCCGTCGACTTCGCCGCCATGCGCGACCGTCTCGCTCCCCACGGCAACGTCCGCTTCAACAGCCTCCTCCTCCGCTTCGAGCGCCCACCCCACACCATCACCCTCTTCGCCGACGGCCGCGCCATCATCCAGGGCACCACCGACGTCACCCTCGCCCGCTCCCTCTACGCCCGATTCATCGGCTCCTGAACCTCGGTATTTGCCTTTGCAGTTGCCTGTTCCTTCTATTTCCGCAACTTCGGTCATCGAGCGCCGCCGCCACTCTTCTCAAAAACAACCTTTTCCCTCAGCCCGGCCTCAAACCAACTACAACAACAATCTGCCAATCTCCCCTTTTGCGGTAGGCTGTACGCAAGCAAAAAACATTGGCAGTGACAAATGACCCGTTTAGATTCCAGCTATGGAAAGTCAAGGCATCAAGATGACACAAATGCCCCAAATGCCTCAAACCAAACCTGCTCCCGCATTATTTAAGCGGAACCCCCCGATTGCCGGAGAGGCGGAGGCAATCGAGAGCGCGAAGAACGGCGACGCCGAGGCGTTTTCCAAGCTCTACGCCCTCCACAAACGTCGCGTCTACACCCTCTGCCTCCGCATGTTAGGCAACGTCTCCGAAGCCGAAGACATGACCCAGGAAGCCTTCCTGCATCTCTTCCGCAAGATTGGCAGCTTCCGCGGCGAATCCGCCTTCTCCACCTGGCTCCATCGTCTTACCGTAAACTTGGTGCTCATGCATCTCCGCAAGAAAGGCCTCAACCTCGTCTCCCTAGAAGAGACCATCAACCCCTCAGACGAAGACACCCCCAAGCGTGACTTCGGCAGCCGAGACATCCATCTCACCGGCTCCGTCGACCGCGTCGCCCTCGAACGCGCCGTCGCCCTGCTCCCCCCCGGATACCGCATGGTCTTTGTCCTCCACGATGTCGAAGGTTTTGAACACAACGAGATCGCCACCATGCTCGAATGCTCCACCGGCAACAGCAAGTCACAGCTCCACAAAGCACGTCTCAAGCTCCGCGAACTACTCCGTCAGCCCGAGCAACCCGGGCCGTCCGGAACCCAGCAGTCCGTCCAGGCCTCCGGCCTCAAGGAGGTGGCGGTATGACCGACATAGAGTTCCCCGACTTCGACACCATGACCCCTGCCGACTTTGAAAAATATCTGCCCGAGTTCTTCGCCAACGGGACTGGAAGCGTCAGCACCGACCCCAGGCTCCAGACCTTTCTCAAGAACAATCCCGACTGTGCCGCACTCGTTCGCGATCTCGAAACCATCGCCGAGCACGCCAAGAGTCTCTTCGAACCCACCTATGAGCCCAGCGACGCCGTCTGGAGCAACATCCAGAGCAAGCTCAAGCAGGAACACCCCAACGACGACCCGCCCAACAGTCAGGCCATCTAGCCAGTCTCGACCTCTAAACCGGTCGTAAGAGGGTGCTGAAAAGCCCGTTTTGCTCAAGGGCACGGCTTCAGCCGTACTGCAAAAGCATCATCTTTCAGTGAGCTTTAGCCCCTGAAGTGACTTTCGGCAGCCTCTTCAGAGGGTGCTGAAAAAGTTTGTTTTGCTTAAGGGCACGGCTTCAGCCGTGCCAGAAGTGCTTTGTTTGCAGTGGGGCTTCAGCCCCTGAGGTACGTTTTGGTTTATAGCGTCACCTTTTTCAGCCTCCTCTTCAGCCACTGGGGTGCGTCTCGCGAATGCCATCAAATCGGCTGCTCCGCAAGCCACGTTTTCTTGTCAAGCCCCCAAATCGTCAAAAACCACATAACCGACACATAACAAATAAGATGTTTTGCTTCGTCATTTGGCGGGTGAGTTTTACCCAATCGTCTACAATAGAAATAACGATTAAGAGAGCCCCAGCCACCCTGCTGGGGCTTTCTCATGCTAGATTTCCCTGAAGGTAAAGCCCTCACGGCTTTTTCTTCCGAAGCGGAATCCTTATTTTTGTTGTCATTCCCGAAGGGAATCTGCGTTTCTCTTCGGGTAGCCCTGAGCCACACTTCAGGAAAACCAATGCTAAGCCTTTTAGAAAGAAGACTTTGGTAGCAACTCATTTGGATGGAATACTTTACGGGCATCATCTTTAGCATGTCATTGAATCGAGATACTTTAGCAAGAAGTACCCCGGGGGGGCCGCAACAAGGGATCGGGCAGGAAAAGTTGACGCCACGCACCAAGGCCGCCGCAATTGCGGCGGCCTTGGTGAAAAAAGGGAGCGCTATTTACTGAACGAGGAGATGGCTGAGGCTTCGTCGTCCTTGACGTCGAAGACGGTGTAGAGCTTCGTAATCTGGAGGAGGTCGTGGACCTTCTTGGTCAGGTTCAGCAGCTTCAGTTCGCCGCCACTGTTCCTCACCGTGGTAAAGCCGCTGACCAGTTCGCCGATACCGGAGCTGTCGATGTAGGTGATGTTCCCCAAGTTCAGCAGAATCTTGTTGGATCCTTTTGCCAGCACGTCGCGAACCGCATCGCGAATTGTCACGCTGCCTTCGCCGAGAGTAATCCGGCCGCTAAGATCCAGAATCGTGATGCCGTCCACTTGGCGAGTCTGTACTTTCATGCTCATGAGTCATCTTCTCCTTAGGTTCCCGGCTGCGCGGGGGTGCGGTACTTGATGAGGGTCAATTCGGTGCCGGGATGTAACTGCCGAAAGTGTACCTCATCCATGAACGCTCGGATGAGGAAGATACCGCGACCTGAGCCGCGAAGAATGTTCTCCGGGGCGAGCGGGTCGGGAAGCGTGTCCGGGTCAAGCCCGGGGCCCTGGTCGGTGACGCGAATGATCAGTGAATCCGCCGTCGTTTCAAACGATGCCGTGATGTGTTTGTTGGTGTCGTAGGAGTTTCCGTGCAGCACGGCGTTGACGGCAGCTTCGCGCACCGCCATCGCGATGTGGGGTACCGTATCCTCATCGAAGCCGGCGCGCTCGGCGCATAGCTCCGCTGTCTGCTCAATCTTGTTGACACTATCGAGGGAAGAATCCAGTGTAAAGCTGACGCGGCTTGTCGTTGAATCGGCCAAAGCTGTCCTTGCATTCCCAGTGTGCCAGTCGTCAACGGCAGACAACCGCGATGATGGCAGTGTGCTTGTGGATTTCTCGAATGTCAAGGCGTGCAACTCCTTCTTACCGTTCATGAGCCCTCCTCAGGCGTCCAAATCCTCCATCGACCTCGACAGGGTTTTGGACTGTTGGCTGGCAAAATGCCAACGCCAACCTGCGGTACGAGGACTATACGCCAGAGCAGCGCCAGTGGCACAATCCCCCCTTCGTGCTGGACAAGCCATCTTAAGTCGCGCAAGCATGTAAAGTTTGGTAGAGCACTCTTGCCGCATTTATGAGCAAACATGCCAATCTAAGGACGAGCGTCGCCGCGCTGATGGGCGCGAAGGTGGTCGACGCCCACGGAGCCGCGTACGGCCACGTGCGAGAGTTCGTCGTCTCTCCGTCCGTCGACACCTCGCATATTCACGGACTGATACTGCGGCGTGCCCCGGCAAAGCGCGGCGACAGCCCCTCGCTGGTGCGGATCACAGAGCTGCAACTGAACGCAGCCGGGCAGATGCAGCTGCGTGAGTCGGCTTGCCCGATCCCGCTGTCCAACGACGAGACGTATCTTCTGCTGGAACGAGACCTGCTCGACCAGCAGATTATCGACGTACATGGGCACAAGGTGGTTCGGGTGAACGATGTGGACCTGGTGTGGGAGTCGTCGCATCCGGATAGCCCAGATCTGCTCCTGCGCATTGCCGAAGTGGAAGTAGGTTTGCGCGGGGCGATGCGCCGCCTGCTGAAAGGCCTGCCTGCCGGAGCCATTAGTGGGCTCACGTCGCGCATCAAGCCCAGTCTCATCCCGTGGGACTTCGTCGACCTGATCGAACGCGACCCGGCGCGGCGCGTGAAGCTGAAGATCGAGCAGGACCGGCTCTCCCAGATGCATCCCTCAGATATTGCGGACATTCTGGAAGAGCTGGCTCCGGCGGAACGGCACGCGCTCTTCCTCAGCCTCGACGAAGAGGTGGCCGCAGAGGCACTGGAAGAGGTGAAGCCGAAGATGCAGCAGTCGCTGATCGAGGCGCTGGACTCGGAGCAGATTGCAGGCATCGTCGAGGAGATGGACCCTGGTGCGGCCGCCGATCTGCTTGCCGAACTGCCCGATGAGCGGTCCGAGGCGATTCTCGAAGAGATGGACCCGGAGGAGCGGCAGGAGGTTGAGGACCTGCTGGAGTTTTCAGGCGATTCCGCTGCTGGACGCATGACCACGGAGTACGTCGCTCTTCCCGTCGCCGCGAGGGTTGAGCAGGCCGTGGAGGCGCTGCGCACGTTTGAGGGTGACATCGAAACGATTACAGATGTGTATCTGCTCGACGAAGGGCACAGAATTACCGCGATTGTGCATCTGGTCCAACTGCTGCTTGCCGATGCCGGTACGGCGGTTGCGGAGCTACCGCGCGCACACGTCGTCAGCTGCAATATCGACGCCAACGGCCGCAAGGTGGCGGAGCTCTTCGACAAGTACAACCTGCGCTCCCTCCCCGTGCTCGACCACGATGGCCGGCTGGTGGGCGTCGTTCATGCCGAGCAGGTGATCGCGCTGCTGCGTGCCGACCACTAGAGATTTGTCCAGTTTATCCTTGAAGAGATTCTGGAAAAAGACTGTTCTATGAAGATTCTGTATGCCGCGGGCCTTTCCCCGAACGATACCTCTCTCTATCGCCTGTGGGCGCTGGAGCGGCTGGGCCACGAGGTCGTGCCACTCAATGCGTATGAGTACAATTCTGCCAATCCGCTGGTTCAAAAGATTGTCTATCGTCTTGTCGTCGGGCCAGCAGTCGATCGCCTGAATCGTGATCTGCTGCGCCTGGCTGAGCGCGAAAGGCCCAATGTGCTGTGGGCTGACAAGCTGCTGTGGATGCGCCCGCGGACGCTCGACCGGCTGCGCGCGATGGGGATCGCTACGGTGAGCTACATGATCGACAATCCCTTTGGGCCGCGGCGCGATCCTGGCTGGCGGCTCTACATGAAGGGCATTCCGCACTATGACCTGCACGTGGTGCAGCGCGACAAAAATATTCTGGACTACACCTCACGCGGAGCTCGCGACGTCATCAAGATTCAGACAGCGTATGAACCGACGTTGCAATTCCCCCCGCCAGAGGACTGGTCGGATGCTGATCGAGATCGCGAGGTCTCCTTTGTCGGTACACCGTACGACGACCGCGCACAAACTCTGACTCGGCTGTGGCGAGAGTGCGGCTTTCCGGTAACGATCTCCGGCAACCCAGGGCGGTGGAAACACGAACTGGGACCTGACGTCTTCACCCACCTTTTTCGAGAAGGTGAACTCTATCAGCAGCAGTATCGCGAAGCGATCTGGCGCTCGAAGATCAACCTGAGTTTCCTTACACACTCCAATCAGGACGAGTTTGTGCATAAGAGCTTCGAGATCGCCGGATGTCAGGGCTTCCTGTTGGCGGAGCGCTCGGACGGGCACCTGCAGCGCTTCAAGGAGGACGAGGAGGCGGTCTTCTTCTCCTCGTTCGAGGAGATGGCAGAGAAGATTCGCCGCTACCTGCCGGACGAAGCCGCTCGACAACGGATTGCCGCCGCAGGCTGCCGACGCGCGGCTCGGGACGGCTACCACAACGATAGACAGGTAGGCCTCATTCTGGAGCGTGTGCATTCCATCCGCGAGGGACGCTCGCTGAGTGCTGGAGCTGCCACACGATGACGGCTGCCCGCAGATGGAGGACGCGGATCATCCTGTTCCTCGCCGTGCTTGGTCCTGGCTTCATCACGGCCAACGTGGATAACGATGCAGGCGGCATCCTGACCTACTCGCAGGCGGGGGCGCAGTTCGGCTATACGCTGCTTTGGACGATGATTCCGATCACGCTCGCGCTGATCGTCGTGCAGGAGATGTGCGCGCGTATGGGCGTGGTCACGGGCAAAGGGCTGAGCGACCTGATCCGCGAGGAGTTCGGGCTGCGCGTCACCTTCGTCATGATGATCCTGCTGGTGCTCGTCAACTTCGGCAACGTTATTACGGAGTTCTCCGGGATCGCAGGCTCGATGCAGTTGT
>Ga0207667_10003580_pt1 | contig 19198 bp, 37 predicted proteins | sample KBSCornC52_FD_184301 | JGI IMG/M metagenome (GOLD analysis project Ga0207667, IMG submission 184301) | Corn rhizosphere microbial communities from Kellogg Biological Station, Michigan, USA - KBS Corn C5-2 (SPAdes) (version 2) | ecosystem: Host-associated > Plants > Roots > Rhizosphere > Soil ...
GGTCGCTTCGCTCCCGCGTGATTGACACGCGCTCGCGCGCGTGATAGGCCCGCGTCCCGCGGTCCGGCCGTCGCTCCGCGACGGTGCGCCGGCGTCCCGCCGTCGGGCTCGGGGCGCGGGGCGCCCCGAGGAAACCCGGCTCACGCCGGGAGGTCCGCGGGACTACGCTGTGCCCGTGCAGCTCTCCATGGACATCACCGCGCACCACTTCGACGCGCCGGACGGCCTCCGCGACTACGTCAAGCAGCACACGTACGTACAGACCGAGGCGCTGACGTTCCATGAGCTGACGTGCCGGCAGCACGCGGCGTACTTCCTGCAGCTGCAGCTGAGCGACTGGGCACCCGTGGAAGGGGACTGGTGGTCCGTCACCGCTGACCTCCGGGGCCCGGACGGCCACACGATCGGGCGCCGGCCGGCCATGGTCTACGCGAAGAAGTACGACATCCCGACGTACACCACGTTCAAGATCGAGGGAGCGCTGTTCTCCCTCGGTATGCGGACTGTCAGCGTGGCCTGAGTCGCGCTACGCTCTCCGGGCACGTGGAGACGCCCGTGGGGGGTTGGTCCCGTGACATGGGGAGGGCCCCCTACCGACCGGTAGGGGGCCCTCCTGTACGCTCCTGACCAGGGGACGGAGACCGTCTGAGGTCCCCGGGCGGCCTCGGGACACTGTGCGATCCCGGGGCCGCTTTGTCACTCCGGCTCGGGCTCGTCCTCACCCTCCATGAAGGCGCGGCGCTCCTCGGGCGGGATGGGGTTGACGATGGCCGGCGTGCAGCCGGGGCCGTCCGCGATGCGCACGGGGGGGCCGGAGGGGCGTTCGAGGTACCGCGCTCGCGTCTGCAGCGTCTCGGCCGTGCCAGGGCCGAAGATCCGATCGGCCAACTCCGCCTCACTGGGGAGCACGAAGGGGGCCGGCTCTTTCCCTCCAGTGCACATGTCTGAGCCATCGCAGTTGGGCGTGCAGGTGGTGGCATCGGCCGGCGCGGCCGGCTGCTCTTCCCCCTCGGTCACGATCCCCCACCGTGCACGGCCGTCGGTCGCTTCGGTCTCCCGCCACGCATTGATGACGCGCAGCACCTTGCCTTCGAGCACCAGGTGTTGCCCGAGCGTCAGCGGGATGGGGAGGGCGCCCTCCGCGGCCTCCACGGCCTGCAGCAGTTCGTCTACCAGCTCCAGCGCGGCGCGGGCCACGAAGGCCTCAATGCCCGCGCGCTGGGCGAAGACGTCGCGCGGCTCCGCGGCCTTCTTCTCCGCCTCTTGCTGGGAGGTGCGCAGCTGCTCACGGAGGCGTGCGGCTCCGGTCTTCCAGTGCGTCTTCACCACCAGGGCGTGTTCTGCCTTCTCCGTCATTCCGCAGCCTCCTCGGGGTTGGGGAGGCCTTCGCCGGCGTGCTCCAGGAGCACGGCGTCCGCGGCCTGGCCCCAGTTGCACTCCGGCACCTTGGCCTGGGTGACCAGGCGCAGGGCCTCCGTGTACCGGATGTCGAGCGTGTTCTGTACGCGGCGCGCGGCCAGCTTCTGCGCGCTGTTTCCTGCCCGTGGGCTCATGGGAATTCCACCTTCACTTCGTCCCCTTTGAACTGGATCCCGGGTGTGCGGTTGCCGTCGTCGTCCACGTTGTCCGGCACGCGGTAGACCGCGGCGGCTCCGCGTTCGAGTGCATCGGCCGCGGCCTCCGGGCCGGCCGCGATCCACGCGCGGATGACTGCGGCCATGGCCGCCTTCATCCCGGTCAGTTTCACCGTGCGCTTCTTGCCGTTGTTCTTTTTGTCCGAATCGGTCCACCAGATTTCAGCGGTCACGTTGACCTTGTTCGGCGCCCCCTTGCCCTGCGTGCTCTTCCGGTACGCAGGCAAGGTGATCTGCTCGACGTACGCGCGTTCGAGCTTTCGCTGACTGCGCGCGGAGGGCGGGTGCGTGCCCTTTCGCCAGTCCCGCCAGGTCCTTATCGGGATGCCGGCGGATTCCGCGGCGCGGGTGGCGGCCTGTCCGGGCTTGTCGCCCTTGCGCTTGTGCAGCGCCTCCAGCTGGTTCATCCGGGCCAGGAGGCCGCGCCGCTGGGTCACTGGTGTCTTGACCTCCGACACCTTGTAACGGGCCCGCAGCGCGGCATCCAGCGCCCCGGCAAGGTCAGCCACGGCGCTTCACGGGGCGCAGGATGTACCAGACGATCGCCAGGTACGAGAAGATCATGATGATCTTGTCTCGCCGCGACATCTCGGGGTGCATCAGCACCACCTTGACGATCTTCTCCGTGTCATCCATGAGTGGCCTTCCGGTCCGCGGAGACGTGGACTTCCGCGGTCAGTTCTTCGTCGGCCTGGTCGGACCAGACGGTGACCTGTACGGGGACGTTCCAGTTGCGGAAGTCGGGGACGTCGGAGGCCGCCAGTTCCGGGAAGGTCGAGGAGAACACGGTTCCCGTGTGGGTGACCACGGTCAGGCTCATGTGCCGTGCCCACTCGGCAAGGGGCGCGTCCTGGCGGTGCTGCTCCAGCTGGCCGCGCATCTCGCGGGTGGCGGCCTGCAGCTGCAGGCGCCAGTGCCGCATGAAGGCGTAGGCCAGGGCCGTTATCACCCACATGAGGGCCGCGGACCCCCAGTACACAGCGTCGGGGGCTCTCACAGGATGTCGTCTCCTCCGTCGACCAGGGCCACGGTGTCCCCGCTCTGGGACAGCGGGATGCGCTCCCCCACGAACGTGGCCTTCTTCGGCTTCAGGGCGCCCGGGATACGCCCCGAAGCGTCGTAGCGGAACGGGGGCTTGGGCAGCGTGATGACGTCCCCGACGTCCCCGGAGAGCACCGCGATTTCGTCGACTGCGCCCATGGCCACCAGGGGCCGGCCGGTGAACGTCCAGCGCCAGGCCTTGCGCCAGGTCGACGCAGCGTGCTGCGCGTAAATGGTGTGCGCCCAATCCGGCCGGCGGGTGAGGCACTTCTCCCCGGTCAGCATCATGGACAGAGCAGCCGAGTAGCCCTGCTTGAACGCGTCGTACCGGGCCACTTCCTGCGCGCGATGCGTCTCGGTCTGGGACATCTCGATGCGGTCCATGCACTCATCCCGGATCGAACGCAGCCGCGTCGACCAGGACCGGAAGTCCGCGGAGACCTGGGCGGTGTAGGAGTCGAGGATTTCGAACCAGCCCAGGTGTCCTTCGTCGGCCAGTTCCAGGAGGAGGACGAGCGTGGGCGCTGCGATCCATAGCTGGGTCTCGGTCTCCACGCGGGTGGAGTCCCCGAGCGGGTGAACGATCGTCGCACCGAAACTCCAGTACGGGACCGTGATCAGGTAGTAGCCGGGCTGTACGTCACGCTTGCCGGGCAGTTGCGGGAAGGCTCCGCTGTGCTGCAGCTGCGAGTGTGCGATGGTCACGCCGCCCATGGCGGACAGGTACGCGGCGTTGACGTCGAGGACGGTCACGGGTGACCCCTCGGGGAATTCGTGCCGGCTCTCCCAGTTCCACGTGGGGACGTACACGTTCTCACTCGCGATGGTGACGATCGGGGCCCTCCAGTAGGGGGGCCGGCCGTACTTCAGCGGGGGGGTCTGGCGTTCCATCACCTTCAGTGCCGGGAACATCCGGACGTCGGTGGCGGGTGCGTCAGGCTCGGTGCTGTGCGACACCGTCATGACTCAGTCTCCTTCTTCTTCGGTGGCCAGACCCTTCATCACCAGGTAACGCACGGCGTTGCTGACCGACATCATGCGGCGTTCGGCGAAGGCCAACAGGTCTGCCTTCTCCTCCTTCGTCATGACGAAGTTGGTCTGCTGGTCGCGCTTTTGCCTCCCGGCGGGGGCGGGGTCTCTGCTCATATAGAGAACCTACAAGTCTCCATAAGTTTCTACAAGTCCCTGAAAGGGGTGAACCCCCGTCCCTGGCCGGCGGGGGGGCGCGGCCGTTGGGACGGGGGTTCGAGGGGGGGATCGAAGCCAGTTACACCTTATGCCGCAAGGGACTTTCCGGACCAGTGTGGGTCAGGAGTTGTTGCCTTGTCGTGAGGGTAGAACGGCAGACCGTAACCGTAGACGTAATCGGACGTGCGTTCACGCTCCTTGTAGTAGACCCCGTCACCCTCCGCGGACCCGGTCGTGTTCGTGTTCCCCTCGATGGCGTGTTCATGGACCATGTCCCACCCCACGCACACCCCACAGTGGTCCCCGCCGTTCTTCCCGTAGAAGACGATGGCGCCGTTGACGGGGTACTCCGTGAAGCGGCCGGCCTTCTGGAAGGCCTTCACGGAGGTGAGGCAGGAGGCCGAGACCGCACCCTTCGGGACGACTATCCCGGCTTGCCAGAGGCACCAGTGGGCGAACGTGGCGCACCAGGGCTGACCGTCCGACCACTTCATGCCGGGCAGCTGCTCGGAGTACTTCTGGATGTTGTCCCACCCGGAGGCGTTGTGGCCTTCCTGGTAGGACAGCTGACTGTTCGCCAGGTGGATGACGGATGCGACGGTGAACATCAGGGGGTCTCCTTCGGCTTCAGCGGACGTCGGGCGGGCGGGGGCGGCGCGGTGCGCGCAAGCAGCGTGCGGACGCCTTTGAGGACTTCGGCCATGGTTCCCTGATCGGTGCCGTACTGGATGGCCGCTTCCACGCGGTGCGTGATCCACTCGGCCAGGGAGATCCCGGAGGCGTCCGCGTAGCTTGTCCACTTCGCGTGCTGCTCGGGGGACAGCGGTAGACACACGGTGGACGGGTCGACAAGCAGACCAATCGCTTCGGCTGCGCTGGTGGACAGTTCGGAGGCCACCTGGTGGACACGGGAGTGCACGCGGGTGGACACCTTCAGGGACTTGCGGTCTGGGGGGTTGGTCATGGCCCCGGACCCTACACCCCAGGGTGGACATCGTGTCCCCTTCTTCACTCGTGAACGGGTGGACGCTCTGTCCCCCCTACGTGAGGACGGCCAGCCATGACAGGGTCGTCGCGCTGGTGTTGTCGCGCAGGATGCGGCAGTTGAAGCCGGTCGTCGTCACGCCCGTGGTCTGCCACTCCAGCTTCGTGGTCGTGCCCGACCCGGGCCCGTTGGCGCTCGGGGTGACCATGACGACCGGGGTGGAAGAAAACGTCTTGTTGAAGCTGACGGCCGTGTTGTTGGTCCACTGTCCGGCCACGGTGGGCGTGATGGAGAACGACCCGGAGTCGAGGCTTCCGGCCGTCAGGTCCCCGCTCACGTTGACCTGTTGCGTGTCCATGTCGACCCGGTTGTTCGTGCTGGAATCGCTGCTGCCGAACAGGAGGATCGAAGGACTGGAGGCGTGCGCCTTGTTGTAGGGGCCGCTGATGGCCAGTTCCGCCGTGTTCGCGCCGAACACGTTGGTCTTCACCGCGGCGATCGATCCGGACTGCCACCCCGCCGCGGGCCCCGAGGGGGGCGTGAAGTCCACACTGGCCGCCCCCCCGCCCACCCCGATTTCGATGATCGAGCCGTTCACGGTGTCGGTCCACGTGGCCAGGACGTCTCCGCCGGAGTCAGTGAAATTGATCGTGCCCTGGGTCGAGTAGAGCGTCAGGCCGGCCTGATACGCGTTGCCGAAGGTGTCGGTGCCGGACGCGGACGTCCACGACCCGATCAGGTTCCCGTTCGCCGGCGCGGAGGAGTACAGGAAGATCCCGGCGGAATTGATGATGAAGTCCTGGCCGTCGAACTCCCCGCGGATCGTCAGGTTGTTGAACTCCGCGCTCCCGTCGATCTTGATAATCCAGCCGGCCACGCCCGGGTTGTAGTTCGGGGACTGGATGGCGGGGATCCTCAGCGCGGTCCCGCCCACGATCGGGTTCTGGAAGCCCATCAGGCGCTCTCCTCCAGGATCTTTCTGGCTTCGGCCAGCACCGCCCACACCTGTTCGCTAACGTCGCCCTCGATGCCCGCCCCAGGGCTGGGACGCGCCACCCTGGGGCGGGTTGCCCAACTCTCGAGCAGCGCCACGGCCAGGAGGAACCCGAACCCGGCCAGCATCCCGACCCGGATCATGCGCATCGCTCGCACGTGGCCTCCCTTCACAGGTACTTCTTGTAGGCGCCGGAGGTGTAGGCCTCCCAGTGGGACCAGTTCGTACCGTTCGCGCTGCCCATGATCGTGATACGGGCGTTCGTCGCGGGGTCCTGCAGCTGCTCGACGGTGTGGCCGGCCCCGACCCCCTTCGTGTCCAGCTGCCACAGCCCCACGTTCGTCCCCCCGTCCGGGTTGGGGGACGTGACCCCGGTACGGCCGGACGACTCCTGCATGGCCACGGCCGCGGCCACGTTCGCGGTGCCGGCGCTTCCCCCGTTCCCGGTCCACAGCGCGCGAATCTGGTCCTTCGTCATCACGGCCGCGGTGGGCCCGGCCCCGGGCGAGTGACCGACTGCGCTGCCCGTGGTCGTCGTCGAGCCCTGCGCGCCGGACACGATGGACTGGATGGCCGCCTCACCCGCGCTGCGATCCGGGGTTGGTATCGGCTTGCCCGTCAGCACCGCCTTGATCGGGTCGGACGGCCAGGCGGTGTCGGAGCGCCAGTAGTGCACTCCGAACCAGGTCAGGTATGCGCCGAAGGACAGGATCAGGATGGGCACGACCGGGGCGTCTCCGGCCGGCGTCTTCACCGTGTTGTTCAGGATGTCCGGCATCACGTCACCCGCCTGAAGACGGGGGAGCCGCCCGGGAAGGACTTCGTGTACAGGCCGAGCCCGGTGCCGGCACTGGGGGTCTTCGCGCTCATGTAGGTGCCGGTGGTCACCACGATGCCCATGTGCTCGCTGTTGACGATCAGGTCACCCTTCTTGACCTGGGAAGGGGTCACGGGTTTCCCGAACATCATGTAGTTGCCAGTGGCGGGGCCGTGGGCGTGCGGGGGGAAGCCGGGGTCTCCCCACTTTCCGCCCGGGAGCGGCATCCCGAGATCGTGCCCGAGCACGTACGACACGAAGGAACTGCAGTCCCAGTTCCCCACCTTGTCCGCGCGGCCGCCGAAGACGTACCCGGCTCCGATGTAGTTGAGGGCCGCGGCCGCGATGGCGTCCCCAGATGCCCCACCAGAGCCCACGGAGCCCGTGGCGGTCCCTCCGGAGCCTCCGGAGGCCGCGGGGGCCTGGGCGGACGCCACGATGCCCTTGATGGCCGCTTCATCGGCCGAGCGGTCCGGCGTCGGTATCGGCTTGCCCGTCAGCACCGCCTTGACGGGGTCGGACGGCCAGGGTGTATCAGAACGCCAGTAGTGGACTCCGAACCATGTGAGGTACGCCCCGAGACTCATGATCATCACGGGGACCACGGGCGCGGTGCCGATCGGCGTGGATATCTGCTTGCCGGCCATCAGATGGGCACCTTCGAGGCCACGGCACCGATGGCCTTCCGGTTCCACACGACGAAGCCCAGGATCATGAGCAGGACGCCCATGATGATCCACCCCAGAGACCGCCACATCCGGTAGTCCGAGACGTTGAGCCAGACCGCCTTCGAGAACGACAGGGTGTCGGACAGGGACGACATGGCGCCGGAGACGTCCGGGGTGCCGGCCGCATCGTTGATCTTGTCTCCGACTTTCTCGCCGGCCTTCTTGCCCGACTCGTAGTGCTTCTCGATGTCGCCCCACCAGTCGGACCACCAGTTGCCCATCTCACGCCCTCCGTGTGTACTTCACGCCCGTGATCAGGGCTGTGCAGATGACGCCGGACAGGGAGGTGCCGGCCATGCCGGTGGGCGGCGCGAAGATCACGCTGAAGTTGTCGCAGGGGCCCACGTCCGCCTCCCCCGTGTAGGTGTCCTGGTTTCCCGACCAGGTCTGGCCCAGGTTGTTCCCGTCGGACATCGTGGTGATGTCGTTGCTGTTCAGCCCCAGGGTTACCGTGGGTACGGTTCCGGCGTTGAAGGCCTGGTTCGTCGTGACGACGATCTGATTGATCACCCATCGCTGACGCGCCGAGTCGGGCGTGAAGTAGATCGTGCCCTGGCCGGAGCTGTTCAGGGTGACCGTGCCGGACTTCTTCAGCTGTGCCTGCGTCTCCCGCCAGTGATCCGGCGGCATCCACCCCATGGCGCTACGCCGGTTCGACCAGGAACCAGGCCACCACGGAGGTATCCGTGGCATCCGCCGACGTGATCGTGAACGACGTCCCCGCGGTCCTGGCGGTCACCGCCAGGGCCTTCGGGGCCGTGACCGTCCCGAGCGATTGCGCGGTCAGCTGGATGCGCGTGGTGGCCGTCACGGACGTGTTGGCCACGACGACCGTTCCGGCCACCAGCGTGGACACCCCGGAGCGCGCATTGGCGCCCTCCTTCACCGCCAGGCCGCCGCCGGCCGAGCCGATCGTGACCGCCTTCGCGTCGCCCGCGAAGAACGTGAAGTCGATGTCACTCTGGCCGCCGGCCACGATCTCGAAGTAGTTCGAGGCCTTCGCCACCGTGGGGTTCGGGTAGGTGCCGGCCAGGTCACCTCCGGCCGCGCCGGAAGGGGGTGAGGTGTAGGAGACCATCACATGTCCCTTTCGAACACCTGAATGACGGAGATCGTGGCCGCAGTGCCCGACGTGGACAGGGCGTACAGATGATCCTGAGTCTTGATCTTGACGTAGGAATTCGAGGGGTACGGGATGAGCGCGCCCCCGCCGTTCGTGAGGTCCGCCGGCGTCTGTGCGATCCGGATGTTCTGCGCCGTGGACTCGTTCAGGATCATCACTTCGGAGCGTCCGGCGTCCTGGCCGCAGATGTGGACCGGGTCCGCGTTGTTGCCCGGCACGGTGAAGTTGTGCGGGGCCGCGCTGCGCAGCACGTCGTTATGGGCGTCCTGCACGACGAACACGGGGATGGGGGCCGGCCGTTCGTGCTGCGGGTGATGCCGCGGCCGCGGCATCGTGTGATGGACCGTGTTGGGGCCGCGCTCCGCGTCCGCGCGCTCCGCGTTCGTGTGCGACCCGGGCTGTACGCCGTGGGCGTTGCCCATCCCTATCTCGGGATCGCTGGGCGGGGTGGGCACGTTGTGCCGTACGGCGGGTGCGTTGCTGATGTGGGGGCGTCCGCCCGGGATGGGGGAGGGGTGCCCCTGCACACGGTCGGACAGGCCCAGTTGCCTGCCCTCCGGGGTGCCCGGCTTGATCTCCTCCGCCTTCGGTACCCGCTGCCTGCGGCCACTTGCACGGCTCATGACGTGCGCTCCCTCCGAAATGTCCTCATTGTGAGTCGGAAAATCTACAACGCTGCAGGTCAGACCGTGTTCCAGTCGTCGGCCAACAGGTCTGTCTGACTGGCTACCCAGGGGACGAATTCCCCGTCAGCGGTGAACATCATGAGGTAGGGCCGGAAGCGGCACACGGTGCCCTGTTCGATGCCGGTTGCCTGCGCGGTGTTCTTGTTGATCGGGATGCCGTCCGGATAGCCGGCCTGCAGCACGATGAACATGCCCTTGCCGTTCCAGCCGGCGCGCGAGAGACGGTGTCCCACGCGGAGCAGCCGCAGCACGTCTCCGAAGTCGGCCATCAGTAGGACTCCGTTCCGGGGGCGTCGGAGGCCAGGCCGGCGGAGCGCGCGTGCACGTACTGGCCGTACATCAGGGCCATGGCCACGCCCCCGCCGGCCAGGATCTGCGCGCGGTGCCGGCGGTCGAGCCAGGCCGCGGCTGCCACGAACATGGCGGACTGCACGATGCCCAGGTGGACCCACTTCATCAGAGTGTCCGCGCGGGAATGGGCGTTGATCTCGGCCGTCTGCGGAGAGCTGCAGGCCGCCGCAATGATCTCGTACACGATGCCCGCGGAGACCAGGAAGGCCACGCCCCCCTCCGACTTCATCGCGGTTGCCACATCAGCCATCAGCGGGACCCTTCTGCACGGTGGATGAGCAGCTGCAGCATGCCCCAGACCAGGAAGGCCAGGGCCAGGCCGAGACCGAGCCAGAACCCGTTCTGCAGCTCCGTCGGGATGCCGTTCATCACTTCTTCCCCTTCGGCTTCGCCGTGACCGTCTTCGCAATCCCGGTCAGCGGGCTGGAGTTCGACAGCAGCACGCCGGCCAGGAAGAGCCAGGCGAAGCCACGCGCCACTTCCGCGGTGTTCCCTTGGTCGAGTGCCGCGATGACGACCACAGCAAAAACGATCTTCACGATGGATCCGGCGGAGGGCACCGTGGGCTTGTTGTGCGCCCAACGCCCGACGATGCCCCCCACGATGGCGACGGCCATCACGGTGGTGGCGCTCATGTCCGCTGCCTGCCGGCCATGACCGCGGCCGCCTTCTTCCGCAGCGCCTCGGGGACGCGCGGCATGGCCAGCTGCAGGAGGAGATCCCGGAAGGCCAGGACTTCATCCAGCTTCCGTTCGATCCGGTCCAGCTGCTCAGGATCCATGGTCAGCTCCGCGGGATGTAGACGGTCGAGCCGTGGAACAGCTTGTCGGGGCCGCGTTCCTTGATCTCTTTCTTCGCGGCCGCGGTGTGGGGGGAGTCCGTGTAGTTGTAGACCCACAGCGCATGGCCACCCTTGCCGTAGTGGTACTGCGCTGCGATCGAGGAGTACGACTCTCCGTCGTGGGTCACGGTGTGCTTGTAGGGCGCCTTCGGCTCGGGCTTGGTCGAGCCGCCCCCCGTGGACTTTGACTTGGATGTGGACTTGGTCAGCGAAGCGAAACCGGCCCCCGACTTCACGGGGTTGGCCTGTACGCGCAGGTGGTAGAGCGTGTTCGGCTTCAGGCCGGTGGCGGTGGCCGTCGTCGTCGACACGGTGGTCTTGCCGTCCTTCGCGTCCGCCGTGGTCCCCCACGACAGGGTGTATGACGCGGCGTTCGTCGCGGCGTTCCACTTCGCGCCGATGGTCTTGTCGGTGACGGACGTGGTGGTGAAGCCGGTGGGGGGGTTCGTGGCGTACGTCGACGACGAAGGCGGGGTGACGACCGGGGGTGGGGATCCTCCGGGCTCGGGGGGGGACGGAGGGGCGCCGAGCCGCTGAATCGCCAGGTTCACTTCCCCTTGCTGCTGCGTCGTGAGCGGCTGCGACGCGAGGAACTGAGTGATGGCGGTGTTGGCGGACGTGGCGTCCACACCGATGGAGACCAGGTAGTTGATCGCTGCGACGGCCCACGCGTTGTTGTCCGCGTACTGGTTCGAAACGGTCGATCCACCGGTGCCCGTGTCGGTGCTCGTACCGAGCCCGGAGGAGGCCTGGCCGAGCGCGGCCGCGTCCTCCGCACTCCCGTAGACGTAGCCGGTCTTCGGGTCGATCTGCCCGACGTTGCCGGCCGAATCGGTCTGGTCGGTGCTCGACGTGCCGCTCTTCTGCCGCTTGCTGACGTAGTAGAACACCACGATGGCAATGGCGATCCACGCCACAGCGGGGAGCGGCCCTATCTTCTTGCCGAGTGCGGCCTTGATGCCGCCCCCGCCCTCCGGTGGCTTGACGTCCGGCGTGCCTTCGGCCATCAGCCCATCCTTCCGGTGGAGTTCGAGGCACGGCCGGCGGACGGGGACACGTAGACGGCCTGGCCGCCCTGGGTGGGCGTGCCGGGGGCGTCCGAGGTGCCGACTTCCGACGTGGTGTCGTAGAAGTTCTGGGTCCACGGGGCCGGCTCGGTGAACGCCACGGGCCGCTTGTTGCCCGAGCCGCGCACGCGCTCGATGCCGTAGTTGCCCTGGCCTGCGTTCCAGAACTGGTCGGACTGGCCGGTGCCGTAGTAGCGCTGCCCGGACAGGTGCGCACCGCGGCCGCCGTCGCCCGAGCCCGTGTAGGGCATGCGCCGCTGCACCGACCAGCCGGTTTGCCCACCCGGCATGACGAAACGGGACGGTACCGTGACGTCCTGACAGGCCAGGTCTGCCTTGACGTTCCCGTCCGCGTTCTGCCCCCGGGCGAGAACGGGCGCCTGGTCGGCGCGTGCAGCCGAGCGGTAGGTGTGCACCTGCCCGGGAACCGCACGATAGCGCTGCGCCACCTGGTTACGGACGTTCTGCGACCCAGGCGCCTCACCGCCGATCGGGTACTGGGCATGGATCCACGGCGTGGTGGTGTCGCGCTGCGAATGGCCGCCGGCGGCCTGCGCCGGAGACATGGGCGTGCCGCCGGCCGTGTTGTTGCCCGGCCCCGTGCGCTGCATGGGCCCGCCGTAGAACTCCCCACGCTGCCCGCGCATGTTCTGGCGCAGCTGCCCGAGCGGGGTCGTCACGGTGGGCGTGGAGCGCGGGTTGGCCACCTTCGAGCCGTGCGTCTCGGCCCGGTAGCTGGACTGCTGGGTGACCGTGTCGGAGCCGAGACCGGACTCCCATCCGGTGTTCGTGTCGCTGCGCACCTTCGCCAGGCGCGCGTTGCGGCCCTTCATCGTGCGGGTGGCGCCGGTCGAGCCCGGGTAGCCGGCGGTGCCGGCCGGACCCGGGCCCATGGCGTAACCGCCGATGCCGGGATACGGGTTGGTCGGGTCCTCCGGGCGGGACTTCCCGCCGAACAGTGCTGCGATCAGTCCCGCCATGGGGTCCCCCTACGACTGTGCTTCCTTGATGGCCCCGGTGAACGCTGCGCCGGCGGCCTTGATGTCGTTGGCTGTGTTCGGCTTGCTCAGGATCGTGGCCACCAAAGCGATGGTCAGGATCCCGCCGAGCACGTCGAAGAAGTCGTTGACCTTCATGCTCAGGCCCCCGAGATCTTCGACTTCGCGGAGGACACGAAGCCCTTGACCATCGCACTCAGCAGCACGCCGAGCACGAAGGCGATGAAGGTCTGAAGGGTGAAGTAACCGCTCACTTGACACCTCCCGTGACAGTGACGGAGCCGAACAGACGATTGAGGACGATCAGGCCCAGGAGGGCGACGATGACCACGCCGGCGTACGCCTTCGGGATCGAGTGCACGGATGTCGACCCGTTCGGGTCGCGCTGCCCATATGCCATGACTGCGGCCTCCTAGCCGAAGATGTCGCCCTGGGGGAGGACTTCGCAGACCAGCGTGACCAGCTTCGAGACCGCCGAACCCCAGCTGCCGCGCAGGAGGTAGTCCTCCGACTCGATCGTCGGAAGGTAGAAGTTCGTGTTCTCGGTGATGTCGCGCTGATCCACGCAGTACTGGATGGGGAAGACGCCCGTGTCCAGACCGCCGGCCGCGTCCTGGCCCATGTTCGGGGTGGCGCCGGAGGCCGCGCCGGCCGTGGCCACGCCCGCGGCCACCGTGGTGGCGGTGCCCGGGTTGGTCTGGCCGTAGCCCCAGACCTCCCAGATACGGCGCTGCCAGTCCGCGGCGCTGATGTTGTCCTTCACGTCCTCGTCGAGGACGATCTGAACGGGGTCCGCGAAGTTCGTTGAGGCCAGCGATGCGGCGGTGCCGGCGGTGGCCAGGCCGATGCGCACGTTGGAGCTATTCGTCATGATCGGGATGAGCATGCGCAGGTAGTTGCCCAGCTTGCGCACCCGGGCGTCGAACTGCCCGGTCGACATCGTGATGTTCTGCTCGGTCCAGCGCTGCAGGGTGTTCATGTTGGGCGGGGTCGTCTGGACCATCTGCCCGTTCAGCGTGGTCGGAGGCTGGTCGTACGCCTCCAGCCACGCTTCCACCGTGAGCGTGGGGGAAGTGCCCTGGGACGAACCGAAGACGTTCGTCAGGGTGTTGAGGGTCAGCTCCAAGGAGAACGGCGCGGCCGCGTCCTTGTTGGGGAGCGCACCGAGCGCGTCCCGAAGATCCAGTTCGAATGGGATCCTGAGCGCGAAGGACGCCCAGCTGCCGTTCACGAAGTACGCGGGGTCCGACCGGGGGTCACCAAAACCCCTGTAGAACCCATACTTCTGGATCATCGCGGCGCGGTGCCCGGAGGACACCTGGTACATGGTCTGGCCGTTCGGCTGCTTCACGGCCATGGTCGTGAAGACGTTGAACGGCGCGTCAGCCTGCGCCGTGCCCGTGGCACCGCCGGCCGCGGTCGTGGTGACCGTGACCAGGATCGAGCGCATGTAGTCGTAGGCCTTGATGTCGATCGGGCCCAGGTCCTGCGATGCGGTCGTGAGCGTCAGCCCGGACTTGCTGAAGAACTTGTACTTCCCCTTGCCCGACCCGCGGACGAAGGGGACGACGCTCGCGGCCTGCGGGGCGTTCGGCGCCTGTTCCGTGCCGTTCGAGGCCGGCGCGGCCGTGGCGGTGGGAGCTGCAGCCATCTGCTCTTACCCCTTTCAGGCGAACAGGCCGCTGACCGCGGCGCTGGTGGTCTTGTCGTTGCGGCGCGCGTACAGGTGGTAGACCTGAATCACGGCCTTCAGGATCACGTAATACAGCGCGAAGTGGATGAAGCCGAGAAAACCGACGTCCAGCACCGCGGCACCTCCTACCCTCCGTAATACTTGCGACCGATACCGCTTCGGCGCTGCTTGGCCGGCGCGCGGTCCTTCGTCTTTTTCACTGGCTCGCCGTCCTCCGGAGGCTTGCTTTCCTCCTTCGGGGTATCCAGCTTTTCGAGTAGCGACTGTAGCACCGCGGTTTGTGCCGTGATAGCCTCCGCGACCGCGTGCGCACCCGAATTCGCCGCATTCGCAGCGTCCTCGGCGCGCATCGCTGCGGATTCGGCCTGGCCGATGGATTCCGAGTTGTTCACCGCGGCCGCCACAGCGGCCTCCGCGGCGGCCTCCGCCTCCTCCGCGGCCTCCTCCGCGGCCTCCTTGTGCACCTCCGCGGCGCCGGCCTCCCGCGCCGCGTCGTGCTGGTCCTGTTCTTCCAGTTCTACTTCTTCCGAGCCTTCCGGAGACTCCACCGTTATTTCCGTCATTTCTTGTTCCTTCTTCCAGCTTTGATTTCGGGGGCCGTCGTGCGGTACATCCAGCCGCGCCGCGTGTTCAGATAAAGAACCTGAAACGGATCCAGGTTGGCGACGAAATAACGGATCTCGTTTGCGCTCATCCAGCCGATTCCGCCCATCCGTTTGAGATTGGCTTCATCGTTATCGCGCCAGAAAAACAGGTGCGTCGACTGATCGAAGACTTCCAGCGGGATGCGGGACGGACGCTGCATGCCCATCACGAACGAGATGTCATTGGACCGGGCCTGCTGCAGGAAGATACGCGCTTCTTTTTCCAGCCCGAGAATCTGCGTCATCATCCAGAACTCATCCCAGACCACGCACCAGCCACCCGAGCCGTAGATGTCGTGGAACGCGCGGGTGAACACCTCCCGCTGATGGTTCAGCGTGGCCGGCGTCATCTGGGTGGCGTCCGGCCACAGCAGCCGGCGCGGCATCTCCTCCGCCGTGACCACGCGTTTGGGCATCCGGCCCCTGACCGGGGGCCAGTCCTCGATCCTCACGTAACCGGCCTTGTCCGCGAAGGCGTCGAGGGTCTTGTCACGTGGCTTCGTCGCGAAGAACGTCACGTACTGGCGCCTGGGCAAGATCGAATACTGGAGCGTCGACTTGCCGGATTCCGTGGGCCCGATAAGCCCCACGTGCTGGCTCTGGCGCCAATCGAACACGTACTTCATGAAGTCGTCCCACCCGACGACCGGGGCCAGTGTGTCCGGGGGGGCCTCCCGGCTCATGTACGGCACTGACTATCCCTGGTCCGCGGGGTGGTCCATGCCGTTCATGAACGTGGGCGGGACGGGGCCAGGGTGGCTAGCCACCGGTTCCCGGGGCCCGTTGGCCGGACGCGGCACGCCGCCGGCCATCTGCCCCATCATCATCTGCGCCATGCCCATCATCTGCGCCATGTCGTCCGGGTTGATCCCGCCCATCATCTGCGCCAGGCCGGACGGCACCGCTTCCCCGCCGGCACCCTCCCCCTCGGGCTCATCCGTCAGCAGCGTCTCGGCCAGCTGCAGGAACGGGATGCGCTTGCGCACGCTCTCCTTCATCGCGATGGCCATGAAGATGGGCAGGTGCGCGGTGAACAGGGCCGACCAGGCACCGCCGACCATCAGCTTCAGCAGGAACGCGCGGATCCGGGGGTTGGACTTCGCCACGGCTTCCCACGCTTCACCGACCGTGGTGTCTTCGTCTTCGTCGTCGTCGGCCATCTTCGTGGCGGACGCGATGACCGCGGAGCCCAAGTCGTAGTCCCAGATGCGCAGGACGCGGCCGGCCTTGCGGTAGAGCTTGTTCATGCCCTTCGCGATGACGCCGGCGCGGAACGGGGGCAGCGCCTCGGCCTTCATGGCCGGTTTCCGCTTGCCCTTCGGCGGTGCGCCCGGGGCGGTGTCCTCCGAAGCCTCTGAGAGCGTCCCCAGGGCCTGAAGCTCCTCCAGGGACGGGGAAGTGCCAGTGGGAGGCCGCGCGGTCTTGGAGCGGCGCCCTGGCCGCTTCTTGGGGCGCCTCTCCTGTGTGACCGGATCCGTCATCCAGCCGTAGGGCGCTTCTTCCGACGGAGGGTCAGCCTCTTGTACGGGCCGTACAGGTTCTTCGGTTATTTCGGCCGTCATGGCCAAAAGATAAACCCGTGGGCCCGTTATCAGACAGATGACGGGCCCACGGATAAAGAGATGTTCAGATCTTGTGAAGGTGGAGGTAGATTGCGCCGCCGACCACCTGACGGCCCCCCAGCGTGAACGCCACACCCCCGTACGCCGGGTTGTGGTCCTTGAAGAGCTGGGTGTCCGGGATCCAGTAGTCCCAGGTGTGCTCCGTGCAGAAGCGCTTGTGGGTGGGATCCGTGAACGCGTCCTGGTGCCGGAAGTGCGGAGACTTGATCACCAGCACTCCGCCGGCCTTCAGGACGCGGTGCGACTCCGTCATGAAGCCGATCGGGTCGGCCACGTGCTCGAAGACGTCCTGGGCGACGATCTGTTCGGCACTGGCGTCCTCCCACGGCCACGGCAGCACGTCGAGATCGTGCACCACGTCGACCCCGTCCAGCTTCACCAGGTCGACGTTCACGTATCCGTCGACCAGACGGGACCCACAGCCCAGATTCAGCCGCACAGCGCCTCCATGATGGGCTTCCACCAGCGGCCGGCGTCCGTGACGTCGAACTCCCCGGACAGGTCCCGCGCTTGCTGCCGGCGGGTGGAGGCCTGCACGCGCGCCTTGTCGTACTGCCTGGCTATCGAATCGGACTTCGGCCGGTCCCACCATGCGCCATGGACGTGATTCCAGAACGGATCCGACTGTGCGAGCCACCCATCACCGCGCTTTTCCTGCATGGCGCTTCCGGCCGTGACGACGACCGGGGTTCCGCAGGCCTGCGCCTCCAGGATGGGCACCCCGAAGGCCTCCGCGTACGAGCAGCACGTCAGGACGTCCAGCACGCCGTACCAGTCGGCCATCAGGGTGTCGTCGAAGACGCCGGACACCTGCGCGTAGGTGTCGGTGAAGCGGATGGCCGTGGGCTCGATGCCGATTTCGAGCGCCAGGCGCTCCAGGTCGAGGCCGCGCGCGGCCTTCGCGATGGAGTGCACCCACAGCAGCGCCTCGGGATGCTTCTTGTGGAACGCGCGGAAGGCCTCGAACTGCTCGGGGAAGGCCTTGCGGGTGGCGTCGTTGTTCGCGGCACACAGGCCGATGATGAACTTCCCGTCAGCTCCCATCGCGGTGCGGTACTTCGTCCGGTCGTCCGGGCTCAGTGGCTTGAAAACCTCGCGGTCGACGACGTGCGGCGCGTACAGCGGCTCAAGGCCGGCGTCGAGCAGCTGCTGTTCGCCGAAGTGCGACATGGCGATGGGCCGCACGCCGGAGGCCTTGAAGAACTGGTGGTCGAGGCGGGACAGCGGCCAGCAGTCCACGGGCACCCACGCGGCCATGTTGTACCCGGTCAGGGCCTCCGCCAGGGGTCCCAGCTTCCACACGTCCATCAGAGCCACCGTCAGGTCAGGCTCGACGTGCTGGATGTGAGGCAGCAGCACATCCACGCCGTACTCGTACATGCCCGACGGGAGCACGGTCACGCCGTGCCAGTCGATCGGGGACCCGGTCAGGCCGCTGAAGGCGGACACGATCACCTCGTGGCCCAACTCCTGCAGCGTCCGCACCAGGTGCTGACACTGCTTGCCGTACCCGGAGGGCACCCACGGGGCGTTCGAGTGGATCAGAACCTTGCTCACGCGCTCGTCTCCTGCTCTCGGATCTCCTGAAGGAACGATTTGACCTCCGAGCGCGCCACCTTCGCGACGATCTGACGGAGTTCCGGGGCCACTCGGTCCTCCGTGAGCGCCTGCCACGGGTAGATGTCGAGCCCTGCAGCCGTCTTCCGCACTCGACTTATGACGAAAGGTCCGATTTTCATGTCGAACACCCCCTTGTCTGTTGCCACATGATGCACGTTGGCAGACGAAATCGGCCACGGAGGGGTAGTGTGCGGACACAGAAAGATCCACCCCCGGGGACGAGTCCCCGGGGGTGGGCCGGGCCTGACCCGTTTGGCGACGGGGTCTGAGGTGCCGGGAGCTTACGAGAACTTAAAAAACCGGCACACCCCTCAGGTCAAGCGATCCGAGACTAGCACGGTTCTTCTTATAACTCCCGGACTCACAGCACCTCGTTATAAACGCATGGGCAAATGGCTGACCTGCGGAAACGAGGGGATAAATGGGCGCTCATTGGCTCGACGCTGTGTTCGGCTTCATCGGTGGCGCCATCCCTGGTGGCCTTCACTTCGCGTGGAAGGTCACACATAACGACCGGAGCATCGGCGGCACCATCGATCTCACGTACCGTGCGCCCCGGAAGCCCAAGAAGTGACGCGCGCCAAGCGGCAACGCCCCGCTGACGACGTCGACACCACCAGGCGCGCAGAGAACGTGCACTACGTAGACGGCCGGATCATGCCGTGCTGCGAAGAAGGGGAGTTCGACTGCCCCTGCACCTGCCATGACGCCCCCCTGAAGCTGCGCCCCGTAGCCCCCCCCCCGGAGGCCGCCTGACCTGCGCGGCCTGCGTGCTTTCCGCTCCGGGGGCGAGGGATGCTCCGGCGCCGGCTGACCACCGGTGTAACGCCGTTAGAGGGTGTGCCGCTCAGCCGACCCCAATTGACCGGCCATCGGTTCTCATCCCGGTCAGCGACACACACCTAGGGCCTAATGTGGGTGTGTCGTTCTCCCTGGGATTAGGTGCCGGCGCACGCGCGTCGAGCGGGCAACTGCGCTGGGGGCGCGGCCCCGGGACGGGGACATACCGGAGGCCGCGGAGCGGACGCCGGACAGGCGCCAGCCTCTGTCAGGGGGTTGAGGCCGGATCCGGGAAGCCAGAGTCAGCCTAATGCCAGCCGCGGGACGCGGCGCTACCATGAGCGCGAGCGAATGTCAATCACGCGTCGCGAAGCGACCTGCGGGAG
>Ga0207667_10003583_pt1 | contig 19190 bp, 21 predicted proteins | sample KBSCornC52_FD_184301 | JGI IMG/M metagenome (GOLD analysis project Ga0207667, IMG submission 184301) | Corn rhizosphere microbial communities from Kellogg Biological Station, Michigan, USA - KBS Corn C5-2 (SPAdes) (version 2) | ecosystem: Host-associated > Plants > Roots > Rhizosphere > Soil ...
CGATCCGGGGGCCGCGCAGCTCGCCCAGTATCTGCTCGACGAGGCCGGCCGCCTCGATGCCGAACCGGTTGCGGCGCTGACCTTTGCGGGAGCCGCCGCGTGAGCGGCGGCCGGCTCCGGCTGCACGATGCGAGCGTGCGGCTCGACTCGATGCCGGTGCACGGCCGCGCCCTCGAGGTCACGCCGGACGCCACGGAGCGCGCGGCGCTCGCCGAGCGGCTCGGCGTCAGCTCCGTCGACGCGCTGGCGGTGAAGCTGCACGCCGTGAAGTTCCGTGGCGGCATCCGGGTCACCGGGCGGCTCACCGCCACGGTGACGCAGCCTTCGGTCGTGACCCTCGAGCCGATGGCGCAGCAGATTTCCGAACCTATCGACCGCATCTTTTTGCCGGGCGGGGAGAAGGACTTCGCCGGCCCGGCCAACGCCGAAATCTTCGTCGATCTCGAGGGCGAGGACATGCCGGATCATTTTGAGGGAAATGAAGCCGATCTGACCGATCTCATCGTCGAGACGCTGGCGCTGGCGGTCGACCTCTATCCGCGCCGGCCGGGCGAGAGCCTTGACGACCTTGGCCTCACGCCCGATGTGGCTGAGGATCATCCCTTCGCAGCGCTCAAGGCACTCAAAAAAGACGAGGACTAGGCTGCTTCCGCCTCTCTTGCGCCGCCTAGGCGTTTGATTAAAGGTGCGTCCCGCCCGTTGCGCCGGGCCAAAACACGGAACAAATGGTCGATTCTATTCGCATTTCGGTCGACGCCATGGGCGGCGATATCGGGCCCGAGGTGGCGATCCACGGTGCGTGGCTCGCGCTGCGCGAGCGCAAGAACATCAGCTACATTTTCCACGGCCGCGAGGCCGACATCACGCCGCTGCTCGAAAAGTACCCCGAGCTGAAGCCGGTGAGCAAAGTCGTGCACTGCGACAACGTCATCTCGATGGAGGAAAAGCCCTCGCAGGCGCTGCGCAAGGGCCGCGGCAACTCCTCGATGTGGAATGCCCTGCAATCGGTCAAGGACGGCGACGCCGACGTCGCCATCTCCGGCGGCAATACCGGCGCGCTGATGGCGATGGCGACCTTCTGCCTGCGTCCCATCGTGGGCATCTCGCGTCCGGCGATCGCCGCCATCTGGCCGACGCTGCGGGCCGACATCATCGTGCTCGACGTCGGCGCGACCATCGGCGGCGACGCCAAGCAGCTCGTCGATTTCTCGATCCTGGGCGCGGCGCTGGCGCGCGCCCTGTTCGACCAGGAATTGCCGTCGATCGGCCTGCTCAATGTCGGCACCGAGGAGATGAAGGGCCACGACGAGGTCAAGGACGCCGCCGCGATGCTGAGCGCGGCGAGCGGCGCCGGCTTCACCTATCACGGCTTTGTCGAGGGCGACGACATCGGCAAGGGGACCGTCGACGTCATCGTCACCGAAGGCTTCACCGGCAACATCGCGCTCAAGACCGCGGAAGGCACGGCGCGCCAGGTCGGTACCTATCTTCGCAATGCGCTCAAGGCCGACATCTTCTCGATGCTCGGCGCCATGCTTGCGGGCAAGGCGCTCAACGCCATCCGCCGCAAGCTCGACCCGCGCAACGTCAATGGCGGGGTTTTTCTCGGCCTCAACGGCATCGTCATCAAGAGCCATGGGGGCACCGACGAGGTCGGCTTCAAGGCCGCGCTCGGCCTCGCCTACGAGATGGCGCGCAGCCGGCTCATCGACAAGATTTCCGAAGGCATGCGGCGATTCCCAGCGTTCCCGGCTCCCGTGCCGGCTTCAACCGACAGAGAGGCGAATCCCGCGTGAGTGAGTTGCGATCCATCGTGCGCGGCGTCGGCAGCTACCTGCCGGCACGCATCCTGACCAACGACGAGCTGTCGAAAACCATCGACACCTCGGACGAATGGATTCAGCAGCGCGTCGGGATCAAGCAGCGCCACATCGCCGCCGACGGTGAGTTCACCTCCGACCTCGCGGTGCACGCCGCCCGCCGCGCCCTCGACAATGCCCGGGTCTCGCCCGCCGAGATCGACCTGATCATTGTCGCCACCACGACGCCGGACCTGACGTTTCCGGCGACCGCCGCGATCGTGCAGCAGAAGCTCGGCATGCATCACGGCGCCGCCTTCGACATCCAGGCGGTCTGCTCGGGCTTCGTCTATGGCATGGTCACCGCCGACTCCTACCTCAAGAACGGCATCGCCCGCCGGGCGCTGGTGATCGGCGCCGAGACCACCTCGCGCATCCTCGACTGGACTGATCGCACCACCTGCGTGCTGTTCGGCGACGGGGCAGGGGCCGCCGTTATCGAGCTCGGCGGCGACGGTGATCGCGGGATCCTCGCCTCGTCGCTCCGCTCCGATGGCCATTTCGCCGACAAGCTCAACACCACCGGCGGGCCGTCCTCGACGCAGTCGATCGGCTTCGTGCACATGGAAGGCAAGGAAGTCTTCCGCCACGCCGTGGGCAAGATCACCGACGTGGTGGAGAACGTGCTCTCGGCCACCGGCTATACGGTGAAAGACCTCGACTGGTTCGTCCCGCACCAGGCGAACCGGCGCATCATCGAGGGCGCCGGCGAGAAGCTGCACATCCCGCCCGAAAAGGTGGTGATCACCGTCGACCGCCACGCCAACACGTCGGCGGCCTCCGTCCCGCTCGCGCTGACCGAGGCCGTGTCCGACGGCCGCATCAAGCGGGGCGATCTGGTGATGATCGAGGCGATGGGCGGCGGCTTCACCTGGGGCGCCTCCCTGATCCGCTGGTAGCCATGGTCGCGATCCCGACGCTCGAAACCGAGCATCTGCGGCTGCGGCCGTACCGGCTCGAGGACTTCGAGGACTACGCCCGCATGTGGCAGGAACCGGCGGTCGTCCGCTTCATCGGCGGCCAGCCGTTCACGCGCGAGCAGTCCTGGGGCCGTTTCCTCCGGCAGGTCGGGCTCTGGCACTATCTCGGCTTCGGATTTTTCGCCATCGAACACAAGCCGACCGGCAGGTTCGCCGGCGAATGCGGCTTCCACGATCTGCACCGGGCGCTGACCCCGTCCATCGAAGGCACCATGGAGACCGGTTGGGCCCTGGTGTCCGAGATGCAGGGCAGGGGCCTTGCCGAGGAGGCGGTGCGCGCCGCCATCGGCTGGGCCGCCGAACACGGAACCGGCGACCGGCTGACCGCGATCATCGATCCCGGGCACGCCGCATCGCTGCATGTTGCCGGCAAGCTCGGCTTCGTCGAGTTCGCGCGCGGCGGCTATGGCGGCAAGCCGGTCGTGCTGCTCGAGCGCCCGCGGCGCTGATCCGATCCGCAAACTTCGGCGCAAACTCGAACGGCCCTCCAAGGTTGCCTTAATCCCCTATGGGGGTTAGTGTTTCGCGGCTCGAGGGAGAGCCCCGGCGGATACGGTGGCGGCGGAACGGGGGAGAGGCATGGCCCAAAAGACTGTGACGCGAGCAGACCTCGCCGAGGCTGTCTATGAGTCGGTGGGTCTGTCGCGAACCGAGTCGGCCGAACTGGTCGAGCGCTTTCTCAACCTGATCGGCGATGCCCTCGTGTCGGGCCAGAACGTCAAGCTGAGCTCGTTCGGATCGTTCCAGGTCCGCTCCAAGAACCAGCGCATCGGCCGCAACCCCAAGACGGGCGAGGAAGTGCCGATCCTGCCGCGGCAGGTTCTGGTGTTCAAACCCAGCAACGTGTTGAAATCCAAGATCAACAAATCTATGGTTCGCGCTGGAAAATAAGCCTTTCTTACGAAAGGATTCGGCGTGGAGAAGTCGCCCGAGGCGTTCCGCACGATCTCCGAAGCCGCTGACGAGCTCGATCTGCCGCAGCACGTGCTTCGCTTCTGGGAAACGCGATTCTCGACCATCAAGCCGCTCAAGCGCGGCGGCGGCCGGCGTTATTACCGGCCCGAGGATGTGCTCCTGCTCAAGGGCATCCGTCACCTGCTCTACGACCAGGGTTTTACCATCAAGGGCGTGCAGAAGATCCTCAAGGATCAGGGCGTGCGCCATGTGGCGGCGATCGGCAATGGCGGTGCGTCCGAGTCGCTGCCGCCGCCGGAGACGGCCGGCATGCAGACGACCGCTGCGGGCGAGCTGGCCGACGCCGCGGACGAGATGTCGCCGGTCAACGGCAGCGGCGCCGGACGCGAGCTGAGCGGCGAGGGCCGCGACAAGCTCGAGGCCGTGCTGCGCGAGCTGCTCGAATGCAAGCGGTTGCTGGAGCGGGCCCGGGAATAAGGTGCATCTGGGCCCCGGTGTTCACCCTCCCCATCGCGGGGAGGGGAGCGCGGCTGGAGCCGATTGGCTCGGAGCGGAGCTTCGGAGGGGGCGAGGCACGCTCGGTGCCGACTGCCTCCCTCCTCCGGCTCGATGACGGACTCAGCGAAGGGCTAGGTCCTGTCTCGCTTCCTCCCCCGCAAAGGGGAGCTGCGCCGACTGCGAGAGTCGGCCCCGTTCACCGGCTCTGGTGCTTCGGGATCTGGTTGTTGGGCAGGAACAACAGCAGGAGCGTCGCCGCGAGATAGAGCGCGCCGGCGACCCAGTAGGTTGGCGCAAAGCCATGGGCGTAGGCGTTGAGCGCCAGCTCGCGGACGCTGTCGGGCAGGGCCTCGAGCCCCTTCGGGGTCAATCCCGCAAGGCCGCCTGGAATGGCGCTCGCGACACTGGCGGGCAGCGCCGCCGTGGCGTTGCCGAGGCCCAGCGCCATGACGCCGCCATTGATGCCGAGCCCGAGGCTCGCCCCGATGGTGCGGGCCTGCGTCGAGAGCGCCGTGGCCGCACCGATGTCCTTGAGCGGGGCGGCAGTCTGGATCGCCACCAGCAGTGTCTGCATGCTGAGGCCCATGCTGACGCCGAACACCAGATAGGTGAGCCCGATCAGCCAGAGCGGCGTATGGTCGTCCATCACGGCGTAGCCCAGCATCAGCATTGCGCCGAGCGCCATGCCGATGACCGGCAGCCACTTGTAGCGGCCGGTCGCCGCCATCAGCCAGCCGGCAGCCACCGAGGTCACCGCGACCGCCACCGACATCGGCAGGAACAGCAGGCCGAGCGGTCCGGGGGCGAGCTGTGTGATCATCTGCATGAACAGCGCGAAGTAGAAGTAGAGCCCCAACGTCACCATGCCGCTCAGCGTCGAGGCGATGACCACGATGCTGATCGTGCGGTTGGCGAACAGCCGCAGCGGCACGATCGGCTCCGCCGCCCGCCGCTCGACCAGGATGAAGCCGACAATCGCGGCGATCCCGATGATCGGCAGCGCGATGGTCCACTGGTCCAGCACCGGCGCCTCGAGCACGTGGTTGCTCCAATAGACGATGGCCACCGTGCCGATGGCGAGCAGCACGCCGCCGAGGATGTCGACCTTGTGGTGCGCCGTCGCCGGCTTGCGCTGCATGAACAGCCAGATGGCCGCCAGCACGACGACGCCGATCGGCATGTTGACGAGGAATACCGAGCGCCAGCCGAACAGGTCCGTAAGGTAGCCCCCGCCCACCGGGCCGACCACGGTGCCCACCGTGAACACGATCGAGGAGTAGCCCTGGTACTTGGCGCGTTCGCGCGGCTCGAACAGCTCGCCGATCATGGCGAAAGCCGAGACCATCAGGCCGCCGCCGCCGATGCCCTGCAGCACGCGGGCGACGATCAGCGACGGCATCGACCAGGCGAGGCCGCACAGCAGCGATCCGGCGAGGAACGCGGCGACCGCGAAGACCACGATGGACTTGCGGCCATACATGTCGCCGAGCTTGCCGTAAAAGGGCGAGACCGCTGCGCTCGACAGCAGGTACGCGGCGCCCACCCAGCCGAGCAGGCTCACATCACCCAGATCGTGGGCGATGGTGGGCATCGCCGTCACCACGATATTCATATCGAGCACGGCCATGAACATGGCCGTGAGTGCACATAGGTAAATCAGCAGCGTCGATCGGTCGGGCCGCGACGCTGCGGCAGTTGCTTGCGCTTCAATTGTCATTTGTCATGTCTCTTCGATTTGGCCGGCAGTCGGACCAGTCGGGCGTCCGGCACGACAATGACGGAGAGGAGATCCGTCATTCGACGTTTGGTGAGGACGCGAGGTGGAGACCGTCGCTCCTCCACCTGTCAGGAAGCGGCAGTGGAGGAGTGCGGTCTTATGTGCCTCTAGCAAATGTATGTCAACAGCATATATTTGCAGAATGCACTTAGTTGACTTTTGCACGGATTTCTGGTAGGCGCGCACATGACCAAATCGGACGGCGGCGACGGCGGCAAAATCGGCTACGACAAATACGTGGCCCGCAACGTCGGCTGGTTCCAGAAGGTCGGCTACAGCGGCAAATCAGCCGAAGCGATCGTCGAGATCGATGCCGCCATGACCCGCATCCGGCGCGGCATGTTGAAGCGCGAGCTGGTCAATTCGATCCTTGCCGAGCTCGACCCCAACCTCGACCTCACGCGCCTCGACGTGATGACCACGGTGATGCACTGGCATCCCGATGGGGTGCAGTCGGACCAGGAGGTGACCGTTGGTACCGTCGCCGAGCGGCTCGGCATCGATCCGTCACGCGCCAGCCGGCTCGTCGCCGACGTCATCGACCTTGGCTATCTCCGCCGCGCCGCCTCGCAGGGGGACTCCCGCCGGATCGTGCTCGAACCGACCGAGAAGGGCTTGGCCTTCGGCGAAAAATTCCGGCTCAAGAAGGCATCGGTCCTGGCCGCGAGCCTCAAGGGATGGACGGAAGCCGAGCTTGTCGAGTTCGCCCGGCTGCTCGATCGCTACAGCCACTGGGGCGCCGACGGCATGCGGACGCTCGCCGAACCGACAGGCAAGCCGCCAGCCTGACGCCTATTTGTCGGGGCTGTCGGTCGCTCTCGGCGAATTGATGACCCCGAAGGCGCTGGACCCGGCTCCGTCCGAGAAGTTGGGATAGCCCAGTACGGTGAGTCCGCGGCGCAGCAGTTCCCGGACGGCGGCCGCGCGGCTCGGCATGCGGTTTGTGAACCGAAAATCGTCGAGCGCGCGAAGCTCCTGTTCTTCCAGCATGATCTGGAGGCGCTCGCCGCGTTTGAGGTCGTGTCCTTTGGCCGTGCTCTCGGTCATGTCCTGCCCCAGGCGTGACTCGCTGATACTCATCTTACTCATTTAACGTCAAGTGATGACATTGGTTGCACGCTGCGCCTCCAGCAACGTGCTCACTGCGAATATGCGTGACCTGTCCCGGAGCGGGCGCTAGGCCGGATGCAGCGTCGAACCCCGCAGCGAGGAAAAGAGTCCTCGAAATGACGATACCCAGACTGAATTCCGTGCTGATCGTGGAGGACGAGGGCCTCGTCTGCCTGATGCTCGAAGATTTGCTGCACGACATGGGCGCGCTCGTGATCGACGTGTTTGCGACCGCCGGCGACGCGCTCGCCGCGTTGCGCGCGGCCCACTACGACTGTGCCATCCTCGATATCATCGTGCGCGACGGAACGAGCGAGCCGGTGGCCGATGCGTTGGCCGAACGCGATATCCCGTTCCTGTTCTCCTCGGGCGTCGACCTCGACGTCCTGCCGCCGCGGCACCAGGGCCGGCGGCTGATCTCAAAACCCTTCGACGACAGCACGCTCGCTGCCCAGATTAGCGACCTGCTGCGCGGCCGGCCGCAGGGGCTCTGCCCGGCCTGACGCAGGGTTGCGCGGCATCGGCCGACAGACTAGATAGGCGCCAGAGTCGGGGTGTAGCGCAGCCTGGTAGCGCATTTGTCTGGGGGACAAAGGGTCGTCGGTTCAAATCCGGCCACTCCGACCAACTCTCCCCGCTGTGGAGGCAAGCGGATGCGGATCGCTTGGACGGCGCTGTCGCTGTTGCTGCTGACGGCACCGGCGATCGCCCAGGATGCCTCGAGCAGCGCCCTTCCATCCGCGTTTTCCGGGTCCGCCCCGAGCTCGAGCCTCGAGCCGGCGAGCTCGAATGGAGCTCCAGCACCGGCCGGTCTGAGCGATGCCGATCTGGAGCTGGCGGTTCGCGCCGCCTACGCCGCAGCCCTGGATTTCGCCGCCGCCCACGACAACTATTTCGCGCGCGACGGCGTCGTCGAGCCGCTCCGCGCGGCGGTCGCCCAAGCGCTGGCGTCGACCTATCCCTCGGTGGTGGTGCCCGATGCCGCGGTGGACGGCGATGCGGCGAAAGCCTGTCTGGCGATGCCCGGCACCGCGCTTCGCGTGGCGAGCAATGTCTTCGGCGACGGGCTGTGGCTGACCGCGGTCACCGACACGCGGCTCTTCAGCTACACCTACGATCCGCACAAGAGCGCCGAGGTCGTCGTTCAGGCGGCAACCGCCTGCAGCAGATAGTTCAGACCAGCGCGCTGAGCCGCTTCTCTTCGCCCGGCCGGACGGTCCAGTACGACGCGGTGACGCCCCAGATCAGGCCGCCGATCAGAAAGAAATGGCGCCAGTGGTCGAGATCGATGATCGCCGCCTCGACCGCCAGCGGGATGAACACCGCAATGAGCGGGATCAGCAACAGTCGGTTGGGCGAAGGGCGGAACACGAACCGCACGCCGCGCCAGATGGTGACGATGACGAACAGATAGAACATCAGTCCGCCGCCCCAGCCATAGACGTGCAGCACGTCGACATAGGAATCGTGCGGCTCCTCCTTGATGTGGAGGTTGCGGAATTCGTAGGGCCCGATGCCGAGCGGATTGGCCAGCGCCAGCTCGAACGCATAGCCCTGCCGGCCGAAGCGGCCGCTGTCGCCTTCGTCGTAGCTTTGCGCCTGGGCGCGGGTATCGAACAGCTCCTGCACCTTGGGGATGGAGAGCAGGCCGCCGAGCAGCACGATCACCACCGTGACGCCGACGATGGCGGTGATCAGCATGCGCACCTTTTCCCTGGCGTTGGCGACGCCGAAAAAGCACAGCAGGTAGACGATGAGGCCCGAGGCGATGAGGTGCGCCCATGCAGCGCGCGAAAAGCTGGCGAACACGCCGACCGCGATGATCATCACCACGATTGCCCCGACCACGGCGCGGCTCGGTTTTGCCAGCAGCACGCGCTGCAGCGCATACATCGCCGGCAGGATGAGGAACGGCGCGAAGACGTTGGGGTCGTTGAACAGCGCCTTGGCGCGGCCGTAGCGGGTGAAGAGGTCCTGTCCCGGGATGACGCCCAGATAGCCGAGCGCACCGAGCAGCGCCGAGATCGTCGCCGTCACGATGTAGGCGCCGACAATGAGCCGCATCCGTTCCTGCGGCCGGTCGGCGACATAATTGGCGACCCACACCGCCGTGAAGAACAGGAAGATCGTCACCGTCTGGAAGATCAGCGCATCGGTCACCGCGGTGAATTTCGGCTGGAAGGCGCCGATCACCGCGAAGGGAATGAACAGCGCCCAGATGACGAGCAGGCCGAGCGTCTGCTTGTGAAACGCGAATCCACCGGCAAAGGCGGAGACGGTGAGCACCAGGAAGAACACGAGCTCATAAGGCGCCGGCTCGGTGATGACGATGCTGCCCAGGAAAATCCACAGCACCACCATCCAGTCGAGCAGGGTGCCGAAGCGGGCCCTGAGGTACGCCCCGCCGTCGCTGCGGCGGGCCTCCGGACCGAGCGCCGTGGTGTCGGCAATCGCCATGTCAGTAGGCGTTCTCGGACTTCGAGAACAGCGAGAACGGCGTCATCACGACGATGTAGAGGTCGAGCAGGATCGACCATTTCTCGATGTAGTAGAGGTCGTGCTGCACGCGCTGCATGATCTTGTCGACCGTATCGGTCTCGCCGCGCCAGCCGTGGATCTGGGCCCAGCCGGTGATCCCCGGCTTCACCTTGTGGCGGGCGAAGTAACCCTCGACGGCTTCGTAGTAGAGCAGGTTGTCGGCCTTGGCCTGCGTCGCGTGCGGGCGCGGACCGACGACGGAGAGCTGGCCGGTCAGCACGTTGAAGAACTGCGGCAGCTCGTCGATCGAGCTCTTGCGGATGAAGCGGCCGACGCGGGTGACGCGCGGATCGCCCTTGGTCACGAGCTTGCTGGCATTCGCATCGGCCATGTCGGTCCGCATCGAGCGGAACTTGTAGACCTCGATCAGCTCGTTGTTGAAGCCGTGGCGCTTCTGCTTGAAGAACACCGGGCCCTTGCTGTCGAGCTTGATCGCGATGGCGGTGACCACCATGACCGGCGACAGCAGCACCAGCGCGATGACCGCCACGATCTTGTCGAACAGCCACTTGAAAACGAGGTTCCAGTCCGAGATCGGCCGGTCGACCATGTCGAACATGCGCACGTCGCCGACATAGGAATAGGCCTTCGAGGTGAACTGCAGCCGGCTCATATGCGCGCTGAGCCGGATATCGACCGGCAGGACCCAGAGCTGGGTGAGCATTTCGAGCACGCGGTTCTCGGCACTGAGCGGCATCGAGACGATGACCAGATCGACCCGCGTCTGCCGCGCGAAATCGAGGAGGTCGGCGACCCGCCCGAGCTTGGGCAGGCTCGCCACCGATTCCGGCGAGCGCTCGTCGTTGCGGTCGTCGAACAGGCCGAGCAGGCGCACGTCGCTGCCGGCGCTCTGCTTGATCTGGTCGACGAGCACCTCGGCATCGTGGCCGCCGCCCACGATCACCGTCCGGCGCTTGAGCCGGCCTTCGCGCGTCCACTGCATCACCAGGGTACGCAGCGACAGCCGGAACAGCACCAGCACCAGCGCGCCGCTAAGGTACCAGCTCACCAGCCAGACCCGCGACACGAGCTCGGAGCTCTTGAACAGGAACGCCGCGATCATCAGCACGATGAACACCAGCGACCAGCTCGCGAGCACGCGCCCGGTCTGCTGCATGGCGGTGCGGTAGGCGGCGATGCGGTGCGTCCGCGCCGCGTTGAACAGGACATTGGCGGCGAGCGTCGTGAGTGCGATCAGCGGGATGTAGATGGCGCCCTGGCCGGGCTCGACATAGGAGGCGAAGATCGCAAAGCCAAGCGTCGCCAGCAGCAGCGCCTCGATCGCCTGCGCGACGCCGACGATCACCGCGGCGGAGTAGCTCGGCTCGATCGGCGCGGCCGCAATCGCCTTGGCTTCGGCGCTGAGCTCGCCCGGCCCCGCAGCGCTTTTGCGCGCGACGTGGCTGAGCATGGCTTGAGCGGGGTCGAGGCGAAACATGGCAGAGGGCGTCCGGACACGGCGTTGCGCCCTGAAAAATAGGGACGAGAGGGTGAAGACCGAGTGAAAGCCGACATTTTAATCAACCCGGCGTGAGTCCGCGCCGCTTCGCCAGCACCTCGCGATAGAGCGCCTCGATCTGGTCGGCCATGTGCGCGATGGAAAAGCGCGGCCGGATGTAGTCGAGCCGCACCTTGGCTTCCTCCAGCGCCGCCGCCGGATCGTCCATGAAGCGCTGCATCGCGGCGCCCATCGCCGCCGCGTCCGCCGCCGGAAACAGGCTCGCCGAGGTTGGACCGAAGATCTCGCCGATGCCGCCGACATCGGTCGACAGCACCGGGCGGCCCGCGGCGCTGCCCTCGAGGATCACGTAGGGCAGCGATTCCGCCAGCGACGCCACCACGAGGCAGCGGCCGCGGTTGAGGGCTTCGCGCACCGGCCGGACGCCGAGCAGCTCGATCCGATCGTTGAGTCCCAGGCTCTCGATCCGCGCCTTGGTGGCCTCGAACTCCGGCCCGCTGCCGGCCATGGCCAGCGTTGCCGGCCGCCCGTCCGGCGCCTTCACCGGGCCGAGCGCATCGATCAGGTAACGGATGCCCTTGGCGCCGCGGAACTCGCCGACGAAGACGAAATCCCGCGCCGTCGGATCGCAGGGCAGGGGATCGAACTCCTCCGGCGCGAGGCCGTTGTGGATCACCGCCTCGGCGCAGGGCGGCGTCGAGATCACCTCATGGAAGCGCCGCTGCGCGTAGCCGCTCTCGAAGATGTAGGCGTCGGTGATCACGCCGATCGTCCGCTCGATGCCGCGGAAGAACCCGCCGGCCAGGGTGCCCGGCTTGTAGTTGAGCACCCCGCCATGCGGCGTATTGAGCGCGACCCGCTGACGGTTGCCGACGCGCGCCAGCCGCGCATGCACGCCGCCCTTGGCGCCATGGCCGTGCAGCACGTCGATGTCGAGCTTGCCCGCCAGCGCCCGCACCCGGAACGGCGTCGTGAAATCGCCGGGGCCGATCGTCCGCGGCATCGGGAAATAGTAGGTGCCGAGCGCGATGGAGGGCGCGAGCGCCCTGAGCCGCTGGCCGGTCAGGGCGTCCGAGGTGAGGCTGTCGGCGACGACACCGACGAAGTGCCCGCGTTTCGCCAGCTCTTCGGTCAGGTCGTAGACGTGCCGGAACAGCCCGCCGACCGGCGCGCGCAGCACCTGCAGGATCCGCAGCGGCCCGTCGGCCACGGCCGTCAGAGCCACCGTTCGGGAACGACGATCGTGTCGCCCGGATAGATCGGGAAATCGAGGTCGACGTTGGCCTTGAAGTTCTGGTCGCCCTGGCGCCGGTAGATCGTTACGCGGCCTTGGCTGGCCGTGTCGGCGAAGCCGCCGGCGGTCGAGATCGCGGCCCGCACCGTCATCCCCGGCACATACGGGAACTGGCCGCCATTCTTCACCGCGCCCTGGATGAAGAACGGCCGGTAAGTATCGACCTGCACGGTGACATTGGGATTCCGCATGAAGCCGTGCGCGAGTGCCGCCGCAATCTTGCCGGCCGCCTGATTGACCGTCAGCCCGCGCACCACGACCGGCCCGACCAGCGGCAGCCCCACGGTGCCGCTGTCATCGACCCGATAGGTCTTGGTGAAGCTGTCGTCGCCATAGACCGACACCGCGATCGCGTCGCCGGCATCGAGCGTGTAGGGGCCGCGCTGCTCGGCCGGATACGAGCTCACGGAATTGAGCGAGCACGCCGCCAGCGGCACGAGGAGCAGGACGAGGCAAAGCTGCAGCCAGCGCATGAAGGAACCGTCGCGAGAGTCGGGGCTGAGTGTCGCGGGCTTATGGTTAACAATGTGCTTATGGCGGGCATGAAGTCTTGCGCTTTGCAAATCGGCTTAACCGATTGTTGACCACGTGCGCCCGATAAAGAGCGGGCAACAAGGGCCTTCGTGATGACGGTAGAGTCGGCGCCCGCCGAAGACTTGCGGATGGATGTCGGTGCCCTGATGGGCGCGCTATGGGCGAGGGCGCTGCGCATCGTCATCGTCACGGTGCTGCTGGTCGTGGCGACCTTCGTGGTGCTGCTCTTCGTGCCCAAGCAATACGAGTCGTCGGCAAGCCTGCTGGTCGAAGACCGCACTTCGAGCTTCACCCAGCTTGCCGGACAGACGACCCCGAGCTCGGGCGGCGGGGTCACCATCGACGCACTGCTGTCGAGCCAGATCGAGCTCATCAAGTCGCGCGACGCGCTGATCGCCGTCATCGACCAGCTCAACCTCCGCTCGATCCCGGAATTCAACGGCACGGCCGCCAGCCCGATTGCGGCGTTGCTGTCGCTCGTCGGCCACAAGCCCGATCCCAAGAACGCCGACGAGACGGTGCTGCAAAATCTCAACGACCGCCTGACCGTCATCCGCGAGCGCGACAGCGCCGTGATCTCGATCTTCGTGCGCACCGGCGATCCGCAGCTTTCGGCCAAGATCGCCAACGCCATCGCCGCCGAACACGTCAAGCGCCGGGCCGAGCAGTCCGTCTCCGACACCAAGGATGCCAGCGACTGGCTGCAGCAGCAGATCGACAGCCTGCGCCAGAAGGTGCAGGACGCCGACAACAAGGTCGCCGACTTCAAGGCTAAGAACGGCATTTTTGCCGGCAGCAACGGCACGACGCTGCCCGACCAGCAGATCTCCGACGTCGGCAAGCAGATCACCGACGCGCAGGCCGCCAAGGGCGCCGCGCAGCAGCACGCCGACCTCATCCGTTCGCTGCTCAAATCCGGGCAGCCGGTCGAAGGCATCGACGACGTGCGCAATAGCGCGGTCGTGCAGGCACTGATGCAGAACCGCGCGACGCTGCAGTCGACGCTCGCCGAAAAGCTCGCGATCCTGTTGCCGGCGCATCCGACCATCAAGGGCCTCAATGCGCAGATCGCCCAGATCGACCGGCAGATCAGGGCCGAAGCCCTGCGGATCGCCGATGGCCTCGACGCACAGGTCACGGTGCAGGACGGCATCATCAAGTCGCTCAACGCCGACCTGCAGAAGGCGCAGGCCGCTGCCTCCACCCAGACCAAGGACGGCGTGACGCTCGACAGCCTGACGCGCGAGGCGAACGCGCAGCGCGATTTGCTCAATGCCTATCTGCTCAAATATCGCGACGCCTCGGGACGCACCGACACCGGCTCGGTACTGCCCGACGTCCGCATCGTCACCCAGGCCGCGCCATCGGTGGTGCCGGCCTCGCCCAAGACGGCGTTGATCCTCGGCGCCGTCGGCATCGTGTCGCTGGTCCTGCAGATCGGCTGGGTGCTGTTCGGCGAGCTGATGTCGGGCCGCGCCGTCTACGATCGGAACGCCGTTCGACACGTGGCCGTCGCGCCGCATCTCGCCCAGACCGGCGAGGCCGAGGCGGAGATTGTCGCAGGCGACGACCACATGGACGAGGACGAAGAGCCGGCGGCGGACGACGAGACGGACCTGGCCGACATGCCCGAGCACTATGCGGCCGAAGCTGTGCCGATCGCCGATCCTGGTCCGGCGGTCGACGAGCCCATCGTCGCGGCGCCGCCGCGTGACAACCGCGAGATCATCGCCACCGCCGAGCAGCGCCATCGCGCCGCCGCCGCCTCGGCTTTGGCACTGTCCAATCTCGGCGCCGACATCGCGATCGGCCGCGCCCGCATCGTGCTCCTGGCCGGCGTTACCGAGGCCCGCGACGCCGCCGTCGTCGCCGACGGCCTCGTTTCCGACGCGCTGGGCAAGGGCCTGTCCGTCTGTCGCGTCGACGCCGGCAGCGCCCGCGCCTCGGTGGCTCCCGGCCTGTCCGATCTTTGCGCCGAAGCGGCGGCGTTCGGCGACGTGGTCCACAAGGTCCGCGAAGGGCTTGCCGAAGTGCCGTGGGGGCACCTGCAGGCTCTGGATCGGCGTTCCATGCGCGCCTTGACACTGGTCGAGGCGCTGGCCGACATCTACGAGGTGGTGATCGTCACCACCGGCAGGCTCGGCATGGCCTCGAACTTGCCGCTTTTCGCCGGTCTTCATGCCCGCCTGGTGCTCGTCCGCCGCGATCCCATCCCCGACACCGGAGCGGAAAACCTGATGACCGACGCCGCTCAGTTTGGCTTCGACGTCACGCAAAGCGTCATGCTCCCCGAGGCGCAGTCCGAAGTCGCCTGATGGCTGCGCTCCGCTACGCCGCCATCCGGGGCATGTTCGAGCTGCTCGCGCTGAGCCGCGTGACCGCGCTGGTGCGGGCTCTGTCGTCGGCCCGCGGCATCATCTTCACGCTGCATCGCGTGCTGCCGGACGACCCGGCCGATTTTTCGCCGAACGCCATCCTCCAGGTGAAGCCGGACTTTCTCGACTATGCGATCCGCCGGGTGCGGGCGCTCGGCTTCGACATCGTCGATCTCGACGAGGCCATCCGCCGCATCGAGGCCGATTTCCAGGTGAAGCGCTTCGCCGTCTTCACTTTCGACGACGCCTATCGCGACAATCTCAAATACGCGCTGCCGGTGCTCCGGCGGCACCAGGCGCCGTTCACGCTCTATGTGCCGACGGCGCTCGTCGACGGCGTCGGCGAGATCTGGTGGCAGGCGCTCGAGGACATCATCGCCTCGCGCGATGCCATCGCCGTCGAGATCGACGGCGAAACCGAGATCGTTCCCAGCGACGGCCGCGCCGAGAAGCAGGCCGCCTACGACCAGGTCTATGCGAAAATGCGCGCCATGCCCGAGCCGGCGCGCGTTGCGCTGATCCGCGACCTCGCCCGCAAATACGACTACGACCTCGAGGCGCAGTGCCGGGCACTGATCATGGACTGGGCCGAGCTGCGCAGTTTCGCCAGCGACCAGCTCTGCACCATCGGGGCGCACACGGTGCACCACTACGAGCTCGCCAAGCTGCCGCCCGAGCAGGCCCGCACCGAGATCGAAATGTCGCTCAAGGTGCTCGAGGCGCAGTTCGGCCGCCGCCCGCTGCATCTGAGCTACCCGATCGGCGGCCGCAGCTCGGCCGGGCCGCGGGAATACGCACTCGCCCGCGACCTCGGCCTGCGTTCGGCGGTGACCACCATTCCCGGCGGCCTCTACCGCCGCAACCGCAGCGCGCTGACCGCACTGCCCCGCGTCTCGCTCAACGGCCTCTACCAGGCCCGCCGCTACATGGATGTGTTCGCAACGCCGGCGGTGTTCACGCTGATGGGGCGCTGACGCCCTAGGGCTTGCTCATCCAGCGGATCACCCAGCTCGCGGGGTAGAACCACAGCAGCCCGGCGATGCACAGCACCGCGATCGCGCCCCACCAGGGCAGGCCCATCAGCCTGGTCGAATAGACCTGCATCACGGCCAGCGGATAGACGATCAACAGCCCGATCATCATCAGCGTGCCCCAGAGCTTGCGGATTCGTTGCTGCATGCCTCTCAGACTTCTCCCGGTTCGGCGCGCGACAAATGGACCTAATTGCATAGGGGAGGGGGTGGGTCTATTCCCTCGCCGCAAAACTCCCTCCGGTCAATGCCCGTGGTCTCACTCACCTCCGCCGAATCCGTCGCCAATTATGCGCCTGCCGACCGGCTGAAACCGGTCCGCATCTGGCTCTACATCGTCGCCCTGATGGTGCTGGCCATGGTCGTGGTCGGCGGCATCACGCGGCTGACCCATTCCGGCCTGTCGATCACCGAGTGGGAGCCGATCTCCGGCGCCATTCCGCCGCTCAACGCCGCCGACTGGCAGGCCGAGTTCGAGCACTACCAGCAGATTCCGCAGTACAAGCTGCTCAACCTCGGCATGTCGCTCGATGATTTCAGATTCATCTTCTGGTGGGAGTGGGCGCACCGCTTCCTCGCCCGCGTCATCGGCTTCGTCTTCGCCGTCCCGTTCCTGGTCTTTCTGGCGCAGCGCCGCTTCTCGTGGAAGCTCGCCGGCCCGCTGGCGCTGCTCTTCGTCATGGGCGGCCTGCAGGGCGCCATCGGCTGGTGGATGGTCTCGTCCGGCCTCGAGAACCTGACGTCGGTCTCGCAGTACCGGCTGGCGACGCACCTCGGCGCGGCGCTGTTGCTGTTCCTCGCTTTGATCTGGGTGGCGCGCCGGCTCGGGGCGTCGCACCCGATTCCCGCCGACGCGCAGCGCGGTCCGGTGATCCTGCTGCTGGTCCTGGTCTATATCCAGATCATCGCCGGTGCCTTCGTTGCCGGCCTCGATGCCGGGCAGGGCTACAACACCTGGCCGCTGATGGACGGTTCGCTCGTGCCCGACGGCCTCAACGCCATGGACCCGTGGTGGAAGAACATCTTCGAGAACGCGCTGACCGTGCAGTTCATCCACCGCACCATCGCCTACGTCATCGTGCTCTACGTCGCCGCGCTGTTCGTCTGGAAGCGCGGCGCGGGCGGCTTTGCCGGCGTCAATGGCTGGTTGCCGCGCATCGGCCTGTTGATCCTGCTGCAGGCCTGCCTCGGCATCGCAACGCTGGTGAACGCCGTACCGTTGTGGCTCGCTTTGGGCCACCAGTCGCTGGCCTTCATGCTGGCGGGCGCGACCATGGCCTGGCTCGCCGACATCACGCCGCGCCAGGCGACCGCCTGATCAGCCGACCCGCTCGATGATGAAGTCGCGCTCGGCCGCAAGGCCCTGCCACTCGCCGGGATTGTCATTGTCGAAGATCAGCGTGTAGGGCCCCGCATAGCCGGCGGCCTCTGCAAGGTCCACGCACCTGCCATAGTCCTCGGCATCGAGCGCGCCGTCCGCAAAGCTGCCCTTGGCGTGGCTGAGCGTCGCCCGCCCGAAGATCTGCGCGAGCTGCTCGTACTTGTCGGCGCCCTTCCAGTTGCCGAAATCGCCCAGCAACCCGATGCGGCCCTCGAGCCGGTCGAGGACGTAGTTCACCTCCGCGGCATTGCTGAGCAGATCGTGCCAGTTCTCGGTGACCAGCTTCACCGAGGATCCGGCATTGCCGTCGGCGAGTTGCCTGAGCGCCGCCACCGAGCGGTCGAGGTTCTGGCGCGTCGGCTTCTGCTTGCCGGCAATAATCCGGGCGTTCTCGGCGCCGAGCTCGTTCGCCGTCTCGATCCATTTGGCGATCCACGCCTGGTCGCGCGCGCCGTGCTCGGGATGCGTGATGTCCCCGGCATCGATGAGGAGCGTCTGCAGCACCACGCCGGCCTGCTTCAGCTCCTCCCGGAACTCCCCGATATAGACCCGGTCCCGGCTCGGCAGGTGGAACGACACCAGCTCCAGCCGGTGGTAGCCGTGATTGTCGAGCGCCGCCGGCAGATCGAGCAGGGGCTCGACCACCGGGCCGTAGGTCTCCTGCACGCGACCAATGGCATCGGTGCCCAGATCGTGCGGGTAGGTCGTTCCCAACAGGCGGTGCAGCGACCAGGTCGAAACCGCGATCCGCTCGGCGATGGGTGTGGGCATGAGTTACTCCTTGTTCGGGCGGACCTTGCCCGCCCCGCGCATCGGACTCAAGCCAGGATCGGTGCTGGCGTTCGCCCACCCCGCATGCCACGCTGAAAGCCGGGAGCGCAAAGGAGGTTGCGATGGACCGGACCGATCACGCCGCATTGGCGGCTCGCCTGGAGCAGCGTGTCTTCCACGAGCCGGCCGACACCCCCGCCGATCTGCGCCGCTCCATGGGCGAGCGTGCGTCGGGCGGGCCGGCGATTGCGCCTCCCTATGACGAGATCGCCCGGCAGATCGGCGAGGCAGCCTACCGCGTCACCGATGCACAGGTCGCGACACTCCGCACCAAGACCGGAACTGAGCGCGCCACGTTCGAGCTGATTGCCGCGGCCGCCGTCGGCGCCGCGCTCGAGCGCTGGCGCCAGGGCGCGGCCGCGATCGACGAGGCCGTCAAATGAGGCTGGCGGAGATCGATCGCGGCGACAGCCTCAAGTCCCGCCTGCTCATCCGGTTCATCTCGATGGTCTCGGGCATGCGGCTGCCGGACGCTGCCCGTGTCGCGTTCTATCACCGCGACTTCCTCGGGCCGCTCGGCGCCTGGACGCAGGCCGCCATGCGTGGTCCGAGCGAGTGGAGCGTGGGCGAACGCGAGCTGATGGCGGCGATGGTCGCGCGCTGGAACT
>Ga0207667_10003585_pt1 | contig 19184 bp, 22 predicted proteins | sample KBSCornC52_FD_184301 | JGI IMG/M metagenome (GOLD analysis project Ga0207667, IMG submission 184301) | Corn rhizosphere microbial communities from Kellogg Biological Station, Michigan, USA - KBS Corn C5-2 (SPAdes) (version 2) | ecosystem: Host-associated > Plants > Roots > Rhizosphere > Soil ...
TCACCGAGATTCACCGCCCTCCCTTCCGGGGATATTGCCCACAGGATGTAGGTCAGGTACTCAGTACCGAATGTCGTAGGTGCCTTGAAATTGTCGAATTCGACCTCAATTTCGAGATATCCCTTTTTACTCTCGACTTTGGCTTGGCCTTTGGCTGACGGCATCATCTCCGTGCCGGCGAAGTCGATCTTGGTCGCGCCGCTGCGATGCTGATAATTCACCGCTTCCACCGTTCGCGTGACCACGCTCAGTCCAGACCGGGCGGGCCGAACAGAACTCTGCTCGAGGCTGACGGTTTGGGCATTGATGGCCGGGAGAGAACTCATGCTGAGGATGAGTGCCGCAGTGAAAAATTGCGTGTTGTTCATGGTGGCTCCTACCGATGTGCTGCTGGTGCGAGTTGTCTAGAGGGGGGTGATGTCACAGTGGATGGCTAGACCGCCCCTGCCGCAGCTACGGAGCAGCGGCAGGGGCCTACGGTTAGTTAGTTCGCTCGGCCACTGCACTCGCATGCGAGATTTGGGCGATAGCCGCCATGAAGCTATGCGTCGATTTCGGGGCATGAACCTGTCCGGCCAGAATGGAATGGAACGAAGCATTGCGCCCATAGATTGCAAACGTAGAGTCATCGTCTTGTTCGACAACGGCACCGTTCAGCGTAATCCCCGCAAATGCGCCTTTAGACCGGGAGTAGGTGAGAATCTCGGTGTTCAGCTTCCAATCTGTGCCTGCAGATGCGTGGCGGCCGACCGGACCGGCCGAAGCGGACGCGTCCCCACCGATTCTGAATTTGCTCGAAAGAAGATGCTGCAACCCACCATCGTTCATAACCAGCATCACAAGATCCACACCTTCGACGCCGATCTGCAATCCCCAACTGCCGCCGCCTATGGAGACGAATGCCGGTGCGCTCCAGCCTGTCGATGTGCGGCAGGTCGCGATGCCGCGCCCGTGTTCCGCCCCGACGATGAAGCCGCCCTTAACCAGGTGGGGGACGATGACGATGCATTTTGCGTCTGCAATCACTTCCTCGGGGATGCCTTTGTCCGGGGCGTTGATCATGGCGTGGAGCGTGTCAGATGACATGCGCAGGCGGTCGAGAGAGTCCTGGCGTCCTGATGCAGCCCACAGATTTCCTGTTGTCAGCGCAAAGGCGCCGACCAAAACAATAGATGTGATTTTCACGGATTTTCCTCAGCAATGCTGGGAGAAGGCTAAGGAGGGACGCATGTCAGATGGGCTGGCTAAGCGCAGGGGCCATGAGGGAGACGACAGAGCCGAACTCATCTCCAGTCTTATTGTCCCAGTGGTGGGCGGCAAATACTGAGCTACATAGCTCACATTGCGAATTAAATCGAATACGGGCGTAACGGCTGCAGTATCAATGGCCGACCAAAGGAAAGCGTGAGCAAAAACGCACAGTTTATCGCGTCCAGAGGTGCGATGATCATGTTAGTCACACCATCGTATACTTCACGGGTTCTGGTGTGGGAGGTCCGCTTAGCGATGTCCGCACCGCATGCCCAGCCGTTCGATGTCGCTACATTCCTTACACAGGCTGGGCTGGGACGACAGATCCTTACGTTCAAACCGGGTGGCTACATTTTCACACAGGGTGGCCCTGCGGATTGCGTCTTTTACCTTCAGACAGGGCGCGCAAAGCTCACCGTGGTATCACCATCCGGCAAAGAAGCGACAATCACAATGCTCGGCCCTGGCGAATTTGTCGGCGAAGAAGCCATGGTTGGCCCGGTCGGCATGCGGATGGCATCCGCGGCCGCCGTCACTGCCTGCACCACACTGAAGATCGAGCGCGATCAGATGATCCGCGTGATGCACGAACAGCACACCTTCTCCGACATATTCGTCAAGTTTTTGTTGGCGAGGAGCATGCGGACGCAGGCCGATCTTGTCGATCAGCTCTTCAATTCGAGCGAAAAGAGGCTGGCCCGGATTCTGCTCCTCATGGCGGAGTTCGGCAAGCCCGGCGAACCTGAGACGCTGATTCCAAAGATCTCGCAGGAGGCACTGGCCGAGATGATTGGAACCACGCGCTCCAGGGTGAGCTTTTTTATGAACCGGTTCCGCAAACTGGGATTCATCGAATACAACGGCCGCATCCGCGTCCATAAGTCGCTGTTGAACGTCATCTTGCACGATCATCTACCCGATCGGAATACAAAAAATCACAAGCTTTCGCGAGCGCCAAGGAAAGCAAACAACTTCCTCGCCTGAAACAAATCGGCTTCGTTGAGCAATTTTGAACAGCGGCAATTTCAGATGGGCCTGAAAATCTGAGTAGCGTCAACAATACTCAGGTTGGAGAGGACGATGCCTAATCTGAAAGCAAGCCTGTTGATCGTTGATGATGACCACGCGATCACAACTACACTAAGTCACATTTTCCGTGGATTCGGGCACCAGGTTCGGACTGCTGACGACGGCCTCTCTGCGCTTCAACAAATACGTACCCAGGTTCCAAACATCCTGCTTTCGGACCTCAACATGCCACGAATGTCAGGTTTTGAGTTGCTTTCCATTGTGCGACGAAGGTTGCCAGAAGTCTTCGTGATTGCGTACAGCGCCGCTTTCTCAGGCGAGGAGGTCCCGACTGGGATTGCCGCGGACGCTTTTCATGAAAAGTCGACAGGGCTGAAACGCCTCTTCGAACTTGTGAAGACTGCCACTCACAAAGGCCACGTTCGGAGTGGATCCGCCGCATCCACTCCGATCTGGATCTCACGGACGAAGAACGACAAGACATCTTGCGATCAATTGCCGATCACTTGCCCAGAGTGCCTACGCGCGTTTTCACCCTTTGTGGGCTCTGCCGATTTCGTTGTTAAAGAGACCGTTTGCGTGTACTGTCACGCCATCGTTCGATATGGAGTTGTTCCTCACATCAAGCCGGCAGCAGCGTGCCCGTTTGAAGGTCGGCAGGTGGTATCGTGTGCCTCGGTCCTAGATGAGAGTTATGTCTAGCATGGCTCGGAGTGGGTTTCGGCACCCTGTCGATCTCTTGGATTCGGACGGCCGTGCTCTCAACTATACGGTCATCGCGCAGAGTGCGGGCGAAGTGCAGCACATAGAGAATGCCCCGGCTGTCAGCATGCCCAAGTTCCTGGTTGATCATCATCAATTAGGACTCTTGCCCACCATCAGCATCTATGTCGAGCGGGGAAACGATGCCACAAGCGTTCGCGTGCTCTACATGAATGCAGTCGCTCTGCGCATCTGGAAGGAGATGGGAATGCGAGCCACTGAAATTGGAATGCAGCACCCGTCCAGCTCGGACCGCAATCCTTGCGTTCGGAATGCCGTTCAGTGAATGACCGACGCTGACCAAGATGAGGAACTCAAGAAATATTTGTAGTCGGCGTCGGGGCGAAAGGGAGAAGTATGAGTGTTCAACAACTGAAGAAGGAACTGGTGGACATCGCGGAATCTCCCAGCCGGTTCGAGCCTGAGATGATGAAACTTGCGCGCCGTCTGTTCAGCCAAATATTTGTGGCTGAACATCCTGATACCGGAAATGGGACGATGACGAATAATTGATGTCGATTCCGGACCGATTGTGCGGGCCTCGACACTTTCTTGGGGTATCAGAGACCATCGATTGTTGCGTTGCTCCTTTTAACTGTTTGAATAGCCGCATGAGTTTGACTGCGGCTTCGGCACATAAGTCAACTGTGGAGTATGGTTAGGATATAACGTGGCTGGTATACCTACTGCCATGCTGTTTAGCGTTCATTGACACCCTATCAAGTCTCTGTAGTTATGCGAGACTTGTGGCCTGATGGGTTTACCCGCGCGATGAACCTCCTGCACATGCTAACCCTCGCCTAGGGGCAAGAGACAAAACTGTCGGCGATAGCTCTCCAAGTGAAAGCAGGAACCCATGTCCCTCTCGGAAAAGTCTCCCCATCAAGAGTTGGGTGGAAGTGCGCTCTCTGGGGCACCGTCTTCAGAAACGCTGCCCCTGCCGACAAGAATCGCCTTCATCGGAAACTACTGGCCCAGGCGATGCGGAATAGCCACATTTACCACAGATTTATGCAGTGCGGTGGCGGCAGAATTTGGTGCTGGCCGCCTGTTTGCCATACCAATGAACGATCCAGAGTCGAGCTACGACTATCCGGAACAGGTCCGTATCGAGATCACTCAAGAAGATCTGACTTCATACGAACGCGCCGCTGAATTTCTGAACTTCAACGGGAATGACTTGGTCTGCCTGCAACACGAGTACGGAATCTTTGGCGGCATAGCGGGCAGCCATATCCTAACGTTGCTTCGCAAACTGAAGATGCCGCTCGTTACAACGCTGCATACGGTACTGCGTGAACCAGATCAGAGCCAGCGCTCGACTCTCGACGAGATCACTCGTCTTTCAGACCGCCTGATCGTCATGAGCGAGCATGCGGCAAACATGCTGACCGATGTCTACGGGGTTACAGCCCGCAAGATCGATCTCATTCCGCACGGTGTTCCGGATCTTCCTTTCATGGATCCGAACTACTTCAAGGATATGTTCGGCACCGAGGGTAAAGCGGTGCTTCTAACCTTCGGACTGCTTTCTCCAAACAAAGGGATCGAGAACGTAATCCGAGCGCTGCCGTTGATTCTGGAATCACACCCAAACCTGGTGTACATCATCTCAGGTGCAACCCACCCGCATATTCGACGCCGCGACGGCGAACGCTACCGCGATTCTTTGCGGGCTCTGGCTGTTGAGCTTGGCGTGGAATCGCATGTCATCTTTAACGATCGTTTTGTCAGCAACGAAGAGATGATCCAGCACGTCGGCACAGCGGATATCTATATCACGCCGTATCGTCAAGAAGCCCAGGTCGTCTCGGGTACGCTTGCCATCGCGCTCGGGGCGGGCAAGGCAATCATCTCGACCCCTTATTGGCACGCTAAGGAGCTTTTGGCGGACTCGCGCGGAATCATTGTTCCGTTTGATGATCCGCCTTCCATAGCCAAGGCAGCTATCAGGCTCTTAGGTAACGATAGCGAGCGGCACGCAATGCGGAAACGTGCGTACCTCCATTCCCGGGGAACCACCTGGGCGAATACTGCCCGCGCTTACATGGCGAGTTTTCAGCGTGCACGAGTTGAGCGGATGTCCAGACCGCGACCGGCTCTGCAAGTGCAATCCAGTCTGGAGGCGGCCGATATTCTACCGCCATTCAATTCTGGCCATCTGATAGACATGACAGATGATACTGGCATTTTTCAACACGCGATTTTTTCGCTGCCCAATTGTCTTGAAGGTTATACGACAGATGACAATGCCCGTGCTCTGATTGTGACAACCGTGGCTGGCGCATCGGCGACTTCAAGGGAATATTGGCATGCCAGCCTCTCCCAACGTTACCTTGCGTTTTTATGGCTCGCCTTCAACGACGCCGCCGGAAGATTCCGGAATTTTCTCAGCTATGACCGCAGATGGCAGGAAGAGATCGGCTCAGAGGATAGCCATGCGCGTGCAGTATGGGCCTTAGGAACGGTGCTGGGTCATTCAAAAGACGCGAGTCTGAGGGGTGCTGCAGGCAGGCTGTTTGAGGCCGCGCTGCCTGCTACGCTTGCGTTTACCAGCCCACGGGCGTGGGCGTTCTCGATACTCGGCGCGCAGGCGTACCTAGATTGGTTCCCGGGCGACCGAGTAATCCAGAAGACGCGGAATGAACTTGCCGATCGGTTGCTGGACGTCTACGAACGAAGCCAATCAGAGACGTGGCAGTGGTTCGAGAGAAGTCTTAGCTACTCCAACGCAAGACTCTCCCAGGCACTGATGATTGTCGGCTGGCGAACCGGAAATAAAAGGATGATCGAAGTTGGCTCGAAGACGCTTCGCTGGCTGACCGCCGAGCAGCATCGTAGTCGTCCACACATCTTCGTGCCAATTGGCTCCAGAGGATTCTATGAGGCCGGCGGAACGAAGGCCCGCTTTGACCAGCAACCAGTAGAAGCTTGCGCCACGATCTCAGCCTGCGTGCAGGCGTATCGCCTCACACATGAGAAGTACTGGGCTGACGAAGCAAGATCTGCCTTTGAGTGGTTTCTTGGCAAGAACGACTTGCAGGTTCCCCTGTACGACGCGAAGACTGGCGGCTGCCGAGATGGACTTCACCCAGATCGTGTCAATCAAAATCAAGGAGCCGAATCCAGCCTTTCCTTCTTAATGGCTCTTCTTGAAATGCAAGAGCTAGAAGCGACCAGCGGCACCCAACATGATCCAGAAATGAGCGTTACCGTTTGAACTCACTGACCGCATTCACTACATCGCCTGACAAGAAACCGGACCCGCTTTTGGATGGCTCCCTATTCGTGAGGCATACCGCCAATCCAATTTTAAGCCGCAAAGATTGGCCGTACCCCATCAACAGTGTCTTCAACGCGGGTGCAACCCAACTGGTCGATGGTGACACATTACTGCTTTGCCGGGTAGAAGACCGGCGAGGTCTATCGCACCTCTGTGCAGCCCGGTCTGCCAATGGGATCGACGGATGGCGCATCGATCCCATGCCAACGTTGATGGCGAACCCCCGTGAATTTCCGGAAGAGATCTGGGGCATCGAAGACCCGCGCATTACCTACATACCTGATTTGGAACAATATGCCATTGCATATACCTCGTTTGCGCGCGGCGGCCCGGGCGTTTCTCTCGCACTAACAAAGGACTTCAGAAATTTTGAACGATATGGGGTCATCATGCCGCCTGAGGACAAGGATGCCGCACTATTGCCACGACGGATCGGAGGTTCTTGGGCAATGATTCATCGGCCGGTCACCACGCTCGGCGCCCACATGTGGATCTCCTATTCGCCCGACCTTCGGCATTGGGGCAGCCACAAGGTCATGCTTGAGGCCAGGCGCGGCGGATGGTGGGATGCAAACAAGATCGGGTTATGTTCGCCACCGATTGAGACGGTGAAGGGATGGTTGACGATCTACCACGGCGTTAGAAATACCGCGTCCGGCAGCATTTACCGACTGGGGTTGGCACTCTTCGACCTGGACAATCCGCACATCTGTCTGCAGCGGGGAGACTCGTGGATGTTTGGCCCTGAGGCTCCTTACGAACGATGTGGAGACGTGAACGATGTTGTATTCCCGTGCGGTCAGACGATCGCCGCCGACGGAGACACAATCCACCTTTACTATGGCGCTGCCGACTCCTGCATGGCATTAGCCACCGGCAGCATCCGCGCGCTGCTTTCGTGGCTCAATGCAAACTCCGGCGGACGCGATGCCGGAGACGCGTAGTTGTCCGATGTCTGGGAGGTGGAAAAATGGATGGAATCGTTGGGCGTTTCCCGCGGCTGCTTTGGTTTCAGCGACAATGCCCACTCTGTAGCTCCATTTGTTTCCGGCAAGCGGAACCGGAGTATCTAGACAGGTGTTTGGCCACGTTTATGCTTCGCCCTGTCCGTTGCGACAACTGCTGGCGACGTTACTATTGGGTCGGAAAGACCGCCAGTCCCCCCGGCTGAAAGGTCGAGTTATAGCTGCGCCATTCCACCGCATGCGTGACGTAGTATTGCTCCGAAAGCCGACGCTGCGAGCCGTGGTACGATCCTTCCGGGAAAATGATCCGCCAGCAACTATGGAGCGACGATTATGCAATGAGCAGCTTTGGCTGGTTGTAAGCCCAAATAACCCGGCACCTACAGATTTCTGCAATGACATGGCAACACTATCACGAAGCAACAAAGCACCAGCTTGGGTCGCTGAGGGGACATGCACTCGATTGGGCTAGTATGCCTGCCCCCTTTCGTCACTACATGGGCGTGCCAGTGCTTGATTTGCCAGCAGATCCCCCCAAGCCTGAGATCTCAGCCATTGATGTGCTTCTAGGCAATTCCGGCACCACGTCTGTGGCGGACGGGCGGCATCTCCTCTCACAACTCCTCTTTTATTCCGCTGCGATTAGCGCCTCCAAGCGTGTCCCGTCCACCGGGTATGAGTATGCGTTAAGAGTGAATCCGTCTTCCGGAAATCTGCACCCGACTGAATTCCACTTCATCACCCACGGTCTTAAGGGATGGCCAGATGGGGTATATCACTACGACCCGTCTCGGCACATGGCGGAGCAGCGTGGTTGCGGTGCGTTCGAAGTGGAACTTGCCGATGGACCTGCACCCATTGTGTTCGTTCTAACCAGCATTGTGTGGCGTGAGGCGTGGAAGTACGGCGCCAGGGCATATCGATATTGCCTGCACGACATCGGGCATGCCTGGCGTGCGCTTGCATTTGCCGCCGGGGCGGTGGGATGCGCTAGCTTCGCTGCGGGACAGTTTCTTGACGACGACGTGGCAAGGCTCCTTCAGTTGAATGAGGACGAATTGCCAATGTTGATTGTCAGCCTTCGCGGCAAGTCCATTCCTCTGCGCGAACGAGATACCGGAGAGACTGTCTGGTTCGGAGGGGACGTCAACCAGCTTTCGACTGAAACCATCGCTTACCCGTTGCTCGACAACATTCACTTAGCTACGAAAAATAAAAGGACCGACTCAGGCGGTAGCTCAGTGACACACCCACCCCTTCCTGTCTCCGCTCGAATGAAGCTGCCTTCTGGGGCTTCATCCACTCGCACCCTTGGAGAGGTTGCACGCATGCGGCGCTCGGCGCTCGATTTTCTAGGGGGTGAGCTCTCAATGTCGTTTTCGCAGCTTTCGGCCATTCTGGCCGTCGGCGGCCAACCATTATTGGCTGATTTTGGGGGTGGGCGTTTCATCCAGCTTTTTCTCTACGTTCATCGCGTCGATGGACTACCGCCCGGAGTTTACAAGTTTCTACCGGAATGTGCCGAGTTGGAGCATGCGAAGCCGGGCGATCAACGCCTGATGTCCTCTGGTCTCAGCCTTGGTCAGAACCTCGCGGGTAACGCTTGCGTGTGCTTTTCGATGATAGGCGATCTCAATCGTGCCGCTGATTATTATGGCGACCGAGGTTATCGCTACGTGCATTTTGAAGCGGGCGCTATCGGCCATGCATTCTATCTTGCTGCGGAATCGCTTGGATTGGGAGCGACGGGCATCGGCGCGTTCTACGATGATGAAGTGAACCATTATCTCAACCTGGCAGCCGCCGATGGACAGGTTGTCTACCACTTTGCGATCGGTTACCCAGTTCCTGATCCCCGCATATCGGGATCGGGAACAAGATTCACTGCGCGTGTGGGAAGTTAGCAGCAATTGGCCGTATTTGTGCGGGGCGTAAGGCGCAAGGAGTCAGAGGAGCCGTACCCTGTATTACAGGCTGTGTAACTACGCTGTTCGGCGTGTCTCAAGGTGGCCGCTTCATCGCCGGGTTGTACACCGGCCCCACAGGAGGCATTAAGATCTTCGACTTTAAGACGCAGTGCTGGTCGATGGTGTAACGAACGGGCGGGTGTGATTTTCCCACGTGGTCATCGGATAGCCAGTTCATTTACTTCGTGCTCCCTTGGGACGATCCCGGCGTGTTTCGAATCCGAGTTTCGGGTGGCAATGCGGAGCGCGTTATCGATTTGAAGGGTTTCCGTTATACAGGGGCGTTCAACCTTTGGATGGGCCTTGATCCGACAGACACACCAATGTTGCTTCGCGACGTGGGAACGGACGATATTTACACCCTCACGCTGGAACAGAAATAACAGCGTCAGACAATAGCTCCTCCTCGCTGCTGGTTTCGGACGCGAGGATTACGAGACGGAAAGGACTGCGCCAGATTTGGGCGCGTCACCGGCCAGTCTTGCCCAACCCTGATCGAGATCACCATGAGAGAAAGGCAGCGGACCGCCCGCTCTCAGCGGAATTCCGGTGCACGCATTTAGCAAATAATGGGTACCTCTCGTCCCAATCCTCACCCTGGCACGGTCAGTTCGCGTCTTTCGACATGGCCGGTCGCGGCGGAGAATCCTTCGACATCGTCCCTTGCCACAAAGGGAACATCCACTTTTCGTTCTCTTTCACGAAAACAGCCGTGTATAAGAGTTCCACCAGGTAAGTGCCGTTCATATAAGCCCGAGCCCTCCCGTTGATAATTCCCACGTTCCCGTAAGCACGTACCTGCTTATCGAACACTTTGTAGGTTGCTGCAGCCATCATTTTTTGTTGAGGACTGCCTTTAAGCGCCATCAGCTGCGCCTTGTTCACCGTCGTGCCGTCCGGATTGATTGAGAACTAATCACCGGCCACAAGGTCCTTCATGAAAGCCGGGTCTTGTTGGGTGATCTTTTGAAACATCTCCGCTTCGGCAGCAATCAGCTGTTCCGAAACAGCCGCTGACGGTTTTCCCTGGCCCAAACCATTCTGCGAAACTGCCAGTACCAGTTCTGTTCCCGTAGTGGAAAATTCGCCTCGCCGGCCTTTAGAACCAGCAATCAAGCCATGTTGCCGAGCGGGTTAACGCGACTGTAGCTTGCCCGGTTCTCTTCGATTGCTGTTTCGCTAATCGGAGCCGTGGAAGGATAAGAGCCAAAATCTGCCGGAAAGTAGATATGAGTGTGCCCCTGATTGCAACGAATCGCGCCAGGCTTTACGTTAGCGCCTCCGCACTCGAACCAAGAGGACGGACAAGTGTCGAAAGCAACTAGTTCCCGGCACGTCCGGCACAAAATACCCCAATATGTTCTCTGCTGTGTCATAGCTGTTGAGCTCTTTCTGGAATCAGCACACTGTGCGTTGTCGAAACGAACACGCGCTCAGTCAGGCAGTGCATGAGCCTCCGATTCTGAAGCGTAACTCGTCATCGCCTGGCTCAGCTGGGAATCGATCTCGTCCGCTATAGTCATCACCTCTGTTAGCAGGATGCTGAAATCGATGCTCGACAGATTGTTCTGCAATGTATTGAAGATGCTGACCTGCAACATTCTTGATTCTTCCACGATCATCGCGGCGGAATAGCCGTTCCTACGCCGGTCGAGCCCATGCTCGGTCGCAGCCTTGGACACCATCTCTTTGCCTCCGATAGGTACCGAAGATCTCAGACGATGGAGGAGATCGTCGAACATCTGGTGTAGATAGCCGGTGCGCTGTTCGTAGTTCAACTGGACGGCCATCACCTTAGGGTCTCGCTGGATATATCGAAACCACTCCCCAATGGTGGCCTCAACCGTACGTTCCAAAATAGTGGCGACCGTCTCTACGACGCGAGCCGGAGGCGCTCCGACTGCTACCCTTTCCCTGATCGCCGCAACCAACGCCATCGCAGCCATCGGTTTTACCAGAATCTGATCGGCTTGCAGCAGAATGGCGTGGGACGCGGCGTCCATCTCCGGGAAGGCACTCAGCAAAATTGTTACCGCCTTTGGGTTGGCATGTCGCATAGCGCTGACGACTGTCAATCCATCGCCCGCTCCGGGCATATGCAGATCGCTCAACAGAACGTCGTACGCGTGAGAACTTATAAGCTTTAGTGCCTCGGGCACGTTGCCGGCCGTCGTTACATGGAAGTCTTGTTGCTCTAATACCTCGCTCAAGGTCGAGCAAACAATATCGTCATCGTCTACCAATAGAATTCGCGTACTCAGCATTAGGAAGGATCCTCCAAAAAGCCTTAACTACACAGTCTCACTCCTCTACTCCTAGGTCTGGCCCATTTTGCTCACCGCCAAGGCGCTGCAAGTTCCTGAAATCAGTGCAAGCCGTGGTCTCAAGAATTTCAGTGGTTCGCGTTAAGTGCCCTGCCTTTCGTTTCATGTGTTTGCAAGATAAGTTGTTCACGCCAGAGCTGAAATCAATCTGCTCCGCGCAAAAGCTGCCCCGTGAGCAGAACAGGACATACAACCAGTCCAGCTTCCGCTACGCTTACGGCTAGAGGCACAGGGAGGCACGAATGACGAAATCCCGAATCTACCCGCACCGCCAAAACAAAGATGGGTCTTACGAATCGATTTGTATGACTTGTTTCTTGACCATTTCCCATGCAAATACTGAGACCGAACTCAAAGGGCAAGAGGAAGCTCATCTGTGCGCTCTTTCTTTAGTCTCCAAACGCGCCGACTACAAACGAGAGCACTTGAAGTTTGACGTGACGCACGGTCACATCTGATACACGACTTTAGGAAGGCATTGCTGTCGAGTGTCTTTCACGGTCTTGTTTGAGGTGATGGGTCTTTAGGCACGAACTAAGCGCGCCTTATTGGATATGCGGGCAGAGCCTCGCGGTGAGGGATCAGGGGCCTTTGACGAAAATCGGGGCGCACGTTGTGTGCGCCCCGTGTGTGCGTCGATTGATCCTCTGCGGGATCGCTTGTCCTGGAGAAAATAATTTATATCCTTGGCAGTTGGACGCGGCGGCGAATTATCGTAGCAATTCCAAGGATTCCGGTCCCAAAGAGCGCAAGCGAGGACGGCTCCGGAGTGGCGGTTGGTGGCGTCGGAGTCAAGGTGATGTCCTCTGAGGTGATTCCGTGCTGTTGCCCGGCGCTGGTCACGTATAGGGCCTTGACTGAGTCGGTCGTCAAAAGACTAGACCCTGAAGTCAATGTGAGCAGCCACTCGAAGTTATAGACATCACCAGAGTGAGCAACCTGCTTGCCAAAGCCGGAGCCGGTGTACGGGTCGCAGAAATAGCCGTCCAGCGTTCCACTGCATCCCCCCGCATCAAGACCGCCGAGCAGAACAGGGTTGCTGTAACCGGCCGGTGCAGAGAGCAGGGAAACCGAACTAATCTCCGAGTCGCTGCTGACCAGCTTCAGAGCCACTGCATTCAGCAGGTCCGTACTGGTCTGGTTATATCCGGTGGCGTCGATTGTCAAAAGATATCGTATTGGTTGGCAGCGCCAGTGGGCGTGTCGGTAAGCGTGTACGTTGAGCCGAAACAGCTTCCACAGCTTGCGCCGCCGATTGTACCGGCGTTAGCGACTGCGGATACCGTCAGGAGTGCGGCGGTGCAGAGTGAGATCGTGAGGGTTTTCATTGTTTTCACCTTCTTGAATGCGGTAAGGGTTGGCCGAAACCCGAAGCATACGTTGTCCGGAGACAACCCGCGGGCCTAGGAGAGGCGATCAATATCTATGTTAGTAACTGCGATGCTCGGAATCTGTGCCAGTAACTGCGATGCTCGGACGGATCCTTAACCCTGGCTGTTCAAAATTGCTCAGGTCCACAAAAAGTGCTTAGGAATGCCATCGCGGTGTGAGCAAAGAGACCATATACTGGTTTCAGTTCCGCTCATGGTTCGGGTAGATCCTCGGGGAGCAACGAGGGGTGAGATCCCGAATGTATCCGCACAGCCGGACACGATGGGCTTACGATTCGATTTGTCCGACCAGTGTCGTGACCGCTTCTCACGCCGAAGAAGAAAGAGAACTACCGATTCGGGAATTTATGGCGGTTGCGCATGCGCACGGCCCGGGGTCGAGCAGAATCAAGCTGAGCGATTTAGCTCAGTCATCCGTCCGCATTGTCTGGAACAATAGAATCCGCATCCAAGTGTTTGGATATGACCATGAGGCCGCCATTCCGTTCCGTTTTGCTAATCCCTTCACTCCTGTTATGCATGGGACTACACACCCCAACCGATGCGCAACAACGAGGTGGTTTCGTTCCGGTTGCAAATGACCCGCTCAAGACGGAACAAATCGTAAAACATCTGGTTAAAAGGAATCTGGAGCAGGCTCAGGCGCTCCATGGGTACCTAGGGACACGGATTTATCGGGTGGATTACCGCGGCTTTCCGGGCGGACGCACCGCGGAGATGATCGTAGACGTAAAGTATCAATCACCTGGAACCAAGGAATTCACAATTCGATCTGCAACTGGATCTACGATAGTCATCGACAAAGTTTTCAAGAAGCTCTTGCAGGCTGAAAAAGAGGCATTGTCTACAGAGGCTCAAAGGCGCACCGCTCTAAACGGTGACAATTACAATTTTACGCAGGTCGGATACGAAAACACGTCCTCCGGATTAATGTACGTCCTTGCCGTAGAGCCAAAAACAAGAGACAAATTTCTTTATCGAGGTCGGATCTGGGTGGCCGCAGGAGAGTTTGCCGTAGCCCGTTTAGAGGCACAGCCCGCAAAGAGTCCCTCCATCTGGACTAAGAATAGTCAAATCGAACAAGTCTACATGAAAGTCAGTGAGTTCTGGCTTCCTGCACGCAACCAAAGCATCAGTGAGATCAGGCTGGGAGGAACCGCCGAATTGACGATTCGCTACAACGACTATCGGATCTTGGGTGGAGAGCGGGTCAACAACTTGCAGATGTTGGAGTCGGCGCACGCGGCAGATACTGCAAGCGCAGCGCGTTAGTTGATACCTGGGAAATATGATGCCGGCGATAGGATCTGATTTGAACATACGCGGTCCTTCTTCCTTCAGACTTTCTCAGCTCCTTTGCGGCTCGTTGGCGAACGCTTTGAAGCGAGCTACCGAGGCGCTTGCTGGTCGCCCTGAATGGCATATCGGGTCCTACGGGAGCAAGTCGACCCGCTGGACACAAGTTCTACCGAACTGTTGGCTGGGCAACATCCGAGAACATATGGCTTCATCCATGAGTCTAAGCGAGGTGCACTCCTGGATATGACTGGATGCGAGTTGACCCGAGCAACGTAAAAAAACCAGATATCTTCTGACATTCGCGGTGATCAACTCTGTCCGCGTTGAACCGTCTGTTGAGACCATAGGGAGCTGCCAGCCTCGCTTTGCTGATGGCGATATCGGATGGATTCCTGTACACGAAGAAATGAGCGTGAGCCACATGATATTCCAGCTCGCCGCTCGTAGTCCCGCTTCGACTTCATGGGTGCTCTCGGAATCAAGACCCCCCCCTTCACAGACGGTATTTTGAATTTCTCAATGTTTGACTTCAGGGCAATACCTGTATCCAGAACATACCGTCTGGGAAATGGGTTTTGGCGATTTATGCGCTCGCTGAGAATGCCACGGCGAACGGAACGGATAATCGCCAAAAGCGAGTGTCTCTGGGTTCATCATTCTACCCAATTAACCATTTGTGGTACTCAAAATTCCACTCGGTTACGCCCATTCAGAAGCTATGCCACGATCCGCTCCGGATGGTCGGTCCGTGCATATTTCCGAAGCTCGCAGACGGGGATGAGAACCCGGCCGCCGATGCGCCGTGTCGGCAGCCGCCGCGTCGCGATCAGGTAGTCCAGTGCTCTCGGGCTAATGGAGAGCATCTGTGCTGCCTCCTCTCGGCTCGCGAGGATCTTGCTTTCGACCGCTACGGTGATTCTCGCGGCTGGTTTCTTGTTCTCGCCGTCTGCTGATTTCATACGAAGCTCCCATGGTCAATCCGTCTTCACGTCGTTGCTGCCCGCTGACGGGTTGGAGAATTTGCTTGCCCCTGCGATCAGTTACAGCTTTGACCAGTTTTGAATGCGTGTCCAAGACCTTTTACTTACAGCACTATTCCTAGAAGGCATCACAGAGCGATTAGTGGTCATTCGCGGGCGTGTTTACGTATTTACGGGTGTTGCCGCTGGCTTGCGTTTTCGTTCAGTTGTGCCAATCTCTTGGTTTCCCGTTTGCGACGATGCCTACAAGACATCACTCTTCTCCTAAAAGGTATTGGACTCGCGCGCGATATGGGGTTATGTTGTCGCTCACGATGGAAGAAATCAGGGCATGCGTCCCGTTCGGTGCTGCGCACCGGGTGAATTTCGACACTCCACCCCTGAAAGGGAACTGCCCAGATACTTCGGTATCTCGACAGATACCACTGAAAACACAGCACGCTTACAAAATGCAGTATCTGACCAGATACCGCGTAAACACGGGATGGAGGCCACTATGGGTGACGTTCAGACAATGATGGATCGACCCAAAGAGAAGCTGCGCGGGCGTGATCGCCGCTCGCTCAATTTGAGTACGAAGCTCACAGCTGTCGAGGCGAGGGTCATCGAAGACGCCGCGACGCGCGCGGGCAAAACGCCGAGCGAATGGGCACGTGAAGCATTGCTGAGGGCCGCTCAAGGTGGTAGCTCGAACCCGCTTGGTATCGATATCTTCATCGAATGCGTAGGTAGTCAGATGTTGATGATGGCTGCATTCGACCCGCTCCTGAAAGCGTCTGGAATGGCGACTGAGCACATTAATGCAATCTTCGATCGGGTCCAGAAGACGAAGCTAATCCGGGCGCAAGAACTCCTCGCAAAGCGGGCGAATCGGCGCGCCGAAGAGGCCCGACGAGCAACCGAATGACATTCCCCGGATAGCAGAGAATAGCCGAGGCCGGGGCTGAGTCAAGGCCGCGCGTCCGCGCGCCGCTTCGCGGTCACAGAGCCTTGACACCGCCCCTAGTGCCTCGGCAAATGATCCAAATATCCGGGGAATGTCATCCAAAATGCTGAAGAGCAAATACTGTGAGGTGGGCCATGCGCGGAGTCTACGAGAATCCCATCGGAAGCGGCATCTGGTGGGTTCACTACTATGGGGGCGGAAAGCGGCACAGAGAGAAGGTCGGCCGCAAGTCGGATGCGATCAAGTTGTACCAGTCGCGCAAGGCCGATGTAGCTGCCGGAAGGAAGCTTCCTGAGCTGCGCAACAACAAGGTTGTCACCTTGTCGGAACTGATCGATGACGTGCTCGAATTCGTCGCGCATCACAAGGACAATCGGAGCTACACAAGCAAAGGCGAAATCGTCAGGAAAGCGCTTGGCTCCAAGCCCGCTGCTGACCTTACTCCGCAGGAGCTGGAACGATGGCTTAGAACCCGCTGCAAAACTCCAGCTACAGCGAACCGTTATAAGGCATTCATCTCGCTTTGCTATCGGGAGGGTGTTCGCAACGGCAAAGTAACCGTGAATCCCGCCCGTCTGGTGCGGCAAAGGAAAGAGGGAACGGGTCGGCTCCGATTCCTAAGCCGCGAGGAATACGACCGTCTTTACAAAGTGATTGCGGCGCGGTTCCCAGAGCATTTAGCTGAGTTTGTTGTCAGCGTTCACACCGGGATGCGACTGAGCGAACAGTACTCGTGTCTGTGGTCTCAAGTCGATCTGGAACGACGCACAATCGAGCTCACGAAGACAAAGAATGGCTCCGCTCGAACGGTGCATCTCAATGCCGACGCATTGAAGGCAATTGGATCGCTGACGCGACCTTTACAGAAGGCATCCGATCCGGTGTTTCCGCGCGAGGGATCACAAGGCAGATTCGATACACGATCCTGGTTCCAACCATGTCTGGAAGAGGCGAAGATAACGAACTATGTTTGGCACTCAAATCGGCACACCTTCTGCTCATGGCTGGCGATGGCCGGAGCATCGATCAAAGAGATCCAGGAACTCGCCGGCCACAAGACGATTACGATGTCTGCCCGGTACAGCCATCTCTCGCCGGAGCATCGGCTTTCCGTGATCGATCGGATTGCCACGGCTAGTTGAATCCTGAAGCCGAGGGTCATCATTCGACTAAAGAAACCGAAGTACGATTATTTGCTTTCCTGAACCCGCAGACTTACTGGGGCCATAGAACGTGTTGCCCGCGCTCCTGCCTTTGTAAGCAGGTGCTTTGATTTCTTGTAGTCGTCCTGATCCAGGGCATTGCATCTCGAGTACCCTATGGTCATCCATTGGGGATCTTTCTGCTCTACGATAGGGCGTCCACAGTTTGCCGCATTCAAATAGTCCATGGCCGTCCGCCCGGCCGCATCTTTCTTTCGAGCATCGGCGCCAGCCTTCAGCAGAATCGCGATTTCGTCTGCATCCCCACGCTGGACCAAGAACATAAGTGCTGTCATCCCCACATCGTTGGCAGCATTCACTTCGGCCCCAGCATCCAGAAGGTCTTCATCCGCCATGCCCGTAACAGCCGAGGCCATTAGGGCTGTTTCGCCTCGCCTGGATCGCGCATTCACGTTTGCGCCCGCTTTGAGGATTTCGCTCTCTTCTGAACTACCGTAGGAACTGGCCGCATACATTAGCGGTGTCCAGCCACTCGCATCAACATCGGTCAGCTTATCGCCAGCCGCCAACGCGCTCCGGAAAGCCGCGTCGTCTCCGCGCTGCGCCGCGTCCATGAGCTTTGTCTTGCCCGGCTTTGGCAGGTCTTCCCAGGTAATCTCTATGATGCTCTCCGTTCTCGGATTACCGTGCCTCCATTGGTGAGTGTTCGCGGTGGCGTCGACACTGAGTTCAACCTCTCTGAAGATGGGCGGCGCGACATCGCCATATTCGCTGACGCTTTTCTCCCGCCCGCCAATGCGGACTTTGAACGAACTCCCACCGCCATCCATGAGTCCGGCCTGATAGTAGTTCTCACACAGATTCCAAACAGACTGAGTGCGAAACTGCTCTAGAAGCGACTTCGCTTCGGCCGGAGCAATTCGTCCTCTCCGCAGTGCTTTCCCAAAATTCCAGGTGACCGAGCCATCGGCACCGACTCTCACAACCTCGTTCCAACGCTCCACCTCGACAAAATCACCGCTTATCACTGCTGATGGCAAGTGGCGCTCGGCAGCGGACGGGCATTTCAGGCGTTGGAGGCCTGTAGTCAAGATCGAAAGTACACGAATGCCACCGGCCCCATCCAATTCCACCTTGGTTGTTGGCTGATTGTCATCGAAGCCATCATCAGGCGGATTCAGTTGGAAATGAAATGTGGCCTTGAAAACCTGGCCGGTAGATTCGGAGGATGGTGCCAAGCGCCAGGCCTTCACATTTTCAACCGCGACGCCCTGTAGCATGGCTGGGCCTGAGATTGGTGTCACATCGACAGTGCTACCGTCCGGTGCTTGCCGGAAACTGACGATGACGTCACCTTGAACCCGGGCAGCTCTGGCAATCGGCGGATACTTCAGTTCAAGGAGACGATCAGGAATCGTCGCCTGTCCCTGACAGACACTGCAAGCCACTGCGAACGATGTCACCAGAAACCATGCCCACGTTCTCGCCATCTCTGGTCCTATTCCTGTGTTGCTGACTCGGATGCGTCGTGTATCCGCGAATACCGGCTCGGTCACCATCTTACTTGTGCCTCCAGCTTCGCGATGTGCCAACTCGAGTTGAATTCAGAAGAGTGGCTTTCAAGAAATGACACCGGTTAGTCCCGGCCTCAAAAGCATCTCATCGCGTGCAAGCACTCGCTCGTCGAGCTTCAACACAAAGCCTGCTGTTCGCGGCTTGTTGTCCGGTAAACACCACTGTCGCAACCAACAGCCACCAGAACAGCCACTAAACGATTTTGGCCTCTCCGATTTCGAGAGGCCAATTCAATCTAAGTTATTTGTT
>Ga0207667_10003587_pt1 | contig 19176 bp, 15 predicted proteins | sample KBSCornC52_FD_184301 | JGI IMG/M metagenome (GOLD analysis project Ga0207667, IMG submission 184301) | Corn rhizosphere microbial communities from Kellogg Biological Station, Michigan, USA - KBS Corn C5-2 (SPAdes) (version 2) | ecosystem: Host-associated > Plants > Roots > Rhizosphere > Soil ...
GCATGCACTCGGTGAACGGGTAGTGATCCTCGGCCACTTCTATCAGCGCGATGAGGTGGTGCGCTACGCCGATTTTGTTGGCGACTCCTTCCAACTGGCCCGCGCGGCCATGACGCGACCGAAAGCCGAAGCTATCGTCTTCTGCGGCGTTCACTTCATGGCGGAAACCGCCGACATGCTTTCCCGGCCGGACCAGGCCGTAATTCTTCCAAATCTGGCGGCGGGCTGTTCCATGGCGGACATGGCCGATGAGGACTCCGTCGCAGACTGCTGGGAGCAGCTGGAAGAGCTGCTGGGCAGCGCGCCCGATGTCGCGGGCCGCCAACCCGTGCTGCCGGTCACCTATATGAACTCCTCCGCAGCGCTGAAGGCGTTCTGTGGGAAGCACGGCGGTATCGTATGCACCTCCTCCAACGCGAGCACGGTGCTGAAGTGGGCCTTCGAACGCGGGCAGCGGGTGCTCTTCTTCCCCGACCAGCACCTGGGCCGCAACACGGCAAAGGCGATGGGCATTCCGCTGGAGCAGATGCCGGTGTGGGACCCGCGCAAGCCCATGGGCGGAGTCAGCGAGCAGGTGCTGCGTGAGGCGAAGGTGATCCTGTGGCACGGCTACTGCTCGGTTCACAAGCGGTTCACCGTGGAGCAGATCGAACAGGCGCGAGCTCAGTTTCCCGGCGCGCGGGTGATCGTGCACCCGGAGTGCCCGATGGCCGTGGTCGATGCGGCCGATGCCGCAGGATCGACCGACTTCATCAAGAAGGCGGTGGAGGCCGCACCAGCGGGAAGCATCTTCGCGATCGGCACCGAGGTGAATATGGTGCAGCGGCTTGCGAAGGAGCATCCCGACAAGACGCTCTTCTGCCTGGACCCGGTGGTCTGCCCTTGCTCCACCATGTACCGCATTCATCCGGCGTATATGGCCTGGGTGCTGGAGGCATTAGAGCGGGGAGAGATCGTGAACCGCATCACGGTTCCTGAAGAGATTGCCGCGCCGGCACGTGTCGCTTTGGAGCGCATGCTCGCCGCCAACCCTGCTCCGCAGACCCGATAAGGTTCCTTTGCCCATGAGCGAGATCGTTGTAGTGGGAAGCGGCGTTGCCGGATTGGTCGCAGCGCTTGAACTGAGCGAACAGCATCAGGTCACGCTGGTGACCAAGGCGAGGCTGGCGGAGAGCAACACGCGGTATGCGCAGGGTGGCATCGCCGCCGTGATGTTTGAGGATGACACTGTCGCCGGCCATATCCGGGACACGCTTGACGCCGGCGCCGGTCTGTGCGATCGCGAGGCGGTCGAGGCGCTGTGCAAGGAAGGGCCAGCTCGGATCCGCGACCTGATCGCGATCGGCGTCGCTTTCGACCAGAAGAACGGCCGGTTTGCACAGGGACTCGAAGGAGCGCACTCCTATCCGCGCGTGCTGCACGCGGGCGGAGATGCAACGGGCCTTGCGATTGAGACGGCTCTGATCCACGCGATCTGCGAAGCGCCCATCACGGTGCTCGAGCATACCTTCGCCTGTGAGCTGCTGATGCGCGAGGGACGCGCTGCAGGATTGCAGGTGCTCGATGAGTCGGGCACTGTGCGCACGCTGAACGCCGAAGCCGTCATTCTGGCGAGCGGCGGCGCGGGCAATCTGTATCCCTACACCACGAATCCCAGTGTGGCCACGGGAGATGGCGTAGCCCTGGCGCTTCGAGCCGGCGCATTGCTGGCGGATGTCGAGTTCTACCAATTTCATCCCACCGCGCTCGCGGCGCCCGGAAACTTCCTCATCTCGGAGGCGGTGCGCGGAGCGGGAGCTGCGCTGCGCGCCGAAGACGGAACCCGATTCATGCAGAAGCTGCATCCCCTGGCGGAACTGGCGCCGCGCGACGTGGTCGCCCGCGGCATTGCTGAGCAGATGAAGGCTCAGGGCGGCAGGCCGGTGCTGCTCGACGCGACAGCGCTTGGCGCGGAGTATCTCTCAGAACGCTTTCCCACCATCGATGCCGCGTGCCGAAGGCTCGGACTGGACTGGTCGGTGCGGCCGGTACCGGTGACTCCGGCAGCACACTATTGGATGGGGGGCATTCGCACCGATCTCGAGGGACGGACATCGATTCCAGGGCTGTTCGCCGTAGGCGAGGTCGCGTGCACCGGGGTGCATGGGGCCAATCGATTAGCGTCGAACTCGCTGCTGGAGAGCGTGGTGTTCGCGTGGCGCGTTGCGGCGCTGCTCAACAATGGATCCACCATCTCGCAGAAGATGGACTGCAACGATACGGGCCGCCCGCTTTCAATCGAGCAGCTTGACGGCTCGGTCCCAGTCGCCAGGCGGGAGTTGCAGGAGCTGATGTGGAACTGCGCCGGCATTTACCGCACGGAGGCCGGCCTGCGTGCTGGGCTGGCGCAGCTCAACGAGTGGTGCGTGCCCGGAGACTCCATGGAGGCACGGGAGACGGCGAATATGCTGCTGCTGGCGCGCGCGGTCCTGACGGCAGCGCTCGAAAGGCGCGAGTCGCGCGGCGCACATTATCGCGAGGACTTCTCTGCGCCCTCGCCCGCCTTGCAGCATCACCTCCTCCTGCGTTCTTCGCAGGTGCGGCAAAGCGAGGCAGCGGCATGATCGAGATCGGCACCCTCAGCACGCGGGCGGTGGAAGAAGTGGTGGGCCGGGCGCTCGCAGAAGACGCTCCCTGGGGCGATCTCACCTCCGAGACACTGATTCCCGCGGATGCGCGGCTCTCCGCGAATCTGGTTGCGCGGGAGCCCGGAGTGCTGAGCGGCATCGCAGTCTTCTCGGCCGCCATGAAGCTGACCGACTCCGCGATCGAGGTGCGGCCACTGCTCGCCGATGGCACACGGTTTGAGGCCGGAGACGCGCTCGCCTCGGTTTCCGGTCCCGCGCGGTCCGTGCTGAGGGCGGAGCGGGTTGCGCTCAACTTCGTGCAGCACATGTGCGGGATTGCGACCATGACGGCGCAGTTCGTTGCCGCCGTCGCGGGCACCCGTGCTCGCATTGTCGACACCCGCAAGACCACGCCGGGACTTCGCCTGTTGGAGCGCTATGCGGTACGCTGCGGGGGCGGGCACAACCATCGCTATTCGCTCTCCGATGCCGTGCTGGCGAAGGACAACCACCTCGCCGTGCTCACCGGGAACGGGACACGCGACCTCGCCGAGGCACTGCGGGAGGTTCGCACCAAGCTGCCGCACACGGCCCACCTGGAGGTTGAAGTCGATCGCCCGGAGCAGATTGCCGCGATGCTTGACGCCGGGGTCGACACCATCATGCTGGATAATTTCTCGCTGGACCAGATGCGCGCCGCAGTGCAGCAGATTGCCGACCGTGCGCTGGTGGAGGCGAGCGGCTCAATCAAGCTGGACCGCGTGCGTGCGATTGCAGAGACCGGCGTGGACATCATCTCGGTTGGCGCGCTGACGCACAGCGCCCGCGGACTCGACCTGGGACTCGACGCAACCTCCATCCCCAACGCCGGAGCAGTCCGGTGATCTACATGGACAGCGCAGCCACCACGCCGGTCAAGCCGGAGGTGCTGCGCGCCATGTGGCCGTACTTCAGTGACGCCTACGGCAATCCCTCCAGCCGTCATGCGCTGGGAGATGCTGCCGCGCGGGCGCTTGCCGAGGCGCGCGCCCGGGTGGCCACGGTGCTTGGCTGCCGCCCAAAAGAGATCGTCTTCACCTCCGGCGGCACCGAAGCCGACAACCTGGCCATCAAGGGGATCGCGCTCGCCAATCCTCGCGGCCGCCACATCGTGACCGCAGCAACCGAGCACGAGGCGGTGCTCGCCTCCTGCGACTACCTTGCGCGACGTCACGGGTTCGAGATCACCTACGCGCAAGTCGACGCGTACGGCACGGTGCTGCCCGAGGCATTCGAACGCGCGCTTCGCCCCGATACAGCGCTCGCCTCCATCATGCTGGCGAACAACGAGGTGGGCACGCTGGAGCCGGTCCGCGAGCTGGCGAACCTCGCACGGGCACGAGGGATTCCGTTCCACACGGACGCGGTGCAGGCAGCGGGCGCGCTGGACCTGAACGTGGACGCGCTGGGAGTCGATGCGCTCAGCCTCTCCGGGCACAAGATCGGCGCTCCCAAAGGCGTCGGCATTTTGTATCTCCGTCGGCGTGTCGCTGCGGAGCCCGTCGTTCACGGCGGCGGACAGGAGAGCGGGCGCAGGTCCGGAACTGAGAACGTCGCCGGAGCCGTAGCGTTTGCAACCGCACTCGAAATCGCAACCGCGGATCGCGAGGCTCGTGTCGCACGCCTGCGCGAGCTCCGCGACCGGCTGATCGCCGGTGTGCTGCAGCACGTGCCTGGGGCGGTGCTCACCGGACACCCAACGGACCGGCTGCCCGGGCATGCCTCGTTCTGCTTTGCCGGCACCAGTGGCGAGTCCGTGCTGCTGGCACTGGAGGAGCGCGGAATCCTCTGTTCCAGCGGCTCGGCGTGTGCGGCGGGCAGCGACGAGCCCTCGCACGTACTCGTCGCCATGGGAATCGGGCGGGAGCTGGCACAGACCGCAGTGCGCTTCTCGTTCACCGACGAGCTCAGCTCGGCGGACATCGACACGGTGATTCGCTCCGTTAGCGAGGCCGTGCGAGCGCTGTCGGCGCTTGCCTCCTGACGGTTCGCCACCAACTCAGCTCGCAAAAAGAAGAAGAGCAGCCCCGGGGCTGCTCCTGATCCTTCTTAGATGACTTCACCGTTATCGGCGCTGGTCGAGCGGAACGTAATGCGAGGGGTACGGCGGCCCGATATAGTCCGCACGCGGACGGATGAGGCGGTTGTCGTCGAGCTGTTCCATAACGTGGGCGGCCCACCCGGAGATGCGGCTGATGGCAAAGATCGGCGTGAACAGGTCGATATCGATCCCCAGCGCCGTATAGGTGGACGCCGAGTAGAAGTCCACATTCGCGTTGAGCTTCTTCTCCTTATTAATGAACTGCTCGATCTTGCGCGACATATCGAACCACTTCGGATTCCACGACGCCCTGCCCAGCGCCTCGGACATCTGCCGCAGGTGGGTAGCACGCGGATCTTCCGTGGTGTACACGCGGTGGCCGAACCCGGAGACCTTCTTCTTCTGGGCCAGCATCTCTGCGACATATGCGGTCGGGTCTGCCCCGGATTTGTCGATCTGATACAGCAGTTTCATCACTTCCGCATTGGCGCCGCCGTGCAGCGGTCCCTTCAGAGCGCCGATGGCTCCAGTGATGGCCGAATGCATGTCCGAGAGCGTAGATGCGATGACGCGCGCGGCGAAGGTGCTGGCGTTCAGCTCGTGATCGGCCTGCAAAATCAGCGCAACGTCCAGAGCACGGGTAGCTTCATCGAGCGGCTGCTTCCCGGTCAGCATCTTCAGAAAGTTCGCGGAGTGGCTGAGCGACGGGTCCGGATCGACAAGCGGCAGGTTCTTGCGGATGCGGTCGTAGACCGCCACGATCATGGCAATCTGCGAGGTGATCCGGTACGCCTTGCGCAGATTGGCGTCGTGCGAGGAGTCCTTCTCGTCGGGATCGTAGAGCGAGAGCAGGCTGACGGCGGTGCGCAGCACCTCCATGGGAGTCGCATCGCGCGGCACCATACGGAGCAAATCATAGATGTGGCTGTCCAGGGTGCGGGCGGCTGCGAGCTCCTTATGAAACTTCGCCAGTTCGTCGCGGTTCGGAAGCCGCCCGTACCAGAGAAGGTACGTCGTCTCCTCGAAATCCGACTGCTCGGCCAGCTCATGGATATCGATACCGCGATAGGCGAGCACCCCAGCGGTCCCATCGATCCAGCAGATCGAGGACTTCGTTGCAACGATGCCTTCAAGACCCTTTACGGGGGGTGCCGCCGAAGCTGCCATGTACAAGAACCTTCTTCCAAGCCGAAATGACGATACATATCGGTTATAGCGCAGCGAAGAAAGCATTGTCACGAAAGGTTCCCCGTGGGCGGCCGCTATGGCTGCGGGTTCCCGAGCGGGGAGGCTCCCGCAATCTGCGGCCGGGCTGGACTATATTCAGCTATATAGTTGCAATCCAGCTCTAGAGCCCGCGGCACGCGCCGGGCGGAAAGTGTGCTGAAAGCAAGATGATTGAAACCGATCCCCCTCCCCCCGAACGAAACATTTCCAATGCCCTCCTGGGGGCGCTCGCACTCTGCCTTCTGCTGGGCGCCGGGTCTATGTTCTGGTGCTACCGGCTGCAGGGCCGGGTCAAGGCCGACGAGCAGAAGCTTGCCGACGCCAACCAGCAGAACGCCGTCCTGACCGAGCGGCTTGAGAGCACCAATGCCCGCCTCACCGCGACTTCCGAAACCCTGAGCCGGAACGTGGGTTCCACCCAGCAACAGATCCAAAAACGTGCGGAAGCGATCATGGCGGCGCAGCGCGCACAGAGTGAGGAGACTGCGCGGCTGCAGGAGCAGCAGCGGGCTGCCGAGAAGCAGATCGGCGCCGTCTCCACAGATGTCGCCACGGTAAAGAAGGATGTAGGCGGCGTGAAGACCGACGTGGCCGCTACCCGGTCCGACCTCGAAACGACCAAGACGCAACTGCAGCGCGTAGTCGGCGATGCCGGAGTGATGAGCGGCTTGATCGCAACCAACCACTCGGAGCTAGAGCAGTTGAAGCACCGGGGCGACCGCAACTATTACGAGTTCACCCTCCAGAAGGGCGCGCAGCCGATGCTGCTCTCCACCGTGAAGCTGCAGTTGAAGAAGGTGGACCAGAAGCACTCGCGCTATACCCTGAACGTCTCCTCCGACGATCGAAACATCGACAAGAAGGATAAGAACCTGGATGAGCCGGTTCAGTTCTACAGCGGCAAAGACCCGGTGCTGTTCGAGATCGTGGTGAACAACATCGAGAAGAACAAGGTGAGCGGCTATCTCTCCACACCCAAGATTGCTCCGCGCAGCGTTTCCGCGCCTTGATCGGGCGAGCGACAAAACGCGCATGAACACCGACCAAACGCAGAACGGGGGACGCATCGAGCGTCCCCCGTCTTGCTTTGCCTTGGTTGGATTTACTTCTTCTTCTTCGCGGTCTTCTTGGCTGCCTTCTTCGCTGCTTTCTTGGTTGCCATTTTGCCTATTCTCCCTATCGATTGAACATCGATGCTGCAATTGCAAACTTGCAGCTAACGAAGGTATAGATTTGTCGAATTTCAGTGTCAAGAAAAATCGAATGGGAAACGAAACTTTTTTTGTACCCGCGGCACCGTTCTACAAACGCCCACGCACCGCGAAGAAGGTTCGCAGTCGACGCCACACCTTCAGTTGAGGATCGAATCGCCGGATTGATCGCGATGAAGGTTTGTAGTTGAGATCGAAATACGCCATCGCAGCATCCGAATCGATGAACATGCGCCGACGATTTTCCTATTCCGAGCTCGTGACCTCAGACGTCTGTCCCGCCTGCCGGCGCGAGATCGTTGCCAGCGAAATTCTTCGGCCACGCAACTACGTGTGCCGTTGCCCGCACTGCGGCGTGGAGTGGGAGCTTCAAACACGAGCGCTGATCGCGCCGGCGAAAGATCCCGGTCCTGAAGGCAGTTCTTCCTAGCTGTCTCCGGCCACGTTTCTCCCGGCTGCCGCCATCGAACCGATTGAGGCCGCTCCCATGCATTGGTACTTTGGCGACATCACTGTGATTCGCCTGCTGGTCCAGCGAGGCATGGCGGCAATCTACCTGATCGCTTTCCTGGTCGTGCTGCGGCAGTTCAAGCCATTGCTGGGTGAGCATGGTCTGCTGCCGGTGCCCGAGTACCTGCGCGGCGTCCGCTTCGCGAATGCGCCCGGACTGTTCGCCTGGAAGTACTCCGACCGGCTGCTGGATGCTGTCGGCTGGACTGGGACGATCGTTTCCGCGTGTGCGCTGCTCGGCTTTACCGAGCGCGGGCCCATCTGGGTCTCCATCATGGCGTGGCTCGTGCTCTGGTTTCTCTACCTGTCTGTGGTGAACACCGGGAACCGCTTCTACGGATTCGGCTGGGAGTCCATGCTGATTGAGGCGGGCTTCTTTACCGCCTTCCTTGGTCCGCGCTGGCTCGCGCCTTCGGTGCTGCCGATCCTGATTCTGCGCTGGATGCTTTTCCGCACTGAGCTGGGAGCGGGCCTGATCAAGCTGCGGCACGACCAGTGCTGGCGCGACCTGACCTGCATGTACTACCACTACGAGACTCAGCCGCTGCCCAATCCGCTGAGCTGGTACTTCCACCGCCTGCCCAAACCGGTACACCGGTTCTCCGCTCTCTTCAGCCACTTCGTTCAGGTGCTAGCGCCCTTCGGACTCTTCGCGCCTCAACCCGTGTCGGCCATCTGCGGAGGGTTCTGCATTCTGCAGCAACTCATCCTGATTGTCAGCGGCAACTACTCCTGGCTGAATTGGCTGACGGTCGTGCTCGGCTTCACCGCGCTAAGCGACCAATCCTTGGGATGGCATACCGCGGGTGCGCTCGCGCCGCGGCCGCTGTGGTTTGAGGTGCTGCTCTGGGCCGTGGCATTGGCTACGGTGCTGATGAGCATTCAGCCGGCGCTCAATCTGATCTCCCGCCAGCAGGCTATGAACCGCAGCTACAACCGCTGGCACTTGGTGAACTCCTATGGCGCCTTCGGATCGGTGAGCAAGGAACGGTACGAGCTGGTGATTCAGGGGACCGACGATGCCGTCGTGACCGCAGCCACCCAATGGCGCGAGTATGAGTTCCGCGCCAAGCCCGGCGACCCCATGCGACGGCCGCCGCAAATCGCACCCTGGCATCTGCGCCTGGACTGGCTGGTCTGGTTTATTCCATTCGGGATCACGGTCACGCCGCGCGGCATCCGAGCGTCGCACTATGACGTGTGGTTCCTGCGCTTCATCCAGCGGTTGCTCACCGGTGATCGCGCGATTCTCCGCCTGATGGGATCGAACCCGTTCGCCGGCACCGCACCGGCGCGCATCCGTGTACTCCTATATCATTATCGGTACGCCACTCCCTCGGAGCGGCGAGAGACGGGCGCCTGGTGGGTGCGGCGCGAATTGGGTGTTTACTTGCCGCCTTTGTCTCTGGCTGACCTGGACCGTTTTACGTCCTGAATTCAACACAAGAAGGCTTGCCGTTATGCGTCTGAGTGCAATTCAACTCGAGGTGGGGGACAGTTATGGCACGCATAAAGCCAGTCCTCGCCCGCATTCTGCTCCTCGTGTCCATTCTTGGACCCGGGTTCATCACTGCCAACGTCGATAACGACGCGGGCGGCATCTACACCTACGCCGCCGCCGGCTCGCAGTTCGGATATTCCCTCCTATGGACCATTCTTCCTGTTGCAATCTGCCTTACCTTCGCGCAGGAGATCACGGCGCGAATGGGTGTCGCGACCGGCAAAGGCCTCAGCGAGCTCATCCGCGAGGAGTACGGCATTCGCATCACCTCGCTGCTCATGATCGGGCTGGTGCTGTGCAACATCGGCGATGTCGTGTCGGAGTTCGCAGGTGTCGCCAGCAGCGTCCAACTCTTCGGAATCAGTAAGTACATCTCCGTCCCAATCGCCTCCCTCCTCGTATGGCTTCTGGTCGTTTATGGCGACTACAAACGGCTGGAGAAGGTCTTCGTGGTCCTCTCGTTTCTGTATATCGCGTATATCGCGACAGCTGTGCTCGCGCGGCCCAACTGGCCCTTTGCCCTCAAAGAGGTGGTTCACCTTCCGCGACTTGCGGAACTGAAGAACTCAAGCTATCTCTATCTTTCCGTCGGCATCATCGGAGCGACGATCGCTCCGTGGCAGCAGTTCTATCTCCAGGCTTCCATTGTGGACAAGGGCGCCTCCAGGTCGGACCTGCGCTTCAGCCAGGCCGATGCGATCTTTGGCTCCATCTTCTCGGTTCTAATTGCGGGATTCATCATCATCGCGTGCGCAGCAACCCTCTTCACCCATGGCATCTACCAGATCAATGACGCCGCCGATGCCGCTTCTTCACTTCGTCCCCTGGGCGGCGAGTACGCCTACGTGCTATTCGCCATTGGACTGTTGAACGCGTCGCTGTTCGCTGCCTCCATCCTGCCACTCTCCACTGCGTACACCGTGTGCGAGGCAATGGGTTTTGAATCTGGACTCAGCAAGCGATTTCGGGAGGCGCCGGTCTTCTACTGGCTCTATACCCTCCTGATCGTGGTGGGTGCGGCCATCATCCTGCTTCCGAACGTTCCCCTGGTGAAGCTCGCGGTGTTCTCGCAGGTATTGAATGGGATCCTGCTGCCTTTTGTTCTTGTCTTCATGCTGCTGCTGGTGAACAAGCGGAGCTTGATGGACGAACTGACGAACAGCCGCGCATACAACGTCGCAGCCTGGGCACTCACGGGGATCATCACCATGCTCACGCTGTGGATGCTGTGGTCCCAGCTCCGCCATTGACCGTCAATCGATAAGCTGGGGGAAGAGGCTGTGACTCGCTTTAGTCGGCACCAACCCGTTTCGCCTCAGGGGCGTCAGAGTAACGATATCGCCATGCCGAATACCGCCATCAGCATCGTTCGCGGAGACATCACCCAGCGCGCGGTGGACGCCATCGTCAACGCAGCCAATAGCTCGTTGCTGGGCGGCGGAGGAGTGGACGGCGCGATTCACCGCGCGGCCGGGCCGGAGTTGCTGGCCGAATGCCGGACGCTGGGTGGAGCGCGGACCGGCGAAGCCAGGCTGACGCGCGCTTACAACATCCGCCAGGTGAAATTCATCATTCACACGGTCGGTCCGGTTTACGGGCAGCACGGCGGCCGCGAGCCGGAACTGCTGGCACGCTGCTACACCGCAAGCCTCAAGCTCGGGGCGGAGCACGGCTGCCGCAGCATCGCGTTCCCTTCCGTCTCAACCGGCGTGTACGGCTACCCGGTGGCCGAGGCGAGCCGGGTTGCGCTCACCGCCATCGGCGACTTTGTGGCCGAGCATCCCGGAGTGTACGAGCTGATCGAGCTCGTCACCTTCTCGGAGCGGGATGAGCGCGCGTATCAGACGGCGCTGCGCGAGAGGAGCGGCGCGCCGCCGCGTTCCGGCCCGGCGTAAAATCGAAGGTACAAGCAAATTTTTGTTGGATGGGAGCCGAGTCCGTTGGCCGAGACAATCTTCGATGTGGTGGTGGTGGGCGGCGGGCCTGCCGGGTATACGTGTGGCATTCGCTGCGCCCAGTATGGTTTGAAGGTCGCGCTGATTGACGCCAATGACCGGCTGGGCGGCACCTGCCTGCTGTGGGGTTGCATTCCGACGAAGGCGATGCTGTTCTCGGCCGAGCTGTGGGATCACCTGAAGCACGCCGATCGCTACGGGATCACCGGAGTCGAGGGGCGGAAGGTCGACTGGAAGGGCGTGCTGGCGCGGAAGGACGACGTGATCTCGCGGCACACGAAGGGTCTTGATTTTCTGATGAAGAAGAACAAGATCACAACGTTCAAGGGTTACGGGCGGCTGACCGGGGCGGCGAAGGATGGCGTTCACTCCGTGGAGGTGAAGGGCGCGGATGGCAAGGCGCAGACGGTGAAGGGAAAGAAGCTGGTGCTGGCGACCGGGTCCGACGCGCGCATGCTGCCGGGATACAAGGCCGACGACACGATTCTGACCAACTACGAAATTCTGAAGATCGCCGAGATGCCGAAGTCGCTGGTGGTCATCGGCTCGGGCGCGGTGGGAGTGGAGTTCGCGTCGGTGTTCCAGAGCTTCGGGGCCGAGGTGACGATTCTCGAAATGCTGCCGCGCATTGTGCCGGTGGAGGATGAGGAGATCTCCAAGGAGCTGCTGCGGCAGTACAAGAAGCGCGGCATCGAGGTGAACCTTTCGATCAAGGATACGAAGATCGAGAAGAACAAGCAGGGCGCGCTGGTGAGCTGGGTGGACTCGAACGGCAAGGCTCAGTCCAAACAGGCGGAGAAGATGCTGGTCGCCGTGGGCCGCGCGCCGCGGACCTATGACGTCGGTCTCGAGAAGACGAACATCAAGCCCGACCGCGGGTTCGTGATGACGAACGAGTGGATGGAGACCACGGAACCGGGCATCTATGCCGTCGGCGACATCGTCGGCGGGCTGCCGCAGCTCGCGCATGTGGGCGCGATGGCCGGGCTGGTGGTCGCGGCGCGGATCGCCGGGAAGTATGCGAAGCCGGTGAACCGGGCGCGGATTCCGGGCTGCACCTACTGCGAGCCGCAGATCGCGAGCGTGGGACTGACGGAGGCGCAGGCGAAGGAGAAGGGCTACCAGGTGAAGGTCGGCAAGTTCCCGTTCGTGGGGAACTCGAAGGCTACGATCCTGGACGCTCACGACGGCTTCGTGAAGGTGGTGGCGGACGCCAAGTACGGCGAAGTGCTGGGCGTGCACATCATCGGGCCGGCGGCGACGGAGATTATTGCCGAGGCGGTGACCGCGCTCGAACTGGAAGCGACGGTGGAGGAGATGATGTTCACCATCCACGCTCATCCGACGGTGGCCGAGGCGCTGCTGGATGCGTTCTCGTCGGTGGAGGGCAAGGCGATCAACGTCTAGGGTACCCCTGGGGTGTGTCTCTGCGGTTTTGTTGATGCGATTGGGCTTAGCTGATGGGAGTCCCTTTCTGGTTAACTGCCGCTGTTGCAAACATGGAACTTACGGGAAGGGGAGTCACTCTCGAGTTAATAGAGGAAGGCCCGGCGCGATGCCGGGCCTTCTGGCGTTCCTTCCCTGATTTAAGTATCTCACCCGTGTCAAGGATTTGGAGGTTCGACGAGTGGCTAAGTCAATGATTCTAATGTCGAAAATTACTAGGTCGACGCACCATCGATAACGGATTCAGCAGATGCCCGAAGAGCCAAGACATTTCGATTCTGTTCTTTACCTCGCACAAACAGAGGATGAGAATGGCGCATGGATAATTCCAAGCATAATTTCGGAACGAAGATGTACGACCTCGCGAACAACATTGCTGCCACAGCTCTCTGCACGGTGGTTTCTGGGGTAATCGCAATTCTGTACACGCGCTTTGGACCAACTTGGGCCAAACCATTGATGAATGGGGTGATCGCGGGAGCGGTAACTCTGGCCATTTTTTTATCCTTGCGAGCGATCCTTTCATTGCCCCGCGCCAAGGCGGCCATTACGCCTGAAAATGTTGGCGGCTTTGTATTGAGCAGTCTCCATAAATTCAATCTGGAAGTTAAGAACATCGTGGATGACGAAAGCTATTTCATTTTCAAAGTGACTACAGACGCTGGGAAGGTCGTAACCGTCCGTAGGGCGCGGAAACTATACAGCGACTATCTAACGTTCCGCGCTGTTATCACGCTCAGTGATGATGAAAAGAAGGAGTTCGCCTCATTCACTGAATACGAACGCGCATCGCTCGCACAGGCGATTCAGATAGAGATAGCACGTGCGGTAATGGGGTACAGAACTGATGGTTTGTTATCTCATGATCTGTGGCTCTGGAGGCATATTCCAATAAGCGCAACTTTGAGCGAAGAGACAGTTATAACTACCATCTGGCAGATGGAGGCGATGGTCACCACGCTATTCTCGACGGGTGCACTGGCTATCGTGAAGCACAGAGAAAATGCTCACCCGAAGTTGCACGAGGCGATGGATCAAACGGCAATATCCGGAACGCCCGGAAACACTGGCGAAATCAAACAAGACAGCGGCCAGCCAGTTTCGTTGATCCAAGACCGTGAGCGAGGACTGGACGATCTGAATCGAGGGTGAGATTCGTGGTGGGTTTTATTTGGGCATGGACATGACTTTGCCGGTGCCGCGATATCTCTTGGCTTGCTGACTTGTCGCATCAGATTGCATATATTCCAGACGGCGCTCAGGTCAAAATAGTCGGTATACCGAGACCGGGCCGATAGGCAGCATTGAGGCCCTCCGGGGTTAAAGCCCCGATTCTGCTGGGATTCAGCAGTTGCGGCTTGATGTTGCAGGCCGGGTGGACGTGAGTAGTCCGTGATTGTCGGAACAACCCTATGCGAGAAGGTTCAAGAGCCGCGTCTGCATTGCGCCTGGTTTGCTGGGTGGGCGGCTTTGGGTTAGGCGTTCTGATCGTGGGGGCGACGTATCAATGGATGTCGCACAGGCGCGATCTGCGGGAGAACCCTGCGCCCGGCAAGCTGGTGGATATGGGTGGATACCGGATGCATCTCGATTGCAGCGGGCAGGGATCTCCGACGGTGATTCTCGACTCAGGACTGTCCGACTCGTCGCTTTCCTGGTTCAAAGTTCAGCCACAGATTGCCGGGTTCACGCGCGTGTGTTCTTACGACCGCGCCGGGCTGGGATGGAGCGACCCGAGTCCGCACCCACGAGAAAGCAAGATTTTTGCTGAAGAGTTGCACACGCTGCTGCACAATGCGGGGATTCAGCCGCCACTGATTCTGGTTGGGCACTCCATGGGCGGCTTCGATGTGCTGATTTATGCGGGACTTCATCCGGACGAGGTGAAGGGAATGGTGCTGGTGGATTCGGCCTATCCCGATCTCGCGAATCGCCTGCCGAAACTGAAGACATCGCTTTCGGAGTGGCGCAGAAGCCTTGAGCGGGAAGAGTACGGCATGAGGTTCGGGGTGACCAGAGCCTTAGGCCGATGCGGCGTGGGCACGCCGGAGCTGACCCCTAAATTGAGAACGGTTGAATGCGACATGTCATGGATCCAAGAGACGATCGCGGAATGCCGGAGTATGTGGGACGCAAGTGCCGCCGAAGCTGGATCCGTTCACTCGCTTGGCAGTATTCCGCTGATTGTGATCTCGGAGGACCCTGCGAAGAATTCAAGTGAGTTCTTACCGGAATTTGAGAAGGGCCAGGAGGCCTTGATGCGGCTCTCTACGGACGGATCGCGAGTGACTGCGGTGGGAAGCGGCCACCAGATTCAGAAGGAGCGGCCCGATCTGGTTGTTTCCAGCGTTCGGCGAGTATGGGAGGAAACCCAGGATTCAGCCGAGCCAACGGTGCGATAAGCGCATGGGATGGGTTGTGGGCCCGCAGGGGTGAAGCCCCTTTCGTCGGCGAGCTGTTACGGCACGGCTGAAGCCCTGCCCTTTAAGCAAGGCGAGAACGAGCCCCCGTACTACGGTGGAGTGAGTTGACGCTGAGATCTTATTTTTGCAAGGCGCTCGATTCCCCACCCATGCGCAAACAGCGCGCATGAATGGGGCACCCAAGATGGTGGCGCGGCGCTCTTCTTATTTCGGCATGGGCATGGACATGACTTTGCCGGTGGCGCGCTCGGTGAACCAGAGGGTGTCGCCGGCGGGCTGGATGCCGGTTGGGGTGTGGAGGCCGTCTTTGAGGACGGTGACGGTGCCCTTGTCGCCGTCGATTTTGATGGCGCTGATTTTGCCGGCGCCGTTTTCCGCGACGAAGAGGCGGCCGTTGGCGAAGCGCATGCCGTCGGGGCCCTTGATGGGCTGATCGAGGGTGATCTCTACGGGCTCGCCGGCTTTGCCGCCGGTGATGGGGATGCGGAAGATTTTGCTGGCGCTGACGCTGTTGACGTAGAGGGTGCCGTCGAGGAAGGTGATGCCGTCGATGCCGCGGAGGACGGGATTTTCAATGAAGAGCTCCGGGGTGGAGCTGCCGGCGGCCAGGCGGTAGACTTTCGCGTTCGCGGTGTCGGTGATGTAGAGGGCGCGGTCGGGGCCGAAGGCGAAGTCGTTGCAGACGGTGTTGTCGCCGGGGAGGTCCCAACGGATTTTGGGCGCGGCGGTCTGGAGATCGAAGCTGCGCAGCGCGGTGTGGCGGCGCGGCGGAGTGGCTCCGGCGACGGGCGTGAGCTGGCAGGTCCAGAGGGTTTTGTTGGCGGGGTCGGCGAGCATGCCGAAGAAGAAGGTGCCGGGACCCTCGGAACTGACGTCGATGAATTTTTCCGCGGTGGTGGCCTGGGGAGCGAGCTTGTAGACGAAGGGCGTGCTGGCGCTGCCGACGATGACGACGCCGCCGGGGGCGACGGTGAGGCTTTCCGGCGAGGACTTGGCGTCGGCGATGAGGACGTCCGCGGCATAGGCGACGGAGGCAAGGCTCAACAGCAGGGGTACGGCAATGAGGCTTGTTCGTCCGAGGATGCGCATGGTGGCTCTCTCCTAAGGTTCGGTGGTGGCGCTCGCCTCGCCGGCTTTGGGCGGATGGGTCCGCAGGCGGCCCGGAGGAGCGCACTTCAGTATAGGGAAAATTGGGCGTTCGGGGCGCTGCGGGAGCCTAGAAGATTTTGAGGTGGATGGTCAGGTACTTCTTGGGGTCCTGGCGGATGGTGGTGACGAGGCTCGTGCTCTCGGTGAGCAGCTTGTTGAGATTGGCGTAAGCGGCGTCGTCTTTGGCCAGTTTGCCGAGCGTGCCCTGGCCGGCGTTGATGCCGGTGACGAGCGCGTCGGTCTTCTGCAGGGTGTCGTTCAGGTTGCGGGCGAAGGCGGGGTCTTTGAGCAGCATGCCGGCGGAACCCTTGCCGGCCTGCATGTCGGCGAGGAGGGAGTTGAGATTGGCGAGGGACTGGTTGAGATTGTTGTAAACGGTCTCGTCGGTGAGCAGCTTGCCGGCGGAGCCCTTGCCGGACTGGAGGTCTTTGGTCATGGTGTCGACGCGGCCGACAACGTCGTTGAGGCGGTTGTACATCTCGCCGTTGTCGTTGAAGAATTTGCCGATGGTGTTGTCGTTGGAGTTGAGCTTGGCGGTGAGCTTCTGGATCTGGCCGGCGGCGGAGTCGAACTTGTTGTAGAGGCCGGGGTTGTTGATGAGCTGGCCGACGGAGCCCTTGCCGGACTGCATGGCGTCCACGATGTTGTTCATGTGGGCGATGAGGACGTTGACGTTTTCGATGGTGCCCTGGCTGGCCTTGACGACGTCCTGGATGCTGGGGGTTTCTTCGGTGGGGAGCTCGTCGCCGTCGCGCAGCATGGGGCCGGTGGCGACCTGGCTGTTGATGTCGACGATGGTGTCGCCGAGGACGCCGACGGTGCTGAGCGCGGCTTTGGAGTCTTTGTGCAGATCGGGCTGGTACTTGGGGTCGATCTTCATGACGACCTGGACCGGGGTGAGCTTGCGGTCGTGCGCGCTGGTGACGGTGACGCTTTTGACGGTGCCGATCGTGACGCCCTGCAGATTGACGGCGGCTCCGGGACGAAGGCCGGCGGCGTTCTCAAAATAGGTGGTGATGGTGAGCTTGTGCGAGAACAGGCTCATGCCAGAGGAGCTGGTCATGAGGAACAGCAGGGTGGTCAGAATGACGACGGAGATCAGAACGATCACGCCGACCTTCAGTTGCGACCACCGGACCTCCTGCTGGCTGGGCATAAATCTCCTCAGTTGCTCTCAAATTGAAGCTATCGCCGGGCCACAAGCCGAGGTCCGGCGCTTGAAAAACGCACGATCTGAAGCAAAATGCCTTTGCTTTCAGAGGGTATCATTCCCGCCGGGAGCGGAGACTCCGGAGGGGATGGACGGGGTTTGCAGCATATAGAAAGAATGGATGCTCATTCGGGGTCTGGAGTTTCAGGCTGAATCCAGCAACATCAATACTTTGCTGCAATTCCTCCGGTGCGGCTAAGCTGAATTCTGAGCCATGATCCTGGGTGTGGGCACCGACATCGCCGAAATTCCGCGGATTGCCCGCTCGATAGAGCGGTACGGCGATCATTTCCTGAGCCGCGTGTATACGGCGGGGGAGATTGCCTACTGCCAGAGCCGGACCAAGAGCGCCGCGCAGAGCTTTGCGGCCCGGTTCGCCGCCAAAGAGGCGGGGGCGAAGGCGCTGGGCACGGGGATCAGCCGGGGGATCAGTTGGAAGGAGCTGGAGGTGGTGCGCGCGCCGGGAGAGGCTCCGCGGCTGGAGCTGCATGGGAGGGCGGCGGCGCGGGCGCGGGCGCTAGGGGTGACGCGGATCTCGCTGAGCCTGACGCACTCGGCGGAGACGGCGCTGGCGGTGGTGGTGATGGAGGGATAAGTTGCAGTAACGATGCATGTGCGGGGGCGGCAGTTGACCCCGCAGCCGCAAGACGGGACAATCAAGGTCTGCAGGGTTTTTCTCCCCGAGAGGTCGTTTTGTCTATGTCTGTCATTTTTGTTCTAGCGCTCGCAGTTCTCAGCCGCATCCTTCCTGTGGCGTTCCACCAGCAGAGCTGGGGCTTCTCCCTGATGGGCGGATGCCTGCTGTTTGTCGGGTCACGGATGGGGTCGAGCTCGCCCCGCCGGGCGGCGATGCAGGTTGCGGGCGTGCTGGCAGCGTTGATGGCGACCGACTACTGGATGACGGTGTATGGCTACGGCTATCCGTTTCACGCTTCGTCGTATCTGCTGACCTGGGCCTGGTATGTGGGAGTGTGCGTGGCGAGCATGGGGCTGCTGCGCAAGGTGACGCCCGTGCGCGTCGCCGCCGCAGCCATTGCCACGCCGACTTCGTTCTTCCTGATCTCGAACTTTGCGGTGTGGATGGACGGCATGTACACGCATACGCTGGCGGGGTTGGGCCAGAGCTATGTGGCGGGAATTCCGTTCTACCGCAACGATCTGGCTTCGACGGCGCTGACCGTGGTGGCGCTGTTTGGATTGCCGGCCGTGGCGGCACGCCTGGCGAACAGCTTCGACTCGACGGGAAATGACCTGGCAGGCTGAGGGCTGTGAGTACAGGTGCAGATCCGAGAGGAGCCCAACGGCTCCTCTCTTGTTTTTTGTCACGCGGCGTGGGGCAGGTAGGCGCGCCACTCGTCTGACTCGGCGATGCGCTTCAGCAGGGCAAAGCGCCTACGCATGAGAGCGGCGATGTGCGGGGCGAGGATGTATTTTCCGACGAGTTGCCCGGCCCATCCCCAAGGCAGCGAGAAGCGGACGGTGTCTTTGAGCAGCACCTCGGCGCCGGCTGCGGTGAACCTGTGGTCGTGCTGGAAGAAGCGGAATCTGCCGGCGAGCATGGTGTCCTGGAAGAACTCGCAGGGGCGGTACGCGGAGATGAGGGAGACGTGGTAGTTCCAGAAGCCGAGCTGCCATCCCTCCCAACGGATGCGGTCGCCGGCGGTGGCAAGGCCCGAAGTGCGAGTGGTATCGGGCGTGGCCACGGGGCGCATGCCGAGCTCGCGCTCCACGATGGCCAGCGAGCATGAGAGCTGGAAGACGCGTTCCAGCGGCGCGGCGATGTGGGTGGAGTCCTCGAGGACGAACAGGTGTTCCGGATGCATGCGATGGGGGTGGGCCACTGAAGATTGCAGTCTGC
>Ga0207667_10003591_pt1 | contig 19158 bp, 21 predicted proteins | sample KBSCornC52_FD_184301 | JGI IMG/M metagenome (GOLD analysis project Ga0207667, IMG submission 184301) | Corn rhizosphere microbial communities from Kellogg Biological Station, Michigan, USA - KBS Corn C5-2 (SPAdes) (version 2) | ecosystem: Host-associated > Plants > Roots > Rhizosphere > Soil ...
CCTCTTCGAGTCGCAGGTCGAAATGCGGTCGAGGCCGGCGGTGATCGTGCAGCACGAACGCGGGCCGTCCCATCGTCGCACCGTAACCGCCGAAGCGGGACGCGCGGCCAGCGCGTCGGGACTCGCGGACGTGATCACGCCTGGGGCGCTCAGGCGTGGTCTCTCATCCCAGGGCGTGATCGAGCAGGATCTCCGCCGCGGCGCGGGCCTGCCGGGCCGCGTCGGGTCGGCCAGCGATGCTGGCCGTCGTCTGCGCACCCTCGGCGAGGATCGCGATCTGGGCGGCGACGTCCTCGGGTGCCCCGGTTTCGGCGACCAGTCGGGCGAGGTACCGCTGGAAGGACCGCTTCTGGGCCCGCACGGCCCGGGTGGCGCGCGGGGAGCTCGGGCCGAGCTCGCCGAAGACGTTGATGAACGCGCACCCGTGGAACTCGGGCTGGCGAAACCACGAGTCGAGGAAGTCGAAGATCGCCAGGATCTTCGCGCGGGGACCGTCGACTTCCGCCGCGAACGCGGCGATGCCGTCGTCCCACTGCGCCCGGCGCCGGCCGAGAACGGCGACGAGCAGGTCGTCCTTCGACGGGAACAGCGAGTACATCCGCTTGAGCGAAACGCCGGCCTCGTCCCGGACCTGATCCATCCCGACCGCCTGGACGCCGCGGGCATAGAACAGCCGGTCGGCGGCCGCGAGCACCCGCTCGCGCGCGTCTGTGTCGTCGGTCATCTCGCGAGCTGCCCCTTGCTTCGGGGAACGGTCGTTCTCTAGGCTAGCAGGACGGGGTGAGAACGACCGTTCTCACCGAGGTTCTCTTGAGGAGCACGCCATGGCCACCATCACCGTCGGCAGCGAGAACAGCGCACCGATCGAGCTCTACTACGAAGACCACGGCAGCGGGCAGCCGGTCGTCCTCATCCACGGCTACCCGCTCGACGGCGACAGCTGGGAGTTGCAGTCCCGCGAACTGATCGCCGCCGGGTTCCGCGTCATCACCTACGACCGGCGCGGCTTCGGCCGCTCGAGCAAGGTCGGGGTCGGCTACGACTACGACACCTTCGCCGCCGACCTCAACGCTCTGCTCGAGAGCCTCGACCTGCGCGACGTGATCCTGGTCGGCTTCTCGATGGGCACCGGCGAACTGGCCCGTTACGTGAAGAACCACGGTCACGAGCGGGTCGCCAAGCTGGCCTTCCTGGCGTCCCTCGAGCCGTTCCTGCTGCAGCGCGACGACAACCCGACCGGTGTGCCGAAGGACGTCTTCGACGGCATCGAGACGGCCGCCCGCAGTGACCGCTACGCCTGGTTCACCGCGTTCTACGAGAACTTCTACAACCTCGCGGACACGCTCGGCAGCCGGATCAGTCAGCAGGTCGTCACCGCGAGCTGGAACACTGCCACCGGCTCGGCCCCGGTCGCTGCCTATGCCGTCGTCCCCACCTGGCTCGAGGACTTCCGCGAGGACGTCGCCGCCGTCCGTGCTGCGGGCAAGCCGGCGCTGATCCTGCACGGCACCAACGACAACATCCTGCCGATCGACGCCACCGCCCGGCCGTTCCACGCCGCGTTCCCGGAGGCCGACTACGTCGAGATCGAGGGTGCCCCGCACGGGCTGCTGTGGACGCACGCCGCCGAGGTCAACCAGGCCCTGCTCGCGTTCGTCACCGCCTGATCAACCCCGGCCGCTGTCCGCCGGGTTCGGCCATGTCGATGGCGTACTCGGTGACGCCGAAGCCGCTCTCCGCGGCTTCGGCGCGTCCGGGGAAGCGGTGCAGCAGGGCCAGCGCGGCCGCGTTGTCGTCCGCGATGAGCGCGGAAGCGCCGGTCACGCCCTCGGCGCGCGCGCGATCGGCGAGCCGGTCGATCAGTATGCGCCCGAGTCCACGGCGCTGCCACTCGTCGACGACCGTCACGGCGACGTCGGCCAGATGCGAGTGGCCGGACGATCGGACGTACCGGGCCACGCCCACCGCCCGGCCGTCCCCGGTGCTGATGGCGATCAGTGCTTCGTGGTCGTGATGGTCGACGACCGTGAAGCGACGCAGATCGGCCGGCGTCAAGGTCGTCTTGCTGCCCAGGAAGCGGTGGTGGCGTGAGGTGAGGCTCAGCCTTTCGAACGCGTCGACGAGCAGCGGCGCGTCGGCCGGGACGATCGGCCGGATGGTCACCGGCGATCCGTCGCGCAGGCGGACGCGCGTCCGGCCATCGGTCTCGATCCGTCCGGCGCGAGCGATGCGGTGTGTGAACCCGCTCAGTAACAACTGCATCACCGGTGGACTCCGAGAACCGGGGAGGACGACCCGGCGCTGATCGCCTCGAGCGAGTCGGTGATGTTGTCGGCCGGCATCCCGAACGGGGCGACGGCGCTCAGGGCGTCGGCGTGGTCGAGCCAGGCCTGGCACAGCGTCGGGGCTTCGTCGTAGGTGCCGTAGAGCAGCACGTCGGCTGCGAGGCGCTCGGCCGCGGCCGGCAGGACCGTGCTCGGTGAATCGTGGTTCGCGTCGAGCAGGGCATCCAGCTCCCGTCCGTAGCCGCGTTCGCGCAGGACTCTCGGATATACCGGACCCATGCGCGTCGCGTACGTGACCAACCACCGAGCGGCGATGCGGCTCGCCGCGTCGCGGGTCGGCGCGAGCGCGAGCGGGACGGACGCGACGACCTTTGCCGCGTCGGTTCGGCCGATTGCGGTGGCCGCCGCCGCCATGAGGTCGCGTCCGTCATCCAGCGCCATCGGCGGCAGCAGGAAGGGCACCCACTGATCGGCCAGCATCCCGGCCAACCGGATGCTGGGTGACGTGAGCGCGGCCAACGCGATCGGCACCGGCGCGGTCGGCGGGCCGGCCAGCCGAAGCGCGCGCACGCCATCCGGGACGCCGGGCAGCCGGCCGCCGCTCAGCAGGGTGCGGACGGCGACCAGGGTCTCGCGCAGTTTCGTCACCGGCGCCTGCCATTGCTGCCCGTGAAAGCCCTGCGCTATCTGCGTGGTGCCGGCGCCCAGCCCGAGGACGAACCGTCCCCCGGACGCCCGCTGCAGCTCGCTGGCGGTGAGCGCGAGCGTGCCGGGCGTGCGTCCCCAGACGGACAGCACTCCGCTGACCAGACTGATGCGATTGGTCAGCCCGGCCAGTCGGGCCAGGACGATGGTCGCGTCCAGCGACATGGCCTCGGCAATGCCGATCGAGTCGAGTCCGCGCTCCTCCGCCTGGACCGCGGCGCGCTCGATCACGTCGACCCGATCCTCGAACGGCGTGAAGGCGATGCCGATCGTCATGGCTGACTCGCCCCGACCCGGAGCGGGTCATGGATGGGCAAGGCCGGTGCGGTGATTGCCGTCGGCGCATCGAGCACGTCGAATTCGCGGACGGTGACGTCGTTGAGGGCGGGGTTGGTGAACATGTCCCGGAACAGGTCGGTGTCGCGCGAGCGGTCGGCGTCCTGCCGGGACGCGAACAGGTACACCCCGCCGAACGTTCCGGAGCTCGTGTCGGCGAGCCACCACTTGCCGAGCAGGCCCGGCCAGTCGGTGAACTCGGGCGCCTTGTGCAGGGCGCGAGCGGTGTAGGCCTCGGCCGGGACGTTGAGGCCGAACGTGACGATGCGAATGTGCATGGGAGCCAGCGTCGTGCTCGCGCTGGGGCTACGTCAGGCGGGGAACTACCCCACTTCGCGCGTACTGGCCGGCCTTGTTCCCAGCCCGTCGGGACTTTGCACCTGCCGTGGTTGTTATCTCGGCCGTCCCGGCCGGGATAGCAACCACGGCGAATGCAAAGTCGGGCTGGAGCGAGTTGCCCGGACCCGTCCTTGCTTACGCATTGAGTTGCTGCCACTGCGTCCGGGCGGCGGCCGACCAGCGGGCGTGCTGCCGGGCGAACACCTTCGCCGCCGCGGCGCCCGACCATGGCGTCGGTAGCAGCTCGTCCGGCAGCGCCGGGTCGATCCACGGAAAGCGGCGCCACGCGTGCACCAATTCGACGGTCGCGAGCAGCGGATCAAGGCGCCCCGGCGCACTGAACCGCTCGAGGAATGCCTCGTAACGGGCCTCGATCGCGTCGAGGTCCCACGCCTGGCCGACCATGGCCCGCAGGTCGCCGTAGTCGGCGTGCGTGCCGACGAACACCTGTGCGTCGGCCAGGGCCCCGGCCTCCTCCAACGCCTGCTGGGCCTCCGGCAGCCGGTCTGCGTGCGGGCCGATCCAGATGCCGGGCGCCGGGCTGCCGAGCCCGGCCCAGGTCAGTCGCGTGCGCAGCAGGTGGCGGGTCGGCCGCTCCGTCTCGGGCGCGCGGGCAAGGACGATCAGCCAGCGACCGTCCCAGTTGCCCGCCGTACCGGTGAAGCCGTAGATGCGTTTGGTGCCCTCGACGAGCAGTTGCTCCGCGGCGGGGCTGAGGCGCCACATCGTGCGGCGACCGACGCGTTCGGCGGTCAGCCAGCCGTCCGCCGCGGTGCGCATCAGCGCTTGGCGGGTCGCCTTCTCCTCGACGCCGAGCCGTGCGAGCACGTCGATGAAGGCCGACGTCCACGCAGTCTCTCCGGCCGGCAGCACGAACTCGCCGAGCACGGTGAACAGCAGGCCGCGGGCACTCGCCGCACCGACGGCGTGCCGCCGGGACAGCGTCGGTGCTACGGCAGACACGGACGACATGCTACGCGGCATTGACGAATCACCATGTCGACGTAGAGTAAACCGGCATGACGGAGCCCGTCGAGTTCCGAACCGAGCCCAGCGCGTATCGCCACTGGCGCATCGACTACGACGGGGCAGTCGCGACGCTGACCCTGGACGTCGCCGAGCAGGGTGGGCTGGTCCCGGGCTACGAGCTCAAGCTCAACTCCTATGACCTCGGCGTGGACATCGAGCTGTACGACGCCGTGCAGCGACTGCGCTTCGAGCACCCCGAGGTGCGCACGGTCGTCCTCACCAGCGGCAAGGACAAGATCTTCTGCGCCGGCGCGAACATCCGCATGCTGGCGTCCTCTCCGCATCCGTGGAAGGTGAACTTCTGCAAGTTCACCAACGAGACGCGTAACGGCATGGAGGACGCAACCGCGCACTCCGGGCAGACCTACCTCGCGGCGCTCAACGGCACCGCCTCCGGCGGTGGGTACGAGCTCGCCCTCGCCTGCGAGCACGTGATGCTGATCGACGACCGGTCGTCCACGGTGTCGCTGCCCGAGCTGCCACTGCTCGGCGTCCTGCCCGGCACCGGTGGGCTCACTCGCGTCGTCGACAAGCGGCTTGTCCGCCGCGATCGCGCCGACTACTTCGCGACCAAGTCCGAGGGCATCGGCGGCAAGAAGGCCGTGCAGTGGCGGCTGGTGGACGAGGTGGTGGCCCGTGCTGCATGGGCGGAGACGGTGCGGGCTCGCGCCACCGAGTTCGCCGCCCGGTCGAGCCGGCCGACCGGAGCGACCGGCATCGCGCTCCCGCGCCTGGCCAAGGACCGCACGCCCGACTCGATCGACTACCGATACGTGCACGCCCGCCTGGATCGGGCGGCGGGCACCGTCGAGATCACCGTCGACGGTCCGGCCGAGGACGCACCTACCGACGTGGGCGCGATCCACGCGGCGGGCGACGAGTTCTGGACGCTCGCCATGACCCGCGAACTCGACGACCTCGTCCTCGACCTGCGCACGAACGAACTGGAGCTCGGCACCTGGCTGTTCCGTACTCGCGGTGACGCGCAGCGCGTGCTCGCGCACGACGCCCTGTTGCTGGCCCACCGCGAAGACTGGCTCGGCAACGAGATCGTCCACTACCTCAAGCGCACGCTGAAGCGCCTCGACGTCACCAGCCGTTCGCTGATCGCGCTCGTCGAACCCGGTTCGTGCTTCGCCGGCTCGCTGCTCGAACTCGCCCTGGCCGCCGACCGGTCGTTCCAGCTCGCCGGCGTCTTCGAGGACGACCCGAATGCCGCTCCGGCCGAGATCACGGTCGGCGGCATGAACCTCGGCCCGCTACCGATGGGCAACGGGCTCACGCGTTTGCAGAGCCGTTTCTTCGGTGACGACGACGCGTTGAAGGCCGTCGAGGAGCGGTTCGGCGCGGGCCTCGACGCCTCGCAGGCCGAGCAGCTCGGGCTCGTCACCTTCGCGCCGGACGACATCGACTGGGAGGACGAAGTCCGCATCACCGTCGAGGAGCGGGCGAGCTTCAGCCCGGACGCGCTGACCGGCCTCGAAGCCAACTATCGCTTCGTCGGGCCCGAGACCCTCGAGACGAAGATCTTCGGCCGGCTGACCGCCTGGCAGAACTGGATCTTCAACCGCCCGAACGCGGCCGGACCGGACGGCGCGCTGCGCCGGTTCGGCACCGGGCAGCGCGCCGAGTTCGACCGGAAGCGAGTCTGAACCATGACGGCTACCGCCGATTACACCGAGAAGATCCCGAACAACGTCAACCTCCACGAGGACCGCCGCCTGCAACGCGCGCTCGAGAGCTGGCAGCCGAACTTCCTCAACTGGTGGGAATCGATGGGGCCGCGGCTGCCCACCGAGGACGTGTACCTGCGCACGGCGGTGAACGTCGGACGGGACGGCTGGGCCCAGTTCGGCCACGTTGCGATGCGCGACTACCGCTGGGGAATCTTCCTCGCCGAACGCGAGCAGGACCGCTTCATCGGCTTCGGCCAGCACAAGGGCGAGCCGGCGTGGCAGAAGGTGCCGGGGGAGTACCGCGCCGACCTGCAGCGGCTCATCGTCGTCCAGGGCGACACCGAGCCGGCGAGCGTCGAGCAGCAGCGCAACCTCGGGGCGACCGCGCCGTCGCTCTACGACCTGCGCAATCTCTTCCAGGTCAACGTCGAGGAGGGCCGGCACCTCTGGGCCATGGTGTATCTGCTCCACGCATACTTCGGCCGGGAAGGACGGGAAGAGGCGGAGGAGTTGCTGCACCGCAACTCCGGCAGCGAGGACGCGCCGCGCATCCTCGGCGCCTTCAACGAGGAGACGCCGGACTGGCTCTCGTTCTTCATGTTCACCTACTTCACCGACCGCGACGGCAAGTACCAGCTCGGAACCCTGAAGGAGTCGGCCTTCGACCCCTTGAGCCGCACTTGCGAGTTCATGCTCAAGGAGGAGGCCCACCACATGATGGTGGGGACGACCGGCGTGGACCGGGTCATCGAACGCACCGCGCAGGTGATGGTCGAGCAGGACACCGACGACGTGGGCGGGGCGGGCGTCGTCCCGCTCGACGTAATCCAGCGCTACCTGAACTTCCACTACTCGGTGTCGCTGGACCTGTTCGGCGGCGAGACGTCGACCAACGTCGCCAACTACTACACGGCCGGGTTGAAGGGTCGCTGGATGGAGGACCGCCGCAAGGACGATCACAAGCTCACGGACGACGCCTACCTCGTCGACTCGCTGGAGGACGGGCAGATCGCGCAGGCCGAGGTGCCCGCCCTCGTCGGGCTGAACACCGACCTGCGTCGGGAGTACATCGCCGACTGCCACGGCGGGCTGAAGCGGTGGAACAAGATCCTCGAAGGTGCCGGTCTGGGGCAGCGGCTCTACCTGCCGCACGTCGCGTTCAATCGCAAGGTCGGCGCGTTCGCCGCGATCGAGGTGACCCCGGACGGCCAGCTGCTTAGCGCGGCCGAGTGGGAGCAGCGGAAGGGCGACTACCTGCCCACGGACGTCGACAAGGCGCACGTCCGATCGTTGATGCATCCGGTGTACGAGCGCGGCAAGATCGCCTCGTGGATCGCGCCGCCGCGTAACGGGATCAACGGCAAGCCGTTCGACTACGACTACGTCCACCTGTCGTGATGGACCTGTTCAACGCGAGCGAGTACCTGCTCGACCGGCAGCTCGCCGCCGGTCACGGCGACCGTGTCGCGATCACCGGCGTCGGTGGCGAGGTCAGCTACGCCCAGCTGCACGAACAGGTCGTCCGGGCCGCGGCCGGGCTGCGCGCGGCCGGCCTGCAGCCCGAACAACGCGTGCTGATGGTGATGGCCGACTCGCGGGAATTCGTCGTCACCTTCCTCGCCGCGCTCCGCATGGGCGCGGTGCCCGTGCCGGTGTCGACGATGATGCACGCCGACGGCCTCGCCGACCTGCTGCGCGACTCCCGCGCCCGGCTGCTCGCGGTCACGCACCAGTTCGCCGAGCTCGCCGGCGTCGCGCTCAAGGACGCGCCCGAGGTGGCCGCCGTCCTGACTGGCGCTGATGCGCGCGTCGAGACCAATCTCCCGATCCATTACCTCGACGAGCTCGTCGGCGAGGACGGCAGCGCGTACGACACCACCGCGGACTCGCCCGCCTTCTGGCTCTACACCTCCGGCACGACCGGACTGCCCAAGGCCGCGATGCACCGGCACGGCTCGATCCGGCACGTCTGCGAGACCTACGCCGCGCAGGTGCTCGGCATCACCGCCGACGATCGCTGCCTGTCCGCCGCGAAGGCGTTCTTCGCCTACGGGCTCGGGAACTCGCTGCTGTTCCCGCTGTCGGTCGGCGCGGCGGCCGTCCTCGAACCGGCGCCGGCCAAGCCCGACCTGCTCGTCGAGCGGGCGACCGCTTACGGCGCAACGTTGTTCTTCGCCGGCCCGACGTTCTTCGCGAACATGTTGCGCGCCGGGTTGCCGCCCGGCGCGTTGCCCACCGTCCGACTGAGCGCGTCGGCGGGGGAGGCGCTGCCCGCGCCGCTGTACGAGCGGTGGACGCAGCACTTCGGCATCGACATCCTGGACGGCATCGGGATGACGGAGATGCTGCACATCTTCCTGTCCAACCGGCCGGGCGAGGTGCGGCCGGGCACGACCGGCGTGGCCGTGCCCGGCTACGACCTCAAGATCGTCGACGAGGACGGCCGGCCCGTCGACGCCGGCAATCCGGGGACGCTCTACGTGCGCGGCGCCTCGACCGCTACCGGCTACTGGTCGCGCTACGACGCGTCCCACCAGGTGTTCCAGGGGGAGTGGTTGCGCACCGGCGACACCTACGTGCAGGACGGCGACGGCTACTTCAGCTGCCTCGGCCGGACCGGTGACATGCTCAAGGCGAGCGGTATCTGGGTGAGCCCGGCCGAGGTCGAGGACCGGCTGCTCGCGCACGACGCCGTGGCCCAGGCCGTGGTCGTCGCCGGGCAGGACGGCGACGGGCTGGAGAAGCCGGTCGCCTACGTGATCCTCCGGCCGGGGGCGGCGGCCACCGAGGATGAGCTGGTGAGTTTCTGCCGCGACGCGCTGCCATCGTTCAAGCGTCCGCGTCGCGTGGTGTTCGTCGACTCGTTCCCGACCACCGCCACCGGCAAGGTGCGCCGCGTCGAGCTACGCGCGCTGGCCGCGACCGCGTTGGCCGCCGTCTGATGCTGGACGGCCGCCCGCTCGTCGACGTCCACCTGCATCCGGCCCGGCTGGACACGTTGAAGCCGTCGTGGGACACGTGGATCCAGGGCTTCGACTCGCCCGAGATCCACGCGCTCTACGACGGCCCCGCCGTCGATGCCGGGCGGTTCGACGCGATGCTCGAGGCCGAAGGCGTCGACGTGGCGGTCGTGCTCGCCGAATACAGCCCGAAGGTCACCGGCATCCAGTCGGTCGAGGACATGCTCGCGCTGACCGGTCCGCGGGTGCGGTTCGCCGCGAACGTCAACCCGCACCTGCACTACCCGGTCGAGGACGAGCTCGCGCGGCAGCTGGATCTCGGCGCCGTCGCGCTCAAGGTCCATCCGGTGCACGGCGGGTTCGCCGCCAACGACCGCGCGATGTATCCGGCCTACGCGATCTGCCAAGAGCGCGGCGTGCCGGTCGTCGTGCACTGCGGCACGTCCACGTTCCCCGGTGCGCTGAACCAGTACGCCGACCCGTTGTTGCTCGACGACGTGGTACACGACTTCCGGCGGTTGGACGTCGTGCTGGCACACGGCGGGCGTGGTTGGTGGTACGACGCGGCGGCGGTGCTCGCGCTGTCGAACGAGCGCGTGTGGATCGAACTCTCCGGGCTGCCGCCGTCGCGGTTGCCGACCTACTACGCGAGGCACAACTGGGCTCGGCTGACCCGACGGATGATCTTCGGCACCGACTGGCCGGGTATCCCCGGCATCGCGGCGAACGCGCGGGCCGTCGCCGCTCTCTGCCCTGATGACGAGACCGCCCGGCTCGTCCTCGCCGGCAACGCCGCCCGGGTGTACGGCCTCACGCTGCCGGCCGGCTGAGGAGCCCTCGCGCGACACGTGGCTCGGCGGCCGGACGCTACGTCGTCGCGATGCGCATCAACCGCTTCCGGCCCCGTCTTCCGAGCCGTCCGGCGTTTGCCGTCCGGCTTCAACAACGCTTCACGATCGGTGCTGCAGGAGCTTCATCGCCGTCCGGTTCGCTGGATCTCGACGGCCTCTCACGTGAGAGCCGAACGGGAAGGGACAGGCCATGAAGGCGATGAAGAAGGCCGTGCTCGGTGTGGTCGCCGCATCAGCGGTCGGCATCGGGTTCGCCGTGTCGGCAGTGGGCAGCGCGAGCGGGCAGTCGACGACCGGCGCGAAGCTCACGGCGATCGAGCAAGCCGGTCTGCAGTTCAGTCGTGAGGAAGAGCGGATGGCCCGCGACCTCTACCGGCAGTTTGCGGCAAGGTACGGATCCACGCCGTTCGCCGCGATCAGCCAGAGCGAGCAGAGGCACTTCGACGCCGTCGGGCGACTGCTGGTGACCTACCGCGTCCACGATCCGTCCGCCACGGCCGAGTCCGGAGTCTATGCCGATAGCGCCGTACAGAAGCTCTATGACGGCTGGAAGGCGAAGGGCCTCACGTCGGTGACCGCCGCCTACCAGGTCGGCGTCGCGCTGGAGAAGCGGGACATCGCCGACCTGAACAAGCTGCAGCGTGGGACGAACAGCGCCGACCTCGACCGTGTGTACGCGCGGTTGGCCAACGCGTCGCAGCACCACCTGGCCGCGTTCACCGCCGCGGCCGAGGGTAAGGCGCTGCCCGCGTCGGGCTCGCCGGCCGGACGACCCGGCGGCGTCGGCGCTGGCGGGATGGGGCCGGGGCACCGTAGCCGGACGGGCAGCGGCGCGCGGATGGGGGGCGGCGGCCACGGGCCGGGCATGGGCGGCCACGCGGGTGATTGCCCGTTCGACTGATCCACAGGTGACGATCGGGCCGGCTCCGACCAGGAGGCGGCCCGGTCCACCCGCCATCACGGCAAGGGCAGGGTGAGCGTGAAGCGGGAGCCGCGGCCGGGGCCGCCGGACGCCGCCGTCACGTCCCCGCCGTGTGCCCGCGCGATGGCCCGAGCGATGGTCAGCCCGATACCCGAACCAGCCGCGCCGCGAGCCGAGCCGGCGCGGTAGAACCGCTCGAAGATGCGTTCCAGGTCGTCCTTCGCCAACCCGACACCGGTATCGCTGATCGTGACCGCAGCGGCGCCGTTGGTCCCGCCCACCTCGACGGACACCGTGCCGCCGGCCGGTGTCGCCGCCAACGCGTTCCCGAGCAAGTTGGCCAGCACCTGCTCGACGCGTCCGCCGTCCACGGTCACGGGCAGCGCCTGCGGTGCCGAGACGGTCAGGGTGACGCCGGCGTCCTTGAACTGTTGGGCCAGCCGGTCCGCGGCGTGCCGGGCGATCTGGGTGAGGTCGCAGGGGCCGGGGCGGATCTCCAGCCGCTGTTCCTCGGCCCGGGAGAGCGCAGGACCGCGCGGATGTTCGGCTCGTCATCGACGACGAGCACCCGCACCGGACCGGCCGGCCGATGCGGCTGGCCAGCGCCGTTGATCGTCATCGGAGCCGTGGCCCGTCGCTCAGCGAGCCGGGTGGAGATGCTCCGTGTCGTCCCGTCCCGGCTCCGGGACGCCCCAACGGCGAAGCAACAGCGACATCGGACACCAACCGACGGCGACGAACAGCAGCTGGTTGGCCGCTGGCAGTGCCGCGAGTAGCAGGAACCATCGACTGACGGTCGCGCTGAGGGCGACACCGGTGAGCGTGACGGTCCCAGCGAGCAGGAACAGGATGCGGTGCATCGGCCAGCCGGCGCGCGGGGTCGGACACGTGGTCACGGCGTCGCTCCGGCGAGCAGCCGGATCGTGGCCTCCGGCGGGTTCTGCAGGGTGTTGTGGACGGTGCAGTGCGAGGCGACGGCCAGGAAGGCGTCGCGCCGCTCAGGGGGCAGGGCCGGCGGCGGGGTGAGCAGAACCGTCAGCTCGGTGACTTGCGCCGGCCGGCCGCCGATGGCGTATTCGGTGGCGACCTCCAGCCCGGTGGGGTCGACGCCGTGCCGGGCACAGAAGCGGCGGGCGTAGAAGGCGACGCAGCTGGCGAGGCCGGCGACGAACAGCTCGGTCGGGGTGGGGGCGGTGTCTTCGCCGCCGGCGTCCACGGGTTGGTCGACGAGGATCTCGTGGTCGCGCACGGTGATGGCGAAGCGGTCGCCGCCGAGGTGGCGGACGCGTAGCTCGTCGCTCATCGCCCGGCTCCGATCTGGAGGGTGGCGAGAGCGGCCCGCAGGCGCGCCTCGGCTTCGGCGGCGACCTCGGCCAGTTCGGGCGCGTCGGTGACCTTCGCCATGACCTGCGGGTCCATGGCCTCGACCAGCGTCTGCCCGTCCTCCAAGGCTCGGACGACGACGTTGCAGGGCAGCAGCAGACCGATGGACGCCTCGGTCGTGATGGCGCGGTGGGCGAGTGGCGGGTTGCAGGCACCGAGGATGAGGTAGGGCGGCAGGTCGGCGTCGAGCTTCGCCTTCATCGTGGCGGCGACGTCGATCTCGGTGAGCACGCCGAACCCCTGCTCGGCCAGCGCCGCGCGGGTGCGTTCGACCGCGACGGCGAAGTCCAGCGGCAGGGTGATGGCGATGCCGTAGTCGGACATGGAGTTCTCCTTGTCAGTGGGCGAAGCGGACGTGCGGGAGCACGCGGTCGAGCCAGCCGGGCCGGTGCCAGGCGCCGTGGCCGGTCAGGCGCAGGACGACGGGAAGCAGGATCATCCGGATGCACAGGGCGTCGAGGAACACGGCGACGGCCAGGATGATCCCCATCTCCTTCGGGGCCAGCGGGCCGGACAGCGCGAAGGTCAGGAAGACGGCCACCATGACGCCGGCGGCGGCGACGACGACCCGTCCGGAGGTCCGCAGCGCCATGCGCATGGCGTGGTGCGGGTCGCCGGTCAGGTCGTAGTGCTCGCGGGCGGCCGAGAGCAGGAACAGCGTGTAGTCCATCGCTACGCCGGAGAGCATGGCGCCGAAGAACAGTGGCCCCCAGGCGTCGACGAAGCCTTGCGGCTCGAAGTTGAGCAGCCCTGACAGGTGGCCGTCCTGGAAGATCAGCTTGGCGACGCCGAACGCCGCCGCGATCGAGGCGAGGTTGGTCACGACGCCGACGAAGGCGACCAGCGGCGAGCCGAGGGCAACGAGCAGCAGCAGGAAGCCCAGCCCGACCAGCAGCCCGAACACCAGCGGGGTCCGGGAGGACAGCACCTTCTCCAGGTCGTGGTTCTCCGCTGCCGCACCACCGACCAGCGCGCCGCGGGGGAGCACCTTACGCAGCCGGTCGATGGTGCCGCCGGTGGCCTTGGCCGAGGCGTCCGTGGTCGGGATGGCAAGCGTCATGGCCCAGCCGGCCGGCGACGTGCCGGCCGGCATGGCCGCGGCGATGCCCTTCTCCCGTCCGAGGGCGGCGAGGACGCGCGGCTGATCGGCGCTCTTGGCGACGATGGACAGCGTGCCCGGGGCTCCCGTGCCGAAGGCGTCGACGACCTGTGTGTAGCCGGCCCGGGCGCTCTCGGTCCTGGGGATGATCGCGATGCTGGGCATACCGGTGCGCAGGGAGAGTACGGGCCAGGCCAACAGACCCAGGACGGCGACCACGAGGCCCCCGGCCACGAGCGGGCGGCGGTGCAGTGCGGCGCCCCAGTGGTGCAGCATCCGCTCCAGCCCGGCGACGGTGTGGTGCAGGTGCGGGTGCGCGCCGTTGTAGAGGTCGGACGGGTCGGCCGGCACGGGCGCACCGTCGGTCGCCGCGGCGAGGGCGCGCCGTGCGGCCCGCCGGTCGGCGCGATCCAGCGCACCCGGAACGCGGAGCTTGCCCGCGTCGACGCGATAGCCGAGCTTGCCGAGCACGGCCGGCAGCAGGGTGAGTGTGGCGGCCAGCACGGCGACGACCGAGAGCATGATGCCCAGTGCCATGCTCCGGAACGCCGGGCTCGGCACGAGCAACACGGTCGACAGCGACACGAGCACGGTCAGGCCGCTGAACGCGACCGCCTTGCCCGCCGTCCCCATCGTCTCGGCGATCGCGGCAATCGACGCGGCCTGCCGATCGGGTTCCTTGGCGCGCCGCGCAAGGGCGGCGCGGAACCGGACCACGATGAACAGCGCGTAGTCGATCCCGAGCGCGAGGGCGAACATCATGGCGAAGTTCATCGCCCAGATGCTCACGGGTGCGATGTGCGTCGAGAGGACGAGTGCACCGGCGGCAGTGACCAGCCCGACGAGGGTCAGCATGAGCGGCAGCCCGGCCGCGACCAGGCTGCCGAACGCGAGCAGCAGCACGAGCATGGTGACCGGCCAGGACAGCACCTCGGACTTGATCATCGCCGAGTGGTTGACCTTGTTGAAGTTCGCCCACAGGGCCGATGAGCCGGTCAGTTCGACCGAGACGTTCTTGGTCGAGAGGTTGCGCAGCGGTCGGACGAGGTGGTCCGCAGCGCGGACCATGGCGTTCGGGTCGGCGTTGGCACCGGCCTGCACGATCGCGGTACGGCCGTCCTTCGAGATCGACACGCCGGGCTGCGGCGGCACGACGGTGCTCACCCGGTGATCTGCCTTGAGGAGCGAGCTCGCCCGGGCAATCACGCGTTGGGCGGCCGGATCGGACGCGATGGGCCCTTGCTTGTCGACGACGACCACCTGCAACGCGCTCGAACCGAGGCCGGCGAACTGCTTGGCGATCACCTCGCGGGCCCGAACCGACTGGCTTCCGCTGTCCTGCCAACCCGCACCAGCGAGAGCGGACTCGACCTGCGGCGCGAACGCGCCGAAGACGCCGACGACCACGATCCAGCCGAGCAGGACGACGCGCAGGTGGGTGCCGGACCACGCCCCCAGGCGTGCGAGCAGGCCCGGCGCGTGAGTCACAACGGTCGTGGTGGACGTATCGGACGCAGTCGCGGTCACGACATCTCCTTGCTCGAACTCGTGGATCGGGAACGGGCGCCTCGATCGACTATCGCTACTATACCCCCTAGGGTATATTGCCGAGGGCGGTGCCGGCCCACCGCCTTGACTATTTGCCGCGCCGGAAGAGGTCACGCAACGTCGGCCGGGGACGGGGTGGGCAGCAGCAGCGCTGCTTGGCCGGTACCCGGGCCAAGACCTGTTCGACGTGCCGACCGCAGCCGGACCAGGTGGTCTTGCCGCAGGACGCACAGCGCGCCGGTGAGCACATCAGCGGCCACCTGTCGCGAGAGCAAGCTCGATCTCGGCCGCCGGGAGCGGCTTGGTGCAGAAGAACCAGTCCGCGCACTCGACGTCGGCGTCCGTGTTGCTCATCCGCTCCTTCGCGGTACCGCAGGAGCCGGCCGGCGGGATGATGACCCGCTCGCCGGGGCGCCAGTCCGCCGGCGTCGCCACACCGAACTGGTCGGCGGTCTGGAGTCCGACAAGCACGCGCAGTAGCTCGTCGAAGTTCCGGCCGAGGCTAAGCGGGTAGTACAGCATCGCGCGGACCGTCCCCTTCGGGTCGATCACGAAGACCGCGCGAACCGCCTTCGTCGAGTCCTCGCCCGGCATGATCATTCCGTACCGGGTCGCGACCTTCATGCCGATGTCTTCGATCAGCGGGAACGAGACTTCCATGCCTTCGTAGTCGCGGAAGCGGATCTTCTCCTTGATGGTGCGCAACCATGCGATGTGGCTGTACAGCCCGTCGACGGACAGGCCGACCAGTGCGCAGTTGTAGCGGGCGAACTCGCCTTCACGGGCGGCGAAGGTCATGAACTCGGTCGTGCACACCGGGGTGAAGTCCGCCGGGTGGGAGAACAGGATGACCCACCGCCCCCGGTAGTCCTCGGGGAAGTGGATCTCGCCCTGTGTCGTGTTGGCGACGAACTCCGGGGCAGGGTCCCCGAGGCGGGGCATCGGGCTCGTCGATGAGTTGACGGGCTGGTTCGGAACGGTCACGGCTGCCTTCTTCGACTCGGTGCGCCACGATCTAGCATACCCTACGGGGTAGGGCGTACGATACCGGCATGGAGATCGCACCGGAGGCCACGCACGACGTCATCAGCCGCCTCCGTCGCGTCGAAGGCCAGATCGGCGGGATCGTCCGGATGCTCGAGGAGCATCGCGATTGCACCGATGTCGTCACGCAGCTCGCCGCCGCCGGCCACGCCCTCCACCGCGCGGGCTTCAAGTTGCTCGCCAGCGGCATGCGCCAGTGCATGGTCGACGGCCCGGATGGCGCTCGTGGCGACATGACCATCGAAGCGATGGAGAAGCTCTTCCTCAGCCTCGCCTGAGACCGCACGCTCACGAACCCGCGGCATCGAAGCCGCTCACCACAAGGAGCGAAGATGGCTCGAGTTGTCGTCCTAGGTGCCGGGATCTCCGGGCACACGGCCGCGCTGCACCTGCGGAAGCGACTGAAGAAGCCGCACGAGGTGGTCGTCGTCTCACCGAACGCCGACTACAACTGGATCCCGTCGAACATCTGGGTCGGTGTCGGCCGGATGACGGCAGACCAGGTGACCTTCCCGCTCGCGCCGGTCTACCGCCGGAAGAAGATCGACTTTCGGCAGGCGCGCGCGGTGAGCATCTGGCCGGAGGGGTCGGTGGCGGGCGCGAGTCGGCCGTTCGTCGAGATCGAGTACACCGTCGCCGGCCGGGACGGCGAGCGTGAGCGTCTCGAGTACGACTACCTGATCAACGCCACCGGGCCGAAGCTCAACTTCGCCGCGACCCCGGGCCTCGGGCCGGACGGCGGCCACTCGGTCTCGGTGTGCACGGCCGACCATGCGCGGCACGCCGCGGCACGCCTGGAGGAGGTCATCGCCGAACTGAAGGCCGGCCGGCCGCAGCGGCTGGTCATCGGCGTGGGGCACGGTACGTGCACCTGCGAGGGGGCGGCATTCGAGTACGCCTTCAACGTCGAACACGAGCTGCGAACGCGCGGCGTCCGTGAGCTTGCGGAGATCGTCTACCTCACCAACGAGTACGAGCTCGGCGACTTCGGTGTCGGCGGCATGACCTTCGCGGAGAACGGCTTCCTGACCTCGAGCCAGCTGTGGACGGAGTCCTTGTTCCGCGAGCGCGACGTCAAGGCCGTGCTGCGCGCGCACGTCCAACGGGTCGAGGACGGCAAGATCTTCTACGAGACCCTGGACGGCGCCGAGGGCGTCCTCCCGTTCGACTTCGCCATGCTGCTTCCGCCGTTCCGGGGCCAGGACCTGGCGGCGTTCGACCAAACCGGGGCCGACATCACGTCGGTGTTGTTCGCCCCCAACGGCTTCCTCAAGGTCGACGCCGACTACACCGGCAAGCCCTACGAGCAATGGCGGGCGTCGGACTGGCCCAACACCTACGCCAACCCCACGTACCCGAACGTTTTCGGGGTCGGCATCGCGTTCGCACCACCACACCCCATCTCGCGGCCGCGCTCCACGCCGGGTGGAACCGTGATCGCGCCGGCGCCGCCGAGGACGGGCATGCCGTCGGGCATCATGGGCCGCCAGGTGGCGCTCAGCATCGTCGACATGATCCAGAACGGGGCTTCCGCGCCGACCCGCACCGCGTCCATGGCCAAGATGGGCGCCGGCTGCGTGGCGTCCGCCGGCACCGGGCTGCACGGCACCGCCGCGTCCATGACGATGTATCCGGTCGTGCCGGACTACGAGCGCTACCCGCAGTTCGGCCGGAGTCTGGAGGACACGACCGGCGAGATCGGCCTCGCCGGCCATTGGGTCAAGCGGATCTTGCACTCCATGTTCATCTACAAGGCAAAGGGTCGGCGCGGCTGGTCCTTCATCCCCGAGTGAGGACGACGATGACCACACCACGTGCCCCGTTCGTCGGGGAGCTGACCGAGTCGGTCGCGCCCCAGCCGACTTCCCGCACGGTACGGATGCGCACGTCGCTGCCGGTTCAGGCCTGGCGCTTCGTGCGGGTGAACCTCCGCATGATCAAGATGATCCGCCGCTCGCACGTCCACTGAAGCCGCGGTCCGCGCGCTGGCCGGTACGGACCCGGATGCCCATGCTGGCGGCATGCGCTGCATGCCGCTCCTCGTGGGCGAACTTCGTGACCGGCATCAGCACGAGCAGTGAGAAACCCGCTGGCGCCGGTGATCCACAACAGCGCGAGCAGTAGCCAGTCGGCCGCCTAGGCTGGACGCGAGCCGTGCTGCTGCGCGACCTGGCGCCGAACGTCGTCCATGTCCAGAGCCGTCACGGCGGTGATGACCTCTTCCAGTGCCGGCGCGGGTAACGCGCCGGGCTCGGAGAACACCAGGATGCCGTCCCGGAAGGCCATGAGGGTCGGGATCGACATGATCCGCGCGGCCCCGGCCAACTCCGGCTGCGCTTCGGTGTTCACCTTGCCGAAGACGATGTCCGGGTGCTTGAGGCTCGACTGCTCGAAGACTGGCGCGAACATCCGGCACGGTCCGCACCAGGATGCCCACCAGTCGACGAGGACGATCCCGGAACTGGCGATCGTCGCCTCGAAGTTCTGCGCGGTCAGTTCGGTCGTGGCCATTGCGAATCTCCTTCCGAGTTCGTGACTGTAACCCTACCCCCTAGGGTATCCTGTGAGTAGGCGCTAGGGGAGTCATCGTGAGCGAGCGTGCGGCGTGGTGCCGATGCCGGGGTACGTACGAGCGCCTGCGGTCCGGCGCCGCAGCGCAACGAGTGCTGTCGAGCATCGCCGGACGCAGTGTCGGCCGCTCGCGCAGCCTCGATCTCAGCACCCACGCGCTGGCGTTCGGGGCGCAGCAGTTGCTGTGCACCGTGCCGCTCGTCGTGGCGATCTCCGCGGTGGCGCCGCACGGCCCGAACCGTGGGGTCGCCTACGCGACGGTCAACCTGTTCGGGTTGCGCGGTTCGTCCGCGTCGGCCGTGACGGAGCTGCTGACCCGGCACTCGCACTCGATCAGTGCGTCAGCACTCGTCGTCAGCGCGATCGGAGCCCTGGTCTTCACGACCAGCGTCGGAACCGTCCAGCAGCGG
>Ga0207667_10003594_pt1 | contig 19145 bp, 21 predicted proteins | sample KBSCornC52_FD_184301 | JGI IMG/M metagenome (GOLD analysis project Ga0207667, IMG submission 184301) | Corn rhizosphere microbial communities from Kellogg Biological Station, Michigan, USA - KBS Corn C5-2 (SPAdes) (version 2) | ecosystem: Host-associated > Plants > Roots > Rhizosphere > Soil ...
GTGGCGCGTCAAAGACGCGGGTGGTCACAATCTCTCGCCGGACTAGCTCGTTGTATTCGTTGCTCATCGTTTTCTCGCTTTCTTCTTGGCTTTGGTTTGCGTCGCTTTCAGGTGCTCGTCCAGCCGATCGAAGCTCTCGGCCCAGAACTGGCGGTACATCTCCATCCACTCGTCCAGCTCCTGCATGGGTTCCATGCGCAGGCGGCACGGGCGCTGCTGTCCAATCCGGCTACGCGTAATCAGGCCGGCGCGCTCCAGAATGTGCAGGTGCTTGGTCAGCGCCGGCCCGCTGATCCGCCGGAAAACCGCCAGCTCTTTCACCGGAGCCGCGCCCTCCCGCAACTGCGCCAGCACATCTCGTCGTACAGGGTGCGCAAGCGCGGTCAACGTTTGATCGAGATCCATATAATTCACCGTATCGTTAATTAACAAATATGGCAAATATGTTCATAGGATGAGTTTTCAACGAGAGTGAGGGAGCCGGCCGCAACCATATAATCCCTCTATGCCTTCTGCAGCAGCTACGCCGCTTGTCGGTGTCATCATGGGCTCGAAGAGCGACTACGCCACCATGCGCGCGGCCTTCGACATTCTGCGCGAGTTCGGCGTGCCTTATGAGGCGCGGGTGGTCAGCGCGCATCGCACGCCGGAGCTCATGTTCGAGTACGCCGGCACAGCCGCCAGCCGCGGCCTGCGCGTGCTCATCGCGGGTGCGGGCGGAGCGGCGCATCTGCCGGGCATGGTTGCGGCGCGCACCACGCTACCGGTGCTGGGAGTGCCCATCGCCGCCACCGCGCTGCAGGGATTCGACGCGCTGCTCTCCATCGTGCAGATGCCCAAGGGCATTCCCGTGGGCACGCTCGCCATAGGCGCTCCCGGCGCGGCCAACGCCGGCCTGCTCGCCGTGCAGATCCTCGCCACCAGCAACCCGGAGCTCTCCGCCAAACTGACCGCGTGGCGCGCCGCCCGGCGGGACGAGGTACTGCAGCAGTCGCTCGACGAGAGCAAATCACTCGAAGAGAATCGACCAGCCGAACCCGGGGCATTCGCCGAACCGCCCAACGCAAGCAAGGTGCTCGAAGAGAGCAAGCGCTTCAACGATCCGGAGCCCGAGGTCATCCGTTGACCCGAGAGCCCTCGCCTGTTCTGCTGCCCGGCGCTACCATCGGCATCTTCGGCGGAGGCCAGCTTGGCCGGCTCACTGCCATGGCCGCCCGCACCATGGGCTACCGCATCCATGTGCTCGATCCCGACCCGGGCTGCCCCGCGCGCTTCGTCGTCGACCAATGCGTGGAGGCTGACTGGTCCGACGCGCATGAGGCCGCCCGCCTCGCCCGCGGCTGCGACGTCATCACGCTCGAGATCGAGCAGGTCTCGCTCGCCAGCATGAACGCCGCCGGAGCCTACGCGCCTGTCCGTCCCAGCGAGAGTCTGCTCGGCATCATTCAGGACCGCATCGAGCAGAAGGACTGGCTCCGCCGCAACCGCTTCCCTATCGGCGACTGTCGCGCCGTCCGCACTCTTGCCGAGCTCGGCGAGGCCGTCATCGCGCTCGGAGGCCGCTGCTTCTGCAAGTCCGCCACCGGCGGATACGATGGCCGCGGCCAGGGCAAGGTCGGTTTCGATCCGGCCCGCGCCGGCTCCGCGCAGGAGTTGCAGGACGCCTGGGAGGCGCTCGGCAAAGGCCCCGGAGTCGTCGAGAAGGCCGTCGAGCTCGACCGCGAGATCTCCGTGCTCGTCGCCCGCTCTCCACGCGGGGAGGTACAGGTCTACCCCGCGGCTTGGAACCACCATGAGGACCAGATCCTCGCCTGGAGCGTCCTGCCCGCGCCGCTCTCGGACGCTCTCGCCCGCCAGGCGCGCGAGCTTGCCGAGGCCATCGCCAACTGCTTCGTACTCGAAGGCATCCTGGCCGTCGAAATGTTTGTCACCAAGGATGGCGGCCTGCTCGTCAACGAGCTCGCGCCGCGCCCGCACAACAGCTATCACTCCAGCGAGCGTGCATGCGTCACCAGCCAGTTTGAGCAGTTGGTCCGCGCCGTCTGCAACCTGCCGCTCGGCGACCCCTCGGTCGTGCAGCCCTGCGCCATCTCCAACCTGCTCGGCGACCTCTGGCTCGGGCCGGAGGGCCGCCGCACGCCGCACTTCGACGCCGCACTCGCCGTACCCGGCGTACGCCTGCACCTCTATGAAAAGCTGCGCCCGCGCAAAGGACGCAAGATGGGCCACCTCAGCGCCGTCGGCGATACGCCGGAAGAGGCGGTTGAGTTAGTCGAGCGCGCCCACTCGCTGCTCTAGCCCGCAACCATCTATCATTCTCTCGATCATCGATGTCACGAGGCTCACCCATGTTTCTATTCCGCCGCTTTTCCCGCCGCTTGAACCTCGCTGCCGCATTCCGCCTGGCCGCGGCGCTCGGCATCGCCGCACTCGTTGCCGTGCCCGCCCGCGCCCAGCAGCAGATCGCCTTCACCTGGGACGACCTGCCCGCGCACAGCAGCCTGCCTCCCGGCACCACGCGCTTGCAGATCATCGACCAGATCATCGCCGCCATCAAGGCCGCGAACATGCCCGCGCCGTACGGCTTCGTCAACGCGCAGGCCATCACCAACGACCCCACCCTCATCCAGGTGCTGGAGGCCTGGCGCGCGGCGCACTTCCCGCTCGGCAACCACACCTACTCCCACATGAACCTCAACTCCAACTCGCTGGAGGACTGGGAGGCCGACCTGCTCAAGGATGAGCCCGTCCTCGAAAAGGAGATGCACTCCGAGGATTACCACTGGCTCCGCTATCCCAACCTCGCCGAGGGCAACACCCCGGAGAAGAAGCTCGCCGCCCGCGCCTTTCTCAAGCAGCACGGCTACAAGATCGCAGGCGTCACCGCCAGCTTTTCCGACTACGCCTACAACGCTCCCTACGCCCGCTGCGTCACCGCCGGGGACCAGGCCGCCATCAAACAACTCGAGGACAGCTACCTGCAGGCCGCCGCCGACAATCTCGAGTTCACCCACCAGATGTCGCAGGCGCTCTACGGCCACGACATTCCCACCATCCTGCTCATGCACGTGGGCGCGCTGGACGCGAAGCTGCTGCCGCGCCTCACCGCGCTCTACCGCTCCAAGGGCGTCCAGTTCATCAGCCTGCAGCAGGCCGTGCAGGACCCCTTCTACAAGAACGACGTCGACCCCAGCCTCGATCCCAACCCGGACACGCTGGAGCAGGCCATGCGCATGAAGGGTCTCCCGCTGCCGCCGCGCCATCCTCAGTCCATCAACCTCAACACCATCTGCCAGGCGGCTGCACCGGCGAAAACCGGTGCCGCACCGCAGTAGTTGCAGCACGCAACCATTGAAGCTGCAGGGGATAGGGTGCGCACTCCGCCCTTGCGCACATCGAGCCGCCTTTTCGCTTCACGGTAGAATCCAACTTGTTGTGACTATTCACCCGCTGGTTGCCCTTCATAAGACGCTGGCTGTGTTGCAGCACCTGAACGCCGTTCTTATGGACAGGCTGCATCCGTTCGGCATCTGGGGACTGGGTGCACTGGCCTTCATCGATGCGGCGTTTTTTCCGCTGCCTACGACGATGAACGGCCTCGTCATCGATTATGTCGCCAAGGATCGGGGGATGCTGCTGGGCTACTGCCTGATGGCGGCTGGCGCTTCGGCGCTGGGCAGCATGGTTCCGTATTACGTGGGCCGTGCTGGCGGAGAGGTCTTCCTGCTCAAGCGCATCAACCGCGAGCGCTATGAGCGCATGCGTGACCGCTTCGAGCGCCAGGAGTTCCTGGCCATCATGATTCCGGCTATGCTGCCGCCGCCTACGCCCATCAAGCTGTTCGAGTTCGGCGCGGGTGTCTTTGAGATGAAGCCGCTGCCGTTCGGCGTCGCGATCTTTACCGGCAAGCTCATTCAGTTCCTGCTCTGGGCGCTGGCCTTCATCTTCTTCGGGCCGGGCCTGGTGCGCGCGATTGGCCGCATGGTGCGCAACCACTCGGAGGCAGTGCTGGCAGTGGGATTGGCAGCCGCGGTCGTCTTCGTGGTCTACATCATGCGGAAGGTGCTGGGCCGCCGCAGACGTGGTGCGACGGACGACGAACTCCCACCGCAGGCATCCGCCGGAGCTGAAGAAGACGACGCTACGCTGATCAGCTAAGGGTTTGCGTGCTTACGCGGTCAATGCCCGGTACGGCCGGCCAGCAGGTCCAGCGCGTGCGGCAGGACGCGCAAAATGGCCCCGAGCGATATGGTGGCTCCCCAGGGTGACCCGGGCAGGTTCACAATCAGCGCGGCGGACTCGCCGTGGCGCACCACGCCGCATACGCCTCGGCTGAGGGCAGCCATGGGAGTTTGTCGCAAGCCGACCGCTCGCATGCGCTCCGCCAGACCATCGACGATCTGGTCGCAGACCATGCGCGTCGCCTCCGGCGTTACGTCCCGGGCAGCGAGACCGGTGCCGCCGGTGGTCACCACCAGCGAAGCGTTCGCGGCGTGCCGCCGAAGCGCGCTCACAATGATCTCAAGCTCGTCTGGGAGCACTTCGGTCACGATGGACGCGACGCCTGCGTCTTCCAATGTCTGCACTACCGCCGGGCCGGACATATCTTCGCGCTCGCCGCGCGCGCAGCGGTCACTGATAGTGAGCACAACGGCACGCGTATCTACTGGAAAGCGAACTGGTTGTTCGGAGGCAGGAGCTGATTCTGAGGATTGCTGGGACATGGCGATTCCAAGTGTAACGGAGCAGCAAGAATCCGCAGCAAACGAGCCAAAAGGTGAGAAAATGAAGCTGCCTGCAGCCCGCGCCGCGAGCTTACGCGCCCGACGCGGCAACACCCGGTGCAGGTTGCGGGTTCAATCGATAGCCGCCGGAACCCAGCGTCTAAAGCACGCCCCGGCCGTCCAATCAGCGAGCTCCTGAGTGATGCCGATCCTGCAACTGCCGCCGAATCCGACCCGTCCCGAGCCTGATCCGGAGCAGGAACCATCCTCCTCCGGAGCACAGCCGCCGCGCACCGTGCGCACCAACCGCTACGGCGACCTCGAAGAACACGAGCTCATTCATCTGCTCGACACGCTGGACGATGAGCGCGCCCGCGCCCAGTTCCGCGAGTCGGTTTACATCTCTACCATCATCTGCCTGGCCATCGCTTGGTTCCTCTTCTACGGTCCGCACATCATCCTGCACCAGCCGTACTATAAGGACCCGATCGCGCTGATGAAGCAGCATGATCTGGAGCGCCTCACCTACATCAACCCCGTGCCGCCCACTCCCGCAGCGCCGCCCAAAATCGATCGCAAGACCATGCAGCAGTTGGAAAAGCAGGCGCAGCAGGAGGCAGCCGCCAAACCGAAGATCGCGCCGCAGGCTCCCGCGCCACCTGCTCCGCCGCAGCAGACCATGAACACCACGCCGCAGATGCCGGCGCTGCCCACGCCCACGGCGCCCAAGCCGAACGTGTCCGCAGCCGAGGCGCCGCTGCCCGCCGCGCCCAAGCCCACCATCGCGGACAACTCGCAGAGCCCCGGTGAGGCGCTGCGCAATGCCGTGCGCGGCGCGGCCACCGGAGCCAACATCCCCTCGGCTCCCTCGGGCGGTGCGGCCGGCCCGCTGCAGGCAGGCGCCACCATCCTCTCCGACACCCAGGGCGTGGACTTCACCGCCTACATGCGACAGTTGCGCTCCGACCTGTACCGCAACTGGCTGCCGGTCATGCCCGCCGAGGTGGAACCGCCCATCCGAAAGCGCGGCATCGTCGGCATTCGCTTCAGCATCCTGCCCGATGGCCAGATCGGCGACATGAAGCTGGAGACGCAGTCCGGCGACATCGCGCTGGATAAAGCCGCCTGGTACGCCATCACCAGCGAGGGCCAGTTCCCGCCGCTGCCACGGAACTATCACGGTCCGCAGCTGGATCTGCGCATCGGCTTCTTCTACAACCAGCCGGTCGATCGATAATTTCCGATCAGCGCTCGAGCTTGATAGGCTCAGGAACGGATGCAGGCTCGACCTTCCAGAACACGGCCGACAGACGCATATTCCATCGAGCGCCGCCGCCAGGTGCGCGGTCTGCTGTTGCTGGCCGCAGCCGTACTCGCGTTCGCGGTGCTGCGCGCCGGGCTCGCGCGCTCGTTCAACCCCGGCTGGTGGAGGTTGTGGTGAGCGCGGACGCATCCGAGTCGCCGCTGATCGTCCTCGCGGGTCCAACCGCCAGCGGCAAGACGGCGCTGGCGCTCTCGCTCGCCGAGCAGTTTCAGGGCGAGGTCGTCAGTTGCGACTCCGTGGCTGTGTACCGCGGCATGGAGATCGGCACCGCCAAGCCGAGCATGGAAGAACGCATGCGCGTGCCGCACCACCTTATCGACGTCTTCTCACCCGATGAGGTCTGCACCGCCGGCGACTACTCCCGGCTGGCGCGCGAAGCCATTCGCAGCATCACCGGCCGAGGGCGGCTGCCCATCGTCGCCGGGGGGACCGGCCTCTACCTGCGCGCGCTGATCGAGGGCCTGTTCCCGGCGCCCGCTCGCCGCGAGCCCTTGCGCACCAAGCTGCGCGCACGCGCGGAGCGCCACGGGCCGCCATATCTGCACCGCATCCTCAAGCGGGTCGATCCCGCCGCCGCGGAGCTGGTTCATGCCAACGACGTGCCCAAAGTCATCCGCGCCATCGAGATCACCCTGGCCGGTCAGGAGGGCATCGCGCCTATGACGGAACAGTGGCGGCAGCCGCGCGATCCGCTCACCGGCTATCGCATCCTCCGCCTCGGCCTCAACCCGCCGCGCGCCGAACTGTACGCCCGCATCAACCGCCGCGCCGCCCAGATGTTCGACTCTGGCCTGGTGGAAGAGACCACGCAACTGGTCGAGACCTACGGCTTTGAATGCCGCCCGCTCACCTCGCTCGGCTACGCCCAGGCCATCGCGGTGCTCCGCGGCGAGACCACTTTGGATCAGGCCGTCGCCGAGTGTGCTCAGGGCCACCGCAACTACGCCAAGCGCCAGCTCACCTGGTTCCGCAAAGACCCCGAAATCCGCTGGCTCGAAGCCTTCGGCAGCAGCGACGAAACCCAGGCCGAAGCCCGCGCCCTGGTCAGCAGCTTCCTGGCCCAGCCATCCTGAGCGAACGCGGCCTCTCCAGACGAAGAAAAGCCCGGCCAAAAGGCCGGGCTTTCTCAGAGGCTAGTAACGAAAAGGTGACTCCCCAAGGCTAACTCGAATCCCATCAGCAAATCGAGGATGGACACCCGGGGGGAGGGGTGCCCCGCTCAGCCCTGCAGGGTCAGATCGTCGGCCAGCCGGAAGCGAATGATCGTCTCCGATGGGATGTCGAGATCGCGGTTGCCGGTGAACGCCGCGCCGGCGGTTCCCGCACCCGCACCTGCACCCGCGCCGATCAGCGCGCCCTTGCCACCGCCGGCCAGTCCGCCGATCAGCGCGCCCAGGCCCGCCCCGCCGCCGATGAAGGCGCCGGTCCGCTTGCCCTTACCCTTCTTGCTGCGGACGACGTCGTGGGTGGCCAGCGGATAGTTCTGACCATTCAGCGTCAGCGAGGTGAGGCGAAGGTCCAGCACCGACGCGCCCTTGAACCGGCCGCGCTCATGCGACTCCTCCACCACGCCCGAAACCGGAGTGCCGCGCGGCAGGATGGTGCGGCCGTTCGCGTCCACGTATCCCTCGGCGAGCTCGCCGGTAAACCGCGAGCCAGCCGGGGTGGTCTTCACGCTGATGTGCTGGTTGATCCGGATCGCGAGCGTGGTGCCTGCGGGCACGTTCACGTCCGCCGGACGGATCACGGGCGATGCGCCGGGCTGAGGTTGCGCCGCGGGAGCAGTGCTGGCCGGCTCCGGAGCCGCGGGATTGTTGGTGAACGCGGTGCCCGGCGCAGTGGCGGGAGTCACGGTCGGCGTTCCCGGCGCGGTGGCGGGCGGCGGAGTGGTGGTAGTGGTCGTCGTCTGCCCGTTCGGTTGCACCAGCGTGGTGGTGGTTGCGCCGTTCTTGTCCGTCCACACCACCTGCTGCGCCTGCCCGGTTGCGGCGGCCTGCTTCTTCGCCTGATCAATCGCGTCGTCCTGCTTGGACTTGCATCCCGTCGCCAGCGCCAGCGAGAGCGTCAGCATCGTTGCGGCCTTCAGAAATTTTGCAGTCATCATCAATCGTTCCCTCTTTCGGCCTCCAGATCCCGTGCGCTGGGGCCCGCATTCCAGTGTTGCATACCGCACCAACGCAGCGCACAGCAATCAGCCCCATCGGCCTGCAACTAGAAGGGGATGCGCGTCGTGATCACCAGCGCGTGGTTGTACGTGTGGAAGCGAGTCAGCGCGATCTGCTCGCCCGCGCCGAAGGTGAGGCCCAGCCGGCCGGGCTCGCCGCTCGTACTGCGGCGCAGCGGGATGCGGCCGATCACGAGTCCCGGCGTAGCGAAGGTCGCCGCCTTCCCGTCGTTCGCGCCGCCCGAGTAGAAGCTGGAGTTGAATTCCAGCTCCGGCCAGAAGAGCCGCGCGCGGCCACGCGCCGCCAGCCGGTACTGCACGACGTTGTTCCACGTCATCGTGTGGCCCAGCTTCGCGACGTTGGAGACCGGAAGCGTGCCGCCGAAGGTGGTGGTCAGCGCCAGCAGCCCGAAGCCTTTACCCATGGCGAGGGTCGGAGTCACCACCGCGCAGCAGCTGCCGTTGCCATTCTTCCCCGTGGGGACTGAGGCGGCGAGAAATACGGTCACGATCGCGTTGCCATGCTCCTCGTTGCGCGCGAAGATGCGGAACTTGCTGTTGAACGACACATCGCCGAAGCCGTCGCGGCTGTGCGGCTCGGTGTGATCGAGGAACGGCGGCAGATTGAACAGCAGCTCAATGCGGCGCGCCGGAATCAGCTCCAGCCCTTTGCCGTTGCCCAGGTTCCAGGTGTCGTATCCGCGCGTGTTGCTCTGGCGCACGAAGTCGCTGCGAAACTCCTGCTCCAGCCGCGGCGTCACCGTCACCAGCGGCGTAATCCAGTGCGGCTGCTCGCCCTGCGCGGCGCTGACGCGGCCCTGATAGCGCGAGGCGAAGGACTGCTGAGCCGGCGCGGGAGCCGCAAGCAGTACGAACAGAGCAACGCCCAACGTGCGCCATTTGCAGGAATACATAGATAGAATTCTAGGTGGATCGCGGTAACGACTTTATACGACTCCGGAGAAGCGCTCTATGAAAGCGAAAGAATCGGTTTTGACGCCGCGCGAGGCAGCGGCCGCCATCGGTATCAGCTATCCCACCATCAAGCAGTGGATCCTTGCGGGTAAGCTGCGGACCATCAAGACCGCCGGCGGACACCACCGCGTCCCGTCGGCAGCCCTCCAACGCTATCTGCCTGCGCCAGCCAGGCCACCTGCAGCAACTTCGCGCGAGCGCTTTCGTGCCGTGAGCGGCCGCAATCAGGTGGTCGGAACCATTGTCGAGGTCAAGATCAGCGGATTACTTGCCAAGGTGGTGTTGGAGATTGGCGAGTCGCCCCGGACGCAACGCATCACCTCGATCATCACCGCCGATGCAGTACGCGAGATGCAGCTGCGCAAGGGGCAGACGGCTGCGGCGCTGATGAAGTCCACTGAGGTGATGATCGCACGCCTCTGAAGCATCGCTGCGGATGCAGCCCTAGAACGGCAGTCGCATGCTGAGAATCAGGCCGTGGTCGTAGGTATGGAAGTGCGTCAGCGCGATCTGCTCGCCGGCAGCGAGCGTCAGCGCCCGATGGCCGGGCTTGCCTGCTGCATCGTGGTTCAGCGGAATGCGTCCGACTACAAGGCCGGGTGTCGCGAACACGGCTGCTTTGCCATCGTGCGATCCACCGTGGAAGAAGCTGGTGTTGATCTCTACCTCGGGTGAGAGCAGGCGCGCGAACCCTGTATCGCCGACCCGGTACTGCAGCACGCTGTTCCACACGATGCTGCGGCCGAGACCGTCCGCGTTGCTCACCGGCAGCGAGCCGCCGAGTGTCGACATCAGCGCCACGCGGCCGAAGCCTTTGCCTGCCGCCAGCGTCGGCGTTACCACCGCGCAGCATTGTCCGTTGGCGTGCTTGCCGGTGGGCAGCGTTGCGTACAGAATCGCGGTGATGCCCGCGTTCCCGTGGTGCTCGTCGCGCGCATAGAAGCGGTACTTGGCCTGGAACCAGAAATCGCCAAAGCCATCCGCCATGTGCGGTTGCGCGTGTAGGAAGAACGGCGGGACGCCGAAGATGATCTCTGTGTGGCGGTCCGGGATCAGTTCCAGCCCTTTGTTGTTGCCAAGATTCCAGGTCGCGGAATGCGCGGAGTTGATCTGGCGAACGAACTCCATGCGCACGGCCTGATCAAGTTTCGGGGTGGAGGTAGCCACCGGAGTAGCCCAGTGCGGCTGCTGGCTCTGCACCTCATCGACCCGCGCCTGCCAGTGCTCCAGAAAGGAGGCGCGCTGCTGCGCGTCAGCTCTCCCGCTGAGGACTGCAAGCGCGGCCAACAGCAGGACAGCACGGCGAAGGATGAGCATGAGCTTGTATTGTACGGGCGCAACCGCGCGCGATCAGGCGCGGTAGACGATGCGGCCGCCGCATACCGTCGCGCGCACACGGCCCACCATGGCAGCGCCGTCGAAGGGAGTGTTCTTCGACCTTGACCTCGACTGGCGAACGTCAAAGCTCCACTCCTCGTTGGGGCGGAAGAGGACCACATCGGCATCAGCGCCCACGCGCAGCGTGCCCCGGCCCGTGAGCCCGATCAGCCGCGCCGGCTGAGCCGACATCAGCTCGACGACTCGCCGCAGCGGCAGGCCTTGTTCGCGGTGAAGAATGCGGAGCGCAAGGCCGAGCGCGGTCTCCAGTCCAGTGATGCCGTTGGGAGCGCGGTCGAACTCGACCTCCTTCTCCCAGCTTGCGTGCGGAGCATGGTCAGTGGCGATGCAGTCGGCGGTTCCGTCCAGCAGCGCGGCGATCAGGGCACGCCGGTCCTCTTCCGAGCGCAGCGGCGGATTCATCTTGGCGTTGGTGTCGTAGTCACCCACCGCTTCGTCGGTCAGTGCGAAATGGTGCGGCGCAGCCTCGCAGGTCACGCGCAGTCCCTCGGCCTTGGCGCGGCGGATCGCCTCCAGCGCCGCAGCCGTAGAGACGTGCTGCACATGCAGATGCGGCTTCAGCGTGGGATGGCTGGCTGCAATCTCGCGCACCAGCGCGACGTCGCGCTCCACGATGGAGGATTCCGCGATGGCAGGATAGCCGCGCAGCCCAAGCCGAAACGCAACCGGACCGTGATGCATGATGGCGCCGTGCGAAAGCCGCGGGTCCTCGGCGTGCTGGCTAACCGGAAGTCCCAGCTCGGCGGCACGCAGCAGGGCGGCGCGCATCAGGGCGGCATCGAGGATCGGCTTGCCATCATCCGTAAAGCCCACCGCGCCCGCTGCGGCGAGTGCGGCGAAGTCGGTCAGCTGCTCGCCCTCACTGCCGATGGAGGCGGCGGGCATCGCAAACACATGGATGGCCGGATTGCGCTCCGGGGAGAGCATCCACTCGAGCACCTCCACCGAATCATTCACTGGCCGGGTGTTGGGCATGGCGACCACGGTGGTGAAGCCGCCTGCGGCTGCCGCTGCGGTGCCGGACGCAATCGTCTCCTTGTGGCCCTGCCCCGGCTCGCGCAGATGCACATGCACATCGATCAGTCCGGGAGCCACGATGCATCCGCTCGCGTCGAGCGTCTCGGTGTTGCGTAAGTCCGCAAACCCTCCCGGCTTCTCGACCCCGGCGACGCGCCCATTGCGCAGCAACATATCGCGAGGCTCATCGACATCGCTGGCGGGGTCGATCAGGTGGCCGTTGCGGATCAGAAGCTCGCTCATACGGCCGCTCCGAGGGCGCGAGCCAGCACCGCGCGGCGAATCGCGAGTCCCTGTGTCACCTGCTGCTCGATCGCGGAGAAGGCCGCATCGGCGGCTTCGCCGGAGATCTCGAGCCCGCGAATGATCGGCCCGGGATGCAGCACCAGCGTGCCCGGCTGCGCGCGGGCGGCATAGCGCTCGCTGTTCAACTGATAGCGTTCGACGTACTGCGCCAGGTCCAGTGTGGTGCCCGCGAGCCGCTCCTTCTGGATGCGTAGCATCATGGCGACGCTCGCCTGGCCGAGTGCCCGGTCGAAGTCGCGCTCAATCTCAACTGCGCCCATGCCGAGCGCCTCTTCCGGCAGCAGCTCCGGCGGGCCGCAAAGAATCACGCGCGCGCCCAGCCGCGGCAGCAGCATCGCATTCGAGCGGGCCACGCGGCTGTGGCGGATGTCGCCGGTAATCACGACCGTGATGCCGTTGAGCGTGCCTGCATGAATGTCCGCGCCGATGTCCAGCCCGGGCAGCCGCGCCAGCATGGTGCGCAGGTCCAGCAGCGCCTGACTGGGGTGCTGATGCATGCCGTCGCCCGCATTCAGCACCGGCAGGCCGGTCGTCCGCGCCAGCAGAAACGGAGCGCCGGAAGAGGGATGCCGCAGCACGATGGCCTCTGCGCCGAGGGCGCGCAGCGTGAGGCCGGTATCCTTCAGGCTCTCGCCCTTTTCAATGGAGGAGGACTTGTCGCTGACCAGCGTGGTGGTGGCGCCCAGCGATTTGGCCGCCAGCTCAAATGAGGTTCGCGTGCGGGTGCTCGACTCGTAGAACAGCAGCGCAATGGTGCGGCCTGCCAGCAGCGCTCCGCGCTCGGCCGGCTCCATGGCATCAAGCCGCGAGGCAGAGCGCAGGATATCGGCGACATCGGTAGTTTCCAGATGCTCGACCGTGAGCAGGGAACCAGGAGCATACGGAAAATGCGAGGGCGCAGGTTTCGTTGCCGCCGCTCGCATCGTCGATTGCGTCACTCGCCGTCTGCCCTCAATCTGCCAGTTCGACGAGCAGCACCTGCTCCTGCGCGTCGATCTCGTTCAGCTTCACTTCAATGATCTCGCGCCGGGAGGTGGGCACCATGCGTCCGGTAAAGGTGGCCTGGATGGGCAGCTCGCGATGGCCGCGATCGATCAAGACCAGGAGCTGCACGGACTTGGGGCGGCCATGGTCGAACAGCGCATCGAGCGCGGCGCGAATGGTGCGGCCGGTGTAGAGCACATCGTCCATCAGGATGATGTCGCGTCCGTTCACGTCGAAACCGAGGTCGCCGTCTACCACCTTGGGTCGCGGTCCGTCGGTGGAGAGGTCGTCGCGGTAGAAACTGATGTCGAGCGTGCCGACATCGACCGGCTGCTTTTCGATCTTTTCAATCATCCGAGCCAGCCGTTGCGCCAGGGGAACGCCGCGGCGCTTGATTCCGACCAGGCCGAGATTGGCTGCGCCTTCGTTGCGCTCCACAATCTCATGCGCCAGCCGCACCAGCGTGCGTTCGATCTCCGAGGCCGACATCAGGCGGCCCTTCTCGCGCAGTCTGGGCGCGGACGTCTCCGGTGTGTTGCCCGTTTCGCTCATATTCGCTTCACTTTGCACCGCCCAGGCGGCTTACGATCTATCGAAGCTGATGATAGCAGCAGAGGGTTCTGAAGAGGCAGCGAGTCCCCGCTAGTTTGCCTGGAAGTTGACTTCGAAGTTCACATGCACCGAAACCGGAAACCCATTATGCATGGCTGGCTTGAACCGGTACTTCGCGGCCGTTGCGATTGCCTGCTCGTCCAGCCCTAACCCGATCGGACGCGCGATGCTCAATTCCTGCGGAATGCCATCTTTGCCTACTACGATCTGAAGAGTAGTACCACTCGCAAATTTAAGCGCTCGATCAATAAGATTCAGTTCTGGGTATGCGTGTTCCACAAAGTTCGTTGCAGTGGCGCCTCCGCCTATCTTCTGGACCTGCAGCTCCGGCCGGGTCACAGTTTTGTCTGGAGAGGGGAAGTGTTTCGCGAGGTACTGCTGCCAATAGGAGGGTACGAAGGGACGCATGTGGGAGAGATCGGTAACGAAGATCGAATCCAAAGCCTCTGCGTAGTCCCAATTTGTAGGTCCAGCGATGCTAATTGTGATGGGTTGTAGTGAGATTCGCTGTGGGGCGTCCTTGTCAAAAACAATGCCCATCCTATGGCCCCATATGGTGAGTCCGCTGGAAGAGAGCTTCACGTCAGTCACGTCGATCCCGGCGAGAGTAAAAGCGACTCGTTTGGAGTCGCCGAGTAACTGTCCGTGCGGATCGAACTCAAGCTTGTCGGCGTACCAGGTGTCCCGAAGAAAGAGCGGCTTGTTCAGCAACCTGGCGTTGAGGTCGGCCTGGGTCTTCTGAGCATGAACGAAGGGCACAAAGAGCAGAGCAAGCCAGCAAAAGGCAAAATGACGGACAACTCGGTAGCGGCGCATTTTCACAGCATAGTGAGTGCACCGACTCGCTACCACAGAAAAATTACGAGGATGGCAGTGGTTCTGTGGCAGCTACGCCGGGCCGCGGCGCATGCGCAGGAGTCCGGCGAAAGCGCCGCCCAGAGTCGACATCAGAAGCAGCATCGCCGACATCATGGCAAAGCCGCCGGTCATCACCGCGCCGCGAAACTCCGGCGAGTGGACCAGGCCCGCCACAGTGCTGGCCTTTTCCGGCGGCATCTGCTGGAGCGAGTGGTTGAGCATCTCGGCCATCTGCGCGTCGAAGCTCGCCATCGAGTGCAGCACATACCGGGAGATCAGGCCCCACCCCGCGGTGGAGGCGCCCAGCGCCAGCGCGAGGCATAGACCCACCACCGCGCCGATGCGAGCACCCACGCGCACGTCCATCCAGGCCGAAGGCTGCGCGCGCTGATACAGGCTCATGGTCACGAGGGACGCGCTGAACACCCAGAGCATGGTGACGCTGGAGAGCAACTGACTTCGCATCGCCCCCAGGCTGAGCAAGGCTGCGATGGCGGCGACGAACAGCGCGGATCGGATCGCCGCCTTCCACACGATTGTTTTGGGGCGCGGCGGCGGCATCGCGCCGGTGCTGGCGGCCAGGTCGCCCGCGGCGGTCTCGGGCGCTGACTGGTTTTCCAGCGATAGCCTGAGTTGGGGAGCGCCGCAGTGCGGGCAGAACGCAGACTCGCCGACTCCCGCCGGGAGCTCGCCTCCGCATCGATGGCAGAACTGGTGCATACCTATCAAGCTACGCTGCGCATGGCGCTGCGGGCAATGCAAGGGAGCTTACTGGTTTTTATCGCCGGAGTCCGATGGCAGATCCAGCACAATGAGCCCGAACCGAGTTCCGCCACGGTCCGGCTGCAAGGTCACGATGTGTTGATGACTGTGCGAGCCGGCCTTCAACTCCATCTGGTTCTTGTTGGGGTCGTCACCCACGGTAATCCTGCGATGCGGGCTATCGCCACAGGTGAGGCCGGAAAGAGTTTTCGTCGTCTGCCCAACGGTACTTTGCCCGCGACACTCGATCACGTCGCCATAGCGGCTGAGATCCTTGCGGTAAAAGCTCTCGACGGTATCGATCGGATCGTCAGTGTGATAATTGGCAGCCTTGACTCGAAGTTGAAAGCTGCCGAAATGCATGTCCACATCGGCCGCATCGTCGCCCTTGTTGTCGCGCTTCTGAACCAAGACTGCGCCCGGGTAGGAGGCCAGGCCGATGCTCTCGAGCACCGCGTCATCATTGGTGCGCACATGCACACCACCAAATGGGGTGGAGATATTCACGTTGTCCTTTATGCCGTGCTTATCCGATTCGAAGTGACAGCCGCTGATGGTAAGCAAAGCCGCCGCCGCAGCAAGTGCTACCGTCGGCCGCCACACACTCAATTCTGCCATTCTGCCCGTCCTCCGGCTCTGGATAAGAGTACGCCGAGTCGTGGCCTGCGGTTCCTGAAATCTGAATCAGGGGCGGCGAACGCCCCGGCGCAGGGTGCGGCGGCCGTGAGCCGAGGCATCCGCTTGCGGAATCGTGGGCAGCGTCAGGGCAAGCAGCTTCACCGGATCGAGGTTGGCCCCGTTCCAGCGCACGCCCAGATGCAGATGCGGTCCGGTGACGCGGCCGGTAGCGCCCGAGAGGCCGAGGCGCTCTCCCTTGCGCACCGGATCGCCTTCATGCACATCGATCTGCTTCAGGTGCATGTAGATGGTGAAGAAGCGGAGCCCGTGGTCCACGATGACGCAGTTTCCTTCGTAGTAGAGCGAGGTCGCCAGCACCACGGTTCCGGAGTTCGCGGCCAGCACGGGTGTTCCTTCAGGCGCCGGGTAGTCGGTACCGCGATGCGTGCTGGTGCGCTCCTCATTCAGCAGCCGGCTCTCGCCGAAACTTGGTGTTGGTTTCGCGCTGACGGGAGCGACGAAGTTGCCGGACCATAGCGGCTGCGGGCTGACGTGTGCAAAGGCGCGGTCCTTCAGTTTCTGATCTCTGGCAATCTGCTGCTGCTCTTGCGGGTTGGGTTCGACATAATTCTCCGGCACGTCGACGTCCCCGGTGCCGAAGATCCCTGCCGGGACTTCGATCTTCTTAACCACTCGCGCAACGCGCCCATTTGTCAGCGTGGCGGACAGGGCAAGATCGTAATTGCCCGGCGGCGTCTCAAGGTCTGCTCCCGCGAGGGCATACCAGATTTGGCTGTGGCGAATGTGGAAGAAGCTGAGCTGCTTCCCAATCCAGGTTCCGGTGACACGGCGGGCGGGCCGCACGAATTCCACGGTGAAGAAGGCAGGGGAGCCTTGGGGAAGCTCGTTCGGTTGCCAAAAGATGTTCTTGACCAGATCGCCGGACGCCGCTGCACGACGTGCTGCCGCCCTCGAACGCGCTCTGGCGTGTGCGGACGGTGCTGGAAGTGGACTTCCTTGAGTCGCCAGGAGCGCACCTGCAGCCAGTGCGGCAAGCCAGATTCTCACCGATGCACCTCCCCAACCGATTCAGGTTGTGAGATGCGAAATCGGGTGCAGGCACATGGGATCGAGCTGGCGCGCCCTATTCCGCCTGCGCAGACTGCTGAAAGCTGTCGTGTGGGCAAGGTGCGGTGAGTCTTGCGATTTCGTCGAGCAGCGTGGACGGATGCAACGGCTTCGAAAGCAGGCGAAAGCCGATGCCCTGCTCGCCTGCCTGCTGCAGCAAATGATCGGCCGCGCCGGAGAAGAGGAGAATGTTGCAGGCCGGTAACATTTTTTTGGTTTCCATTGCCAGGTGCAGGCCTGAGAGCTCCGGCATCATGACGTCACTGATGAGCAGATCTGGAGCATCGCTCCCGATTTTGGAGAGCGCCTTCAGCGGATTGTTAAATGTCGTGACGAGGAAACCCTCACTGCGGAGGATATACGCAAGCGATCGCGTAATCATTTCCTCATCATCGACGAGATAGATTGAGAGATTCTGCCGTTCTCGATTCGACACCGAATAGCACCTCAGGGCATCTGTTGCCGGGTAAAAACTTCCTGATTCTCCGGCTCTTAAACGCGGCTGCCACCCAAACAAAAGGCTTGCAGCTCTTCGGGAGTCACTGGTGATGAAGGAATGCAACCGGCGTGCCAAAGTGGCGGATTCTGTGCCATCCGTCTACAACAAAAGTGTTGTGCGCAAAGTCTGCGCAATGCGCAACGAAGAATTGCACACACCGCAAGGATTAATGATCGGACACTCAACTTGCCTGCCGATTTAACGCAGCAGGCGCCGAATAGTCTTGTTGAAAACTAAATACTGTCCGCGTGCGGCCAGGTATTTGCATTGGCAGAAGTTTTCGCCGTACCATCGCCCTGAGTGAACTCCCCCGGCAAAGCGAAGCTCAATCCGTCGGCAGAATCCGACCGGCTGGTCTCTGCCGGCCGCATTGACGACGATTCCGCGTTTGAGCTGAAGTTGCGGCCCAACAAACTGACGGAGTTCATCGGACAGACGAAAGCGAAGGAGCAGCTGGCGATCGCGCTCGAGGCCGCAAAATCACGCGGCGAGGCGTTGGACCATGTGCTGCTGTTCGGACCACCGGGCCTCGGCAAGACGACGCTCGCCACCATCATCTCAAACGAACTCGGCGTGGGATTTCAGCAGACCTCCGGGCCGGCGCTGCAGATCCAGGGTGACCTGACCGCCATTCTCACCAACTTGCGCGAGAAGCAGGTGCTTTTCCTGGACGAGATTCACCGGCTGCAACCGGTACTCGAAGAGAAGCTCTATACCGCGCTGGAAGATTACAAGCTGGACATCATCATCGGGCAGGGTCCTGCGGCGCGCACTCACGTGATGGAGATCAAACCATTCACCTTTGTGGCGGCTACTACGCGGCCGGGTCTGCTGTCCTCGCCGCTGCGCTCGCGGTTCGGCATCCTGTTGCGGCTGGAGTTCTACACCGAGGACGAGTTGCGATTCGTCGTGACTCGATCTGCAGAGGTTTTAGGTGTTCCTATTGATCAGGACGGTGCTGCCGAAATTGCGATGCGATCCCGCGGAACTCCGCGCATTGCCAACCGGCTGCTGCGCCGGGTGCGCGACTATGCACAGGTGCGCGCAGCAGGCGTCATCGATCGAGCCACCGCACAGGCAGCGCTGCAACTGCTGGAGGTGGATACCCACGGATTCGACGAGCTCGACCGGCGGCTGCTGCGCACCATCATCGAGAAGTACGACGGTGGGCCGGTGGGCCTGAATACGCTCGCCGCGGCCCTTGCCGAAGAGCAGGACGCGCTCGAAGAGGTGTACGAGCCGTTTCTGATTCAGATCGGATTCCTGGATCGCACGCCGCGTGGCCGTGTCGCGACGAGGCTGGCGTATGAACATCTGGGAATCGAGATGCCGCGCAAGTACAGCCTGTTCTGATCGGCTGCTGCTTCGAATCAGGCCGTTGTCAGCCCGAGCTTCGCGTTGCGGATACGCTCACGTAACTGCCGGGTTGCAACGCGGTGGCATCGCAAACAGAGCGTGCGGATGTTGTCCAGGTCGCACTCGCCGCCACCTTCGGCAACGGGAACAATGTGGTCTGCGTCCCACAGTGTCTTGCGGGTCCGTTGCCGCAATCCCCAGTGTCGCAGCAGCTCACTCCTTCGCTCTCCGCGCGAGTACCGCAAACTCCGAGCGGCCGCGACGGTATCCACAGCGCAGACCGCGCACATGCCCTGATCGCGAAGAAAGACCTGCTCGCGGACATACCCGGGCTGGGTGCGCAGCTTCCACTCGTGTACGCAATAGGACGAGCAGAAGGTAAATCTGCGTGGTGGCACTTCCAGCGAGCACCAGCGACAC
>Ga0207667_10003597_pt1 | contig 19136 bp, 16 predicted proteins | sample KBSCornC52_FD_184301 | JGI IMG/M metagenome (GOLD analysis project Ga0207667, IMG submission 184301) | Corn rhizosphere microbial communities from Kellogg Biological Station, Michigan, USA - KBS Corn C5-2 (SPAdes) (version 2) | ecosystem: Host-associated > Plants > Roots > Rhizosphere > Soil ...
CAATCTAAGGCTCGGCTTCGACGACGACGAGCGCGACTATGCTCATGCAGCGGCAATGCTTCGCGCCTTAGGGGCCACCGAGGTCCGGCTGCTGACGAACAATCCCTCCAAGGTGGACGGACTGGAAAAGGCCGGGATCCGGGTGGTCGAGCGGATCGGGCACCAGATGCCGCCAAATCCGCACAATATTGACTATCTCGCGACTAAACGGACCAAGAGCGGCCATCATTTATAGGTCGAGCAGCTGCTTCACCTCCTCGAAACTATGAGCGACATGTTTGACCCCGAGCGCGTGAAGCCGATCGCCATGATCGTGCAGGCAATGCAGGCCGGCAGCGAGACCGATCACCGTAGCACCGGATGCGAGCGCTCCGGTGGCACCAACTTCGGAGTCCTCGAGAATAACACATTGTTCGATCGGCACCGCGAGCTGGCGGGCGGCGAGGAGATAGAGGTCCGGCGCGGGCTTGCCCCGCTCGACATGTTCGGCGCCGCTGTAGAGATAGTCGCCGAACGCCTCCCCCAAGCTGAGATTTTCTAGGTGCGTGCGGATCCAGTTGGTGGAGCTGGAGGAAGCGACCGCTCTTGGAAGGCTCTCAGGAAGCGACAGCACGAACTCGATTGCTCCGTCCACTGCAGCAATACCGTCGCGCAGCGCTCGCTGAGCTTCCTTCTTTCGTCTGTTGCGAAACTCTGGCGGCAGCGGCCGGCCGATCCGTGTCTCGATGGCGGTCATAAAGTCGTTACCCGCCAAGCCGGAGAAGTTAGCCAGCGCCTCCTCTGGGTCAGTCGGGTGGCCGAGCTCCGTGAGAAGGTGCGCGAGGTGCTGGTTGCTCTCGAATTCGCTCTCGAGCAGCACGCCGTCGAAGTCGAAGATGATCGCTTTGGGTGAGAGCATCAGTCTTCGAACAACGCGCTTCCGACGCGAACGGCAGTCGCGCCAAGTTCCACTGCCGCTTCGTAATCGGCCGACATTCCCATGCTTAGCCCCGAGACGCCATGACGTCGCGCCAGCTTTGCAAGCAGCGCGAAGAAGGGCGAGGGCTCCAGCCCGATTGGTGGAACTCCCATCAGACCCGCCAACGGAAGCGCTGAAGCGCGAACTGCGGCGACCATCTCGCCAGCCTCCGCGATGGCGCAGCCGCCCTTCTGCGGCTCCTCACCCACGTTGACCTGCACATAGACGGAGGGAAGCCGGCCGGCCTTTTCGCTTTCTTTCACCAAAGCATCGAGCAGCGACTTGCGATCGACCGAATGGATGCTGTCGAACAGCCGGACCGCTTCGGCCGCCTTGTTGGACTGCAGCCGGCCGATGCAGTGAAGGCGGAGCTCCGGATGGTTGGCGAGAAGTGCGGGCCACTTCTCCTTCGCTTCCTGCACCCGATTCTCCCCGAAATCGCGCTGTCCGGCTTCGATCAGAGCTTCTATTTCCCGCGAGGAGCGGGTCTTGGTGACTGCGACCAACGTCACGTCAGCTGAGTCGCGGCCCGCGAGCTTTGCCGCACGCGCGATGTTCCCATGAATTGTTTGTAGGCGCTGGGCGGCCGTCATCGCGGCGCTATAGGAACAGCGATGATTCACCGCCAGTGCGACATTCCGAGTGAATGGCTGATCCTCAACGCCGCGCTACACGAGGATATATGGCGGACTCTCTGCAAACTGCCTCGCCATACGGGTATCCTAGTCCCTCATCATGAGCTTAGCGGGCGTGAGCGGCGAAAGCTGATCCGCTTGCTGAAGAGATTTGGCAGGACGCGACGACTGACGATCGTCGATGAAGCCGGGCGGCATGCTGCGCGAGTCCACGATACCGTCGAGCTGCGTAAGGCCATGATCGCTCGCACGCCGCTGATCCTGCTTTCGCCAATGTTCCCCACCCGCAGCCACCCGGAATGGGAGCCAATGCCCCGAATGCGGGCTGCCGCCCTCGCGCGGCTGGCGAGACGCCGCGTCATTGGGCTCGGCGGCATGGATCACCGGCGATTCAGGTCAATACGGAAGCTGGGCTTTATCGGCTGGGCAGGGATCGACGCGTGGATCAGAACTTGAACGCAGTCCCCACATAGACGGCCTGGCTGTCGACCCGCTGGTCGTTCAGCGTCGAAATCCGCTCACGCTCAACCTTGTAACGAACGCCGCCCGTGACCGCGAGGCGACCGGTGAGCGAGTAGGAGCCACCTACGTCGAGCGCGTAATTGTCGGGCTGGCGAAGCGGCGGAGCTGCGCGTTGGTCCGACCGATCCGCCGAAACCGCGAGTCGGCCGGTAAACCGGGGTAAGGAGTAACTCACGCCGACCACGGCACTCTCACGGCCATCGATCGGCGAATTGGCCGGGCTGACCTTCGCAACATCGCCCGAAACCGCGAACCGGCGCCAGCCGACTGCGACTCCGAGATTGTAAGTGACCGGCGCCAGGGCGCTAACAGGCGACGCCGATCCAGCTTTGGACGCCTCGATCGATTGCGGCGTTGTCGCCCGGGCACGAATTGCGACTCGTACCTGCGAAGGCCGGCCTTTGGCGGCCGCCGGTGTGAATTTGAAATCCGAAAGCGAAGGAGCGCCGTTGGCGAATGCAGCAGCCAGGCGAGGGTCTGCGGCAGCCGGAGTGAAGGTCATCCCCGGATCGAAAGAGAGCGCAACGGTGGCGGGACGCTTCTTTGAGCCTGATTCGCTAGCTGCAAACGCTGGAGTCAACAACAGAGCCGCCGCGCCGAGCGCGGCCGCCGCCATTGCTGTCTTCGAGCGTCCGAAACTGCTCACAACCAACTCCCTGTCCCGAGTCGATATAGGCGGAAGAGACTGAAGGTTCCATGACCGGATTCGATTCAAGCTGCGGCTGTTGCACTTCAACAACAAATTAATCCTGCAGCAAGGAGCACAGCCCGATTTGAAGCTCATGGACCGGCGATAGCGGGACGCTTGCGGCTACATCGGCAGCATCTATAACGCGCGCCATAACAATTGAGGACTTTCGATGGGCCGTCTGAAGATCACCGCCGCCGCACTGCTGTTCGCTGCCGTCGGGCTGTCGGGCTGCGCGAGGAACAGGGAAGTGCCGACCCAACTGGCCCCGGCTCGCCTCACCACCATCGGGGTCAACGCGTACCTGTGGCGGGCGGCGCTCGACACAGTCTCGTTCGCGCCCCTGCTCCAGGCAGATGCAAATACCGGTGTGATCATCACCGACTGGTACACGAATCCCAAGGCGCCGGGCGAACGGGCGAAGCTGACCGTGACGATCCTGGACCAGGATCTGCGCGCCGACGCAATCCGTGTCGCGGCCTCGCGAGAGGTGCTCCAGAACGGCACGTGGGTGGAAGCGCCGGTCTCGGCTGCTACGGTCGAGAAGCTGGAAGACATCATTCTGACCCGCGCTCGCGAAATCCGCCGCGGCACTGTTCGAAGCCAGTAAAGGCTCGGGAAGGTGACCGGCCGTTTCGATCCGGCCGTTGCGGATATCCGCTGGCAACGGCGTTGGGATGATGAGCACTGCTTTGTCGCGGATGACTACAGCGGCAAGCCTAAGATTTATGTGCTGGAGATGTTCCCCTATCCCTCGGGGCGCATCCACATGGGGCACGTGCGCAACTACACGATGGGCGACGTTCTCGCGCGCTACCGCAGAATGCAGGGCTTCGAAGTGCTTCACCCGATGGGCTGGGACGCGTTCGGGATGCCGGCGGAGAATGCAGCGATGGAGCGCGGCGTGCATCCGGACGGGTGGACCCGCTCGAACATCGCGGCGATGCGGGACCAGCTGAAGCGGTTGGGCTTTGCGCTTGACTGGAGTCGAGAGATCGCGACCTGCGACCCTGAATATTACGGGCACGAGCAAGCGCTGTTCCTTGATCTTTATGAGGGGGGGCTGGTTTACCGCAAGGAAAGCGAGGTCAACTGGGATCCGGTGGACCGGACGGTACTCGCCAACGAGCAGGTTATTGACGGCAAGGGCTGGCGGTCCGGGGCTCCGGTCGAGCGGCGCAAGCTCGCGCAGTGGTTCCTCAAAATCACCGATTTCGCCGAAGACCTGCTCGACGGCCTGAAGCAACTCGACAACTGGCCGGACAAGGTCAAGTTGATGCAGGAGAACTGGATCGGCCGGTCGGACGGGCTGAGGTTCCGGTTCAAGACGGCATGCGACGAGGCAGCTTGCGAATATCCTTGGGTGAAGGCCGCGCTAGCCGCGGCACCCGAGATCGAAGTGTTCACCACGCGGCCCGACACGATTTTCGGAGCGAGCTTCGTCGCCGTCGCACCCGATCACCCGCTCGCACAGGCGGTGGCGGCGGAGAATCCGGACGCGGCAGCGTTCATTGCAGACTGCAAGGGCGGCGGAACCAGCGCAGCTGAAATTGAAACGCAGGAGAAGCGCGGCTTTGTAACGGGTATCGATGCGATTCACCCGCTCGATCCCGAGTGGAAGTTGCAGGTGTGGATCGCCAATTTCGTGCTGATGGAATATGGTGCCGGCGCTGTTTTCGGCGTTCCGGCGCATGACCAGCGCGATTTTGAGTTCGCAACCAAATACGACCTGCCGATCCGCCGCGTCGTCGCGCGACCGGATCAGGACAAAGACACGCCGATTGGTGGCGAAGCGGAATCTGGCGAAGGGGTGATCGTGAATTCCGCCTTCCTCGACGGCCTGTCAGTGGAAGAGGCGAAGGACGCGGTCATCTGCCGTGCCGAAGGGCAGGGCTGGGGCGAACGCGAGACGGCATATCGCCTCCGCGACTGGGGAGTGTCACGCCAGCGCTACTGGGGAACACCGATCCCGATGATCCGCTGCAAGGGCTGCGGCCCGGTGCCGGTTCCCCGCAATCAGCTGCCCGTGCTCCTGCCGGAAGATGTAGCCTTCGACATCCCCGGCAATCCGCTCGACCGAAACGACTCCTGGAAGCAGGCGACCTGTCCCAAATGCGGAGGCCACGCGGAGCGCGAGACCGACACATTCGACACTTTTGTGGATTCCAGCTGGTATTTCATCCGGTTCGCGAGCCAACCGATCGACGAGGCGTTCGATCGGCCGGTCGCCGAGAAATGGCTTCCGGTCGATCAGTACATCGGCGGCGTCGAGCATGCGATCCTGCACCTGCTTTACGCCCGTTTCTGGACACGCGCGCTGAACCGGATCGGGCGCATCGGAATCACCGAGCCATTCAAGGGCTTGTTCACGCAAGGGATGGTCACGCACGAGACCTACCGCGGAGCAGACGGGCGATGGATGACGCCCGAGGAAGTACGCAGAGACGAAAAGGGGCAGCTGATCGATGCAGCAGGCGGCCCGGTGGAACGCGGGCGAGTCGAGAAGATGTCCAAGTCAAAGCGCAACACTGTCGACCCCGAACCGATCATTGCGAAATTTGGCGCGGACGCAGTGCGCTGGTTCATGCTGTCCGATAGCCCGCCCGACCGTGACCTCGAATGGTCGGAAGCGGGGATCGAAGGCGCGGCTAGGTTCGTTCAAAGGGTGTGGCGCCTCGCGTCGGCTCCCGCCGCCGGCGAAGGCGAAGATGAGGCGCTCCGTCGCAAGCTGCACAAGGCAATTGCGGCAGTGGGTGAGGCGATCGATGGCTTGCAGTTCAATAAGGCGGTGGCCCAGCTGTATGAGCTTGCCAGCGCAATCGAGAAATCGCCGCCGTCCCGCGATCGGGCCGAAGCGGCTGTTTCCCTGGTGCGCCTGATCGCGCCAATGGCCCCCCATCTTGCAGAGGAGGCGTGGGAGGCGCTTGGGCAGGAAGGACTGGTGGCCAATGCGGATTGGCCCAAATACGATCCAACACTTCTGATTGAAAACCAGGTCATTTTGGCGGTTCAGGTCAACGGCAAGTTGCGCGATACAATCACAGTCTCACGCGGGCTTGATCGCGCCGCCGCGGAAGCCTTGGCGCTGTCATCAGAGAAGGTACAGCGGCAGTTGGCAGGGGCGGCCCCGCGCAAAGTGATTGTGGTGCCCGACCGGTTGGTCAATGTCGTCGCATGAAGCGCTTTCTGACGCTCAGCCTTGCTTTCCTGCTGCTGCCCGGCTGCGGGCTTCATCCGCTCTACGCAAGCGGCGACGGCGGATCGGTCGCAGGGCTGCTTCGACAGGTCCAGGTCGCGCCCATCCCGGGCCGAGCTGGGTGGCTGATGTACAACAAATTGAAGCAGCGGCTCGGCGAGATGGGCGATTCCGCCCCGGCCTACCGGCTCGACGTCAAGCTCGACGAGAACATCATCGGTCTCGGAATCCGCGGCGACAGAGCCACCACCCGAGAACGTGAGACCCTTCGCGCGCGTTATCAGCTGGTGAACCTTGGCACCGGGCAGGTAGTCCTCGACGCTACCGCCGGCTCCGATGAGGGTATCGACGTGGTCAGCTCCGAATATGCAACCGTTGCTGCCGAGCAGACGACGCAGGAACGGCTCGCCGATCTCGTGGCTGACGACATAGTCTCGCGGCTTGGAGTCTACGCGACGCACACGGCCCGGCGGCAGTGAAATCGAATCCGCGAACTCTCGCGCGATCTCTCGACAGCCCTGATCCTGACGTCCGCTTCTACCTCTTCCACGGTTACGACCCTGCACAATCGCGAGCCCATGCGGAGCGGCTGCTAAAGGGTTTGGCAGCCGAAAAGGCCGAAATATCGGCGGCTTCCCTGAAGAACGACCCTGCTGCGCTTGCCGATGAAGCCGGAGCTATCGGGCTGTTCGGCGGCAAGCGGACTCTGTGGATCGAGCCCTCCGGCGAGGAGATCGCGGAAGCGGTCGAGGCGTTGCTACAGGCCAGCGCGGCGGAAAGCGCGGCAATCGCGGTCGCGGGCACTCTCAAGAAGACATCGAAGCTGCTCCAGCTGGCCCAAAGTCACCCGCTCGCGCTCGCGCACCAGTCTTACGAGCTCAGCGAACGGAATGCCGAACGGCTGGTGGAGGATCTCGGTGCGCAAGAGGGCCTTCGGCTTGCTCCGGGCGTCGCGGGTCAGATTGCTGCAGCGGCAAATGGCGAACGGGGCATTATCGCCCAGGAGTTGGCGAAGTTCGCGCTTTACCTTGGGGCTTCTCGGGATGCTCCATCTGTGCTCGATTCCGAAGTATTGGAAGCTATCGGTGCGGGTAGCGAAGGCGAATGGACTCATCTTGGTGATCTCGCGCTTTCTGGAGAGACGGGGAGCTTCGCAGACGAGCTCGCCCGCGCGTCCGGGCTGGAGCCGATTTCGTTGCTGAGAGCACTCCAGAGGCGGCTTCAAATGCTCGCCCCTTTACGGGCGAAGGTCGATGAAGGACGACGACCTGCCGACGTCGTGGCGTCAGCAGGCAAGTCTGTGTTCTTCAAGGAAAAGGAATTGGTGACGAAGCTGCTCACGCAATGGGATTCGCCTGCCTTGGCCCGCGTCTCCGAGCGGCTCGGATCACTTGAAAGACGGTTGATGCGAACGGGTGCACCGCCAGATGTCGAGGCAATCGGCGAGGAACTGGTGACCATCGCACGGGCAGCTCGGCGTCGCTAGCCGTCGACCCTGTACACACGGCGGGCGTTAGCATCGAACACCGCGGTGTGATATTCGGCTGGTACAAGCCGCTCTGCCTGGGACAACCAGCCTTTATAGCTGCCCGCCAGAGTCAGGACGGGCCAGTCGCTTCCCCACATCAGCCGCTCCGGTCCGAAGCAATTCCACAAGATGTCGAATGCTGGACTGATTGCCTCCTGCGTGGCGCCAGGTGGCAACTCCGTAAGCAGCCCGGAAAGTTTGCAGGCGACGTTCGGCAATTGCGTGATCGCCGCGATCTGCTGCCGCCACCAGGGAAGATCAGCAAAATCCGGCTTTGCTCCGTGGTCGATCACGATCTGAAGTTGAGGGTGCCGCTCGGCGAGCCGGTGAAGGGAAGGCAGGTGCTTCGGTCGGATTAAACCGTCCAGCACCAGGCCGAGTTGAACCATCGTCGCAAACCCGCGGTCGAGCTTCGGCGCATCGTACCAGTCGCCCTCCAGATCCTGCACCATCGGCCTCAGGCCGCGAATTGTACGATTGGACGCTAGCACCGTCAGGCTTTGCAAGGCGTCCGGAGCGAGGAAATCGATCCAGCCGACAATTCCCGCAATCAGAGGATCCTGAGCCAGTGTCAGGAGCCACTCTGTATCGGCAATACTGTCTTGGCTTTGGACGAGAATAACGCCGTCGATCCCTGCTGACTCGGCAATCCTGTGCAAATCCTGCAGCACGAAATCGCGATAAATCGGCTCGAGCTCGGGTGTGGGCCAGGTGCAGCCATTCTTTCCCAGCCTCCACAGATGGGCGTGGGAATCGATCATGCTGTTGCCGCGGTAAGGCTCTCCGGTTGTGACGCCCCGCGAGAACGCGCCGCGAAAGCAGCAATCACAATGAAGCAGGCGAGCGGCACGATCATCGCGAAGCGGATGTGGCCGGTATTGTCTGAAACGAGGCCCATCACGTTTGTGAACACCGCGCCGCCAATGATGGCCATGACAATCAGCGACGAACCCAGCTTCGTGAGATCGCCGAGACCCCGGATCGACGCGGCGAAGATCGTCGGAAACATGATCGACATGAAGAAGCTCGCCGCGAGCAGCGCGACTGTTCCAACTAATCCGCCTGCGGCGACGCCAATTGCGCACAAGGCGATGTTCACGATCGCATAGACGACCAGCAATCTCAAAGGATTGAACTTGCCCATCAAAGCCGTTCCGACAAATCTCCCAACCATGAACAGGAAGAGGCCGAGCGTCAGAAGATTGGTTGCAGTCTTCTCCGGCGTCCCGGGCAGCTCCGCCTGCACGTAGCGGATTGTGTAGCTCCAGATCCCGACCTGGGCTCCGACGTAACAGAACTGCGCGAACACACCGGCCATGTAGCGGCCGCGCCGGAACAGCTCACCGAAGCGGCTGAGATCGCCGACGCCGTCCGCGTGCCCCGAAGCGGATGACGGGAAGCGGGTAACCGCGATCAGCGCGGCCCAGATGAGCACGCCAATTCCGATTATGATGTACGGAGTTTCCGCCGCTGCCGCCTCCCGCGCATGCCAAGCGGCAATGGCCTGCGGCGCCATGGTTGCCAGTTGCTTCGGGCTGTATTCGACACCCGATAGGATGAAGATTCCTCCGATCTGCGCGCCGATTATCGATCCGAGCGGATTGAAGGATTGGGCAAAGTTGAGTCGCCGCTCGGAATCTTCAGGCGCTCCCAAAGTCGCGACCATCGGATTCGCCGAGGTTTCGAGGAATGATAGGCCGGCGGCGATCACGAACAGCGCAGCCAGGAAAAAGCCGTAGCTTTGCATCTCGCCGGCTGGATAGAAGAGCAATGCGCCCAGCCCATAAAGAATGAGGCCGAAGATGACCGCCGCCTTGTAGCTGAAGCGCTGCATGAACAGCGCCGCGGGAATCGCGCATAGGAAGTAACCCAAATAGAAAGCGGATTGAACGAGACCGGATCCAAAATCGCTGAGTGTGAACAGCTTCTTGAAGTGCTTGATCAGAGGATCGTTGAGATTGTTCGCCATCCCCCACAGGAAAAACAGGCTTACAATCAAGATGATTGGTAGCAGCGGTGTCCTCTGCGCGGAGTTGTCATTTTTTGTCTGAGTCTCGTCAGCCAAGCGCCCCTCCCTCCGGTGCCCGCGTGATTAGGCTGCTTGTTTAACTGCCCGCTATCGCGTGAAAAGACAATTCAAATGCGAAATCCAGGGTGCGACAGCCGCCCAATCTATTGTGAGCGGATAAACCATCGGGCATGCTGATCTCAGGAGGGCGACGGGTGGACGAAGCGGCCAAAACGATAGAACTGGATTCCCGGTATCGCGCGCCGGCGCTTGAAAAGGGCCTCGACATTCTGGAGCTTCTAGCTGGCGAACCCGATCCGATGACGCTTACCGCGATCGTGAAGCGCCTGGGCCGCTCGCACGGCGAGCTGTTCCGGATGGTCCAGGTGCTCGAGCACCGCGGTTATATCGAGCAAGACCAGTCGAATGATGGTTACCGGCTCAGTGATCGCCTGTTTTCGCTCGGCATGCAGCAGCCGCGGATGCGCAATTTGCATGAAATCGCGCTGCCAGTGATGCGGCAGCTAGCGAACGAGATCGGGCAATCATGTCACTTGGCGCTTCATACGCTAGGCGACATCGTCATCGTTGCGCGAGTGGAATCCGGAGAACTCCTTGGTTTCTCTGTCCGCGTGGGACATCGCAGGCCACTTGCCCAGTCCGCATCGGGGCTGGTGCTCTATGCGTTCCAGCCGGAGGACGTGCGGCGGCGGTGGGAAACGATGTTCAACCCGCCCCTGCCAGAGGCCGATCTGGAGGCGTTCAGACAGCAAGCGGATTCAATTCGCGAGCGACGCGTGAGCATGTCTCCCAGCACATATGTCATGGGCGTCACCGACATTTCGGCGCCAGTGATGCGCGGCGGAATGGCTGCGGCAGCTCTGACCGTGCCATACCTCAACAAGAAGCAGCCTGGGTCGCAATCGCCCAAAGAGGTCGCGGAATTGGTGCGGCAGGCGGCGGACCGGATATCGGAACAGCTGGTTGAAACGGACAGCCGTATCTAGGCGGTCCACCCACCATCCACGATGTGACATTGTCCGGTGGTGAAAGCGGATTCGTCCGAGGCAAGATAAACGGCCAGAGCAGAGATCTCTTCCGGCGTTCCAACGCGGCCCATCGGTTGTCGAGCAATGAAGTTGGACCACGCCAGTTCGTAATTCCCGGTGTCACGAAGCCGCTGGTGAAGCGAAGGCGTGTCGACGGTCCCGGGGCAAATCGCATTGCAGCGGACGCCAGTGGCCGCGAAGTCTCGGGCAATTGACTTGGTAAGGCCGATCACGGCGGCCTTGGATGCGCCGTAAGCGAAGCGATTAGCCACCCCGATAATCGAACCTGCGACAGACGCCATGTTAATGATCGATCCGCGCCCTGCTTCAACCATAGCCGGGAGGGCGGTCTTGATCGTCCGGTACATGGCCGTGGCGTTCAGATTGAAGGAGAATTGCCAATCAACTTCGCCACAATCGAGGATCGTCCCCGAGGCGACATAGCCGGCGCAGTTGAACAACACATCCAGCCGGCCCGCTTCAGCGAACACCGCCTCGATTTCAGCCGGATCGAGGACATCCAACTTCCGGCCGATGCAGCCCCCGATTCTATCGACCAGCGACTCGTCCCGGTCCGTAGCCCAAACTGTCGCGCCTTCCCCTGCGAAGGCTGTCGCCGTCGCTCGGCCGATGCCCTGCCCCGCTCCCGTAATAAGCGCTGTCTTTCCCTCCAGCCGCCCACTCATCTTGTAGCCCTTTCATAAGAGGCGGTCGGCGTTGGCGCCTGCGGATCGATCAGCTTCCGTTCCCGAAGGTCAGTCCAAAGTGCTGCCGGGATCGGGAAATGGTAGAAGTCCAATCCAGATCGCACCTCGTCCACATTCGAAAATCCCGGGATCACCGCCGCGACCGCCGGATGGGCTAGCGGAAACTGAAGAGCCGCAGCCGCAAGCGGGACTCCATGCGCGGCACAAATGCCTTCGAGCGCTTGAACCCGCTGCCGGATTTCGGCTGGCACTGCAGCATAATTATAATGGCCCTGTCCTGCTGAGCCAGCCGCGAGCACGCCTGAATTGAAGGGGCCACCAACCACAATCGAAGTGGCGGTCTCCAGGCAGCGAGGAAGCAGCTCGTCGAGGGCGCGCTGCTCCAGAAGTGTGTAGCGTCCGGCAAGCAGCAGCACATCGAAATCGGTCTGCTGCATCAAATCGAGGCAAACCTCGATTTCGTTGACACCGAGACCCACGGCCGAAACGGCCCCGCTTCGGCGCAATTCAGCCAAGGCTTCGAGGCCACCCTCCTCAAGTAGCTGCGAGCGGTAGTGACCGTCGAGCTCGCCATGCGTTTGGCTGCCGATGTCGTGGATGTAGAGAATGTCGACGCGAGCCAGACCGAGCCGCTGAAGGCTTGCGCCAAAAGAACGAAGAATTCCGTCGTGGGTGTAATCGAATTTGGGCTCGAACGGCATCGGGGAGACGAAGCCGTGGCGTTCCAAAATCAAATTAGCCGCAGCAGGGACAAGCAGCCGGCCCACCTTCGTAGAAATTGCGACGTCCGGGCGCGTTCGTATCAGGTCGCCCACTCGCCGCTCACTGAGCCCAAACCCGTAATAAGGAGCTGTGTCGACCAAGCGCATGCCGCCCTCCAGCGCAGCGTGCATGGTGGCGGCAGCGTCTGAATCGGAGATCGGCTTGTAAAGGTTGCCGAGAGGAGCTGCGCCCAAGCCGAGCTCTGACACGGACAGTGACGTGCGGCCAATCTGGCGGGTGGGTATGGCGCCACTCACGATTGCTCGGAGAGGCTGTAGATCCGCCGCATCGGAACCCACTTCTCGCCCTCGGCGGCATGCGGGAGCGCACGTTGAAAGCGCCACATCTTGCTTTCCCAGGCGTCGATTTGCGGGGGCGGTTCGATGTCGCGGGGGTAGTCATCGGCAACTTCGGCAATCATGAAAAGGCGGTTGCCGGTGCGCCAGATTTCCATCGACTGGACGCCGGTGGCGCGGATGTAGGCGCTGACCTCAGGCCAGACCGCGCCAGGCCCATGAAGCTGCTCATACTCGGAAATGAGTTCCGGATCGTCGGTCAGATCGAGGGCAAAGCAGCGCCGGTTGTTCATCTGGTCCACCTGTTGGTCGCAACGAGAATGCGCTTAGCAGAAGGCGCAGGTTGCGCGAAAGCGCGGGGGCAAATATGAAAACCTAACTCACGGGTCAAACGGCGTGACGCGTAAGTGAGCTTCGGCGAAAGGCCGGTTTCATCACATGAAAAACAAGCGCGGAGCCTGGGTGCACGGTGATTAAAATTACAAAGCTTCGGACGCTGGACCTGCGCTTTCCAACTTCGGTGGGTCTTCACGGATCGGATGCGATGAATCCCGCGCCCGATTATTCCGCCGCTTACTGCGTTCTTGAGACCGATGACCCGCGGTTCGAGGGTCATGGCCTCACATTCACCATTGGTCGCGGCAACGAGCTTTGTTGTGCCGCGATGGTTGCTCTTGCTCCTCTCATCGAGGGGATGGACCTGGATGCAATTCGCTCCGACGGCGCCGCGTTCTGGAGGCGCATCACCGGTGACAGCCAGTTGCGCTGGGTTGGGCCGGATAAGGGCGTGATCCATTTGGCCGCCGCAGCGATCGTCAATGCAGTCTGGGATCTCTGGGGGAAAGTTGAAGGCAAGCCCGTCTGGCAGCTCGTGGGAGAGATGACTCCCGAAGAAATCATCCGGCTGATCGATCTACGTTATCTCGGCGACTGCATTGGGCCGGAAGAAGCGCGCGATCTCCTGGAGGTGCGAGCTGCTGGAAAACAGGACCGGCTCGCCGACCTCCACGCCAACGGCGTGGCGTGTTACACGACGTCGGCAGGCTGGCTGGGGTATTCGGATGAGGATCTCCAGCACCATTGCGCAAGAGCGGTCGAGCAGGGCTTCAACCACGTCAAGCTGAAGGTCGGACGCTCGCTTGACGACGACATCCGCAGGCTGAGGATAGCGCGGGACGTGATCGGCCCCGAGCGCAAGCTGATGATCGACGCCAACCAGGTCTGGGAAGTCACCGAAGCTGCGGATTACATCAATGCGCTCGGCTTCGCCGATCCCTGGTTCGTGGAAGAACCGACCAGCCCCGACGATGTGGAAGGTCATCGCAAGATTCGCCAAGCGGTTGCGCCGATCCGAATCGCCACCGGAGAGATGGCCCACAACCGAATCCTGCTCAAACAATTCATCATGCGCGGAGCCCTCGACGTCGTGCAGCTCGACAACTGCCGTCTTGGCGGGCTGAACGAGGTGCTGGCGGTCCTGTTGATGGCGGCGAAGTACGACCTTCCCGTGTGCCCCCACGCCGGCGGCGTCGGCCTGTGCGAATATGCACAGCACCTGACGATGATCGACTATTTGTGTTTCTCAGGTTCGAAGACCGATCGCGTGACAGAGTATGTCGATCACCTCCACGAGCATTTCCTGCATCCTCCCACGGTGCGGGACGGTGCCTATTTTCCGCCGACGGAGCCGGGTTTTTCAATCGAGATGAGGCCCGAAACCCTTACCCGGTTTGCGCGCCGCAACTGCCAAGGCGCCCACGCAATCGCAGTTCAATAGAAAAAGGGCCCGCTCGCATCACAACGCGAACGGGCCCAGCTTGGGGAGAATGCCCGCGCTTGCTGCGGACCTTCGGCTGACGAGCCCCGGGGCCCGCCAGAGCCATCGCGCTACCCTATCGGGTTTCACTGCGCAATCACATGTGAAAATATCGTACGCATATAAGAACCCGTGATTTGTCCCGCATCAGCAGACCAATCTACCGGTTGAACCCGCACCGTCCCTTTCGCCTTCTCTACAGGCCACACCACATCATTGCTGTGACACCCAGACCACAGACTCCGACAAATGGATTTCGCTGGTAAAGATATCTTTCAAGTATGATTATTTGGTGTCATTAGGCCGCGGAGAGGGGTCCCACAAAGATGGCGGCGATCGTGCTGCTTTCTGGCGCGGCTTCTCATGCGCGCAAGCGGGCCTTGCGCGGACAATCTGGGGGAAGCGATGCCGAACAAGGTTCAGTCAGGAATGGGTTCGTCAGGTTTTGGTGTGCGCCTTTTGGCCGGCGTTTCGGCTGCGGCGCTGGGGCTAACCTCCGGTGCCGCCGTTGCGCAGGATTCGTCTCAGGCCGCTGACAAGACGAAGCCGGAAAGCGCCAGCACGTCCACCGAAACCAAGGACGCAAAGGGCCAGGCGATCGTAGTAACCGGGGTTCGCGCCGCCCTTCAGTCCGCCCGCGCGCGTAAGAAGAATGCCGACACGGTGATGGACTCGATCACCGCGACCGATATTGGCGCATTCCCCGACAAGTCTGTCGCCGAAGCGCTGCAACGCGTTCCAGGCATCACCGTTAGCCGGTTTGCGATCAGCACCGACACGGCGCACTTCACGACCGAGCCTTCCGGCGTGCTGGTCCGCGGGCTTCCGCAGGTTCGCAGCGAGTTTAATGGCCGCGACACATTTTCGGCGAATGGCGGTCGCGCACTTTCCTGGGACGACGTTCCGGTTGAGCTGCTCGGTGGAGTAGATGTCTACAAGAATCAGACGGCCGACCTGATCGAGGGCGGCATTGCCGGCTCTGTGAACCTGCGCACGCGGGTACCGTTCGACGCAAGCGGGCAGGTCATCGAGGTCGGCGTGAAGGCCAATTACGGCGATATCGGCAAAGAGGTGACGCCGGACGCGAACGCCTACTACAGCAACCGGTGGCAGACCGGTGTTGGCGAATTCGGACTGATGGCCGATGTGGCCTATTCGGAAGTCAAGACTGGCTCGGAAGGCCTGCAATCCTACCGCGCCGGCATCTTCGAAGGTGGAATGATCCCCGGAAGCGCAGACGCAACCAGCGCGTTTGGCAAGGGCGCCGTTGTCATCCCGAGCAGTCTCAGCTTCCTCGACGACCGGTTCGATCGCAAGCGCAACGGCGTCGCAGCTGCGGCGCAGTGGAAGAGCAACGATCACAAATGGTTAGCGACCGCGCAATATATCCGCTCGGTTTACAACAATACGATGGAGGAACACGGCATCGGAGTCGGGATGTTCGGATTTCCGAGTGGTTCTCCCGCAACCTTCCGTTTCCAGCCTGGAGCATCGGGCATTCCCGTTGCAGGCGGCGGCACGCCAGACTTTACCTTTGACAACGGCGGCTTCGCCAACGGTGGCACATTTGCTCAGAACGGCGGATGGTGGGGCAACCCGTTCAGCGACAACGGCGGTGACGCAAGCATGGCTCGAAATTCGTCGGGCCAGGCCATGGTTCACAGCTGTTACAGCTGGGCAGGCCAAGGTTCCAGCTACTGCCCGGCGGGTTACGACGTGCACGGCGACAGCTTCAGCACCGACAGCCGCATCCAGCAAAGCAGGGACATGACCCAGGAAGGCGCCCTGAACGTCAAATGGGAACCTACAAGCACCCTGCACTTCAATTTCGACGGTCAGTATGTCGATTCGAAAACCAAGTTCTATGACGCAGGCATGAGCTTCGGCTCCTTCGCCAATCCTGCACTGAGCGGCCTTGGCACGGATCCGCGTATCGTAAGCCTGCAACCCCCATCAAACATCTTTCTTTCGGCGGGCGGCCTAGCCAATCCCGATAATTACACCATCAGCAGCCTGGCCGATCAAATCCAGAACAGCAAAGGCCACGAGCTGGCATTCCGCGCGGACGGCCAATGGGACGCTCCTGGCGGAAGCTGGATCGACACGCTCAAGTTTGGCGCGCGTTACTCCGATCGCGAGCAGCTGGTCCGGAACAGCGATTATAGCTGGAACAACATCGGCAACACGTGGACGAACGGCTGCCAGTATATTTACTACAACCTGGATTCTCAGCCGGGCACCTGCACCAGTGGCGGGACGACCACGGCGTTCAACGGCTACCCTGGCGGCTTCTATGCCGTGCAGTCGTTTGGCGAGCCCTATTTCGGCGGGTCGATCGGCAGCTTTCCGTTCGTGCCGTTCAATTTCCTCAACGAACACGGGCTCAATGGTTTTGAGAAGGAGCTGATCGGCATCGGCACCTACGAACCGGCATGTAATCGCCACGGGCAGCCGGGCACCAACGAACAGGCCTCGCCCGACCTTCCAAACAGCTGTTTCTCGGCCCACGAAATCGCGAACATTTCCGAGAAGACCAAGGCTGCCTACCTGATGGTGAAGTTTGGCGGCAACGACAACATCCATCTCGGGAACGTGAAGGTCTCCGGTAATATCGGAGTCCGCTACGTGGAAACCGGTGACAAGAGCAGCGGCTACGATGTCTACCCGACGATCACGGTTAATCCAGCAACCGCCTGCCCGTCGACTCCGCTTGTACCAGGTGGCCTCACCGGCAATGCTTCGGCACCGCCCGCGCCGCCAAGCGGACAGCCTGCCCAGGTTCCCTTTAACTCGGTCTGTTATCTATCTCCCCAGGACCAGGCGTTCGCAAACGGTGCGTCCAGCCCGATTGCATCGAACACCACGCATCGCGATCTTCTGCCGAGTGCGAACCTGCGATTCGACTTCTCGTCGAAGTGGCTGGTTCGTCTGGCCGCTTCAAAGGCGATGTCGCGGCCGGATATCGGACTGCTGAAGAACTACCTCGGCATCAGCCAGACGCTGGCGAGCAGCGATCCCAATGATCCGCTCTGGGTGAAGGACTCCCAAGGCAACATTATCGGAGAAAATCCGAAATATTACGGGACAGCGACGAACCCGACGTTGAAGCCGGAAACCGCCTGGCAGTATGATGTCTCGCTTGAAAACTACTTCGGTAACTCAGGCATGTTCAGCCTCGACCTGTTCTACAAGACCTTCCAGAACTACATTCAGTCTGGTCTTTTCTTCACCAATGTTACCAATAACGGGGTAACGAGACTGGTCCAGGTTAGCGGTCCCGCAAACGGGAAGGGCGCGAAGATTTATGGGTTGGAAGTCGCGTACAACCGCTTCTTCGATTTCCTTCCCAAGCCGCTCGATGGATTCGGCATCCAGACGAACTTCACCTACTTGAAGAACAAGAGCGTTCCGAACTCGAACCTGCAGACATTCTTCCCGACTCCGGGCGGAGTGAATGTGCCTGCGCTGAATCCGGGTTCGCTCGAAGGTTTGTCCAAATATTCCTTCAACGTGGTCGGCCTGTACGAAAAGCCGAATTTTCCGCTGTCGTTCAGGTTGGCGTACAACTGGCGCTCGAAATATTTGATCACCGCGTCCGATTGTTGCGTCGGCTTGCCGGTCTGGAATGCTGCCGCCGGCTATCTCGACGGCTCCATCCGGTACAACATCAACAATCATTTCGAGCTGAGCCTCGAAGCCAGCAATATTTTGAATACCCAAACGGTGACGCTGCAGCAGCTGACCGACAATACAAGCCCGGAGGGCAAGATCATCCTCGCCCACAACTCCTGGTTCAGGCAGGATCGCCGCTACACTCTCGGCTTCCGGTTCAAGATGTAGGGAGGATTGCACTTAAGAGGAGGGCGTCGCTCCTTAGGGGCGGCGCCCTTTTTCTTGGCAGTGCGGTGCCGCAGTGGCAGGAGTCCGACCACGCGGCCACACGAAGGGAGCTCAGGTGCCCGAACCGCTCGAAATCGTGATCCTGGGCGGCGGAACCGCTGGCTGGATGACCGCGGCAGCACTCGCATCGCTTCTACCGCCGACGGGCTGGCGAGTGCGCCTTGTCGAATCGGAAGAAATTGGGATTGTCGGCGTTGGAGAGGCGACCTTCCCGGAGATCAAATACTTCAACGACGCGATCGGCATCGACGAAGCCGAGATGATGCGTGCCACTAACGCCGGATTCAAATTGGGCATCGAGTTCGTCGACTGGGGATTCAAGGGGTCGCGCTACATCCATCCGTTCGGGGTCCACGGCCCTGCCCACATGGAGCATCTCTTCCACCATCAGTGGGTTCGCGCGCTTCGGGCGGGGTGGAAGTCGGAGATTGGGGAATTCTCCTTCGCCGCCCAAGCGGCCCGGAATTGCCGCTTCCAATTCCCTGAAACGGTTCGGCTAAGCATCAATTCCGCCTACACCTACGCCTATCATTTCGACGCAAGCCTTTACGGCGCTTTCCTGAGATGCATTGCGGCGCGGCGCGGCGCACAGCGCACAGAGGGCAAGGTGAAACATGTCGTGCAGGATTCCGAAACCGGCGACATCCGGTCGTTGCTGCTCGAATCCGGGGAAACTGTTGCGGGCGATCTCTTCATCGACTGCTCCGGATTCCGGTCGCTGCTGCTTGGGGACACGCTCGGGGTCGGATGGGAAGACTGGTCGAAATGGCTGGTCTGCGATCGCGCCTTCGCGGTGCCGAGCGAGCGCGACGAGCTTTCGCCGTACACGCGCTCGACGGCGATGGAAGCCGGTTGGCGTTGGCGGATCCCGCTGCAGCACCGCACCGGCAACGGCTATGTGTTTTCGAGCAGCTTCATATCGGAGGATCAGGCGGCGGGTTCGCTGATCCAGGGCCTCCACACTAAAACGCTGGCCGAGCCTCGGATGCTCAAGTTCCGATCCGGCCGGCGCGTTGCGGCTTGGGCGAACAACTGCGTTGCAATGGGCCTCGCCGGCGGCTTTCTCGAGCC
>Ga0207667_10003598_pt1 | contig 19133 bp, 22 predicted proteins | sample KBSCornC52_FD_184301 | JGI IMG/M metagenome (GOLD analysis project Ga0207667, IMG submission 184301) | Corn rhizosphere microbial communities from Kellogg Biological Station, Michigan, USA - KBS Corn C5-2 (SPAdes) (version 2) | ecosystem: Host-associated > Plants > Roots > Rhizosphere > Soil ...
GGTCCCTTAGGCCAAGTCGCCGAACAAGCGCCGTGATTGGGCGCTGCGCAAACGGCGCTGGGGATCCCACTTTTCCCGCAGCGCCATGAAGGCCGGCAGGCGCGGTTCCATGGCTCGAAAGTGCTCGGGCCGCGTAAAGCGATCCTTGGTCAGATAAATCCGCCCTTGCGCGGCGATCACGAACTCGTTCAGCCGGTCGACGATGCCTTGCAGCTTGGGCGAAACGGCCATGTCGACGGCAATCGACGTGCCTTCGAGCGGGAAAGAGAGCACGCCCTTGCCTTGCGGCCCGCAATCCTTGATCACGCACAGCGGGGAGGCGCCGCCGAGCTTGGTCAGCAGATCCATGAACTCGCGCACTGCTTGGGGGCCGGCGGCGCGCGGCAGAACGCACTGATATTGGGTAAAGCCGCGCGAGCCGTAGCCGCGGTTCCAATGCAGGATGGCGTCGAGCGGATAGAAGAAGGCCTCTTTGGTCATGACGCCCTGCCAGCGCCGGCGCAGGTGCCGCCAGTAGTAGGCCATATTGAAGGCCCTGACCGTCAGCGGATTGCAGGCCCAATTCGGCAGCAGGAAGGGGAAGGTCTTCGGCCGCGCCTCGGGGGGCGGCGTGCTCGGCGCCTCTTCCGGCGTGGCCCAGCGGCCCGCGGTGAGGATGCCGCGGCCCATCGAGCGCCCGCGGCTCAAGCAATCGATCCAGCCGACCGTCATCGGCCAGGCGGGCGCCGCGCTGCCGAGCGCGGCCAAGAACTCGTCGATCCCCGTGACCCGCTGGGTTTCGGCCCATAACCAGGGGCTCGCGATGCGCTGCAGCCCGAATTCCACCTCGAGCACGTGGCCGAGCAAGCCCATGCCGCCGATCGCCCCGTAAAATAGATCGGCGTCGCGAGTCGACGAGCAGGTGATGATGCTGTCGTCCGCGAGGCGCATGCGCAAGCTCCGGACGTGCGCGCCGAAGCAGCCCTCACGATGGTGATTTTTGCCGTGCACGTCGCTCGCCACCATGCCGCCCAGCGTCACGAACTGAGTGCCGGGCGTGACCGGCGAGAAGTAGCCGCGCGGGATGAACAGGCGATTGATCTCAGCCAGACTCAAGCCGGCTTCTGCGCGGAGCACGCCGGAGGCTGGGTCGAAATCCAAAATGCGATCGGCGAGCCGCGTGCCCACCACCTTGTCGCTGGCGCGCGCCGGCAAAGACGAGTCGCCGTAGGAGCGGCCGAGGCCGCGCGAGAGCTGAGCACCGGCGGTTGCCGGCTCGAGCCGCTCGCTCAGGAGCTCACTGCCCGGCTCGGGCAAGAGCCCCCAGCCGGCGAGCGTCGGCGTTCGCGGCGCCGAGTTTGCGGGCGAAGCCAACGCGCGGACGCTGGGGGTGGGGGATTCGGCTCCGGGGGCGACTCGCACGACGCTCACGCACCGAATGTAGCACGGAAAAACGCTGTGACTTTTCGGCCCATAGCACCGTTATAAAGATCGTGTCATCCTGCGCGCCGTTCACTTCGAGCCGAAAGCATGCACATTCCCGACGGATTTCTGAGTGCCCGCGTGGCCGCCGGCTCCGGGTTGATCGCGGGGCTCGGGGTCGCATTCGCGTGTGCGCGCGTGCGCACGACCGGGCTCGGCTCTCGGCGCGCGTTGCTGGGCGTGTCGGCGGCCTTCGTGTTCGCGGCGCAGCTCGTGAACTTTCCGGTCGCTGCGGGCACCTCGGGTCACCTCGTGGGCGCTGCGCTCACTGCGGCGCTGCTCGGATTGCCGGCGGCGATCGTGGTCATGGCTGCGGTCTTGATCGTGCAGTGCCTGGCGTTCGGGGACGGCGGACTCCTTTCGCTCGGTGCCAACGTGCTCAACATGGCGCTCGTCAGTTGTGTCGTGGGCTACGCGGTCGACCGCCTGGCTTGCGGCAAAAATCCGAGCCCCACGCGCCGTGTGGCCGCGGTCGCGTTCGCCGGCTGGTGCGCGACCGTGGCTGCGGCCATGAGCTGCGCCGAGCAACTCGCGCTGTCGGGCGTGGCGCGGCTGCGCATCGTTCTGCCGGCCATGGTCGGCGTGCACGCGCTGATCGGACTCGGTGAGGCGATGATCAGCGCGCTGCTCGTCGGCAGCGTGCTGCGCCTTCGGCCCGAACTGCTCACGCGATCTGGCGTAAATCACAGCCGAAGCGTGCTCGGCTCGGGCCTGGGCTTGGCGCTGGTCGCCGCGTTGTTGCTGGCACCCTTTTCGAGCGCGGCACCGGACGGGCTGCTCCGCGTCGCGGCGCAGCTGGGCGCGCACGCGCCAGCAAGCTCCGGAATTCATGCGCCGTTCGCAGAATACACCTTGCCCGGCCTCGGTACGGGCGTGCTCGCGACCGTGCTCGTTGGCGTGTGCGGCGCGCTCTTGATCTTCGGTCTGTGCTGGTTGTTTGCGCTGCTCGTGGTCCCGCGTCGCCGCACTCCGGCGGCGCCGGAGCGCGCCAGTTCGCCGATCGCGGCCGAGTGAGGTTCGGCGTGCTCGGCTCTCCGTTGCCTGTGCGGCGCGCCGTGGCTCGCGCGTCGGCCGCGGGCAAATGCGCGCTCACTCTGGGCGTGATCTTGGCGCTGAGCGCGCTGCCCGTTCGCCACGCGCCCTTTGGGCTCGTGCTCCTGCCCGCGCTCTTCGCCGCGGCGCGCGTGGCGGGGCTAAAGCTGCGCGCGTGGCTCAAACGCTCGCTGCTGGCTCTGCCGTTCGTGCTCAGCGTGAGCCTGCTCGGACTCTTTCAGCCTGACGGCGGCGCACTGTTTCTGGCGGTGCTCGTCAAATCTGCGGTCTCCGTGCTCGCCGTACAGCTGCTCCTGCAAACCACACCGGCTTCGGATCTCCTGCGCACGCTGCGCCGCGCGCACGTGCCCGAGATTTTGTGCAGCACGATGCTGCTGCTTCAGCGCTATTGGTCGCTACTCGCCGACGAAGCGGCGCGCATGCGCCGCGCGCGTGCCGGCCGCACGCTGCGCGCGGGGCGGCTCGAGCTTTGGCGCGCGCAGGGCAACGCGCTTGGGCTGCTGTTCGTGCGCACGGTGTCGCGCGCTGAACGCGTGCAAGCGGCGATGCGAGCGCGAGGCGCGCCGTGACGCCTGCGCTCGAAGTGGTCGAGCTCGAATTTCGGTTCGCGAGCGGCGTGAGCGCGCTCTCTGGCGTCACGTTCTCGGTCGAGCCGGGCGAGTGTCTGGCCCTGATCGGCCCGAACGGCGCCGGCAAATCCACGCTGCTTTTGCACTTGAACGGCATCTTGCCGGAACACGCGGCGGAGCGCTCGAGCGGCAGCGTCCGGGTGCACGGTCGGCTCGTCGATGCCGGAACGCGCGCTGGCGGCTGGGTGCAGAAGCAGGTCGGGTTGCTCTTTCAGGACCTCGACGACCAGCTGTTTTGCCCGACCGTCGCCGAAGACGTCGCGTTCGGCCCCGAGCAGCTCGGCTGCGCTCCGGGTGAGGTCGAAGAGCGCGTCGCGCGCGCGCTCGCGCAAGTGGGCTTGCACGGCTTCGAAGCGCGCATGCCGCATCAGCTCAGCTGCGGCGAGAAGAAGCGCGTCGGCTTGGCCGGACTTTTGGCGTATGAGCCCAGCATTTTGGTGCTCGATGAGCCGAGCGCCGGGCTCGATCCGCGCGGGCGCCGCGAGCTCATCCGTCTGCTGGCAGAGCTGCCGATCACGCGCCTGATCGCGAGCCATGATTTGGCGCTGGTCGCCGAGCTGTGTCCGCGCACGGTGCTGCTCGATCGCGGCAAAGTCATCGCCGCTCGAGCCACGCGCGAGCTACTCTGCGATGACGCGCTGATGCTCGCCCACGGCATGGAATGCCCGCGCCGCGATCTGCCGCCCAGTTTGCTCGCTCGCACCGCGGCGGAGCGAGTTTGACGCGAGTCGCGATTCGGGCCGAAGAAGCGGCTGTTTGCCGAGTCAGCGCTTGGGTTTGCGCAACTTCGAGCGCGCCGTGCGCGCGCTCCGCAGCTTGAGCGGCGATTTTTCGGGCGCTGCAGCGGGATGAGTGTGCCCATGACCGGGCGCGTGCGGATGAGTGTGCAAGAGCCCGCCCGGGTGCTCGTGCGGCTGCACGCGGCGGCCGGTGCTGCTCAGGCTCAAGGTGTTTTCGGCCACGTACTCGGCGCCGCCGTGGATCACGCCGCGCGTGCCGATCATGCGGCTCGTCACCTCTCTCAGCTGGTCCGAACGGCCGCGCATCACGATCACCTCCAGACAATGCTCGTGGTCGAGGTGCACGTGCATCGAGGAACGCACTTGTTCGCCCAGATCGTGTTGCAGCGCGGTCAGGCGCTCTGCGAGCTCGCGCACGTGGTGATTGTAGACGAGCGTGACCGCGGCGAACGCCGGCACCGGCGCGCCGAGCGCGGTTCGGCTCACTTCGGCGCGGGTCAGATCGCGCAAGAGCTCCGAACGGTTGCAGCCGCGCACGGCGGCGAGCGAATCGAGCTCTTCGACCAAGCTCGATTCCATCGCCACGCCGAAACGAACCAGATTGTCTTTCATGCCGAGCTCGAGCCTACCTCTGCCTGCGTGGGTTCGCTCAAGACATCGGGCTTCTAGGCGCTGAAGCCGAGCACTAAGCTCGACAGGCCGAGGAGCGCCGCAATACTGCCGACGAGTACGGTCGGAATGCGTTTCCAGCCGAGCGCTTCGCGGGCTCGTCGGTTACGGATCGCGGTGTATGCGGTGCCGATGCCGCCCGCCATCGCGAGCAGTGGAAAGAGAAAAAAGATTACCCGATGCTGCACGATGAAGCTCATTAGCGCGATCAGCAGCGAACCGAATGCTCCCGCGAAAGCGGAGCTAGCCGACTTCTTTTCGGCGCCCTGCGCGCTCGCGGCCAAGCGCTCGCCGCAGCTGACGCATACGATGGAGCCGTCCGGCGCGTATTTGCCCGACAAGGTCTCGAAGTCCCGCCCACACCCCGCGCACGCTTGAACCATGATGACTTTTATCCTTTCCGCGGCAGACTGGTCAACGCGGGCTCATCCTTCGCGGAGAATAGCGCTGACCGCGCGCGGTCGCCCGGGCTCGGGGGCTCGTTTCTGCGCGCGCGTGGCGCGGTGGGAGTTCCGCAGTGTGTGTGTTTTCGGCTGCGCTAGCGACGTGCCGCGCGAGGTGTCGCGCCCTTTTCTCAGTCGAGCGCAAATGCCCGACGCCGACAGTGCGGCGTTGGGCTGCGAGCGCAGGCACTGCGCCGATCCCAAGTTCGGCGGTTGGACATGGTTTGGAAACAGCGGACGTTCAGCGTCGACGAGCTCGCTCGTTGCGCGATGGGGGCAAATTCGCGGCGACTGCCCGTAGCTCGGCGCCGTTGGAGCGGACGCAGCGGTTTCAGCACGCTTTTCCTGCGCTGGAATTGAGGGCGCCGAGGGATTCCGCGGAGTGACGGTTTCCGTCGTGTGACCGAGTTGCTCGAGCTTCGGTGAGAGACTCGAGTGACGCGGGTCAGCTATAGTGGTGAGCTATGGCAAATCCATGCCGAATCCTGCTCGCGGACGATGATCCGGTCGTGCAGCGCGCGGTACAGCGCGTCGCTGCCGAGTTTGGGCATGAAGTGTCACAAGTGAGAGCGGGCAGCGAGGTGCACGCGATGACCCTCGAGCTCAAGCCCGATTTGCTCGTGCTCGATCTCGGCTTTCCGGATGCCGACGGGCGCGATTTGTTGTCGAAGCTGAAGGCCGATCCGCGTACGGCGGATATTCCGGTGTTGGTCTGGTCGGCGGAGCGCGATCTGGAGAAGGAGCGCCGCATCGCGCTCTCGCTCGGTGCCGAAGATTACGTGGAGAAGACCGACGCGCAGCTCTTGCTGCGCAAGATCGAGCGCCTGCTGTTTCGCATCAAGGGCGAGTCGGGCTGAGCGGCGTTCGCGTTGCGTCGCGCTCGAGCTGGTACCGCGCGAAGCGGCGCGCTCAAGCGTCGTGTGGCCGCGCGCGCCAGAACGTGGGGCGCCAATAGTAGAGCGTGGTCGGGTCTTCGGGCCAAGGCGCGCTGTCGTCTGGCGCCTCGAAGGGATCCGAGGGCAGGATGGGGCGCCAGGTGGGATCAAGTGGTTCATCCACTGTCGCGGGGCGCACGTCACCTGCAAAGCGCTCCTCGATTGCGCCGTGCGTCACCACGTTGCGTTGCGCTTGCGCAAGCGAGACTTCATTTTTGCCACCCGCGAGCTCGGGCCAGCGCAGTTGCGTCAAATCGTCCTCCCACAAGCAAACGAGGCAAATATCATCGGAACCGGGGGCCTCCTCGAAGACGAGGTGACCGCAGGCCGGACAGGGAAAGCGCGCTTCACTCATGGCGCGGGCAGCATAGCGCGTTCTCGCACGGCGATGAGTTGCTCAGCGCGCTGACTGGCCGAAGCCGTAGGCTGTGCTTAGTTAATGGCAGATGCGCGCGCGGTATTGGCTTCTCTCGGGCATACTCGGGCTCTGCGCGCTAGATCTCGTGCTGGGGCAGCGAACGGCGGCCGCAGTGCCGGCCGCAGCCGAGCTGCCGCCCGCTCGGCTGGGCACGCTCGATCTCGTGACGTACAACGTCGCCGGCTTGCCGGAGGGCATGTCGGAGTCGCACCCGCTCCGCAATTTGCCGCTGATCGGTAAATTGCTCAATCAATACGATCTCGCGCTCGTGCAGGAGGACTTCGCGTATCCGTTCGAGCTGCGCCGCGCGCTCGGCTTTGCACACGGCTCACCCGCGTTCGTGCGTGGTAAGCGCATCGATTTCGGGGATGGGCTGAGCGAATTTTCGCGCTTTCCGTTCACCGGCTTCACGCGCGAAGCCTGGGCCACCTGTAACGGTTACGTGGATTCTTATTTCGATTGTTTGACGCCCAAAGGGTTCGCTTTTGCGCGTCATGAGCTGGCCCCCGGCGTGTTCGTGGACATTTACAACGTCCATCTCGACGCGGGGAACGGGAGCGGTGACGCGCATGCTCGCGAAGCGCAGCTCTTGCAATTGAGCCAAGCCATCGTGCGCCACTCCGGGATGGAAGCGGTGATCGTCGCGGGTGACACGAACGTTTACTCGCGACGGCGTGAGCCGCTGCCGGCCTTCGAACAGCGCAATGGTCTGAGCGAGGTGTGTGTGGCTTTGCATTGCAGCGAGCCGCGGCGTATCGATCGCGTGTTTTTTCGAAGCTCCGCCACGCTCAGCTTGAACCCGGTGAGCTGGAAGACCGACGCGCGTTTCGTGGACAAGCAGGGCAACCCGCTCTCGGATCACCTCGCGGTGGCGGTCGAGTTCACGTGGCGCGCGCAATCACCCGCTAGCAAGCGCAACCGCGACGAGCAGCTCAAAGCGCGGCTCTGAAGCCCACTCTGGGCCACGCGCCGAGCGTCCGTGGTTCGCGCGAGGCTGCGTCGCGTCAGAGGTGGCATTGTCGCCTCGGCCTCGCTCGGGCGTCCGTGATCGCGGCAATGCGCCTCCGAGCGCCGTTGAGTCACAACCCCGCGGGAAAAAGGCTGCGAAAATGCGGGGAAAACGCTGGCACGCGGCTTGCTCTACCGCTGAGCAGCAATCGCGACGGAACAGGCCGTCCTCAAACAGGAGATGATCATGAGCAACGATAGCAAACGCGCAGAAGGTGCTGCCGAAGAGATCGGTGGCAAGATCAAAGGCGGCGTCGGCAAGTTGATCGGCAATGACCGAATGCAGGCCGAGGGCAGGGCGCGCGAGCTCGAGGGCAAGGCCAAGCAAGAGGCTGCAAAGTCGGCCGAGCGTGCCAAGGGCAAGGTCGAGCAGGTGGCCGGTGCGGTGAAGAACCGAGTCGGCGCCGTGATCGACGACGAGCGCCTCGAGACCGAAGGCCGAGCGCAGGAGCTGCGCGGCGAGGATCGCCGTGACGCGAACCGCGCGTCTTCGCACTGAGCTAAGGCCTGAAAAAAAAGGCGCGCATTGCCGAGCAACGCGCGCCTTTTTACATTTCGAGCTCAGCCGAGCTGCTTGGCGGCTTCGATGACGTGTTCGGCCGTCATGCCGAGCGCCTTCATCACCTCACCACCGGGTGCCGACAAGCCGAAGCGATCGATGCCGAGCGCGACGCCGTCGAGCCCGACGTACGGCGCCCAGGTCGTGGACACGGTGGCCTCGATCGCCAGGCGTTTGCGGCATGATTTCGGCAGCACCTGCTCGCGGTACTCGGCCGGCTGCCGCTCGAAGCGCGAAAAACACGGCATGCTGACGACGCGCGTGCCGCTGCCGAGCGCATCGGCGGCTTTGAGCGCGTGCTGCAGCTCGCTGCCGGCAGAGAGCAAGATCAGCTTGAGTTCGCTCGTCTCTTTGCGCGCGATGTAGCCGCCCTTGAGCGCGCCTTCACGGCGTACAGCGACTGGAATTTCGCTGAGCAGCGGGACTGTCTGGCGCGAGAGCGCGAGCAGCGTCGGACCGTCGGTGCGGTCCAGCGCAGCGGCGTAGGCGCCCGCGGTTTCTTCCGGATCCGCCGGGCGAATCACGTCGAGGTTCGGGATCACGCGCAGCCCGGGGATGGTCTCCACCGGCTCGTGTGTGGGGCCATCCTCACCGACGCCTACGCTGTCATGGGTGAAGATGTAGATCACGGGCAAATGGCTCAAAGCCGAGAGCCGGATCGCGGCGCGGCAATAGTCGGCGAACACGAGGAACGTGGCGCCGCTCGGCCGAAAAATGCCGTGGCAGGCCATGCCGTTCAAAATCGCGCACATGCCGTGCTCGCGGATGCCGAAGCGGATGTTTCTACCGGTGCGGTGCCCCGGCGCAAAGTCGTCATTGCCGGCTTTCAGATCGCCGATGTAGTTCAGCGTGGAGCCGTATAGATCCGCGCTGCCGCCGATCAAGAGTGGGATTTTTTCGGCCAGCGGCTGCAGCACATCCTGACCCGCTTTGCGCGTCGCGAGCTTCGCATCGGCCGGAAACTGCGGAATCGCGGCGAGCAGTTCGGCGAGTGGCGGAGTCTTGGCCGCGGTGTCTTTCGGCAGCGCGTGCAGGCTGGCGCGCGCGCTGCCGAGCACTTTGGCAAGCTCCGGATTCTTGCTCTGCCAGGCCTGGAACTTCTTTTGCCAGGCCTCATGAGCGAGATTCAATTGTTGCTTGTGCTCGCTAAAGTACGCGGCCACTTCCGGCGCCACGTAGTACGGGGCGTCGGGTAGCCCGAGGCCCTTGCGGGCGGCCGCGGCGAACTTGGCGCCGCCTTCACCGTGCGCCTTTTGCGTGCCTTCCACCTCGGGAATGCCCTTGCCGATCAGCGTTTTGGCGATGATGAGCTGCGGCTTGCCGCTGCCCGCAGCACGGGCTCGCTCGTAAGCGGCCAGGAATACGTCGAGCTCGTGGCCGTCGATCGTCTGCACGTCGAAGCCGATGGCTTCGAAGCGCTTGGCGACATCCTCGCTTTGCGTGGCCTTGGCCATGGCATCGAGCGTGACCGCGTTGGAATCGTAAATCAGAATCAGATTATCGAGCTTCTGGTGACCGGCGAAGGCGAGGGCTTCCATCGCCACGCCCTCTTGCATGCAGCCGTCGCCCGCTAGACACACGATGTGATGATCGAAAATTACGTGTTCGCTGGTGTTGAAGCGCGCTTCGGCCATCTTTGCCGAGACGGCCATGCCCACGGCGTTGGCGACGCCTTGTCCGAGCGGGCCGGTCGTGGTCTCGATGCCGCTCGGCGCATGCGTGAGCTCGGGGTGCTCGGGCGTCTTCGAGCCCATTTGACGGAAGCGTTTGATCTCTTCCATCGGCACCTCGGCGTAGCCGCTCAGGCACAACCAGGAGTAGAGAAACATGGAGCCGTGGCCGGCGGAGAGCACGAAGCGGTCGCGGTTCAGCCATTCGGGATGATCCGGACAGTGGCTGAGCGCGTGCCCGAAGAGCACGGCGCCGATTTCGGCGCAGCCGAGCGGCAAGCCGAGATGCCCACTTTGGCTCGCGTGCACCGCGTCGATCGCGAGACCTCGAGCGATGGTTGCAGCCTGGGCGAGTACGTCTTTTCGAAGCGTCATGGGGCCCGAACTTACCCGAAGTGGCGGCCACTTCACGCACTTTTGACGGCCGAGCCGATCTCCGGCGCTTTGCCGGAATGGCCCACAGGTTCCCCTGGCTTATGTTTCGCAAATTTCGCGATCGTACGTGCGGAGTAACGCGAGCGCTACCGACGCGATCACGGGCCCCACGATCAAGCCGAGTAACCCGAACACCTCCACACCCCCGAACAGGGAGATGAACGTGAGGAGTGTCGGCACGTGGCCATGACCGCCGACCAGTGCCGGTCGAATGACGTAGTCGGAGAGCCCGACGACCACGAGCCCACCCCACAAGAGCTCGAACACGCCGCTCACCGGGTGGCCCGCGGTGATCAGGCCTATACCCACCGGAACCCAGACCAAGAGCGTGCCCACGGCAGGGACGAGGGAACAAATCGCGGTCAGGGTCGCGAGCAGCGCGGCTTCCGGAACACCCGAGACGCCGTAGCCGATCCCGGCCAAGAGCCCCTGAGCCAGGCCGGTCAGCATCGTGCCGACGAACACCTCTTTACCGACGAGCTGGAATTCCGACATCACCACGCGGGTGTGCTTCGGGTTCAGGGGCAGCATGCGCTCGGAGCGCGCGAGCAGCTCCGACCAGTGACGCAGCACGAAGAAGGTGGTCATCACGGTGAAGAACAGCGTCAGCACGCCGTCGAGCGTCGCGCCGGCGACCGCTCCGATCCACTGCGCGAGCCGCGACGCCGCTTCGGCCGCCGCGCTGCGAATGCGGCTCGTCAGATCGATGGGCCCGAACGGAAGTGAAGCCGACAGCTGCTCGACGCGCTGGGTCAGCTTGCGCAAGGTGCCCTCCGGCTCGAAGCTTTCGGACAAGCGCTGCGCGGCGGCTGAGCCGCGAATGACCACGAAGTACAGCACTCCGAACAGGCCGCCCAAGATCGTCAAGCCGGAGCCGAACGCGAGTACGACGGCCGCGAGGACCGGCCGCCGGGTACGCGCGGTAAAGCGCTCGTACGTGCCGAGCAGCGAGAACGCGAGCAGCGTGCCGAGGAATAAGCCGGAGGACACGGGGGCGGCGAGCGCCACCAGTGCCGCTACTGCCGCCAAAGCGAAAATTCCGAGCGCCCGCCGCTGCGACGGCGTGGAGGGCCGGCTGCGCGGACCGTCAGGGATCATCGAGTCGGGTTCCAAGGCTCAGTGTTGGGACTGACAGGTGAAGCAATTGCCGCCCGTACAACCGTCACGCACCACGCAGCTGCCGAGCTTGCCCGGCGAAAACTCGCACTGGTCGCCGAACTTGCTGCACGGCGGAAGCCCCGAGCCCCGCTCGTGCGCACGGCTCGGGCAGCCGCAGAGAAGGAGTGCGAAGGTCAGACCGAGCAAGCTGCGCATGGGCCGCTCGATCCTACACCGCTTCCCACTTGAACGGACCTTGAATTTCTCGACCTCCAAAGCTTGCCGGTCGAGAAATTCAGGTCCTTTGCCGGGGTCTGGTCATGGTGTTGGCTTTCGCAATCACCCGCCTGCGTTGGAGTGTCAGCTCACTTCGAGCGGCAATGGAGCCCTGCCCGCGCTGCTCGCCTTCGCCTTGGCGAACTTGGCGGCAAGCTCCACGATCTGCGCTCGCACGAAGCCCAGCGCGCCGTCATCGTTCGTCGCTGCCCGAAAGAGTAGCTCGGTTGGGCTACCAGCGAGCCGAAATGGCAGCTGCGCGGTCCGCAGTTGTGGGCGCGTTTTGCGCAGATCGCGCGCGACCATCTCGGGCACGGTGGCGATTAGCCCAGTGCCGTCGAGCGCGGCGGTCACGTGGCGAAAGGTCGGCACTGAAATGCGCACCCTCCGGCGCATGCCCAGCAGATCCTCCACGATGCCCCGCAGATCGCCGTTGTAAGACACGATCACGTGCTCCTGCGCGAGGTAGCGCTCCAAAGTGAGGCGTTTCGGCAGCCGCACACTATTGGCGTCGTACAAGCAGACGAAGCCACCCATGAACAGCGGGATGCGTTGCATGCCTGCCGGCAGCTCGTCGGCAACGGTCACGGCCAAATCGATGCGCCCGCTGAGCAGCGCGTCGCCCACCGAGCGAAATTCCGCCTGCAACACGACGAGCTGCATGCGCGGCGCCACGCGCGCCAAGATGCGTAACAGCGGCGGCAGAAGCCAGGCCTCGTTCGCGTCGGACAGGCCGAGCCGCACGGTTTGCTCGTTCGTCTGCGGATCGAACACGGTCGGGGAGAGCGCTGCGCTCACCAGCGCGGCCAGGTGCGGCTGCGCGCTCTGCAACAGGCGCTTGCCGCGCGCGGTCAGCGTCAGCCCGCGGCCTGCGCGTGCGAACAGCGGCTCGCCGACGCTCTCGCTGAGCCGCCGGAGCGCCGCGCTGATTGCGGGTTGCGTCAGGTACAGCCGCTCCGCGGCGCCCGTCACGCTCCCGGCCTCGGCCACGACCACGAACACGCGCAGTAGGTTGAGGTCCAGATCTCTCGCATAAACTTGGCTCATGTCAGGCATGAATCCTATTCACTAGAGTTTATCATCGCCAGCGCTATCGTCTTCCCCGAAGGAGACAGGAACCATGAAAAACGACGCTAAAAAGCAGACTCGGCTGGGTAAAACTGGGCCGAACGTGTTTCCAATCGGGCTCGGCTGTATGGGCTTTTCCGGCACGTACGGCGCGACCGACGACGCAGAGAGCATCGCCACCGTCCAAGCCGCAATCGACGCCGGAGTGACCCTGCTCGACACCGGCGATTTCTACGGCATGGGCCACAACGAGCTGCTCGTCGGCCGCGCGATCGCGGGCCGTCGCGAGCGCGTGCAATTGTCGGTGAAGTTCGGCGCGATGCGTAGTCCGGATGGCGCGTTCGTCGGTCTCGACACTCGGCCCGCGGCGATCAAGAACTTCGTCGCCTACAGCTTGCGCCGCTTGGGCGTGGACGTGATCGACGTGTACCGCCCCGCCCGGCTCGATCCGGCGGTGCCGATCGAAGACACCGTCGGCGCCATCGCGGACCTGATCCAAGCGGGTCACGTGCGACACATCGGCCTGTCGGAGGTCGGTGCGGAAACCATTCGCCGCGCGCAAAGCGTGCACCCGATCGTCGATTTGCAAATCGAGTACGCGCTCGTGACGCGCGGCCCGGAGGCGCGCATCTTCCCCCTGCTCGATGAGCTCGGGATCAGCGCCACTTTGTACGGGATCTTTTCGCGTGGCCTACTGACGGGCAGAAAAGCCAACGGAAAGGGCGACTATCGCGCGCATTTGCCGCGCTTCACCGGCCTTGCCCAGGCAGAGAACGAACGCATCGTGGCCGCCGTGAACGAGTTTGCAAAAGTGCGTGACCTCACGCCCGGTCAGCTCGCGTTGGCTTGGGCCCTCGCCAAGCAGCCCGGCTTCGTGCCGATCGTGGGCGCGAAGAACCGGACGCAGCTCGCCGATTGCGTGGGTGCACTCGAACGGCCGCTCAGCGCCGAGGACGTGACCGCGCTCGAAGCGCTGGTGCCGCCGGACGCCGTGAGCGGGACGCGCTACGGCGCCGACCAGATGGCGCACCTCGACAGCGAAAAGTGACGCGCGCGCTTCGTGCCCTCGAATGGCTAAGTCGATCGCCCTCGCGGCCGAGGCATCCCGGCTGGCTTCGTTGCTCCTCAGTTACATACTAGCGAGGATGTCGCCTTCGTCGCGCCTCGCCGGCGGGGCGCCTCGACCGCGATCAGCGACCGACTTAGCCATTCGAGGGCCCTTAGCTGAAGAGCTCGGACACCGAGCGGCCATCATGGATATGCGTGATGGCCGTCGCCAGCTGCGGCGCGAGCGACAAAACTTCGATTTTGGGCGAGCGCCGCTCGGTCGGGATCGGAATCGTGTTGGTCACGAGCAGCCGCTCGAGCCGCGAGGCCGCTAGCCGCTCCACGGCTCGGCCGGACAGCACCGGGTGAATGATCGCTGCAGACACCGAGGCCGCGCCGCGCTCGAGCAAGAACTCGGTGGCGCTGAAGATCGTGCCACCGGTCGCGATCTCGTCGTCCACGAGCAGGCAGCGTTTGCCCACGATGTCGCCGATGACGTGGGCTGCGCGCGCATTCTCGTCATCCCCGCTGCGCCGCTTGTCGATGAACGCGAGCGGCAAATCCAGCCGCTTGGCAAAGCGGCCGGCGTCTTTGGCTTCACCCACGTCCGCCGCGACCACGACCGTGTTCGACAGATCGTCTTGGCGCAGGCGATCGCAGATCGCGGGCACGGCGGTGAGTTGGTCGGCGGGGATCGAAAAGAAGCCTTGGATTTGCGGCGAATGCAGATCGACCGTGAGCACGCGATTGGCCCCCGCGGTGGCCAGCAAATCCGCCATCAAGCGCGCGGTGATCGAGATTCGCGGCTCGTCTTTCTTGTCGCTGCGCGCGTAGGGGAAATAGGGAATCACCGCGGTGACGCGCTGGGCCGAGGCGTGGCGCAATGCGTCGAGCATGATCAAGAGCTCGATGATGTGCTCCGAGAGCGGCGGGCAAGCGCTCTGCACCACGAACACATCCTGCTCGCGCACGTTCTCTTGAATTTTGATCTTCAGATTCTCGTTCGAGAACCGCGTCGTGTGCGAGCGCCCGAGTGGGATCTGCAAGTGGTGGCAGATTTCCGCGGCCAATTCTGGGTGGGAAGCACCTGCGAAGACTTTCAGATTACTCGGGATTTCACCCATCGCCCGCTTTTACCCCAAGGAAATCCTGGCCTGGGAACAAATCTCCGGGCGGCTCGTTGAAAAGGGCGTTGCCCGCGCGATGCGCTATATTTCTCGGGAAGGGATGACCCGATGACCGATTGGAAATTGCTGCCCGTGATCGCCGCGCTGGTCTTGGCTCCGGGCACCGCGTTCGCGCGCGGTGGTCACGGCGGCGGCGGAGGCGGTCACTTCTCCGGCAGCGGCCACGTCGTGGGCGGCGCTCATTTCGGCGGCGGCGGCGCGCGCGTGGGCGGCAGCAGCGGAGTGCGCGGCGGCGGCTATTACGGCGGGGGCCACTACTCGGGTGGTCGCGGCTACTATGGCGGCCGCTACTCCGGCGGGCACTATTATTCTGGCGGTCGCTATTACGGCGGCCACTTCATCAATCGCGCGCATCTGTATGGTCCGCGCGTCTACGGCCGGCCCTATTGGGGCCGAGGCTTCTGGGGCTGGCGGGGCAGCGCGTGGGTTTGGTTCGGCGGCCCGTATTGGACCACGCCGGTCTATCCCGGCTGGGTTTGGGTCGCGCCACAGTGGGTTTGGGACGGCCGAGAATGGGTCTGGCAAGAAGGCTATTGGACGCCGTACGATTGAGCCAAGGTGCCTATCATGCCTCGTCAGTTCTTGGCTGGCTTCGCGTTGGTCGTCAGTGTGCTCGGCTCGAGCGGGCTCGCGAGCGCCGATCGCGCAGCGCCGCTGACTGAAGGAGTCAGTGCCTGCGCGTCCGTCAGCGCGAGCGCGCGCCCGTACGGCTACGGCTACAACCACGTCATCACGCTCGCCAATCGTTGCTCGCGCGCCGTCTCCTGCGAGGTTTGGACCAACGTCGATCCGACCCCGCATCTGCGCTTGAAAGCTCACCCTGGCGAGACCGCCGAAACCACCGCGCGTGTCGGTTCTCCCTCGCGCGACGTGCACGCGGAGAGCGTGTGCCGATTCGACGGCTAACTTTAGGGGCCGCTGCTTCCGGCGTGCGCGCCGCCGGCTTTGGCCAAGCCGGACAAGGCATCACCCGTGACTCGACAAATGCGCCAATCTGGTAGGACGCGCGCGCCGAGCCGCTCGTAAAAAGCGATTGCGCTCGCGTTCCAGTCGAGCACGCTCCACTCGAGTCGGCCACAGTGGCGCTGCTCGGCGAGCGCTGCAACCGCGGCGATCAGCGCTTTGCCGAGCCCGCGCTTGCGGTACTCGGGCAGGACGAAAATGTCCTCCAGGTACAGCCCGGGCTCGCACAAAAACGTCGAGAAATTGCCGAAAAATAGCGCAAATCCCACGAGGCTATCGGCCACTTCGACGACCAGCGCTTCGGCGGCCGGGCGCGGGCCGAACAAGTGCAACGCCAAGCGCTCCGGGCTCCCGCTCACGGTATGCGCGAGGTGCTCGTATTCGGCCAGCGCGCGCACCAACGCGAAGATGCCGTGCTCGTCGCCCGAGCGCGCAGCGCGAATCGAGAAATCAGCAGCCATGCCTCGACCGTAGCATGCCCGCGTCAACTCGCGTTCGGCGGCAAGCTATCGCCGGTGAGGAAGTGTTGAATCACGTGCAAAATTCGATCTTCGACTGCAGCTTGCGTTTCGCCGGTTGCTTTCAAATGGTTCTTCGTCACTTGCAGCGAATGGTCGCCGGCATCGACTACGAATAGCTTGTTCCGGGCGTGCATTTTTTCGCGCACTGCCGTCAAGAGCTCGAGCGGGCAGAGCGGATCGCGCGTGCCTTGCACGAACAAAATCGGCGCTTCGAGCTCGAGTAGCACCTGATCCCGGATTTTCCCCGAGTTGCCCGGCGCGACCAGCGGATAGCCCAAGCAAACGAGCTTCGACACTGGGCGCTCGAGCGCGGCGTGACAGCCAATCCGCCCGCCCATGCTTTTTCCGACCAACACGAGCTCGTGCTCCGGATGGCGCTCACACGCTTGCTCGATGGCCGCCAAATGCGCGCGCACCAACACCGGCTGCGGATCGGGCGCGCGTCGCCCATTTTGCATGTACGGGTAGTCGAAGGTCTCGACCACGCCGAGCGTGGCCAGCCGCGCCGCCCAGGCCTGCAGCAACGGGTGCGACGACGGCGCGCCCGCGCTATGCGCCAACAAGAATAGCCAAGGTTTCACGGCCGCCATTGTCTGCGACCTGCCCCCGTTGCGCCAGTGCCGAAGCGGCGTAAGCTGAACAGTGTGGCTAAGCAGCTTCCTCGCGCGGCCGACGACGCCCGTCGCAGCGCGCGCGTGGAGCTGATCTGCGACGTCCAGCACCATGATCAAGTCGTGGCGGCCCTGACGCGCGCGCGCGTTTCCGTCTGGATCGCCACCGCGAACGTGAAGGACATTCACTTGCCCGCGCCTATTGGCACGCGCGCTCGCGCGCGCGGTCAATACTCGTCGATCACCGAGCGTATGACCGAGCTGGTGCGGCAGAAGGTGGAGGTTCGCATCCTGCACGGCGCGTTGCCCTCGCGGCCATTCCGCGAATCATTGCGCAAGAGCGCCGAGCTTCGTGCACCGCGCTTCGAAATGCGCCACTGCCCCCGCGTGCACCTGAAAATGATCGCGGTCGACGGCGCATTTTTGTACCTCGGCAGCGCCAATTTCACGGGCGCCGGACTGGGCGCCAAAGCCGACGGCCGGCGCAATTTCGAGATGGGCATCGTGACCGACGACGACGTGCTGCTCGACGCGACGCAGGCGCGCTTCGAGCGCATTTGGACGGGCCGAGAATGTGGCAGCTGTCGTCTGCGCTCGGAGTGCCCCGGCCCGCTCGACATGCGGCGCGGGCCCGAGCGCTAGGCCGCGAAAGCCCGGGACTTTAACGGCTGACTCCGTGCTACTCATCGCCGTATGGCGACGCGCACCTGGTGCTGGCTTCTCACCGCTGTTTCGGTCGTGTGCACGGTCGGCTGCAAAAAAGCGCCCGACCCGCGGCTCGTGTATCTGAGCGCGGAGGCGAGCGGCGAAATCGTGGTCGTCGATCCAGATGCCGGGCAAGTGACGGCGCGAATCCCGGTTGGCAAACGCCCGCGTGGCCTCAAGGTCTCGCGCGATGGTAAGCTATTGTACGTCGCCCTATCCGGCTCACCGCGCGGCGGGCCCAATGTCGACGAATCGAAGCTGCCACCTGCCGACCGCACGGCAGATGGCATCGGTGTAGTCGACCTCGTCAGCAAGAAGCTGGTGCGCACCTTTCCGAGCGGCCAAGACCCGGAAGCATTCGACCTCTCGCTCGACGGCAAGACGCTGTACGTCTCGAACGAGGAGACCGCGGAGCTGACGGTGCTGGATCTCGAAAATGGCCGAATCACCCATAAGGTTGCGGTCGGCAAGGAGCCCGAGGGAGTCAGTCTGCGTCCCGACGGCAAGGCGGTCTACGTCACCTCCGAGCAAGACAGCAACGTGAGCGCGATTGATACCGCGACCTTCGCGGTGATCGGCACCATCCCAACCGGGTCCCGTCCGCGCGGCATCGCCTTCACCAAGGACGGCAGCACCGGCTTCGTGAGCAACGAGCTCGGCGGCACGCTCACCGTCTTCGATCCGCAGAAGAACCTGCCCATTACCACGATCAAGCTCGAGGGCACCGGGCAACGCCCAATGAACGCGGTGTTTTCTCGAGACGAAAAGCAGCTCTTCGTCTCGACCGGGCGGGGCGGGGCGATCGCCGTGATCGACGTCAGTAAGCGCGCGTTCGAGCGCGCAATCGAAGGCGTCGGGGCACGGCCTTGGGGCATCGCCATCGACAGCGCGGGCAAGCGGCTATTTACCGCCAACGGCTCATCCGACGATCTCTCGATCGTCGATCTCGGGAGCGGCAAGGTCGAAGCGCGCGTCCAAGTCGGTGGCCTGCCGTGGGGCGTGGTCAGCGGTGCTCATTGAGACGGCGGCAGCGTCGGGATGAATAGGCCGTGTTGCTCACGCTGAGGCGCAGCGCGCAATTCCTGCTCGCGCTCGGTCTTGCGCTGGGCGCGCGCTCCGCGCGTGCCGAGATCGTGATCGCCGAGCCAGCGCAGCCGGTGGTCGTCGGTTTCCCCGCGGGCGCGCCGCCCGTGGAGGTGCAGGTCGTCGTCTCGCTGGTCGTGGACGAAGCCGGGCGCGTCGAATCCGCAGTCGTCGCTCGGCACGTGCCTGCGGACGCCGCGCCGGACTTCGACGCAGCGGCGCTGGCCGCGTTGCGAAGAGCGGCCTTCAAACCGTCCCAGCGCGACGGGCACGCGATCCGCTCGCGCGTCGAATACGTGGTCGTTTTTCAGCCGCCGGATACGCGCGCGGAGCAGCCGCCCGTCCCAGCGCCGGCCGTCGCAGCGCCAGCCGGGCCGCGGGTCGAGAGCGCGCGCGGCGCGATCGACGAGCAGGACGAAGATTACGCACTCACGATCGAAGTGCGCGGGCAGAGTTGGTCCGCGCCGCGCGGCATCGGCGATCTGCGGCTGAAGCGCGAACTGCTCGACGCCGCGCCCCACGCGCTGGCGAGTGAAATGCTCTCGGCCGCGCCG
>Ga0207667_10003601_pt1 | contig 19116 bp, 20 predicted proteins | sample KBSCornC52_FD_184301 | JGI IMG/M metagenome (GOLD analysis project Ga0207667, IMG submission 184301) | Corn rhizosphere microbial communities from Kellogg Biological Station, Michigan, USA - KBS Corn C5-2 (SPAdes) (version 2) | ecosystem: Host-associated > Plants > Roots > Rhizosphere > Soil ...
GTCGCGCATCAGGCGCTGCAGCGCCTGCTGGATCAGGCGCTCGGATTCGGTATCCAGCGCGCTGGTCGCTTCGTCCAGCACCAGGATCGGCGCGTTCTTCAGGATCGCCCGCGCGATCGCGATGCGCTGGCGCTGGCCGCCGGACAGCATGTTGCCGGCCTGTCCGATCTGGCTGTGAATGCCCTTGGGCAGGCGCTGGATGAACTCCATCGCGTTGGCCGCCTCGGCCGCTGCGACGATGTCCTTCTCGCTGGCGCCTTCCAGCTCGCCGTAGGCGATGTTCTCCGCCACCGTGCCGTCGAACAGCACCACGCTCTGCCCTACCCAGGCGATCTGCTTGCGCAGCGAAGCGAGGGTGTAGGTGGAATAGTCGTGGCCGTCCAGCGCGATGGCGCCGGCGGTGGGTTCGTAGAAGCGCGGCAGCAGGCTGACCAGGCTGCTCTTGCCGCTGCCGGAGCGGCCGACCAGGGCGGTGACCGTGCCCGGGCGGCAATACAGGTCGACCCCGCGCAACGCTTCGAAATCGTTGCGCGGATAGGTCAGGCGCACGTCCTCGAACACGATGTCGCCGCGGGTGCGCTCCAGCACGCGCGTGCCGGTGTCGACTTCCGGCGGCAGGTCGATGATGCCGAACAGGTCCTCGCAGGCGGCCACGCCGCGCTGCACGCTGGCCTGCACGCCGGTGAGGCGCTTGAGCGAGGGCAGCATGGCGCCCATCGAGGTGAGCACGGTGATGAACACGCCGGGCGAGATGTTGTCGATCACGCCCGGCCGCGTGCCCAGGTACACCAGCAGGGCCAGCGCGAACGCGGCCGCGGTCTGGATGGTGGCGCTGGAGAACGCGCTGGTCACCGAGACCTTGAGGTTCAGCCGCTTGGAATGCTCGGTGACCTGCTCGAAGCGTTCCGCCTCGCGCTTCTGGCCGCCGTAGATGCGCACTTCGCGGTTGGCGCCGACGGATTCCTCGACCGTGCCGGTCACCGAACCCATGGTGCCCTGGATGCGCTTGCTGATGGTGCGGTAGCGCCGGCTGACCACGGTGACGATCAGCACCACCGCCGGCACCATGATCAGCAGCGCCATGGTGAGGTAGGCGCTGGTCGAGAGCATCACGTACATCATGCCCACGATCATCAGGCCCTCGGTGACGGCCACCTTCAGCGCGTCGGTGGACGCCTGCGCCACCTGTTCGCTGGTGTAGGTGATGCGCGAGACCTGCTGGCCGGAATGCTCGCTGCCGAAGAACGCCGCGGGCAGGCGCAGGTAGGCGTCGAACACGTCGCGGCGCATGTTCTGCACCACGTTGCGCCCGATATAGGCAATGCCGTAGTCGTTGATCATGATGGCGACGCCGCGCACCAGAAACAGCCCGATGATCCAGATCGGCATCCAGAAGATCAGGTAGGCGTCCTTGTGCGCGAACAGTTCGTCGATCAGCGGCCGCAGCAGCTTGGTGAACGCCGCCAGGCAGCCGCTCTCCAACGCCATGCCGATGATCGCGACGATACCCACCAGCGAATAGCGGCGGGTATAGCCAAGCAGGCGCTTATAGGTACGCCAGGTCTCGGCGTCCCAGACGGAGACTTTCTTCGCGCTCACTTGTTCGCGCTCACTTCCCGGGGCCCGCCTGGGTCGGCGTGGTGGCGATGGACAGCTTGGTGAAACCGAGCTGGCCCAGCGCATCCATCGCGGTGACGACGTTCTGGTGCGGCGTCATGGCGTCCGCGCGGATGGTCACCTGGCGCTCGCGATCGTCGCCGGCGATATTGGCGATGGCCTGCTTGAGCGGCTCGATGCCCTGCCCCAGCACTTCGTCGGTGCCGACGTAGTAGTGGCCGTCGCGGTCGACCACGATGGTCAGCGCGGGCGCCTGCATGTCGCGCTCGTCCGCGCTCGCCTTGGGCAGGGTCACCTGCATGCGCGTGTGCTGCACGAAGGTGGTGGTGAGTACGAAGAACATCAGCAGGGTAAGCAATACGTCGATCAGCGAGATCACGTTGATCTCGAAGTCGTCCTGCCGGCGGTCGTTGCCGATACGCATGCCGGATCAGCCCGCGGTCGGCTCGGTGGCCGAACGGCGCGGACGCGCCGGGGCCGGCGCGGCGACGGTCAGCTCGTCCAGCAGCACGGTGGCCTGCTTCTCCATCTCCACGCAGTAGCCGGCCACCTTGGAACGGAAATAGCGATGCAGCACATAGGCGGGAATCGCCACCACCAGGCCGGTGGCGGTGCAGATCAGCGCCTCGCCGATGCCGCCGGCCATCTTCATCGGATCGCCCACGCCGCCCTTCATGACGTCCAGGAACATGCGGATCAGGCCGATCACCGTGCCCAGCAGGCCCAGCAGCGGGCCGATCAGCGCGATGGTGCCGAGCGTATTGAGGTAGCGCTCCATGTTGTGCACCACATGGCGGCCGGTGTCCTCGATGCGCTCCTTGATCAGCTCGCGCGGACGATTGCGCACGGCCACCGCGGCGGCCAGCAGTTCGCCCAGCGGCGAGCCGTTGGCCAGGGTCGCCAGATGGGCCGGATCGAGCTGGCCCGAACGGGCCCAGTTGCGCACTTCTTCGCCCAGGCCGGGCGGGAGGACCGACTTGCGGCGCAGCGTCCAGCACCGCTCCAGCACGATCGCCAGCGCGATCGCCGAACAGATCAGGATGGGCAGCATCGCCCAACCGCCAGCCATCAGGATATCCAGCACGACTACACCCACCCATGCGATCGAATTGCAGGGGCGCATCATAGCAGTCCCTTCCGGCCGTTCCGCGGCGCCCGTGGCAATTGCGCGACGCGTCGCACAGGGCCCGGGAATCGCTGCGCGCGGGGGCTGGTTCGCGCCAGTAGCGGGGCTGGTGGTCGCGCCAGGTGCGCAGTACGCGCGGTGGCCCGTCGGCTGGAAAATCGACCTCGATCGCCCCGCGTTCCGCCGTATTCAGCAGGGGCACTCCAAAGGCGGCATAGCGCTGCACCACCAGCGGATGCGGATGTCCGAAACGGTTGCGCCAGCCGGCGGAGACCAGTCCCAGCGTCGGCGACAACCCGCGGACCAGGGCCGGACCCGACGAGGTGCGGCTGCCGTGATGCGGCACCTGCAATACCAGCGGCGGGCCGGAACCCACGGCAGTGGGCAGGCTGCTTTCGGCCGCGATGCCGATATCGCCGGTCAACAGGACACGGCCGCCCTCGCCTTCGACCAGCAGGACGCAGGAGCGGTCGTTGCCGCGCGCGGCGGTCGTGGCGGAGGCGGGGCCGAGCATGCGCAAGCGCACGCCATCCCAGTGCCAGGACTGCCCCGCGACGCAGGCTTCCGCGGGTATCGGCATGCGTCCGGGCTCGCCTGCCAGCCGCGCTGCTTGCGGATGTTCCTTCGCCACTGCGGGCGCACCTCCCGCATGGTCGTTATCCGCGTGGCTGACCACCAGCAGATCCAGCCGTGCGATACCCAGGGCGCGCAGCGAAGGCAGCACCGCCGCCTCGCCGAGATCGAACTCGGAGGGAAAACGCGCACCGGCATCGAACACCAGGGCGTGCTCGCGCGTACGCAGCACCACCGCCAATCCCTGCCCCACGTCCAGCACCCACAATCGGAATGCACCGTGCTGCGGGCGCTGCACGGGCGGCCAGACCAGCGGCAGCAACAGCAGCGCGCCCAGCCAGCGCATCGGCGTGCCGCGCGGCAGCAGCAGCCAGCCGGCCCCGAGCAGCGCCAGGCCCAGAGCCCACGGCTGTATCTCGGGAACATGGACATGCGCGCCGGGCAAGCCGGCAACACGCTCGAACAGCCACCACAGCGCCGCACACAACCATCCGGCCAGGACCAGGACAGGCCCAGCCAGCGGCGGCGCCAGCATCAGCAGCGCCGTGCCGAGCAGGACCAGCGGCACGATCAGGAAGCTCACCAGCGGCACCGCGATCAGGTTCGACAGCGTGCCCGCCAGCGAGGTCTGGCCGAAGAACCACAAGGTCAGCGGCAGCAGCGCCACCGCCATCACCGCCTGCGCCAGCGTCAGCTCGCGCAGCACGCCGCGCCAGCCCTCCACGCGCGAGGCCAGGCTGTACATCAGGAAGGCCACCCCGGCGAAGGACAGCCAGAAGCCCGCACTCAGTACGGCAAGCGGATCGACCGCAAGCATGGCGAGCAGAGCCAAGGCCAGCGACTGCACCGACGACACATGCCGCCGCGAACAGCATGCGAGCGCGACTACCGCGATCATCAGCAAGGTGCGCACGGTAGGCAGGCCGAAGCCGGCCAGCGCGCTGTAGAAAGCGGCGAACAGCAGCGCGGCCAGCGCCTGCACCTGCCGCCGCGGCATGCGCAGCCCGAACGCGGGCCGCAACGCATAGGCCAACCGCACCAGCCCCACACCCGCCACCGCCGCCACGCCGACATGAAAGCCGGAGATGGCGATCAGATGCGAAGCGCCATTCGCGCGCGCCACCTCCCAATCGTGCTGGCTCAAGCCGCGCGTATCGCCTACCGCGAACGCGCGCAGCAGCGCCGCGGCGCGGACATCGGCGACATGTGCGGCGATGCCCTCGGCGATGGCCGCGCGCGCTCCGTCGATGCACCATGCGCGCGAATCAAGGCTGGCGTTGGACGGCCCTTCGCGCACATAGCCTGTAGCGACCGTGCCGCGCTCGAGCGCACTGCGCTCACCGTCACCGCCGCCCGGATTGACCAGGCCGCGCGGCCGCTTGAGCCGCACCGCCAGACGCCAGCGCGCACAGGGCGCGATCGTCGGAGCTGCCCGATCCCTCGCCACATACCACGCAAGCCGCACCACGCCGCTCAGCGCGACCGGCTCGTCGCCTATCGACGCCCGCTCCACCTTCAGCAAGAACCGTGTCGCTTCATCGCGCTTCTGCGGCAGGCCGGTCACGGCGCCGACCACGACCAGATCGCGCCCTTCCAGCGCCCCCGGCAGCCGCGCCTCCATCGCCCGCGCACCGCACCAGGCGGCCCAGGCAGCACCAAGCATGAGGAAGATGGCGCAGCGCGCCGCCGGCAAACGCCAGGCAAGCCAGCCCAGCAGGACAAGCAGCGGCACCATCCAGCCTTTCGGCGGCAGCACCGGCATCCATTGCACCGCGAGCACACCGGCCAGAAAAGCCGGCGCCAGCCAGATCACTCCATGTGCACGCACGGCGAACGTCCATCCTTGGCGATGGCGTTCAAGTTAGCGCAGTGAAGTGCGTAACGAATCCGAAAGCGCTGTAGGTATCGGCCGAGGAATTACGTCAGCCGATACCGGGTCAATGCGCGGGACGTTCCTGCAACACGCCGTTATGCAGCTCCAGCGTGCGATCCATCCGCGCCGCCAGACGGGTGTCATGCGTCACCAGCACGAAACTCGTGCCGATCTCACGGTTGAGCTCCAGCATCAGCTCATACACATGGTTCGCATTGCCTTCGTCCAGATTGCCGGTGGGCTCGTCGCCGAGCACGCAGGCCGGACGCGTCACCAGCGCACGCGCCACCGCGCAGCGCTGGCGCTCGCCGCCGGAAAGCTCGGCCGGCTTGTGCGCCACGCGCTGGGCCAGCCCCACGCGCTCCAGCAGATCCGAAGCGCGCTTCTGCGCTTCCGGAATCGGCATGCCGCGGATCAGCAGCGGCATGCACACGTTCTCCAGCGCGGTGAACTCGGGCAGCAGATGATGGAACTGGTAGATAAATCCCAGCGAGCGGTTGCGCACGCGGCCGCGCGCGGCGTCGGACAGCGAGGACAACAGCTGCCCTTCCACCTCGACCTCGCCCTTGGTCAGCGTGTCCAGGCCGCCGAGGATATGCAGCAAGGTGCTCTTGCCGGAGCCGGAGGCGCCGACGATGGCCAGCGTCTCGCCGCGCTTCAGCGCGAAGCTCACGTCGCTGAGCACGTCGGTGTGCAGGCCGCCTTCCTCGTAGGTCTTGGCGATGTTGCTGGCGCGCAGCACGATGGAGCTGTCAGTCATGGGTTTACTCATAACGCAGGGCCTGGGCCGGCTGCGTGCGCGAGGCGCGCCACGCGGGGTACAGCGTGGCGAGCAGCGAGAACAGGAAGGTCACCAGCGCGACCTTGGCCACGTCGTCCATCTGCAGCTTGCTGGGCAGCTCGCTGATGTAATAGACGTCCGGCGACAGGAAGGTGGTATGGAAGGTGCGCTCGATCCATTTGACGATCTGCGGCAGCCGCCATGACAGCAGCGAACCCAGCGTCACGCCGAAGCCGATACCGACAAAGCCCACCAGCACGCCCTGCACCATGAACATGCCCATGATGCTGCGCGGTGTGGAACCCAGCGTGCGCAGGATGGCGATATCGGCCTGCTTGTCGGTGACCAGCATCATCAGCATCGAGATCAGGTTGATCACCGCGACCAGGATGATCAGCGAGAGGATGATGAACATCACCTTCTTCTCCATCGAGATAGCGGAGAAGAAATTGGCATGGCTGTCCATCCAGGTATCCATGCGATAGACCTGGCCCAGATTATTGGCCAGCTCCTTCGCCACCGGCCGCGCATTGAACATATCGTCCAGGCGCAGGCGGATGCCGGTGGGGCCGTCGATGCTGTTGAGACGCTGGGCGTCCTGCATGCTGATCAGGGCCAGGTTGGAATCGAATTCCTGCATGCCCAGTTCGAAGATGCCGGCCACGGTAAAGCTGCGCAGGCGCGGCACGCTGCCCATCGGGGTGGCGCGGAATTCCGGCACCGCCATGGTCACGTGGTCGCCCATCGCCACACCCAGGGTCATGGCCAGCTCGCGGCCCAGCACGATGTTCCACTTGCCCGGCTGCAGCGCGTCGAGCTTGCCGTCGATCATGTGCTTGTCGATATCGGAGACCTTGGGCTCCTGCGCCGGATCGATGCCGCGCACCAGCGCACCGCTGGAACGGCGCGCCTGCAGAAAGGCCTGCGCTTCCACGTAAGGCGCGGCGCCGCGCACGTGCGGGTTGGCTTCGGCGATCTGGATCGCGCGCTCCCAGTTCTGCACGCTCTCGCCGGCCAGGCCCGACACGGTGGCGTGAGAGATGGCGCCGAGGATGCGCGTGCGCAGCTCGTTGTCGAAGCCGTTCATCACCGACATCACCGTGATCAGCGCGGTCACACTGATGGCGATGCAGACGATGGAGACGGTCGAGATAAACGAGATGAACTGATTGCGTCGCTTGGCGCGCGTGTAGCGCAGGCCGATGAAAAGCTCTAGCGGTCGGAACATGGACGGGTCGCTCGTGGATTTCTTAGGGCTGTCCGCCCGGGCATCGCGGCAGAGGCGATAGTCGGGGGGATCAGACCGCGACGCCGCGGCAGAGTGCCCCAAGCCTTGCGGTTCGGCAAGCCGGTGCTCAGCCGCCGGGCCGCGTGGCGGCCAGGCGCATGCGCAGGCGGCGGCGCAGATCGGCGTCGCTGTTGTCGGGCGTGAGCAGCAAGCTCAGCAGGCGGCCCGACGCGGGTTGCAGGCGCAGCCATACGCAACCGGCCAGCAGGCGGAACGACAGCAGCGTGGCGGAGATATCGGTCGACATCGCGTCGCGCAGCGTCCAGCCGCCGTCCGCAGCCCAGCCCGCGGCGGTGGCTCGCGGACGGCGCCAGCGGCGCCCTTCCACAAACAAAGCAGCGGCTAGTGCGCAGGTCATCGCCACCCTGCCCCATCCCGGCAGCCCGGACAGCCAGACGGCAAGCACAGCAAGCAGCGCCATGCCGGCGCAGGCCCGCGCCACCAGGCGCGAAGGGCCGTACTCAAAGCCGATGGCGGGCGCGGATGTCATCGATGATCGCCTGCCAGTCCGCGCGCGGCGCCTGGGCATGGCCCATCACCCAGTCCCACAGGTCCGGATCCTGCACGTCGAGCAGTTCGTCGAAGGCCACGCGCATGGCCTCGTCGGCCTGTACGAAGCGCTCGTCCAGCCAGCCGCCGAACAGGGCGTCGAGCTCGCGCGTGCCGCGGCGGGTGCGCCAGCGCAGGCGCTTGATGCGGGCTTCGTCCATGGCGATGGTCACTGCTGGGTTCGAAAACGACATGGCCCGCGGCGAGCCGCGGGCCATGAAGACGGGACGGTACTCGCGGTCAGGGCGAGCGCCGCTCCACGATCAGCTTCTTGATCTCCGCGATCGCCTTGGCCGGATTCAGGCCCTTCGGACAGGTGCGTGCGCAGTTCATGATGGTGTGGCAGCGATACAGCTTGAACGGATCTTCCAGGTCGTCCAGGCGGGCGCCGGTGTCCTCGTCGCGCGAGTCGACGATCCAGCGGTAGGCCTGCAGCAGGATGGCCGGACCCAGGTACTTGTCGCCGTTCCACCAGTAGCTCGGGCAGCTGGTCGAGCAGCAGGCGCACAGGATGCACTCGTACAGGCCGTCGAGCTTCTTGCGGTCTTCCGGCGACTGCAGGCGCTCCTTGTCGGCCGGCGCCGGGCTCTGCGTGCGCAGCCAGGGCTTGATCGAAGCGAACTGGGCGTAGAAATGCGTGAGATCCGGCACCAGGTCCTTCACCACCGGCATGTGCGGCAGCGGGTAGATCTTGACGTCGCCGGAGGCGCAGTCGGTGATCGCCTTGGTGCAGGCCAGCGTATTGGTGCCGTCGATATTCATCGCGCACGAGCCGCAGATGCCTTCGCGGCACGAGCGGCGCAGCGTCAGTGTCGGATCGATCTCGTTCTTGATCTTCAGCAGGGCGTCCAGAACCATCGGGCCGCACGCGGCCAGATCGACCTCGTAGGTGTCGATGCGCGGGTTCTGCCCGTCATCCGGCGTCCAGCGATAGATGCGGAAGGTGCGGGGCTGCTTCGCGTCCTTGGCCGGATAGTGCTTGCCCGGCTGGACCTTAGAATTCTTGGGTAGCGAAAACTCTGCCATGTTTGCCTCTCGGTCTCGTGTTGTCCTCAGGCGTCCGTCTGGCGAGCGCCGGTACAACGTCAATAGAACCTCAGGGGTTCCAGGCTAAAACTAGTAAACGCGCTTTTTCGGCGGCACCACTTCGACGTCCGAGGTCATGGTGTACATGTGCACCGGCCGGAAATCGAAGTTCGTCTTGCCGTGGTCGTCCACCGACACCAGGGTGTGCTTCTGCCAGTTGTGGTCGTCGCGATCCGGGAAGTCTTCGCGGGCATGCGCGCCGCGGCTCTCCGGACGCTGCTCGGCCGAGTACATGGTGGCCACGGCCTGGCCCAGCAGGTTGGACAGCTCCAGCGTCTCGATCAGATCGGAGTTCCACACCAGCGAACGGTCGCTGACGCCGACGTCCTTGAACGAGTCGTACACCTTCGAGATCTTCTCGCAGCCTTCCTTCAGCGACTCGCCGGTGCGGAACACCGCGGCGTCGCTCTGCATGGTGCGCTGCATTTCCGCGCGGATCTTCGCGGTCGGCAGGCTGCCCTTGGCGTAGCGCAGGCCGTCGAAGCGGCCCAGCGCGTGGTCCAGCGCGCTGGCCGGCAGGTCCTTGTGCGGCGCGCCCGGCTTGACGATCTCGGCGCAGCGATGCGCGACCGCGCGGCCGAACACCACCAGGTCGAGCAGCGAGTTGGAGCCCAGGCGGTTGGCGCCGTGCACCGACACGCAGGCGGCCTCGCCGATGGCGAACAGGCCCGGCACCACCGCGTCGACGTTGTCGCCGCGCTTCTGCACCACTTCGCCGTGGTAGTTGGTGGGGATGCCGCCCATGTTGTAGTGCACGGTCGGGATGACCGGGATCGGCTCCTTGGTCACGTCCACGCCGGCGAAGATGCGCGCCGACTCGGCGATGCCCGGCAGGCGCTCGTGGATCACGCCGGCACCCAGGTGCATCAGGTTGATGTGGATGTGGTCCTTGTGCTCGCCGACGCCGCGGCCTTCGCGGATTTCCATGGTCATGGCGCGGCTGACCACGTCGCGCGAGGCCAGGTCCTTCGCGTTCGGCGCGTAGCGCTCCATGAAGCGCTCGCCGTTGGAGTTGGTCAGGTAACCACCCTCGCCGCGCACGCCTTCGGTGATCAGGCAGCCGGAGCCGTAGATGCCGGTCGGGTGGAACTGCACGAACTCCATGTCCTGCAGGGCCAGGCCGGCGCGCAGCACCATGCCGCCGCCGTCGCCGGTGCAGGTATGCGCCGAAGTGGCGCTGAAGTAGGCGCGGCCATAGCCGCCGGTGGCCAGCACGACCGCGTGGCCGCGGAACACGTGCAGGGTGCCTTCATTCATGTCCAGCGCGAGCACGCCGCGGCACACGCCTTCTTCGTCGAAGATCAGGTCGGTGGCGAAGTACTCGATAAAGAACGTGGCGTCATGCGCCAGCGCCTGCTGATACAGCGTGTGCAGGATGGCGTGGCCGGTACGGTCGGCCGCGGCGCAGGTGCGCTGCGCGGTGCCCTTGCCGTAGTGGGTGGTCATGCCGCCGAACGGGCGCTGGTAGATCTTGCCCTCTTCCGTGCGGGAGAACGGCACGCCGTAGTGTTCCAGCTCGATGATCGAAGGGATGGCCTCGCGGCACATGTACTCGATCGCGTCCTGGTCGCCCAGCCAGTCGGAACCCTTGATGGTGTCGTAGAAGTGGAAGCGCCAGTCGTCCTCGCCCATATTGCCGAGCGCCGCCGAGATGCCACCCTGCGCGGCCACGGTGTGCGAGCGGGTCGGGAACACCTTGGTGATGCAGGCGGCCTTGAGGCCCTTCTCGGCCAGGCCGAACGTCGCGCGCAGGCCCGCGCCACCGGCGCCGACCACGATCACGTCGTATTTATGCTGTTGAACCTTGTAGGCTTCCATCGAACTCATGCTCCCAGGGCTACGCGCACGACCGCCAGCACACAGGCCAGCGCGCCCAGCACAGCGACGAACTTGATCAACACCAGCGACACCACTTCCAGCCAGCGGGTGTGCACGTAGTCCTCGATCACCACCTGCAGGCCGAGCACGGCATGCCACAACGCGGTGACGGTGAAAGCGATCAGCAGCAAGGCATTCCACGGCTTCGCCACGGCCGCCTTGGCGGTGGCGTAGTCGGTGTGCAGCGAACACAGCACGAAGGCCACGAACCAGATGCCGAGGAACACCAGGCCCGCGGCGGTAAGGCGCTGGGTCCACCAGTGGCCCACGCCGGACTGGGCCGAGCCCAGGCCGCGCGCACGCTTGAGCGGATTGCGCAGGTCTTTCGCGTTGGCGCTCATGCGGCACCTCCGGTCAGCACGTAGGCCCAGACCAGCGCGGTAAGCACCAGGCTGCCGATCACCGACAACCAGCTCGAACGCACGAACTGGCTGATGGCGTAGCCGGCGCCGGCGTCCTGCACCAGATGGCGGATGCCGTTGCATAGATGGAAGAACAATGCCCAGCTCCAGCCCACCAGCAGGATCAGCCCGATCGGGCTGCCGATGCAGGTCTTGAACTGGTTGAAGCTGGCTTCGCCGCCGGCGAGGGCGAGCAGGCCCCACATGATCAGCAAGGTGCCGACCGCCAGGGCGATGCCGGTGACTCGATGCACGATGGAGGTCACCATCTGCACTTGCCACTTATAGATCTGTAGGTGCGGAGAGAGCGGTCGTCGCGTGTCTGCCATGGCGGCTATCCTGTGTGGAATCGCTTATGTCCGTACGCCGTCCCATGGCCACCATGCCGACGCGTCACGCGCCGGCGCGGCGGTCAGAAGTCGATGCAGCGCCCGTTCTTTTCCCAGTCGCCGTAGCGGGTGGGATCGGGTGCCGGCCGCTCCGCCGGCACCTTGCCCTCTTCCTTGCCTTCAGGCACGGGAGTGGTCTCCGCCGGAGCGGGTACGGGCTTGGATTCGGGATGGGAGGATGTGTCGGACATGGGTTCAGTAAGCCGGCAAAGGTTAATACTTGCGTTAAAACGGCACAACCTTGACGACTGCCGCCGGTCTTGACCAACGAGCCCGGCCCACCCGCCTTGCGGATGCTCCGGTCCGCCCCCATTCGTCCCGCCATGCCCGCGACATTCCAAGCCGAAACCCTGCTCATCGAAGGCGACGACGCGATCGCTTTCGCCCAATCCCAATTCGGCGGCAATGCCGCCGAGCTCGCCGTCGGGCGCTGGCAGTTCAGCACCTGGCTGGATGCCCAGGGGCGCGTGCGCGCGCTGTTCCACCTGGCGCGAGTGAGCGAGAAGAGTCTGCTGCTGCTGTTGCGCGGCGGACGCGTGGAACCATTGGCCGATGCACTGCGGCGCTTCGTGTTTCGTTCCAAGGTGAAGTTGCAGGCTTTGCCGGTGCGCATGCTTGGCACGAGTGCGGCGATGGAGTCGCATACGGTCGAGCAGCAGGACGATGTCGTCGTACTCGGCTGCGGTACGCATGCGATGACGATAGGTGCGCGCGAAGACGACGCATGGCGCGCGGAACAGATTCATCTCGGCTGGCCATGGCTGCCCGATGAAGCGCTCGATGCACTGCTGCCGCCGGCGCTTTCGCTCGAGCGACTGCAGGCCGTCGCCTTCGACAAAGGCTGCTATCCGGGGCAGGAAATCGCGGCGCGCCTGCATTTCCGCGGTGGACACAAGCGGCATATGCATTGCGTCGTATTGTCGCAAGCGCTGCCACCGGGCAGCGTGCTGCGCGACGAACAGAGCGATGTCGTGCTGGTGCTCGACAACGCGCGGACAACAGACGGCTATACGGCGCTCGCTGTCGTCAACGATGCGCTCGCCGAGCAAGCAAAATCTCACTCGCTGAGATGCGATGACGACATCATTCATATCGAATTGCGCGAACGCTGGCCTGCTTGATGCGAGCAAGTACGCAGTTGTATCAACGACGTTCTTGCGATTGTGAGCACAACGTGAACCTGGCGACCCCGGCACTTGCCATGGGAAAAACCTGCCACTAGTCTCCGTCGGTCACATTCGACAGACATTCCTTTCACGGATGTCTTTTACGCGACGAACCGGAGGGGTCCGGATCGCGGCGCGACCCGGCAGATAACGCCGGAGGAACAACCGCCATAAGGCGGCACAGGTTGCAGGCCACCGTTGCTCGAGGAGCATCGGAAGCGCCGAGGCAGCAGTAGCGAGCGGCGCCGGATAAGCCGCTCACCGCCACATTCCGTGGCAAACCGCAGCGGCCACAAGTTTCGGCCGGCGCGTGTTCAATCCAGATGGAACGGCCTGCCCGCCCGTCCATCGCAACGGCGTTCCAGTCCAGCAGCATCGGATCGGCGCGTACAGCACGTTGGAGGCAGAATGAAACTTTCCATGCTGTTGTGGCTTGCGTCCGTGCTGCCCCAACCCCTCGCCGACCAGACCTGCCTGGCGACGACGGTGTATCTCGAAGCCCGCAGCGAGTCGACCATCGGCCAGTTCGCCGTGGCCGAAGTAGCGCTCCGCCGCCGCGATCGCGGCACCTGGGGCAAGAACGTGTGCGAAGTGGTCAATGCGCCACGGCAGTTCGCCACCACCACCACCGCCAGCAGTTTCGAAGTGACCGATCTCAACGCCTGGGGCAAGGCGTGGAAGGTCGCGGGCGACTCCATCGTCAACTGGAGTCTGCCGATGGGCGAGCGCATGGTCTACGTACCGCACGCCGACCATTTCGCCACCACCGCGGTGGCGCCGGCATGGAGCACCAGCCGCGTGGTGCGCAAGATCGGCGACCACGCGTTCTACGCCGTCAACTAAGCGAAAGCATCAAGCATAAAAAAAGGCCCTCGAATTCGAGGGCCTTTTCGTTTGGACGTCTATACGCCTATACGTCAGCGGCGATACACGCGGTTGTTGCGGATTTCCACGTAGTCGCCCTGGCGGATCTGCGGATCGTCGGCCTGGGTCACCGTGGCGTAGCGGCCGTCGTCGAGGCGCACCGAGATCTGGAACGCCTGATCCGGACTGCCGTTGCGCTTGCCCACTTCGTTGCCGACCGCGCCGCCGGCCACCGCGCCGACCACGGTCGCGGCGGTGCGGCCATTGCCCTTGCCCACGGTATTGCCGAGCAGGCCGCCCGCCACCGCGCCGATCACCATGCCCAGCGGCGAGGCGCTCTTGTCCACGTTCACCACGCGTACGTCCTCGACCGTGCCGCACTGGCAACGGTTGTCGCGATAGCCCCCGCCGTTGTTGTTGTAGCCGCCACCATTGCCGCCGTAATAACCGCCGGAACGCGGCGGCGGCGTGGCGCAGGCCGCGAGCAGGGCGAAGCAACCGGCGAGGGCTGCCGTGGCCAGGCGTTTGCTGAGCGTAGTGTTCATGGCGTGGTTCTCCTTAAGAGAAAAGATCAGTGGGCCGCGTCAGAGACGGAGACCACACCCTCCTGCACCTGCACGCGATCGCCCGGATCGTGGTCCATGCGGATCGTGCGGGTCACACCGTTGTACTGATAGGCCACGTCGTAGCCGACGATCTTCTCGCCGCCCTTGCCGGCCACCGTATTGCAGCGGCGCTGGGTGGACGAGACGGTGTTGTTCTCCTGGCGATTCTTCTGGATCTCGTGGCCGGCATAGCCGCCACCGATCGCGCCGGCGACCGTGGCCAGCGTGCGGCCCTTGCCGCCGCCGACCTGGTTGCCGAGCAGGCCACCGGCCACGGCGCCAATGGCGGTACCGGCGATCTGATGCTGATCCTTCACCGGAGCACGCTGCGTGACCACTTCATCGTGGCAGACCTGCTGCGGCGCACTGGCCTGCTCGCGCACCGGCGTGACGCTGACCACCTTGGCAAACTTGGGACCCGCGGCCGCGGATTGATCCTGCGACGCCATGCCACCCACGCCGCCATCAGCGTTCGCGTCGCGGTTACAGGCCGTAAGGCCCACCGCAAGCACGGCGCCAAACCCCAGATTAAGCGCGGAAATGACGAACCTGCTCATAATGCTCTCCTGGATGGATCACTGGCGCACCCCGCGCCATTCAAGCGATCCGTAGTGAAATCATTGAACCCTCGGTCAACTGAATGTTGGCTAGACCGAGCCGCCCTATCCTAGTCCTATTGGCCGCCCCTTCCTGTGATCGATCTAACCGATAGCCACGCCCACCTGGACGACGGCAGTTTCGACCCGGATCGTCCGGCCGTGCTGCAGCGGGCACGCGAGGCCGGCGTGCGGCGCATCGTCGTGCCCGCCATCCATCGCGATTCCTGGGCCGGCATCGAGCGGCTGTGCGCCGAATACCCGCAAGCCCTGCCCGCTTACGGCCTGCATCCGATCTATCTGGAACAGCACCGGCCCGAACATGTCGCCGAGCTGACGCAGTGGCTGGCCGATCACCCCGCCGTGGCCGTCGGCGAGATCGGCCTGGACTATTTCCTGGAAGAACTCGACCGCGAACGGCAACGCGACTACTTCGAACGGCAACTGTACGTCGCGCGCGAGCTGGACCTGCCCGTGATCGTGCATGCGCGCCGCGCGATGGACGAAGTCACATCCACGCTGCGCCGCATCGGCGGCCTGCGCGGCGTGGTGCACAGCTTCGCCGGCAGCGAACAGCAGGCGGAACAGCTGTGGCGGCTGGGCTTCCATCTCGGCATCGGCGGCCCGGTGACCTACGAACGCGCGCAGCGCCTGCGCCGCATCGTCGCCACCATGCCGCTCGAATATCTGCTGCTGGAAACCGATGCGCCCGACCAGCCCGGCGCCGGCCACCGCGGACAGCGCAACGAACCGGCGCATATCGCCGAAGTGCTGCGCGTCGTCGCCGAACTGCGCGGCGACAGCGAGGAAAACATCGCCGCGGCCACCACGGCCAACGCGGTAAAACTTTTCCGCCTGGGCTGAGCTCACTTGCAGCCCGGCGCGGGCCGCTGCTAGCCTAATAGTTCATTGAAGAAATATTTCCCGGTGAAATGTCCAACCTGGTAGAGCGCATCGACCATCTGAACGCCGGCGTCCATCGCGCCAGCGAGGGCGTGCCTGGCTTGCCGGTGCGCGAGGCCGTGCTGCTGCGCATGCTGCTCATGACCGGCAACGCGGTGATCGAGGAGATCGAGCGCATCCTCAAGCCCTACGGCCTGAGCGACAGCGACTTCCGCACGCTGATGATGGTCTACACCGCGCCCAGCGGCCGCACCTCGCCCAGCGAACTGTGCGGCTTCGCGCAGCAAAGCCCGACCAATATGACGCGCATCACCAATGTGCTGGTGAAGCGCGGTTTCATTACGCGCGCATCGAGCGACGAAGACCGCCGCCGCGTCGAGCTCGGCATCACGCCGGAAGGCCGGCGCTTCGTGCGCAAACTGCTGCCCACGCTTTTTCCCCGTGTTCACGGCGCTTTCGCGAGCCTGAGCGTGGCGGAACAGAAGACGCTCGAACACCTTCTGCGCAAGGTGGCCGCCAATATCGATCAACTCATCGGATCGGATACCCATCCATGATCGCCTCCTCCCCTTTGCGCCATGTTTTTGGCCGACGCGCCATCCTGGTCGTGGCCGTCGCCACCGCCCTCGCCGGCTGCGCGATTCCCGCCAAGGTGCAGCATCCGGCGCTGCGCGACGAAGTCCCGCTGGCCGGCCTCGAAGCCCCTGCCCGCGCCGGCTGGCCCGCCGCCGAATGGTGGCGGCAATATCAGGATCCGCAGCTCGATGACCTGATCGAGCGCGCCATGCAGGGCTCGCCCGACCTGGCCCAGGCGCAGTCGCGCCTGGAGTCCGCGCAGCAGTCGATCCGCATCGCCGCCGCGCAGGCCGGGCTCAGCGTCAACGGCAGCGCGCAGGTCATGCGCCAGCGCATGAGCGAGAACGGGCTGATCCCGTCCAAGTTCCTCGGCTTCACCTGGTACAACCAGGGCGACCTCGGCGTGCAGGCGCAGTACGACTTCGACTGGTGGGGCAAGCGACGCGCGCAGATCGACTCCGCCGTCGACCAGGCCCGCGCAGCCGAGGCGCAGCGCAGCGCCGCCGCGCTGGCCATCCAGAATGCGGTGGCGGACACCTACTTCGGCTGGCTGGCCGATGAAGCGCGCATCGATGTCGCGCGCAAGCAGGTGGACACGCAGAACCAGTACGTCCGCGTCGAGGACCTGCGCGTGCGCCAGGGCGTGGACCTGCCCGACGATGCGCAGAAGGCGCGCATCCAGCAGGCATCCGCGCGCGAGCTGCTGGTCGCGCTGGAAAGCTCGGCGAAGATCCGCCAGACCGCGCTGGCCAGCCTGCTCGGCGTCGCCCCCGCGCAACTGCCACCGCTGGCGCCGCGCGAGCTGCCGGCGATCGACGGCGGCCTGCCCGCCAACACCGGCGTGGACCTGATCGCGCGCCGCCCCGATATCGCCGCCAGCCGCTGGCAGGTCGAAGCCGCGCTGAAGCAGACCGACGCGGCGCGCGCGGAATTCTTCCCCGATATCAGCCTGTCGGCGATGGCCGGCCTGTCCAGCATCGATCTGGACAAGATGTTCAACGCCTCCAGCCGCGTGTTCTCGCTGACGCCCGCGCTGCATCTGCCGATCTTCAACAGCGGCCTGCTGCAGGCGAATTTCCGCGCCAGCAAGGCCCAGCTCGATGCGGCGGTGGCGCAGTACAACGGCACCGTGCTGTCGGCCGCGCGCGATGTCTCGCTGCAGAGCCTCACCGCGCAGCAGCTGGTCGCGCGGCGCAAGGAACAGTCCGCACAGATCGCCGCCAACGAAACCCTGCTGGCCAGCGCGCAGGCACGTGCCCGCCAGGGCGTGCGCGATATCCGCGAATCGCTCGGCGCGCAGGGCCAGCTGCTGCAGGCGCGCGACGACGCCCTGAGCCTGCAGGCGCAGGCGCTGTCCACCGATCTCTCGCTGATCAAGGCGCTGGGCGGCGGCTACCGCATCGCCGCCGAGCAGCTGCCCGCTTCTTCCTCTTCCACTTCGAACCCTATCGCCGGAGACGCCGATCATGAGCGCCACTGATTCCGCCGCCACCCAGCAGGGCGGCAACGACAGCGGCCTGGCCGCGAAGAACCCGGCCAAGCGGCGCCGCGCGCTGCTGATCGTGCTGCTGGTCTTCGTGGTGCTGGGGCTGGGCTGGTTCCTGCTGTGGCTGCTGGTGCTGTCCAAGCGCGAGACCACCGATAACGCCTATGTCGGCGGCAACCAGGTGGCGATCTCCGCCCAGGTGCCCGGCACCGTGGTGGCGATCCTCGCCGACAACACGCAGCGCGTCGAAGCCGGCCAGGTGCTGGTGCGCCTGGACAGCACCGACGCCGACGTGCGCCTGCGCCAGGCCAGCAGCGCGCTGGCCCAGGCCGTGCGCCAGGTGCGCCAGCAGACCGATTCGGCCACCAGCGCCGATGCCGCCGTGGCTGCCCGCCGGGTGGATCTGAAGAAGGCGCAGGCCGACCTGCAGCGCCATCTGCCCCTGCTGGCCGAACACGCCGAAGCGCCTGAAGTGGTGCAGCACCTGCGCGACGGCGTCGAGCAGGCGCAGACCGCGCTGGATGCCGCCGTCGCCCAGGCCAGCGCCTCGCATGCCGCCATCGAAGGCACCGAGATCGCGCAGAACCCCGCGGTCGAACAGGCGCGCGCCAACTTCCGCGCCGCCTGGGTTGCTTCGCAGCGCAATGCGATCTTCGCGCCGGTATCGGGCTATGTCGCCCAGCGCAGCGTGCAGGTCGGCAACAGCGTGCAGCCGGGCCAGCAGCTGATGACCGTGGTGCCGCTGCACGATCTGTGGATCGACGCCAACTTCAAGGAAAGCCAGCTGCGCCACATTCATATCGGCCAGTCCGCGCATTTCTCCGCCGACGTCTACGGCGGCGGCGTGGAATACCGCGGCAAGGTGGTGGGCCTGGGCGCCGGCACCGGCAGCGTGTTCTCCCTGCTGCCTGCGCAGAACGCCACCGGCAACTGGATCAAGGTGGTGCAGCGCGTACCGGTGCGCATCGCCATCGACAACCAGGACCTGGACAAGCATCCGCTGCGCATCGGCCTGTCTACCGACGTGACCGTCGACATCACCGACGACCGCGGCCCGGTGCTGGCGCAGTCGCCGGTGCAGACGCCGACCGCGGAAACCAAGGTGTACGAGCAGATGGCCACCAAGGCCGATGCGGAAGCCGAGAAGATCATCGACGCCAACCTCAGCCGCGGCGAGAGCCGCTGAGCCACCCATGGCCGCCACGCCTAACGATGCCGCTCCGCTGAAACCGCTGCAGGGCGGCGCGCTCGTCCTGCTGACCATCGCCGTCGCCTTCAGCACCTTCATGGAGGTGCTGGACATGACCATCGTCAACGTCGCGGTGCCGCATATCGCCGGCAGCCTCGGCGTGAGCTCCA
>Ga0207667_10003602_pt1 | contig 19111 bp, 25 predicted proteins | sample KBSCornC52_FD_184301 | JGI IMG/M metagenome (GOLD analysis project Ga0207667, IMG submission 184301) | Corn rhizosphere microbial communities from Kellogg Biological Station, Michigan, USA - KBS Corn C5-2 (SPAdes) (version 2) | ecosystem: Host-associated > Plants > Roots > Rhizosphere > Soil ...
CCCAACTGCGTTCCATGAGCTCCGGCCGCGCAACCTCTACGATGGAGTTCTCTCACTATGCACCAGCTCCGAACAACGTGGCTGAGGAAGTGATAGCCAAGGTGAAGGGTAGAAAGGTGAATGCGTAGATGACGTATATATTATATAATAATATATCTAATAAGAATCCCAACGGTGTTGAACTGTTGGGATTTTTTTTATACTTTTCTTTTTATCATGAAGGGTCACTCAACATTTATCCTTGCCTGCCTGCTTGCTTTGTGGCTGCCTGACTATGCGCAGACTATCAATACGGTAATTGTTTCTCCGACTAATTATCAGATCGTCGGAAATGATCTTTCTATTCAGGTGCAGGCGTCTTCGACCTATGTGATCGACTCCGTTGTGGCTGACGTGCAGGGTAGAAAAGCGCTTTTGGTCTATAATACGTCATTGGGTGCTTTTACCGGACATCTATCGCTGACGGGCCTTGTACAGGACACTACGATGTTGAACATTACCACCACCGATGCCAATCATAACCTTCAAACGGTGAGCCGGCAATTTATCTATGATCTGCCGCCAGCATTGACCGTTCTTGAACCCAAAAGTTATTCGACGGCCAGGCCCGGGCTGGGGGTAAAGGCGCGATGCACGGATAGTTCAGGCGCCTGCACCCTGAAAGTGAATGTTGTATGGGGTACTACCGTCTATCCTTTCGGGACTTTCACGGATTCGGTGACTACTACCCTCGACCTGTCTGCTTTTAATGGTGCAACCAGCCTATGGCTGGAGATCGATGCCATCGATAACAGGAATCAGACGACGGTGGCCAGCGAGACCATTTATGTCGAGACGAGTCCTTATCTGAAGGAGTATTATGCAGCCGACAACGAAATAGCGGATTTTTCGGGCCAGCGTGTTTTTGTCATGAATGACAGCTCGTATTCCCTACCCCGGGTCGTCAGTCTGATAGATAGTTCTGTTACATGGATTCCCTTCAATGGCTATCTGCCGACGATCAATGATGTACATCTGACGCCGACCGGAGCTGTTTTTGGTGGTATCGACAGCACCCATGGATACCCGGGAAATTATGCCAAGCTGTATGATTGGAATGCGGGCGGCCTTGATTCCATAGGAGATTTCAAATTATTGAGGGCGGCGGGAAATTACTGTGCCTGGAACAATCTCAGCAGCTTGTATATGAGGGATCTTACAACAAAGACGAATCAGGTCGTAACCACCAAAACGGGGTATTTTGCCGACGACCTGACTGCGGGTGGAGTAGTGGTTTACACAGACAATTCGAGCTATTACTACAATATAATGAGATATGAAGGCGGCAGCTCTGCCATTGTTGGTGACAATTCCAGCGGGTCCAACAATTCCCCGCTCACCGACGGAAAGAACATCGTATATATAAAACAAGATCCTTCGTACAATGCGTCTTTATATCAGTTTGACGGGACTGCCAATTTTTTGCTGAGCAATCTTTCAGGGAGAAGTTTGGTCCAGCCTATGATCAATTACCAGGTCAACAATGGATATGTTGCCTACAATAAGTTCGGAAGCACCAATCAATTGAATATATGGATCAGAGATAGCACGGGAAATGATACACAGGTGACCTTCTTTGGGAGTGACAGCTATCCGGACCTGCTGAATTCAAAGGGGGACCTTATGTTTAAGAACAATTTCCGGTATTTCTACAATAAGGACAGCGGGATCAAACAGATCGGCGCTGCCTATGGAAAGCTATATTACCAGGATTCCACCTGGTATGTTGCCATCGGGCGTACGCTGTTCTCCATCAATTTGCATCCTGCACCCAATACTGTACAGAATTTTTCCGTCAACGACAGAACGGACAGTGTGTGTGGATTCACGGTCAACGGTCTTGCTTCGCATTTCGGCGGAGATGGGACGCTGATGACGATAAAGATCACCCAATTGCCACAGCACGGCCTTCTGCGTGTGAATAATGTTCCCGTGGCCATCAGCCAGGAGATCAAGCGGGTGGATATCCAACATTTGACTTATACTCCGGCAGCGGGGTTTACAGGTGTGGACACAATAGGGTGGAATGGGTCCAATGGGTTGGTCTATACGCCGGCGGCCGCCTTCATCCTGGTACAGGTGAATACTATTGCTCCGCCATCACATCCTGTTGTGACTGGCATTCCATCATCCGTCTGCAGCAGCGGGAACATAGAAAAAGGCGTTATTGCCAATTTCCCGGATACCACAAATGGCACGCGTGTGTATGTTGCGCTGGATGGTACGATCCTGCCCTTGAATGCGGATAGCAGCTTTAGCATCGATGCACATACCCAGACGGCAGGTCAGCATACAATTCTTGTTGCATTCTCCAATCCGACAGGTTCGGATACGTTGCGTGTGGATCTTACTGTGGTCGCAGCTGTTACACCTGTTGTCAAACTGAGCAGTTCTCTGACAAATATCACCAACCTGTCTCAGCAGGTGGTGCTTACCGCCACAAACACGGCAGGAGGCGGCGCCTCACCGTTGTATACATTTGCCTGGGACGGGGGATTTACCAATATCCTGCGGGCCGAAGGAGCCTCGAATACGTGCAATCCCGATCCTTCGACGCTGGTGGTGGGCAGCAATTCTATTTATGTGCGAATGAAGACCAGCGAAGCTTGCTTTACTACCCAGACGAATGCGGACAGCATCGTGATCACACGCAGTCCCGTCACAGGTCTGGTGGATATCGATTACCCGGGGCAGATGATCAACATTGCACCCAATCCTTTCAACTCGGAGATATATGTCACCGGATTGCAGCAGGGGAAGAGCTATTCTATCAGCCTGCTAAGCAGCAACGGGCAGACAATATTGCAGAAAAAGGTTACCGGCCAGCAGCAGACATCGTTGAATACTGGTGTGTTGCCTAAGGGAGTCTATATATTGAGAGTATATGATCTGAAAAAAGACCGTCCGATCGGTTCGGCCAGGCTGCTGTCTTCGGGACAGTGATAATGGCAAATGTACGGAGCTTTAAACTTTTTGGGTTCCAGGAGGTCCAACATGCAAAACCATTTAAAATCAACGCATGAAAAACGGTATCTTCAAATCCAACCTCTTCAAACTGGCGGTCATCGCGCTGATGGCGATTGGCGCCTCTTTTACCACTTCTTCCGCATCGGCGCAGGTATATGTAACTGTCCGTCCCTCCTGGGCTCCCGTAGCGCGTCCTGTCGCTCCCAGCCCTGCTCATGTATGGATCGATGAAGACTGGGAATACAGGGGCGGCCGTTATGTGGCTGTAGGCGGGCATTGGGTAGTACCTCCTCATCGTGGATGGATCTGGATCCCTGGCCGCTGGGTGCATACGCGCAGAGGCTGGCAGTGGATGCAAGGCCATTGGAGAAGGCGCTAATTAAAGCTTAAATAATTTAAATAAAGAGTCCCCCGCGGGACTCTTTTTCGTAATTTCCGGCCCTAAAATTTAGCGTATGTCTTATCCTGTCAGGATATTTTTGGCCCTTACGATCTGGCTGGTTTGCGTGCAGGCCGAGGCGCAGCCCGGTTCTTCAAAGCTGAAATGGGCGAAAGAAGGGAATGCTTTCTACACGGAAAAAAATGGGGGTATTGTCCGTATCGGGCTGCCCGGGAATGTAGAGACGACTATTGTCAGCAGGACGCAATTGGTTCCTTCCGGGGAAATACGGCCACTCCAGGTGAAGAACTTCAGCTTTTCAGAAGACGGGAATAAGCTATTGATCTTTACCAATACCAAAAGAGTGTGGCGGTACAATACGCGCGGTGATTATTGGGTGTATGATCTTGGGGCAAAGGTATTGAAGCAGGTGGGCAAAGAGCGGCCTGCCTCATCGCTGATGTTTGCCAAGCTTTCTCCCGATGGCAGCAAGGTAGCTTATACGAGCGAGCACAATGTATATGTGGAGGATGTTTCTTCGGGTGTATCGAAATGTCTTACCTCCACCAATGGCACTCCCAAGCTGATCAACGGGACCTTCGACTGGGTATACGAGGAAGAGCTGGATTGCAGGGATGGTTTCCGATGGAGCCCGGATGGGGCGCATATCGCGTATTGGCAGATCGATGCGAACAAGATCAGGGATTATCTCATGCTGAATACTACGGATTCCATTTATCCTTTTGTGATACCGGTGGAGTATCCCAAGGTGGGTGAGCCGCCTTCCCCTTATAAGATCGGCGTCGTGGATATCGCTACCGGCCAGACGCAGTGGATGAATATTCCCGGGGACCCGCAGCAGACCTATCTGCCCAGGATGGAATGGGCTGCTAATTCTTCCGAGCTGATCATGCAGCAATTGAATCGTAAGCAGAATGACAGCAAGGTGTTTATCGGCAAGATATCGGATGGCTCCACCACGCAGGTATATGAAGAGCATGACAGCGCCTGGATAGATTGCAAGGGCGCCTGGCAGGATGGGGTAGTGGCCGGGTGGGACTGGCTCAATGGAGGAAAGGAGTTTATCTGGGTCTCAGAAAAAGACGGCTGGCGGCATATCTACCGGGAGGCCCGGGATGGAAAAAAGGAGACGCTGGTGACGAAGGGCAACTACGACATCATTTCCATCAGCCGCATCGATGAGAAGGGCAACTATGTTTATTTTATGGCTTCTCCTGAGAATGCCACGCAGCAATATCTCTATCGTACCAGGCTGGATGGGAAGGGCAAGCTCGAGAGAATATCGCCTATGGATGAGCCCGGAACGCATGAATATGATATTTCTCCCGGGGCGCAGTATGCGTTGCACAATTTCAGCAATGCCAATTCGGAGGAGGCGCAGGAGTGGGTGAGTCTTCCGGGGCATCAATCCCTTTCGAAGGACGTGAATATCCCGGACCTGGTGAAGCAGGGCGCCGCCAACAAGAAGGTGGAGTTCTTCCATGTGAAGACGGTGGATGGGGTGGATATGGATGGGTGGATGGTAAAACCCGAGCATTTCGACAGTACAAAGAAATATCCTGTGCTGTTCTATGTATACGGGGAGCCTGCTGCGCAGACGGTGAAGGATGAGAGCGGCGCCGGCAGGAATTTTCTTTATGGAGGCAATCTTGACGCACCTGAGGATGGATATATCTACATCAGTGTGGACAACCGGGGGACACCAGGTCCCAAAGGGCGCGCCTGGAGAAAGGCTATTTACCGGAACATCGGCCGGCTGAATATCCGGGATCAGGCAATGGCGGCCAAAGAGATACTGAAGTGGCCTTTTGTGGACAGCAGCAGGATCGCTGTATGGGGTTGGAGCGGGGGTGGATCCAGCACGCTGAATCTTCTGTTCCAGTATCCTGATATTTACAAGACCGGAATTGCCATTGCGGCGGTGGACAACCAGCTGTGCTATGACAATATCTACCAGGAGCGGTATATGGGCCTTCCCCAGGAAAACCGGGAAGACTTCGTGAACGGGTCCCCTATAACCTACGCTAAGAATTTGAAAGGCAATCTTTTATACATACATGGCACTGGTGATGACAATGTCCATTACCAGAATGCGGAGATGTTGCTGAATGCTCTGATCAAGTACAACAAGGTGTTCCAGTTCATGCCTTATCCTAACAGGAGCCATGGGATCTTTGAAGGAGATGGGACCAGGCGGCATCTTACGACCTTGTATACCAGCTATTTAAGGGAGCATTGCCCGGGAGGACCACGGCCCTAGCCGTGGTCAGACCATTAACGCCGCCAGGCGCCTTGGCGCCGGAGCATAAATGTCCGGAAGAACGGGCGTCCAGCGAAAAGTAGCCCGTTTTCCGCAAATATCTAATGTCTGTCCTTCGGACAACGTGCCTCCGGCCCGTTCTGGAATAAGCAGGGACAGACCGGGCGAGTAAAAAATCAGCAGAAACTTATCTCTTTTTTTGGAGCGAGATAAACTAATACATACCTTTGCATCCCATTCGAAAAAATGGGATTTGGCTTATGTCTCAACGAATCAGAATCAAATTACAGTCGTACGATCACAATCTGGTAGATAAATCTGCCGAAAAGATCGTTAAAACCGTTCGTAGTACGGGTGCTGTGGTAACGGGACCTATTCCCCTGCCTACCCGCAAAAAGATCTTTACTGTACTGCGTTCTCCGCACGTAAACAAGAAGGCCCGCGAGCAGTTCCAACTGCATACGCACAAGCGCCTGTTGGACATTTATACTTCCTCTTCGAGGACGGTAGATGCGTTGTCCAAGCTGGATCTGCCTTCCGGTGTGGATGTTGAGATCAAGGCGTGACGTCAGTTCGTCCGAATCCCTTCGTCGAGGGGAGGCGAGAGAGGCCCTTTCGGAGGGCTGTGTCAAAACAGAATTTTAAGCTCTTTATATATCCATCTGCAAACTTCCGCGAGACGCGGGATAAAGCAGCGCTGGATGGGTGATCGCTCTGAGGCTTTGGCATTCAGAGACAGATCATACAACTTAGTAAACACTTTAACAGTTGCGAAACTGTTAGGGTACATATGAACAAGCCGTTCAGGGTTTGTTTACTGCCGGTACTTCTGTTGTTCGGGACTCGTACAAGACGGGCGAAGAGCAACGCAAAGAAAAGGTCGGCTGCAAACGAGGGGATTGAAGTTAGTAGATCGATGCTGTATGTCCGGGATATCCGATGAGATTGGATGATACGGGCAAAAGCCAAACAGTATGTCTATAGCTGTCCTCATACCCGATGGCATAAATTTTAAAAAGAAATGAAAGGCATTATTGGCAAAAAAATCGGGATGACCAGCATCTTCAGTCCTGACGGCAAGCAGACAGCTTGTACGATCATTGAAGCGGGTCCCTGCGTGGTAACGCAGGTGAAGACCCAGGACACAGATGGTTACACTTCCCTTCAGTTAGCATTTGGCGACAAGAAAGAAAAGCACTCCAACGCAGCAGAAAAAAATCACTTCGCCAAGTCCAGCACTTCTCCGAAACAGTTTGTAAAAGAATTCCGCAATTTTTCCATAGAAAAGAGTCCTGTTCTGGGTGACTCGATTACCGTAGACATCTTTGCCGAGGGTGAAAAAGTCGAAGTAGTAGGTACTTCGAAAGGCAAGGGTTTCCAGGGTGTGGTCAAGCGTCATGGATTCCATGGTGTAGGTGAGCAGTCACACGGTCAGCATGACCGCCAGCGTGCTCCGGGTTCACTGGGTAACTCTTCCGACGCCAGCCGCGTTATGAAGGGTGTGCGTATGGCCGGCCGTATGGGCGGTGACCGCGTGAAGGTAAAGAGCCTGAAGGTCGTGAAGATATTTCCTGAGAAGAACTATATCCTGGTCAGCGGTTCCGTACCCGGCCATATCGGTTCTATCGTATACATTCAGAAGTAAAAAAACAGAGCGGAGCACGGCTCCGCTGGCCGAAGACCCATCATAAGACGTGCGACGGGGATGGGTTACTTTCGGAATAAACACAGACCCGGCGCACAAAAATAAACGCCATGCAAGCAGACGTTTTAAATATACAAGGAAAGAAAACCGGCAGAACGGTGGAGTTACCGGAAGAGATCTTCGGGATCGAACCGAATGACCATGTGATCTACCTGGCCGTGAAGCAATATCTGGCAGCACAGCGTCAGGGTACGCATAAAGTGAAGACCCGTCTCGAGGTGCAGGGCTCCAGCAAGAAACTGCATCGTCAGAAGGGCACTGGCGGCAGCCGTAAGGGTAATCTCCGTAACCCTTTGTACAAGGGTGGTGGTACTATCTTCGGCCCCAAGCCCCGGGATTATGATTTCAAGCTGAATCGTAAAGTGAAGGATCTGGCGAAGATGTCGGCTCTGGCCCACAAGGCAAAGGGTAATGCCATCGTAATCGTAGAAGATATCAAGCTGGATGCTCCCAAGACCAAGCAGTTCACGGATGCGCTGAAGAGCCTGAATATAGCCGGCAAGAAGGTGCTGTTCGTATTGCCTGAAGAGAGCGACAATCTGTATCTGAGCCTGCGCAATATACCGGCTGTTGAAGGTGTGTTGCTGGCTGATGTGAATACTTATGATATCGTGAATGCAGAAGTGCTGGTGCTGTCGGAGACAGCTGCCAAGGTGTTCGCTGATGACGCAGAAGTGGAAGTAAAATAATTGATCAATCAAAGCGGAGCACGGCTCCGCTGGCCGAAGGCCCATCATAAGACGTGCAGCGGGGATGGGTAAATTCGGAGTAAACCATACCCGATGCACATAATTGAGATATGAAACTCTCTGAAGTTTTAGTAAAACCGATACTGACAGAAAAGGCAAATGCTCAGCAGGATAAGCTGAGAAGGTATGCCTTCCGTGTGAATCGCAAGGCCAACAAGCTGGAGATCAAGAAGGCCGTTGAAGATTTTTACGGGGTCACCGTTGTCGACGTAAATACTTCCGTAGTGCCTGGAAAGAACAAGACCCGCTTCACAAAAGCCGGTTATGTTCAGGGCCGCAAGCCTGCCTATAAGAAGGCGCTGATAACTGTAGCGGAAGGAGAGACTATCGACCTGTACGCCAGTATTTAATTCAAAGCGGACCCCAGGTCCGCTGGCTGAAGGCCCATCATATAACGTGCAACGGGGATGGGTAAATTCGGCGGAAACCATACCCGGAGCACAAATCATTAAAGCAAGCGGAGCTGATAAGTCCGCGATAAAAGATAAGACATGGCACTGAAAAAATACAAACCGATGACCGCCGGCACCCGCTGGAGAATCGGGAATGCTTATGCCGAGATCACTACCGATGCGCCCGAGAAGACGTTGTTGGAGAAGGTAAAGAGCACGGGCGGTCGTAACGTACAAGGTCGCAGAGCGATGCGCTATATAGGCGGCGGTCATAAGAAGATGTACCGTATCATCGACTTCAGAAGGAACAAGAAGAATATCAACGCTACTGTAGCGTCCATCGAATATGATCCGAACCGTACTGCGTTCATCGCGCTGTTGAACTATGTGGATGGTGAGAAGAGGTATATCCTCGCTCCGCAGGGTCTGCAGGTAGGCGCTACGGTACAGTCCGGTGATGATGTAGCTCCCGAGGTAGGAAATGCTCTTCAGCTGAAGAACATGCCTCTCGGTACGAACGTACACAACATCGAGATGCAGCCTGGTCAGGGTGGCAAGCTGGTGCGCAGCGCCGGAACCTCTGCTCAGCTGACGAACAAGGAAGAGAAGTATGCAGTGTTGAAGATGCCCAGTGGTGAATTGAGGAAGGTGCTGATCAACTGCTATGCAACTGTAGGTGTGGTATCCAATAGCGATCACTCGCTGCAGAGCATGGGTAAAGCCGGTCGTAACAGGTGGAGGGGTATCCGTCCGAGAAACCGCGGGGTAGCGATGAACCCTGTGGATCACCCGATGGGTGGCGGTGAAGGCAAGGCATCCGGTGGCCAGCCTCGCAGCAGGAACGCTCAGTACAGCCGTGGTCTGAAGACCAGGCAGAAGGGCAAGGGCAGCGACAAGCTGATCATCCAGCGGAAAAACGGTAAAAAATTAGCGAAATAATTTAAATACTAATTATGGGTCGTTCAATTAAAAAAGGTCCTTACGTAGACGCGAATCTGGAAGACAAGATCCTGGCGATCAATGAGGGTACTGCAAAGAAGGGTGTTATCAAGACATGGAGCCGCAGGTCTACCATCACGCCGGACTTCGTAGGCCACACGCTGGCTGTGCACAACGGCAATAAATTCATTCCCGTGTACGTAACGGAGTTCATGGTAGGTCACAAGCTGGGTGAATTTGCACCTACCCGTAACTTCAAAGGACATTCATCTAAAAAGATAGCATAATTAGTTTGCGGTTGCGGCCGCAGACCAGAACGAACCATTGGTTCGTTGTCCGAAGGACAATCATAAGAACTTTCCTGAAAACGCGATAAATTTTTAGGAACGCGTTTTCAGGACATATAAATAGAAAATAATGGAAGCAGTAGCTAAATTGAGAAATTACCCGACATCGCCCCGTAAAATGCGTTTGCTGGCCGATGAGATCCGCGGTCTGAATGTTGAGAAGGCGCTGGCTTTACTGGAGCATCATCCTCAGCATTCCTCCACTCCGCTGCACAAGCTGTTGTGGTCAGCTGTGAAGAACTGGGAGCAGAAGAATGAAGGAGCGAGCGCAGCTGACGCCGGCCTGATGGTGAAGACGATCTTTGTGGATGGCGGCAGGATATTGAAGCGTATGCGTCCGGCTCCTCAGGGTCGGGGTTATCGTGTGCGCAAGCGCAGCAATCACGTTACTATCATCGTGGATTCAAAAACAAATTGATAAAACTTATTAATCGATAATATGGGTCAGAAAACAAATCCTATCGGGGCCAGGTTAGGGATCATTCGTGGTTGGGAATCCAACTGGTATGGCAGCAAGAAAGATTATGCTACCAAGCTGATCGAAGACAATAAGATCAGGACCTACCTGAACGCCCGTATCAACAAGGGTGGGATTGCCAAGATCGTCATAGAGCGTACGCTGAACAAGCTGATCGTGACGATACATACTTCCAAGCCTGGTATCATCATCGGAAAGGGTGGTGGAGAGGTAGACCGTATCAAGGAAGAGCTGAAGAAGCTGACTGGCAAGGATGATGTCCAGATCAATATCCTGGAGATCCGTCGCCCTGAGCTGGATGCCAATATCGTGGGTGACACGATTGCCCGCCAGATAGAGAATCGTATCAATTACAAGCGTGCCATCAAGATGGCTATTGCTTCCGCTCTGCGTATGGGTGCGGAGGGTATCAAGATAAAGGTGAGCGGTCGTCTGGGCGGTGCTGAAATTGCACGTACGGAAGAGATCAAGCAGGGCAGGACCCCGCTGCATACGCTGCGTATGGATATCGACTATGCGAATGTATTTGCCCTGACCGTATATGGTAAGATCGGTATCAAAGTATGGATCTGTAAGGGTGAAGTGCTTGCGAAGAGAGATCTGAACCCCAATTTTGTCGGTGGCAAGGAAGGCGGATTGAGCGACCGCAGAGACAGAAGGGAAGGAGATGGTCATGGTCATCATGGCCGTGACGATCGCAGAGGGGGTGGAGACCGTGACCGCAGGGGTGGTGGAGACCGTGATCGCAGAGGCGGTGGCGGTGGTGAAAGAAGGGATCGCAGGCATTGATCGCCGAGGCAATAACAGTAAAAAGAATTAGAAAAAATCTCGAAAATAGTTCAAGATGTTACAACCCAAAAGAACAAAGCATAGGAAAGCACAGAAAGGTCGCATTCGTGAGACTGCCAAAAGAGGTGATACTATTGCCTTTGGTTCATATGCTTTGAAGTCGCTGGAAGCGATCTGGCTGACCAACCGCCAACTGGAAGCTGCCCGTCAGGCTCTGACCCGTGCGATGAAGCGTGAAGGGAATGTATGGATCCGCGTATTCCCCGATAAGCCCATCACGAAGAAGCCGTTGGAAGTACGTATGGGTAAAGGTAAAGGTAACCCTGAGTACTGGGCTGCTGTAGTGGAGCCGGGGCGTATCCTTTTCGAAGCCGATGGTGTTCCCCTGGCCGTAGCGAAGGAAGCGCTGGAGCTGGCTGCTCAGAAGCTGCCGATCAAGACGAAGTTTATAATCCGTCGCGACGTGGTAGCCTAATTAAAAGTATATAGTAAAAAGTTTATAAAATGTCAAAGAGAATCGATTTCGTTAATAGCATGAAGGACCTGAATGAAGGTGACCTGAAAGCCCGTATCCAGGAAGATGAGCTGCGTCTTAAGAAGCTGGAGTTCGCGCATGCCATTTCTCCGCTGGAGAACCCGATGAGCATTCGCTCTTTGAGAAAGGACATTGCCCGGCTGAAGACTGCTCTGGCCCAGAAAACTGCGAAAGCATAAATAATAAAAAGATAGTCCCCATGGCCATGGCTGCCACAACTGGACTAAATTTTTCGAAAGGCCAATTGGGCCAATAATAAAAGATAAAAGCAAAAACAATGGTTGAAAGAAATTTGCGCAAAACGAGGATCGGGGTGGTGAAGAGCAACAAGATGGATAAGACCATCACAGTTTCTGTCGAAAGGAAAGTGAAGCACCCTATCTATGGCAAGTTCGTAAAGAAGACTACCAGTTTCCACGCTCATGATGAAAAGAACGAGTGCACCGTCGGGGACGTCGTAAAGATCATGGAGACTCGTCCGCTGAGCAAGACCAAGCGCTGGCGTCTGGTGGAAGTCGTCGAGAAGGCGAAATAACGATATACAGTATTCTATTATAATTTCTATACGTCCTTTGGGGCAGAATAGATATAAAAGTTAATAAAATGATCCAGCAAGAAAGCAGATTAAATGTAGCTGATAACAGTGGTGCCAAGGAAGTATTGTGCATCCGGGTACTGGGCAATAGCGGACAGGACTATGCCGGCATCGGCGACAAGATCGTTGTCACTGTAAAGGATGCATTGCCTTCCGGCGGAATTAAGAAGGGCACTGTTGCCAAAGCGGTGATCGTCCGTACCAAGAACAAGCTGCGCCGTAAAGATGGCAGCTATATCAGCTTTGACGATAATGCGGTGGTATTGTTGAACCAGTCAGACGAGCCTCGCGGTACGCGTATCTTCGGACCTGTAGCGAGGGAGCTGCGTGACAAGGGGTATATGAAGATCATCTCCCTGGCGCCTGAAGTGCTGTAGTACCGAATCAGAAACAAATCCATGACAGGACGGGCCTCGGGTCCGACAAAACGAAATAAAATGAGCAACAGATTCAAACCCAAGTTTAATATCAAGAAAGGTGACAGCGTAGTCGTTATCACCGGAGACGATAAGGATCCAGGTAAGGCACGTAAGGTCCTGGAAGTATACCCGGACGAAGCCAAGGTCCTGGTCGAGGGGGTTAATATCGTTACCAAGCATACCAAGCCTTCCGCGCAGAACACCAAGGGGGGCATTGTGAAGAAAGAAGCTCCGATCCACATCTCCAATGTACTGTTATGGGATGCCAAGACGGGCGGCGCCACCAAGGTAAAGCGTTCCAGGGAGAACGGAAAATTAGTTCGTGTTTCTAAAAAATCAGGGGAGGTAATCAAATAATGAGCACTACAAAATACACTCCGCGTCTGGCAGATAAGTACAAGAAAGAAGTTGTACCTGCCCTCATGAAGAAGTTCGGCTATTCTTCTATCATGCAAACGCCGAAGCTGGAAAAGATATGTCTGAACCGTGGCGTCAATGGCGCTGTAACGGATAAGAAGCTGGTGGAAGTAGCTGTGGATGAGCTGACGCTTATCACCGGCCAGAAAGCCGTCACTACCCAATCCAAGAAGGATATCTCCAACTTCAAGCTGCGTAAGAACATGCCGATCGGTGCGCGTGTGACCCTTCGGGGCGAGAAGATGTATGAATTCCTGGATCGTCTGGTGTCTACCGCCCTGCCCCGTGTAAGGGACTTCAAGGGTGTAAATGATAAATCTTTTGATGGTCGTGGCAATTATACGCTGGGCATCACCGAGCAGATCATTTTCCCTGAGATAGACATCGACAAGGTGAATAAGATCACCGGTATGGACATCACGTTCGTGACTACTGCCGGCACCAACGAAGAAGCTTACGAGCTGTTGAAAGAGCTGGGTATGCCCTTCCGGAACATCAAGCCCGGTAGCAATCAATAATCAACGTATTCAAACAAAAAAAGAATAAAACATGGCTAAAGAGTCAGTAAAGGCCAGACAAAGAAAAAGAGAGGCGCTGTCAGCAAAATATGCTGAAAAGCGCGCCGCTTTGAAAGCCGCCGGCGATTATAAGGCGCTGGATCTTCTCCCGAGGAATGCATCTCCTGTGAGGTTGAAGAATCGTTGCCAGTTGACGGGCCGCCCCAGGGGATATATCCGCTACTTTGGGATTTCCAGGGTGATCTTCCGTGATATGGCGCTCCAGGGCAAGATCCCGGGTGTGAAGAAGGCAAGCTGGTAATTTTTCCCCTTCGGGGTGAGGATATCGCATTGTAAAACAATTTTGAAAAACAGGGCGGGTAGGCCCGCCGGCCGAAGGCCAATTATAAAACGTGCGACGGAGATGGGATATATTCCCAATAAACCATCGATGGAGCACACAAACTAAGTATAAACAATGGTTACTGATCCAATAGCAGATTTTTTGACAAGAATCCGCAACGCACAGATGGCGAATCATCGTATCGTCGAGATACCTGCTTCCAATCTGAAGAAGCGTATGACCGAGATCCTGTATGACAAGGGTTATATCCTGAAGTACAAATTCGAGGACGACAGCAAGCAAGGCGTCATCAAGATAGCTTTGAAGTATGATCCCGCAACCAAGGAGCCGGCTATTAAGTCCCTGGAAAGGATCAGCCGTCCCGGTCTGCGTCAATACGCAAGCCCTTCCGAGTTCACCCGCGTGAAGAACGGTCTGGGTGTGGCGATCATCTCCACTTCCAAGGGTGTGATGACGGATAAGGAGGCTAAGCTGCAGAATGTAGGCGGCGAAGTTCTTTGCTACGTATATTAATCGATGCCTTCGTCTGGCACATTAAGCCCTCTATACAGGCTGACCGGCTGGCGGAGAAAAAAATAAAATAACTGATAAACTGAATTATTATGTCTCGTATAGGTAAGAAACCAGTGACGCTTCCCAAAGGAGTAACTGTAACGGTAGGATCGGATAATGTATTGGTTGTAAAGGGTCCCAAAGGGGAGCTGAAGCAGGCCATCGACCGCGATATCAAGGTAGATGTAAAGGAAGGTGAGCTGGAATTCACCCGTCCCACCGACCAGATCCGTCACCGCGCGCTGCACGGTCTTTACCGCGCCCTGGTAGCCAATATGGTAAAGGGTGTTACGGATGGATACAAAAGGCAGCTGGAGCTGATAGGTGTAGGTTTCAAGGCTTCCAACCAGGGTAATATCCTGGACCTGGCCCTTGGTTACTCTCACAATATTATTTTCGAGATCCCCAAGGAGCTGAAGCTGGCTACTTCCCAGGAAAAGGGTGAAAACCCCAAGATCACGCTGGAGGGTACCGACAAGCAGCTGATTGGACAGGTAGCTGCCAAGATCCGCAGTCTGCGTAAGCCTGAGCCTTACAAAGGAAAAGGTGTCCGTTATGTGGGTGAAGTGGTTCGTAAGAAGGCTGGTAAAGCTGCCGGTAAATAATTCGATTCATAAGGCCCTGGCTGGAATCAGGGCTGCTAAATAAACAACAATGGCTACGAAATCAGAAAGAAGACAGAAGATCAGGTTCGGCATCCGCAAGAAGGTCAGCGGGACCAGTCAGAAGCCCAGACTGGCGGTGTTCAGGAGCAACAGCGATATCTATGTGCAGCTGATCGACGACAATGACGGCAAGACTTTGGCTGCTGCCAGCTCAAGGGACAAGGACATCGCCGCCCAGAAGAACACCAAGGTAGAAAAGAGCAAGCTGGTAGGTCAGGCAATCGCCCGGAAGGCCAGCGAGCTGGGTCTGAAGGACGTTGTTTTCGACCGTGGCGGCAACCTGTATCATGGCCGCGTAAAAGCAGTAGCGGACGGCGCCCGTGAAGGTGGTCTGAACTTTTAATCAACAAGCGGATCACAGATCCGCTGGCCGAAGGCCCATCATAAATGGAACACCGGGGATGGGTCAAATTTCGGAGTAAACCAGACCCGGTGTGAACGCATAATACAGCATTCGTAAATAACTACAATGGCAAAAGTAATCTTAAACAGAGTTAAAGCCGGCGATCTGGAGCTGAAGGAAAAAGTGGTTGCGATCAATCGCGTGGTAAAGACAACCAAGGGTGGCCGTGCATTCAGCTTCTCTGCATTGGTGGTAGTTGGCAATGAAAATGGCGTGGTAGGTCATGGTCTGGGTAAGGCCAAGGAAGTACAGGAGGCCATCACAAAGGGTATTGAAGATGCCAAGAAGAACCTGATCAAAGTGCCGGTGATGCATGGTACTATCCCCCATGATCAGCTGGCCAAGGAAGGGGCTGCCAAGGTATTGATCAAACCGGCCGCTCATGGTACTGGTGTGATCGCCGGAGGCAGCATGCGTGCCGTACTTGAAAGCGCCGGTGTAACGGACGTATTGGCCAAGTCACTGGGTAGCGCCAATCCCCACAATGTGGTAAAGGCTACTTTCAGGGCGCTGGCTCTTCTGAGGGAACCTATCAATGTGAGCAGGACCCGTCACGTATCATTAAAGAAAGTTTTCAACGGATAGGAGATATCCAAACCAATTTAAGCTATGGCAAAGATCAAGATAACACAAGTCAAGAGCGGCATTGACCGGCCTGAGCGTCAGAAACTGACCTTGAAAGCGCTGGGTCTCAACAAGCTGCACGCTACCAAGGAAGTGGAAGCCACTCCGCAGATACTGGGTATGGTCCGTAAGGTGGAGCACCTGGTAAAGGTTGAGGAAGTTAAGTAGTCTCTGGCCTGCGAGGCCTATTTCAGGACGGACCATGGGTCCGTCGGCCATAACCGAGCGAGAGCGAAGGTTACGAACAAGAAGGAGCGTGTCGAAGCAGCTCCGCCGAAGTTCTCCCATCATAGAACGTGCAACGGGGATGGGTCAAATTCGGAAGCAAACAAGACCCGGCGCACAAACAAAAGCGAGGGGAGATAACCCCGAACGAGTAAAAATCAAAAAGTCATGAACTTACACACGATCAGGCCTGCCAAAGGCGCAACTCATAAGGAAAAACGTTTAGGCCGCGGGGAAGCTTCCGGTAAAGGTGGAACTTCCACGAAGGGTAATAAGGGCGGACAGAGCCGTGCTGGTTATCAGCGTAAAATGGCTCATGAAGGTGGCCAGATGCCTATCCAGAGAAGGCTTCCCAAACGTGGTTTCAACAATATTCACCGGGTGGAATACAAAGTATTCAATCTGGGCCAGATCGAACAGCTGGCAGAAAAGTACGGAATTACCGAATTCACCCCTGAGAATCTGTATATCAACGGATTAGTTAGCCAAACCGACCGTATCAAGATCCTTGGCAATGGCGAGCTGAAGACCAAACTGGCCTTTAAGGTCAACGCGGTCAGCGAGAAGGCCAAAGCTGCCATCGAAGGAGCGGGCGGGACGATAGAAATTCTGAAGTAACAGAAGCCGCCAAGGCGGCGCGTCTGCAGGACAGACATAAGCTCTTTGCAGGAAATTCCTAGATTTTTGCCGACGGGCATTTCCTGCACAATTTTATGTAACTTGCATAGACGCATGAATAGTGCGTCTTTTTTGTATTGCTCAGAAAACCCAAAAATTAGATTGTTCCGTGAAGAAACTTATTCAAACTCTCAAAAATATCTGGAGTATCGAGGATCTGAAGAGTAAGATCATTGTTACTGTATCCCTGATATTCGTGTATCGCTTTGGGACGTATATCACGCTGCCTGGTATCGATCCCAACAAGCTCAGCGCGCTGAGCGGCGCAAAGAGCGGAGCCCTGGGGCTTATCGACGCCTTCTCGGGAGGTGCGTTCTCTCAGGCGTCTATCCTGGCGCTGGGTATCATGCCCTATATCTCCGCCAGTATCTTTATGCAGCTGATGACCATCCTTATTCCCCAGATGCAGAAGGTACAGAAGGAAGGCGCCAGCGGGCAGAAGAAGATCAATCAATGGACACGTTATCTTACCGTGATCGTCACTTTTGTACAGGCTTATGCGTATGTCACATACCTGAAGAACCTGGCAACGGATGCCATCTTCCCTAATTTCAGCGCTTATTTCTGGCTGACTACTCCTATAGTGCTTACTGCCGGTACGCTGTTCGTCATGTGGCTTGGCGAAAAGATCACGGATAAGGGCCTGGGTAATGGTACTTCGCTTATCATCATGATAGGTATCCTTGCACGTCTGCCCCACAGTATCCGCGATGAGTGGCGCGCCAAGGTAACTATCGGTGCGGGTGGCGTCCTGATCTTTGTTATCGAGGTCGCTATATTGATAGCTGTTATCATGGGTCTGATCGTCCTTATCCAGGGTGTTCGAAAAGTACCTGTGAACTATGCCAAGCAGATAGTTGGCAATCGCCAGTTCGGCGGCGCCCGTCAGTTCCTTCCCCTGAAGGTAAACAGCGCAGGTGTCATGCCTATCATCTTCGCACAGGCTATCATGTTCCTTCCCACCATATTCGCGAATTTTGAAACTACCAGAGGGATTGCCAAGATCTTTTCCGATCCCAGGGATCCCATTCATATGACGGTCTATGGTGTGATCGTGATCGGGTTCACTTTCCTGTATACCGCACTTATCTTTAATCCCAAGCAGATAGCCGACGACCTGAAACGCAACAATGGCTTTATTCCGGGCGTTAAACCCGGACAGCCTACGGCAGACTATATAGGAGCTGTCATGGATAAGATAACTCTTCCCGGAGCATTTCTTTTGGCGATAGTAGGTATCCTGCCCGGCTTTGCACAGGGCCTGGGTGTAACACAAGGCTTTGCCTCCTTCTTTGGCGGTACTTCTCTGCTGATCATGGTCGGTGTAATACTCGACTCCCTGCAGCAGGTAGAAACACAGCTGCTCATGCGTCAGTACGATGGTCTGATGAAGAGTGGAAGGATACAGGGACGTCAGTCGTCTGTTTCGAGCGCAGTTATATAGGCTATAAACTTCATAATTAGACCTGTCCCGGAAGCTCCGGGGCAGGTTCAATTTTTTAGGATGATTCATTATAAGACTTCTTCGGAAATAGCATCGATGAGAGAAAGCGCCCTGCTTGTCAGCAGGACGTTGGCAGAAGTAGCCAAGGTTTTGAAGCCCGGGGTTACGACCCTGCAGCTGGACAAGCTGATAGCGGAATATATCCGGGACAATGGGGGCGTTCCGTCTTTTCTCAACTACAGGGGCTATCCTTATAATTCCTGTATCTCCGTCAACGATGTGGTGGTTCATGGGTTCCCCAATGAAAAGCCTTTGCAGGAGGGTGATATTATTTCCGTGGACATCGGGGTGATCAAGAACGGGTGGCATGGGGATCATGCGTATACTTTCGCCGTGGGCGATCCTGGCGCCGAGGTGATGCAATTGATCCGGGTGACAAAGGAATCTCTTTATAAGGGTATCGAGAAGGCTATAGCGGGCGGCAGGGTAGGAGATATTTCCTATGCTATCCAGGAGCACACCGAAAGGAAATATGGTTATGGGGTTGTACGGGAGCTGGTAGGACATGGTCTGGGCAAGCATCTGCATGAGGAGCCGCAGGTACCCAATTACGGCAGAAGGGGTTCGG
>Ga0207667_10003603_pt1 | contig 19111 bp, 9 predicted proteins | sample KBSCornC52_FD_184301 | JGI IMG/M metagenome (GOLD analysis project Ga0207667, IMG submission 184301) | Corn rhizosphere microbial communities from Kellogg Biological Station, Michigan, USA - KBS Corn C5-2 (SPAdes) (version 2) | ecosystem: Host-associated > Plants > Roots > Rhizosphere > Soil ...
TAGAGATCGATGAACGAATTTGCCGCATCCTTGATCTTGCTGTCGCTGAACTTGTAGTTGGCAACGATCTTTTCCATCTTCCCGACCGCTTCCTGCGCAATGTCGTTGGCAGACACATAGGGCTTGATCGACGTCATCAGCGCCTGATACAGCCGGAGGTAGATGTTGTACATCTCCTTTTGCCGGGCTGTGAATTTTCCGTTTGCGGGAAAGATGCGCGTGACGTCGGACGTGTAGTAGTTGTAATCGGGCGCGTAGTCGAACTGCACCAGATCGCCATCCTGCAATATTGCGGTATCCTTGTGGTAGTGCGTGTAGTACGTGTTCTTTCCCGTTGCTATGAGTGCGAAGTAGGCGGGGCCGTACGAACCGTGCTTCTTGAACACGAACTCCGCATCCGCCTGCAGCTCGTACTCGCGCATGCCAGGTTTCGCGTCACGCATCGCTTCCATGATGCCGAGGCCGGCGATGTTGGTCGCCTCGCGAATGATTTCGATCTCGCGTGGACTCTTGATCGCGCGGAGAGTGTCGATGATCGGATCGAGGTTTCTGATCTCGATCGCCGGTGCTGCCGCCTTCATCTTCTGCTGGAATGCTTCCTCGCGCGATTCGCGGCCGTCCCACGGATCGGCCTTGGTTGCGCGAGCCAGCGCGACCGGATCGGCGGCCGACGCACTTCCAAGCACCTCCGCACGGAACGGAGTGAAGATCTGTCGTCCCGCAGTGCCGGCTGCGATGAGGGCGGGCCCGAACTTGTCCCGCTCCACGACGGACTCGATGCCGGTATCCTTCTCCGCAGAATCGCCCGGTATGAGCGAAGGCCCGAACATGGAAAGCTCGCGCTTTTCGTTGGTCGGACTCAGGAACAGCGTCGACTTTCGTGTGCGCCCATCGATCATGAGGATCGCACGAGGTTCGATGACGCCGGTCAGATAATAGAATTCGTTGTTCTGACGCAGGGGCTGCTCGCCGGGACGCTCCGTGGTGCCCTGAATGATCGCGACACCGTCACCGATCGACTTCATGACAGCGGCGCGGCGCGCGGCAAACTCGCTCGCGGGAAAGATGCGGCCGATTACCGGCTGTGCCTGCAAACCCGACGACAGACAGAGCAAGCCGAGTGTTGCGACTGCCAGGTTGCTGCACACCTTTCGAATGCGCTCGAATCCATGCGTCCCAGATATCATGCGAATCTCCATTCTGTGGGGATATTGCGTTGGCGCCAGGCGGCTCGGCGCGCTAATGCGACCGCGCCGAGTCGGGCCGCGTCATTGCCCTGATCTGATCGGCGTTGCCGGTAAGCTCCCAGCGGATCAGCGACATCGGTATCAATCCGGCATCGAGGAACTCGTCCATGAAGCGTTTGGTCGAGTAGGCATCGCCAAGCTGTTTCGCGCGTTCATCGAGCAGCTCGTCGAACTGGATCTTCCCCATGATGTAACTCGTGCCGTACGCCGGTTGCTGTAGATACAGGTGCTGTTCACCGGTCACCGTTTCACCATCCACTCGCAGCCAGCCCCGGGGCGTCCACTCGGATGCGAACTTTTTGGCCTGATCCATTGTGAAGTCGTTGCTCTGCAGATGCAGGTCGCCCAGTGCGCGCGCTGCACGCTCGGCCACCAGCACATAGATGAGCTCGTCTGAGCGCGGATGGGTGTCCACGAAACCTTCTCGCATCATCATCTCCTCGAACGCCGTGGCGAAACCCTCGGTGCGTGTAACAAACGTGTTGTAGAGCAACGCATCGCGTCTTATCGGATCCGGATGCGGCTGGGCCGCCATTCTCGCGAGATCGAACCAGTGGAAGTCATGCGTGAGCATGATCATCGGATCGCGGTAGGAAACCTCGTCGAAGAACTCGCGCGGCCTGTCCGCCGGACGATAACGACCGATTCTCGCGCGCAGCGCGGGATCCATGTACGGCTGGACCGTGAGGACGTCATGATCGCGCAGGAAGTTCATGTACTCCGTCACGGCGGCGTTGAAGCGATTGACGTAGGTCGCCGAGTCCGAGATGGGAACAAGCGGCGGAAGCTTACGGTTCCTGTCTTCCTCGAGCTTGAGCGAGGCCCGCGAACGCGACAGCTCTCGACGCATCAGTACTTCTTCCTCGTCCCACGTGTACGGCACGAGCTGGACGTTCTTCAGATACCAGTTGTAGTTGTCGACTCCGACTCCGGACGGCCCCGTCTTGGATGGCGCCTTCTGTTCCAGCCACGTGGCGAATTCGTCGGTTGCGACGCGAGCCTGTTGCGCCGCGGAGGCGACGCCCGGGTTGGTCGTCGCGACCCTCGCAGACAGTGCCGCGAGCGCGCTACTCTGCGCCTTGATGTCGGCGATGCCGTAATTCCACAGATCCTTGGCGTTGCCGTCGAGATTGACCCGGGCTGCCTTGAGCAGCTTCGGAATCGTCCGCAGCCGCGCTGCAAGGCTATCCGCGCTCGCCGGCGACAAGGGGAACGTGTACATCCACATCTCGATCGCGCCTGATACCACGGTGCCTTCGCGCGCCGGCTGATCGCTTCGTGACGGGAAGTAATAGACGTAGAACGAGGGGTTTCTCGCCCATGGCCTCAGCACGCGGTGACTGAAGTCCAGCCCGTTCATCTCCGCACGCACGATGTTGTAGTCCACCTGCTGCGGAGTGGTCCACCCAGTGGTGTCCATAGCGGCGAGACGACGCTGGTAACGTGCGAGCTCGGCGTGCTGCGCAGTCATCGCTGCCACGGAATAATCCGGCACGCCGTCGACGATTTTTGGCTGCTCGAACGTGCGCCAGTCATGGAACAGCGCTACGAGATCCGCATAGCTGGTGCGTTGCTTGGCGCGCGCCTCGCTAGCCGGCGAGCATGCTGTCGCGAGCGCGAGCATTCCCACAAATGCCAGTTTCACAGTCATCGGGCCTGGGGTTGGATCAGCGTTCAACGGCTCTGGAGACGAATTCGCGAATGTCGCCTCTTACCAATTCTCGGATACAGTATACAATACGGTTAAATACGGCGGCCCGGAAGGGTACGTTGCGGCAGGCCCCCTGCCGGACACCCCCCGCGCGCTCCACAAACGAACTCGCCGTACCTCGTGATGTCGCGTTTTCAACACGTTCGGCGCCACCGCGCCGGGAGGATGGGCATGGAGTACAAACCGATCGTTGCCGCGCTGGCGGCGCTCTCGCTTGCGGCACTCCCGGTGCCGTCCCTGGCACAGAAGGTTGCTCCCGATTACCTCGCCGGTCTCAAATGGAGATCCATTGGCCCGTACCGCGCGGGCAACATCTCGTCGGTGACGGGAATACCTGGCGACCCCACGACCTACTATGTCGGGACACCCGAGGGCGGCGTGTGGAAAACGACCAGTGCCGGCACCGTTTGGTATCCCGTCTTCGACGACGCGCACGTCGCGTCCATCGGAGCAGTAGCAGCCGCACCGTCGAGTCCAAACACGGTTTATGTCGGCACCGGTGACCCCTCCGGCTGGTCATTCTCACCCGGCAACGGCGTTTACAAGACGACCGACGGCGGAAAGACGTGGCGCAACGTCGGCCTGGAAAAAACGCGCTACATAAACTCGATAATCGTCGACCCCAGGAACCCCAACATTGTTCTCGTCGGCGCAATCGGAGCACCCGCTTCGGGTGGGCCTGCCAACGAGGCGCGTGGCATTTACCGCACTTCGGATGGCGGCGCGACCTGGAAACGCGTGCTGTACAAGGACGCCTACACCGGCGTCAAGAACATGACCTTCGACGCCGCCGATCCACGGATCATCTATGCGTCGTTTCAGCGCGGGATGACCGGCGTCTCGCCCGCTGAGCTTGCGCCGCTCGCCCCGCTCGGAAACGGGATGTACAAGTCGGCGGACCAGGGAGTCACGTGGACTCCGGTAGGCACCAGGGGCCTTCCAGAGCGGATCCCGAGCTATGAGATGGCAGTCGCGTCCGGAACCAATGGCAAACGCGTCTACGCGGAAGCGCAGGGCGCCGGCCGCGATGCCGGTGGAGTATACCGCTCCGACGACGGCGGCAACTCATGGACGCTCGGCACCAAGGAACTGGGAAGTGCCGGCGGCAGGATCTACGTCGATCCGAAGAATCCGGACGTCGTGTATCTCATGGGAACCTCGATGTATCGCTCTCTGGACGGCGCACGCACTTTCAATTCATACAAGGGTGCGCCCGGCGGAGATGACAATCGGGAGCTCTGGATCGATCCGTCCAATCCGCGCAGGATGTTGATGGGAGCCGATCAGGGGCCGACCATAAGTGTCGACAACGGCGTGACATGGACACCCTGGTACATCATGCCCAACGGGCAGTTTTACAACGTCGCCATCGATGGAGACTTTCCATACAGGGTGTGTGGATCACAACAGGACAGCGGAACTGCATGTGTCCTGAGCCGGAGCGATTACGGCCGGATCCGTGAAAACGACTGGTACGCTGTCGGTGGTTTTGAGCGCGGCGCAATCGCGCCGGATCCTCTCAATCCGCGCTGGATTTTCACGCAGGGATGGTATCACACCCTCCGCAGGTACGATCGCACTACGGGCCAGGTGGCGGTGCTTTACACCCCCACGCCGGAAGATCGTTTCGGTGGCCTGCCACCAACGGTATTCCTGCCGCAGGATCCCCGCGTCATGTATCTCGCCGCGCAGTACGTGATGGAATCCGACGACAGTGCTCGGCATTTTCACAAGATCAGCCCCGATCTCACCGCTCCGGGCGCACCGCTGGACACAAGCTCGACCGCGCCGCGCTTTCGGCGGTACGATGCCTTCATTCAGACGCTGTCCGTATCGACTCTGACGAAAGGCGAGATATGGGCGGGCACCAACAACGGCGTCATTCAGCTCACACGCGATGGTGGAAAGAGCTGGACCAACGTCACGCCGGCCGGCCTTCCCGCACGCGCTGGCATAAACATCATCGACGCTTCGCACAGCAATGATGGGACTGCGTACGCTGCGGTCGGCGCTCCGGGCGACGTGCATCCGTACATCTATCGTACCACCGATTACGGCAGAAGCTGGACGAAGATCGTTACCGGCCTGCCAGGCGAAGGTCTCGTTCGCGTGGTGCGTGAAGATCCGGTCAAACCGAACTTGCTGTATGCAGGTACGGTCACCGGTGCGTGGGTTTCATTCGACCGCGGAAATCACTGGCAGTCGCTTCAGATCAACCTTCCCCACACCGTTGTAAGCGACATCGCGATTCACGACAACGACATAGCGATATCGACATACGGCCGCGGCCTCTGGGTGATGGACGACGTCACGCCTCTCCGCGATGCAGAACAGGCAGTCGCTGCCGGCAGTGCGCCGTATCTGTACGCTCCGGAGACGACCTACCGCGTCCGCTGGGACAACGACCAGGATACGCCGAGGCCGCCTGAAGTTCCGGCGGGCGAAAACGCGCCGGAAGGTGCGATGATCTACTACCATCTCGCGTCACCCGCGTCTGGACCGATAAGCATCTCCATTCGCGACCAGAGCGGCAATATCGTTCGGCAGTACACAAACACGGCACCGCCGCCCAGTCTCATGCCGAACGTTCCCACATACTGGTTCTCACCGCCGGAAGGACTGCCAACCACGGCGGGCCTGCATCGCGTGCTCTGGGATCTGCGCTATCCGGACCCCAAGACGCTGCCGTACGGCTATTCCGGCAACATGCTCACGTACACCGAGTACACGCTGACGTGGCACGCAGTACGGGGAAATACACCGCGCGTTCAGCCGCCGGGAATCATGGCCATCCCGGGCAAGTACACGGTCGAGCTGACAGTCGACGGTCACACGTACAAGCAGGACTTCACGCTCACGAACGATCCGCGCGTACCCGTCACTCAGGAACAGCTCGCGGCGCAATTCGAATCGGAGAAAGTGATTACCGCCGGAATGGCGACCAGCTACGACGGTTACTACGTCGTCGATCGGATGCGCAAAGTGCTCGCCGCCAACGAAGCAAGGCTCGCCGGCAAGCCGAACGCATCCGAGGTCACTGCAGCGATCGGATCGTTGTCCACGCAACTGTCGCAGCTTGCGGATGGCGAGTTTGGTTTCGCCAATCGCGACCTGACGAGGCATCTCGAAGATGCCGACTTCGGCGATCTCCTGCCAACCGAGAGCAATCTGGCCGCGGTCCAGGCGAACTGTCGCCAGATCGACGCCGCTCTGGCAGAGCTGCACAGGCTCCGTACAACGACGATACCGCAACTGAATACCGTCCTGGAGCACGCTCAGCTGACGCCACTGCCACTCGGCGACGGGCCCAGCGCTCCGTCGTGCGGAGTCGCGCACGATGCGGTGGCTCGAGCCGCCAGATAACGCGGAGGGTTCCCATTCACGACGAAGCCGGTGTGGCATCCGCCACACCGGCTTCTTTACGCCCCAGATCCACGCTGTTCTGGCAATTCGCACGGCATTATCAGATCGTAGTGGCACGTACATCCATTGCGTCGCCCGCGAATACGTGCACGAAAAAAGCGGGAGCCCATCACACAGTACAGTGATGGGCTCCCGCTTTATCTTCCCGCCTTTGCTACGAGCCTACTGGCAGGTTGGAGCTGCCGTGGGCTTGGTATCCCAGTACACGCGGGTACCGAAGTTGTCCGGACCCTGTCGCGCGATCGCAGCGTTGAGGTTCGTCGCGTTGACCGACGCTTCAGTCGTCGAGTAGTAGTAACGACGCGGAATGTACGGAACTATCGTGCTCGGCCCAGGAACGATGACCGGCGTACAGGTGCGACGCCACTCTGCCCATGCCTGGCCGTCATCGCCAAACAGCGCGATGTATTTCTGTGTTGCGATCTGCTTGAGCCCTGCCGTGCCGCCCTGATACACGATACTCGGCTGAGCCATGAACGTGGCGATGGCTGAAGCGTCCGTCACTCCCCACTGCGCCATCGACGCCTGAATTGCGGCATAGTAATCCGCCGCCGCCTCGCCGTGCGGGACACCGCCGATGCTGCGCTCTGCTGCCTCTGCGCGGATGAACATCAACTCGGCGTACGTCATGAGCTTGGATGGAAACGACAGTCCGGCAGACGTACCGAAGGTGCCGTACGATGTGACGCCCGGATAGAACACGAGACCGGGACGCGACGCCTTTCGATACCACACGTTGGCAGAGTCCTGCAGGAGCGCGGCCGGCATTCCGCCGTATCCGTTGGGATACGCCGAGCTGTCGACGACTGGCTGGCCATAGACCTTGATCCGCGGATCGTTCGCCATGAGCGCCGTCATAGTGCGCGCAAGACGTGCGTCATCACGCGTCTTGAGCACATCCGCGAACGGATTGTCCGACACACCGTCGCCAGGCCACGCGAGCTTGGCGTTGTCAGCGTTGGATGTGAACACGCCGCCCGCGTCGGTGAAGGCTGCCTTGAGCTCCGCGTCGGCGGTCGTCGGATCGACGTTTACGAGACGCATCGCATAACGGGCACGGAGCGAATTGGCGAACTTCCGCCACTGCGCGAGATTGCCCCCGTATATCGGATCGGCGGTCCCGAGACCGGCCGAGCCAGCTCCTGCGCCGCCCATTGCGTCCGACGCTGCCTTGAGCGTGGCGAAGAAACCAGCGTAGATGTCCTTCTGCGCATCGTACTTCGGAGCGACCACGCCTGAATCTGCTTTGAGCGCGTCCGAGTACGGGACATCACCGAAGTAATCGGTCAGGTAGCTGAAATCCCACGTCTGCAAGACCATCGCCGGACCGTAAATGCCCGGTGCGGACGCGGCCTTGCCTTTCGAGATTACCTGCCGCAGATCCTGCAGGTCGTTGTTGTAAGGCCCATTGAAAGTGCCTGTCGTACCGTCGGCTTGAAGACTGATGTACGAGTCTGCCGTCGGATAAGTCGTGTTGGCGATCTGTTGAATGATGATCGCGGGGCCACCAAAACCCACCCAGCGCCCGACTGCGGCCGCAGTGGCGCTCGTGAAGAGCGCGCCTGCCGGTGCGGAAGTCGGACTGTTTGGATTCCGGTTGGCGGTCGTGATGTTTTCGGTGTTACACGCCACCGCTCCGGCAATCACCGTGAGCCCGGTAAGGCCGTGTGTGAGGCCGCGTAGCCAAGTCTTGTTCATTGATTCCTCCTCGGTATGCGGTGGCGAATTATGGGGTGACCTGGAACGTGATGCCGATGCTGCGCGTCGTCGGCATTGGAGCAAATTCAAGCCCCTGTGCGTTTCCAGTGTTGTACGTGAACTCAGGGTCGATGTTCGGGACGTTCGTTTGCGTCCAGAGATTCCGTCCTACGAGTGCGACGTTGATCGTCTGAGCGCTGAATCGGTTCGCGAGAGTGGTTGGCAGGTCATAGCCAACACGTACCTCGCGCAGCTTGACGTACGTATCGGTGTACGTGTACGCCTGATTGAACAGCCACAGCGACTGGAAGTACTGCTCCGACGTGACGTTGACCGTGTTCGGCTTGCCTGAAGCCTTGTCGATCCCCTTGACCACGATGCCGGGCTTGTTCCAGTCAACTTCGCGTCCCCTCAGCGTGTTCGCGCACATTCCGCTCTGATCGCACATCATGTTGGTGTTGCTGAAAAACTGACCGCCCACGTGGAAGTCGAACAGAAAGCTTCCGGTGAAGCGCTTGAACTTGAATTCGTTGTTCCAGCCACCGACCCACCGTGGATTCACGTTACCGAGCACAGCCGCCGGTCCCCGGATCGGAAGCCCCTTCTGCGTTAGCAGATTGCCGCTGGAGTCGCGAAGGAACGTGTAGCCGGTGAGCTGCCCGTAGGGCTGACCAGCGGTGGCGACCACCGATGCGCTACGCTGAGTGCCGAGCACCACAGTAGTGAGGCCAGGCGTCAGGGCGACGACCTTGCTCTTGTTGTTTGCGTAGTTGAACGTGGTCGTCCAGTTCAATCCGTTGTCGGAACGCAGAGGCGTTACACCGAGCGTGGCCTCGAATCCCTTGTTCGAGATCTGACCCGCGTTGATCGCCTGTGTCAGGTAACCGGACGTGGGTGGGATCACGAGGTTGAGGATCTGATTCTTCGTTTCCTTGTCGTAGTAGCTCGCGTCGACCGTGACTCGGCTATCCAGGAAAGCCAGCTCTGCGCCGACTTCGGAGCTCGTCGTCTGCTCCGGCTTGAGATTGGCGTTGGCGAGATTGTCTGAGAGCGAGAATTTCGGCAGCGATCCAAACTTGGTCGAAGAGCCGTTGAACACTGTGGCCAACTGGTACGGCGTAGCGTCGCTGCCGACGCGCGCGAATGCGCCGCGCAGCTTGGCGTATGTGAGGACCTTCGACTTCAACTGCGGAAGAGCGTTGGTGAGAACCAGCGACGTATTCACGCCCGGGTAGAAATAGGAGTTCTGACCCTGAGGGAGTGTCGACGACCAGTCGGTTCTACCGGTTGCCTCGACAGTCCACCAATTGTCCCACGTGAGTGCGCCAGACTCGTAAACGCTGTTCACGCGCCGATCGGAATCGAACTGCTGAAGCGTCGGCGTGATGGCGGCGTTGGAGACGTTGTAGATGCCTGGTACCGAAATACCTGGCGTCGAGACGTTCGTGGATCCGAACGTGTTGCGACGCAGAGTTCCACCGAGCAGGCCGGTAAATGCGAGACGCGTCCTCAGCTGCTTGTTCACGTTGAGCAGCAGATCCACGTTGCTCTCGGTGTTGTCCTGAGTCGCGTTCGAGAACGCGCCGGCGTAGTTCGGATCGGAATACTGGATGTTGCCAGCCGCGAAATCGCGATTGATCTTCCAGTTATAGTAGTCCTGACCGCCGCGAAGTGTAGCGGAGAGCCAGTCGTTCACCGTGTACGTGCCGCTCACGCTTCCGATTACGCGGTTGCGGATGTCGTATTCAGGGTTGAAGTCCTGCAACCAGTACGGGTTGTTGTGGAAGTTGTAGTTCCAGTTGTACAGGTTGCCGTTCGCATCGTACTGCTGCGCCTTCAGCTCGTTCATGTTCACCTGACGGCCGAACCAGACGAACTGCTCGAGAATACTTGTATTGTATCCCTGGCCAGGCCGATTGTGGGCCGTCCCCTGGATGTACTGAACGTTTCCAGATGTCGTGAACTTGCTGCCGAGCCGGAAGTTTCCAGCGAGAGAGCTGGACAGATTACGGAAAGTGTTGTTCGGGATGACGCCTTGCGTCTCGTTGTTTCCGATGGAGAAGCGGCCGTTCGCGTTGTCGGTTCCACCAGACACGGCGAAGGTATTGGCGAAGCTGTGTCCGGTCTGGAAGAAACTATCCGCGTTGTCCGGGTGCGGAATGAACGGAGTCGGTATCCGATTGCCCTGGGCATCGACCGGGCTGTCGAACTGCGGGATCAGCTGCCCATTCATGCGCGGGCCGTAGCTCTGATCGTAACCGTCGTTCACACCACCGCCCTTGCCGTCCTTGAATGCGAAGTTACCACCGGATCCCTGGCCGTAGAGATTCTGCCAGTCCATATAAGTAGACGGCCTGTCCCAGGTGTAGGTACTGGTGAGAGCCGTCCGGAGCTTGGCGTTGGAGTTGGCGCCGTGCTTGGTTGTGATTACGATGACGCCGTTCGCTGCGCGTGAGCCGTAGAGCGCGGCGGCGTTCGGCCCCTTGAGCACCGAGACGGACTCGATGTCTTCCGGATTGATGTCGTTGATGACATTACCGAGGTCGAGTCCGGAGCTTGCCGAGTTCGAAAGCGAGCCGACATTGAATGATCCGCCGCGATCGTCGCTCGAAACGGGGATGCCATCCACCACGAAGAGCGGATTGTTGTCGCCGTTGATCGAGTTGGAGCCGCGGATGGTGATCTTCGTCGAAGCGCCCGGTGTGCCCGAGCTCGTTACGACCATGCCTGAAACCTTGCCTGCCAGCTGGTCGACGAAGTTCTGCGAGTGGGTCGCGTTGAGTTCCTTGCTCGAAATCTCCTGCTGCGCGGTTCCGAGTTGACTCTTTTCACGCTGCTGGCCGAGGGCAGTTGTAACGACACCCTCGAGCTGATTGATGAGGGCCGCGAGGGTGAAATTGGCCGTCGTCGTCGAGCCGAGGTGAGGGGAGATGACGATGCTCTGTGAGCGGTAACCGATTCTCCGCACCATTACGGTGACGGAAGTGCTGGTCAGGCGCGACGCTGGAATTGCGAAGGTATAGCGTCCCTGATCATCGGTGACGGCTCCGACACTCAGTGCCGGGATTGCGACGGTCGCCGCGGGAATTGCTTCACCGGTTTCAGCGGTGACTCGGCCTGAGACCACGGCCGTTTGCGCCTGCGCCACAGCAGGGAGTGCCAGTACGGACCCGGCTATGGCAGCAAAGGCGGCACAACAACAAACAAATCGCTTCATTTGGGTCCTCCAGAGGGGGCAGAGGGGCGTGCACACTTTCCAGCCTTCAGGTACTCCACTGACGGTCAGCTCGGCGCGACGGAGCGGAAGTCGGGTTGGGACTTTCGCCGTTCACCGTAGTGGAACGGCCTGTTGCACACGCATCGACTAGGACGCGTGCTCGAAATGGTACGGGGCGGAGCGACTGCGATGTAAGGTTATGGATACAATATCCGCTGACACGGATATAATATCCGGCGCGTGCACGGAAAGGGCAAGCACGCAAATCGCCAGGCGCCGCCGCCGCTCCCGACGGACTCCGACCGGGCCCTCTATACTACTCCAGGCCCCCGCCCCGCGGCTCCGCGGCGGGCAGCAGCAACGTGAACACCGACCCGGCCCCGGGCTCGCTCTCCACCGTTATCTCGCCATCCATCCTGTGCGCCAGCTGCTGGCTGATCGCGAGCCCCAGTCCCGTGCCGGCCTGCTCGCGCGTGTACGGGCTGCGACGGTCGCTCTCCCCCTGCACGAATGCCTCGAAAATGTGCTCCAGCTGCTCCCGCGGAACGCCGATTCCCGTATCGCGAACACTGAAGCCGACGAACGACCGCCCGCGCGTGAGGGATTGGCCGCGCGGCGTATGGTCGACCAGCCTGCAATCGACGGTCACGGAGCCGCCCGCGTCGGTGAACTTGACCGCATTGGCTATAAGGTTGACCAGTATCTGCCGCACGCGATCCGGATCGCCTACGTACCGCGGTGTATGGGTGTCGCAGGCACCGGTGCAGCGCTCGCTGATCCGCACTCCCTTCGCAATCGCCTGAGGAGCCACCAGCGACAGCGCAGCGTTCATCGTATCCGATGCCAGAACCTCACCCATGTCCACTCGCAGCGTGCCGGATTCGATCTTCGCGAGATCGAGCACGTCATTTACAAGCGTGAGAAGATGGGCGGTACTCGCACGAATTCGCGCCAGCTGCGCGCGCTGTTCGTCGGTCAGCGGGCCCGCCAACTCCAGCGCGAGCAGCTCGGCGTAGCCAAGTACTGCGTTGATCGGCGTTCTGATCTCATGCGACATCGTCGCCAGAAAGTTGCTCTTCGCCTTGTTCGCAGACGCTGCACGAACCGTCGCCGCCTCCGCAACCGCTCTCGCCGTCTGCGCTTCGCGGAACAGACGCGCGTTGTCGATCGCGGTCGCCGCGCGCGCCGCAAGATCCTTCGCGAGTGCCACGTCGTCCGTCGTATAGTGGCGCCCCGACTCTCCCATCACGAGCGTGAGGACGCCGAGTGCGAGACCACGGGCCTGCAACGGCACCATTATGACCGACGAGAAATGAAGATGCTGCAACGCAGCCAGCTGCTCCGCGCTGCGAGCGGTGCGACGAAGCATGTCATCCGTGACAAATGGAATGAATTGCGTTGCACCATCGCGCACCACGGCGGGTGTACCATCGTGCGAATCCCAATCGATCGGGAACCGATCCTCCAGCGTGAGACCGAGTGCGCGCTTCGCCGGATCCTTGTGCGCAACGGCGAGCCGAGTGAGACGCGGTGGCCATTCCCGCAACCTTGGTTCTCTCACGATGTCCACCGCGCACCAATCGGCGAGCATGGGAACAGCCGCTTCTGTCAGCGATGCGAGCGTTGCCTCGTAGTCGAGCGAAGATGAGAGCAGGCGAGTCGCTTCCGCCAGAAATTCACCGCGTTCGGCCTGGACGGCGCGTTCGTCATAAAGGCGCGCCCGCTCGAGCGCCTGCGCACACTGTTGTCCCACGGTGCGAAGAAACGTCTCGGTTGGCTCGTCGAAGTCCTGCGGCTCGCTGAAGCTGAACGCGATGGTCGCGACCGCAACACCGCCGATGAACACCGGTACGCCAACAAACCCCTCGTAGCCGACATCCGCAACAGTCGGATAGCGTCGTCGCGCATCTTCACGCGAGCGTACGAGAACCAGATCGCCGCGAAGCACCGCGTCGGAAAGCGGGCGGCCTGACTGCAGATCGAAACGCCGGTAGGCTTCCGAGATCTCTGCGCTGAAGCCGCGGGTACGAATTATTTCGAATTGCGTCCCACCACCGTCGCTGTGCGAGATCACCGCGAATGATCCCGCGTCGGCGCCGACCGCCGACATCCCCGCATCGAGTATCAGATCCGCTACATCCGATGCGGTCGTCGCCTTGTTCAACTCCGTGGAGAGCGCAAGCAGCCGCTTCGCGCGCTCGGCGGACGACGCCGCAAGATGCGCGCGCAGCTCCGCCTCGGCGTTGCTCATCTCGAGCTCCTCGGTCAGCATCTGAGCTTCCTCCACCTGCTGCTCCAGCTCGTTCGCCTGCTCCTGCAATTGAGCGTGGGCCGCCGCGATGACGCGCTCACTCTCCACCTGCTGTGATATGTCGCGCAGGAAGCCGGAGAACAGCCTCTGACCTTGCCACTCGAATTCGCCAAAGGAAATCTCGACCGGCAGCTCGGTGCCGGACTTGGTGCGGACCGGCACCCGCACACCCTGCCATGCAATCCGTCGCACACCAGTGTGCACATAATGCGCGATACCGGAGTCGTGTCGCTCGCGGAGAGCCTCCGGAATCAGCATGTGAAGCGACTCTCCGACCATTTCCGCGATGCTGTAACCGAACGCGCGTTCCGCAGCATCGTTCGCGAAGACGATCCTGCTTGTCTCGTCGATCGTGAGAATCGGGTCCGGCGAGCTTTCGGCGAGCACCCCGTTATGCGGCGCCGGGCTTGATTTGGGCGGCAGCGTCATGCGCGCAATCTAGGGCATTGCAGCCGGGTCATCGCCCCCAACCACCAAGGAGGTTTGGGCGACATACCGCATTCTGGCCCGCCGCCTGCCAATGCTCCTCATCAGAGCACACCGCCATCGATCGCCGCTGTTAAACACCATTTCCATGCTTCCATTGACCGACAGAACCGATGGTTCGGAACCGCACAGAGATGGCGGTCGTCAGACGACGGAAGAGACGACGGCACCGCCTTCGCCTCAAACGCGCCCGGCGGTGGCCGGAAAGATCGAGGCTGAATTTCGCGCGACCCTGCTGACGCTGGGCATGCATTCGGCGCTCGGCCTCATCAACGCGCGAACCCGTTACCGGTTTACCGGCGTGTATCGGGCCGATCCACCGATGCTCCGCAACGAATACCTCTTCGATCGCGAAAATCCATCGCTATCGCTGGGTGGGGACGTCAACCCGCTGGACCACACATACTGCAGCATAGTAGCCGCGACTCAGCAGCCATTTGCCGTCGCGAACGCGCGCCACGATCGACGCCTGACGCTGCATCCTGCGCGCGACTCCGTGGTCGCGTACGTCGGTGTCCCGATTCGAATCCCGAACGGTTGCATCTTCGGCACACTCTGCCATTTCGATCTGCGCCCGCGAATACTGCCGCTCGATGAAGTTGCGACGCTCGAGTCAATCTCGCGCATCGTCGCACAATGGATCGACGCGGCGCCGACGCGGCGTGTGTAGCACCCATACGTCGCAACTAGCTGATCTGCCGCACATTTCGTACGTGATCAGGGCGCGATGCGATTCATCGCCTCCATATTCGACTCTACGATAATCCCGAAGATCGCACGGGCGGACTCGGTTGAGATCGTTCTCGCGGCGGGAAGGATTCGTCCCGGAATCCTGACTCCTTCAAGACTTGCGCGCGCACTCTGAGTTACGTATGTAGGCGCGTCCGGTGGAATCGCTGAAACATCATCTCTGCCAAGCACGACTATGTGCAGATTCTCGATCCCCTTCACTTCTGAAAAGAACTCGCGGAGCATTTCACCGAACTTGGCCGTTGCCACGACCGCGTAAACAGGACGGCGCAGCAGCATCGACCACTCTCCGACTATGAGATCGGGACGAACCGTGATCACCTGCACTGCTTTCCTCAGCTCCGCCCCCAACGCAGTGATCCGATCGGCGTGCGCAGCAGTCGTGATGAGGATATCGGCACGACGCAATGGTAGCGGGATGGCACCGCTGATGGTCTCTGGAACTTCCGATGCGAGCATGCCTTCGGCTTCGAGACCGAAATCATCGCGCAGCTCGCGGCATAAGCCATGTAGCTGATCCTGGGTGGAGGCGATCACCACAGCACGCAACCTCAGCGTCTCGGTGCAACGCCGAAGCCATTCGTGCAGATCCGGCGCAGGAATCTCACGTGCCAATCCCGCAGTGAGAATATCCGTAAGCCACGATGCAGGCACCAGAGAAATCCCCCCGCGACTACTCCGATCAGCGACGTAGACGCCGCCTCGTGCACGTGTCTCGATCAGCTTCTCGTCGGACAGCCTTCGGTACGCGGCCAGGATTATTCGGTGGTCAACGTCGAACTCCGCCGAGAGGTCACGCCCACTCGGGAGTCTGTCACCAGCAATGAGCGTCCCCGCCTCCAGCCCGCGCAGGACGCGGCCGCGAAGTATCTCGACGATTTCCTCCAGGCGGTCGATCAATGCAATGAGCCGAAGCGGATGGTCGGTGAGCAGTTAAAGGAAGCGCACGGGCCCGGTTTTGGACAGGTCAGGATCCCCCAGTCGCCAAATGAGAGCGGCAGGGGCCATGCGAACACCGTGAGTTCATGCCAATTCCATCTTAATCTGAATCCATTTAGCGCTCCAGTTACGTATCAGTCAATAGTCTGATACAGAATTAATGAGCAGTTTGGCTCGAACCCTGCAATACGGACTATTCACGTACGCGCTTGTCCGGCCCGGGCGCGTGCAGCAACCGGCCGGCGTGGGGGGTGGCTAGATGTCTGATGGTAGCAAGACTTTTGTCGTCAGTAGTACCGAGCAGCTCTGGAAGGCGTCCACACGCCGAGGTTTTCTGAAAATGCTCGGCGTCGGCGGCACGATCGTACTCGCGCCAGGGCTGTTCCAAGCCTGCGACAATGGCTACGTGCCGGTCACGGCGCCAGCTGGCAGCGGCGGAAGCGGATCGGCGTCTCTGGACCTGAGCAACGATGTCGGGATTCTGAACTACGCATACGCGCTGGAACAGCTCGAAGCGGCGTTCTACACTGCCGTCGTAGCATCGGCGATGTTCGGCTCGCTGAGCGCCGAAGCGCAGGAAGTAATGGCTGATCTCCGGAATCACGAGGTGATCCATCGCGAGTTCCTCAAGGCAGCGCTGGGAAACAACGCCATCGGGGCCTTGGCGTTCAACCAGGCGACAGTCGCGGCCACGCTCACGAGCGGCCCGGTGATTCTCAAGAACGCAGAAGCATTTGAGGATCTCGGCGTCTCGGCGTATAACGGAGCTGGCAAGTACCTGAAGGATGCAGGCTACCTGACGCTCGCGGGCAAGATCGTTTCAGTCGAAGCCCGCCATGCCGCCGCGATCCGCGACATGCGTGACGCAGCCGGCGTGACCGGTGGCACTGCTGCCGGCACGCGCTTCGCCGGTGACGACGTCGTCGCGGCGAGTGGCGCTGCAGCTGGTCTCGATGTCAAGCTCGAACCGAGTGCAGTTCTGAGCCGCGTACAAAGCACCGGTCTGCTCTCCACGATGGTCTCGATCGGCAAGCCGCCCTCTGGCACCGCAACGCCCGATGCCGGACCGCCGTCGCCAACGCCATGATCCGCATTCTGACCACCAACGTCGCTCACTGGAGAGATAGATAAAATGGAAAATTCTGAAACGATACTCGGGAAGATCGAGCCCGATATCACTCAACGATTCGTCACTCGCCGCGAGGCGATTCTCAAGGGCGCAGCGGTCAGTTCGACCGTCGCGGCGGGACTCGCGATGATGTCGGCTCCGATAGCGCTTGCAGCACTGAGCCGGGAAGCGTTTGGCCAGGCTGCGCCTTCGAGTGTGCAGGGAGTGATCAACTTCGCGCTGATGCTCGAGATATTCGAATACGAGTTCTACAGCGCAGTACTCGGTACGAGCTCGGTTTCCGCGCAGAACACTGCATTTGCCGCCGTGCGCGCAAAGGTGCCGGCTGCAGCGCTTCCTGCAATTCAGCAGATTCAGAAGCACGAGCAGGAGCACGTCGCATTCCTCAAGGCGAATGGGGCAGTCAATACACTGAATCTCACCGCTGCCAGCTTCGACTTCACCGGTGCGCGTGGCGCCGGTAACGGCCCGTTCGCGCAGGCGACGACCGACCTCGCCTTTCTGCTCCTGACCGCGCAGGGTGCGGAGGATACCGGCGTGCGCGCCTATAAAGGCCAGGCGCCGAATCTGCAGAGCAACCCAGCGGTGCTGGAAGCGGCGCTTCGAATTCATTCAGTGGAAGCGCGTCACGCTTCCAAGATCCGTCGCCTTCGTCGCGCGACCGGTGCGACGAAGGTGAAGTTCAGCGGAACGATCACAGGGGGCGGTGCCGCTGCTGCCGGAGCTGACAACATACCCAGCCCGCCTGCTGGAGCTGTAACAGCGCTGGGACTCATCTATGCCGGCGAAGACAACGTCACCCAGGGCGGAGTCGACGTGACGACCCTTCCCAACCTGCCTGGTGGAATCGATGTAAAGGCAGTAGCGACTGAGGCGTTCGATGAGCCATTGACTGCGGCACAGGTCGTCGCGATCGTGCAGCCGTTTTTCATCCCCGCGCTCTCGTAACGACATGGGGCCGAGGAATCGAATCCTCGGCCCCATTCTGAACCGACGGTGCTCGCTCCTACTACCGCGAAGCAACCGATGCCGGCTTCTCCGTGGGTTTGTCCATGTTCTGCGAATTGACGTAGTAGTTCTCATCGACATGGAATGAATCGGGCGACTTGAGCGACAGCCTGGCCGTCTTCCACGTCTCTGTCGGATGGACAAATGTGGTACCGTGATCCGTGAGCGAAACCTTCACCGGCATCGCGAATCCGGGAACGACGTTGGACCAGCGGTACGACAGCTCGGAGCCGTTGACGCGATACTCGAAGGTCGGCACCATCGTCGTATTGAGGTATTCCTGGAATACCTTGCTGAGATCGATCCCGGCGTGCTCGCTGATGTAGTCCTCCACTTCAGTTCCGCTTACGATCTGGTGCCGGTACGTCTTCTGCAGGCCGCGCAGGATCCCGCGCCACTTCGCGTCGTTGTTGACAATCTGACGAATCGTGTGCAGCATGTTGCCGCCCTTGTAGTACATGTCGCCCGAGCCTTCGTCATTCACGTTGAAGTGTCCGACGATCGGCTTGTCGTTCCTGATCAGCTTGCGTGTGCCGATCACGTAAGCAGCGCCCGCAGCCTTTCCGTCCTGACATTCAGTGTAGAGGTTCTCGGAATAATTCGCGAAGCTCTCGTGGACCCACATGTCGGCGTGATCCTTCGCCGTGAGGCTGTTGCCCCACCACTCGTGCGCGCTCTCGTGCACTATGATGAAGTCCCACTTGAGTCCCCACCCGGTCCTGGAAAGATCCCGCCCCAGATACCCGTTCTCGTAGTGGTTGCCATACGCCACGCCGCTCTGATGCTCCATGCCGAGATGCGGCGCCTCGATGAGCTTGTAGCCGTCCTTGTACCACGGATACGGACCGAACCAGTGCTCGAAGCACGCGAGCATCGGCTTCGCCTGCTGGAACTGCTTCTTCGCCTTGTCGAGGTTGTATGCGAGCGGCCAGAAATCGAGCGTGAGAATGCCGTCCTCGCCCTTGTACGTATCGCTGAAGTGAGCGTACTTGCCGGCGTTGACTTCGACATCATAGTTGTTGATCGGATTCTCGACGAACCAGTCGTACGTTGTCGTGTGATCGGCGTTGCGTGTGGTCTTTCGCAGCCGGCCGTTGGAAACGTCGATGATCGAATCCGGTACCGTTATGGCAATGCGCTGACTGTCGGGTTCGTCGGCCTCGAGATCCTTGTTGGGCCACCACACGCTTGC
>Ga0207667_10003604_pt1 | contig 19109 bp, 13 predicted proteins | sample KBSCornC52_FD_184301 | JGI IMG/M metagenome (GOLD analysis project Ga0207667, IMG submission 184301) | Corn rhizosphere microbial communities from Kellogg Biological Station, Michigan, USA - KBS Corn C5-2 (SPAdes) (version 2) | ecosystem: Host-associated > Plants > Roots > Rhizosphere > Soil ...
CGGCGAACGCATCCGCTACGCGAGCGGCGATGCGTTCGCGCTCGCGCTCGCCGACACCGCGTTCGACCTCGTCGTCTGCCGCCACATGTCGCAGGCGGTGCCGGGCTTCGCGCGCGTGCTCGGCGAGATCGACCGTGTATTGAAGCGGGGCGGCTGGCTGCATCTGCTGTCGGAGGACTACGCGATGCTGCGCATGCCGCGCGGCGTGCGCAACCCCGATGCGTTCTGGGTCGGCACGGTGCTGCCGTTCCTCGAAGGCCAGGGCTGCGACGGTCGCATCGGGCGCCATTCGCCGACCCTGCTCGCGGAACACGGCTACGCCGATATCGCGGCCGACTACGTCGTCGTCGACACCCTGCGCGTGCCGCGCGCGGTGTTCGCCGGCATCCTCACCGCCTGGCGCGACGGCTATGTCGCGCCCTTGGCCGCAGCGAGCGGGCGCGACCCGGCCGACGTGCGCGCCGACTTCGACGCGATGATCGCCGACATCGCGACGCCACCGCGCTACGCGGTCTGGCACGTCCCGGTCATCTCCGGTCGCCGCAGCCCGTAGGAGCGGCTTCGGCCGCGACGGGCCAAGGCCCGCCCTATCCGCCGCTCCGGCGTGATGCAACGAGCAAAGCACGGGATTGCAGACATTCGCGACGCGACGACGCAGAATGCGCACCGCCCCCGCTCGCACGAGATCCGCAACCATGCAGGACCTGACCCAGGGCTCCGTCTTCAACCACCTGCTGAAGCTCTCTGCGCCGATCGCGATCGGCATGATGTTCCAGACGCTGTACGTGCTGGTCGACCTCTACTTCGTCGCGCGCCTCGGCGACGCGGCGATCGCCGGCGTCAGCACCGCCGGCAACCTGCAGTTCATCATCATGGCGCTGACCCAGGTGCTCGGTGTCGGCACGATGGCACTCATCGCGCAGGCGGTCGGGCGCAAGGACCAGGCCGACGCGAACCTCGTGTTCAACCAGAGCCTGCTGATCTCGCTCGCCTGCATCCTCATCACCTTCGTCGTCGGCTACGCCACCGCAGGCCCGTACACGCGCGCACTCGGCGCGGATGCGGCGACCAGCGCGGCCGGCACGACCTACCTGTACTGGTTCCTGCCCGGCATGGCATTGCAGTTCGCCCTCGTCGCGATGGGTTCCGCGCTGCGCGGCACCGGCATCGCCAAGCCCGGCATGATCGTGCAGGTGCTGACCGTGCTGCTGAACGCCCTGCTCGCGCCGATCCTGATCGCTGGCTGGCTCACCGGCCATCCGCTCGGCGTCGCCGGCGCCGGCCTCGCGAGTTCGATCTCGATCGCGGTCGGCGTGGTGATGATGACCTTGTACTTCGGTCGCCTCGAAAAATACGTGCGCTACGACGCCGCGCAGTTCCGCCTGCACTTCCCGACCTGGAAGCGCATCCTGCGCATCGGCCTGCCGCCGGGCGGCGAGTTCGCGGTGCTGTTCGTGTTCCTCGGCGTGATCTATCTCGTGATCCGCCCGTTCGGCGCGGAAGCACAGGCCGGATTCGGCGTCGGCTCGCGCGTGATGCAGGCGATCTTCCTGCCGGCGATGGCGGTCGCGTTCGCGGTCGCACCGCTGGCCGGACAGAACGTCGGCGCCGGCCTGCTCGAACGCGTGCGCGAGACGTTCCGCCACGCTGCCCTGCTCGGCAGCGGCATCATGCTGCTGCTGACCCTGTTCTGCCACTGGCGACCGGAACTGCTCCTGCGCTTCTTCACTAGCGATCCGCCGGTGATCGCGGTCGGCGCGGATTACCTGCGCATCATTTCCTGGAACTTCGTCGCGCAGGGCATCATCTTCAGCTGCTCGGGCATGTTCCAGGCGCTCGGCAACACCCTGCCGCCGCTGTATTCGAGCGCGACGCGCCTGCTCACGTTCGCCCTGCCGGCGTTCTGGATGTCGACGCGCCCCGGCTTCGAGCTGCGCCACGTCTGGTACCTGTCGGTCGCGACGGTGACCTGCCAGATGCTGCTCAGCCTGTGGCTGCTGATGCGCGAATTGCGCCGGCGCGAGCAGGCGGTGGCCGTCCCCGCGGCGGCCTGACGTCCGCGAAACCGGGCCTTCGTCGCTACGCATCGGCCTTCCGGGCGAAGCACCCCCGGCGCCGGCCCGACGTCGACGCATCGGGCTTCGGCGTCGAGGCGTTTCGCTGCGGCATTGCACGTATCCGCTCCGGTGCCGGACCTTGGAGGGTCCGGCATCGCAAAGATCCTTTGCGTGGTCGAAGCAAAAAGGTCGGAGGCCGGACCGCGATGGGTGCGAGCGCCCATCCTTCTAATGCGGCGTCGACGCTTTTCGGTCCGACGTCGCATGTCCCGGGTGCTCCGTCGGACCCGAAAGGGTCCGACACCGCATCGAATCCTTGCCCGCGAGCAAGAAATATTTGCGAAGGCGCATCCAGGTCATCGAACGCCGGAGCGAAACGCGTCGGGCGAGCGTCCAGCCCGCGCGCCAGTCGTGGACAAGGCGGTTGCGCGGGGTCGAAAAGGTGACCCATTGCTGCAGCGACGGCTGTTACGTCACCGGAAAGGCACCGCCACCTGCAAGGCGCCGCGCTCGGCGGCGCCCAGGATTCGAGCGAGCCGCAACCTTGCGGGCGCACCCAGACGATTCGCCCAAGTGGGCCGTTGCGAATCCGCGCGGTATCTTCATACCATTGTGGATACACCTTCCGGACTGCTGCGGGCGCTAACCTCCGATCGCATTTCGGAATCGGAGTTCGCCGAGTTCGAGAGACTTCTCGCGACCACGGCAGATCCACAAGAGAGAGATGAAGCCGTTGTCCATCTCCTGCGTGTTGTTCGCCTGGAGCCCGAGCAGGCGGTTTCCCTCGCAAAGTCGCATGTCGTCCGCGAGCGCCTGGGGCTGCAACTCGAACTGAAGCGCTACGTACGCGCACAACAATACGCTTCGTCCCGTGCTGCGCAGCAACTCCACCTGGCATCACGCTGGGGAGTGGCGTTCGATCTCCTTGTCGCCTGCTTCATGTCATTTCCATAGTGCCGCCCGACGATCCGTCGAGCGAAATTTCCACTGCCTCGGCACTGATCGTGCCGGTTTCCATGAACCACTGGATCAAGATCCATGCGCTGGGCGAAAGCTTCGATGTCGATGCCTTCGTGAGAACGTGTTCCATGTCGCCAAGCTCGGTCTGGCGTCGCGGCGAACCAAAAGTCGTGGGCGGAGCAAGCCTCTACCCGACAAGTGGTATCGCCTTCAATCTCGGCGACGGCAGAATCGTTCCTTTTCCGGAACAAGAGCAGCTTGCAGTTGCCTTCTTGAAGGCGCATCGAGACGACCTCAAGACTCTGGGGCAATTCCCCGGAGTTTCACACTTCACGCTTGGCCTGCAATACCTGCGAACGTTTCAGCGTGAATCGTTCGGCTGCTGCATGAGTGCTTCGAAGTGGCTCATGTGGCACTGCCTTGACGTCGGCTGCTCGCTTTCTCACTACGTGTGCGTCGAGCGCAACGAAGGCAATGCCTGACCATTCGTCCGGGCCGACGGCAGCGATGGATTCCGGATCCGTGACGTGAGCACGATCATTCGTTCAAACCCCGGCTTTGCCGGGCGACCACGACGCTTCCTTCCGGAAGGAAGCGATCAACGCACAGCGCGCTGCTCGCCCTCGTCACGCAGGCTGAACGGCGTGAAGTGGGTGTGCTCGTCGTAGGTGTCGACGCCTTCGCGCCGCTTGAGGAATCCGACCACCGCGTAGGTGACCGGCGTCAGCACGATCTCGACCAGCACCTTCATGGTCCAGTTGAACGCGATCACCTTCAGCATGGTCTGCCCCGACCAGATGCCGGCGAACGCAATCGGGTAGAACGTGATGCTGTCGAGGCCTTCGCCGACCACGGTCGAGCCGATCGTGCGCGTCCACAGCCAGCGACCGCGCGTCCACAGCTTCATCTTCGCCATCACCCACGAATTGGCGAAGTCGCCGATCCAGTAGGCGAACATCGAGGCGAGCATGATGCGCCAGCTCGCGCCGAACACGACCTCGAGCGCCGGTTGCAGTTCCTTGTTGAACGGCTCGTCCGGGCTCGGCGGCATGCCGAGGATCGCGAACGTCATCATGCTGGCGAACGCGAGGCCGCCGAAGCCGGCCCAGATCGCGCGGCGCGCGCGCGCATAGCCGTACACCTCGGTCAGCACGTCGTCGAAGATGTAGCTGATCGGGAAGAACAGGTTGCCGGCGCCGAACGTCAGCGCGCCGAGCAGCGGCAGCGTGAACGTGCAGACCTTGGCCGGCCCGATCAGGTTCGAGCACAGCAGTACCGCGACCATGCCGCCGACGAGCAGGTCGTAGTAGCGGAACCCGCGCACGGGTCGATCGGTCATATCCATTCGCGTTCCCCTGAACCGCGAGCATCATAGCCGCGATGCGATGCGCCGCGCTGCGTGGCCTGCAGTACGATGGCCACTTTGTCCTGTCCGTTTTCCAAGGCAATGGCCACCATGATCCGCACGTCTCTGCTCCTGCCTTCCGCCGCCCTCGCACTCGCCTGCGCCATCGCGCCACCGGCGCGCGCCGGAACGCAGGTCGTCGATGCCCGCGCCGGCGTCGATCTCGTCAAGTCGGCCATCGATGCAAGGGACCGGGTCACCCTCAAGGGCGCGCGTGCCGCGCGTGCGTCGGGCACGACCACCGGCCCGGTCGCCGACGGACTCGCGCTGCGCCACCTGACGTTGACGCTGCGCCGTACGCCGGAACGGCAGGCCGCGTTCGAGATGCTGCTGCACGCCCAGCAGGACCCGACCTCCCCCGACTACCACCGCTGGCTGACACCGGGCGAGATCGGAGAACGCTTCGGTGCTTCGCAACGCGACATCGACGCGATCGCCGCCTGGCTGCGCTCGCAGGGACTCGACGTCGACGGTATCTCGGCGAGCCGCACGCGCCTGCGCTTCAGCGGTGAAGCGGCGCGCGTCGCCGCGGCCTTCGCGACCGGTCTGCAATACCGCTCCGATGGCAAGCGCCGCCGCGTCGCGACGACCGACGCACCCTCGATACCGGCAGCGCTCGCCGGCGCGGTCGCCGGCGTGGTCGGCCTGGATCTGCCGCGCTTCCATCCGACCCTGGTCGAAGGCGGCGTGCGTGCGCAAAACGTCGAAGGACCGCGCCCGCAGGCGAGCAGCTGCAGCGGCGCGGATTGTCTCTACACAGTGTTCCCTGCCGACTTCTCGCGCATCTACGATCTCGACAACGTCACGTTCACCGGCAGCGGCGAATCGATCGCGATCGTCGCACGTCAACGCGTCTACGCGGGTGACGTCAGCAACTTCCAGGCGCGTGCCGCGTTGCCGGCGAATCCGATCCAGATCATCGTGCCACCGGGCTCGGTCGATCCCGGCGCTCCGATATCCGGTTGCGGCGGCGCCGGTCAGCCGACGTGCGACGGAACGCCGAGCGATGAGCTTTCGGATCAGCTCGAGGCGACGCTCGACGTGCAGCGCGCCGGCGGCACCGCGCCGGGCGCGACGATCAAGCTGATCGTCGCCGACGATACCGACACCAGCAGCGGCGTGTTCGAAGCGGCCGAGTACGCGATCGACACGACACCCCTGCCCGCACGCGTGCTCAGCCTCAGCTTCGGCAGCTGCGAAAGCGACAATGGCCCGGACCTCGTGCATGCGATCGATGGCCTGTTCACGCAGGCCGCGATGGAGGGCATCTCGGTATTCGTTTCGTCCGGCGACAGCGGTGCGGCCGATTGTGCGCTCCACACCGAATCACCGCCCGCAGGACAGACCGCCAGCATCAACGCGCTGTGTTCGTCGGGCTCGGTGACGTGCGTCGGCGGCACGCAGTTCGCCGACACCGCCGATCCGGACGCGTACTGGTCGCGCACGAGCAGTTCAGGCACCGGCTATCGTTCGGCGCTTGGCTACATCCCCGAAGGCGCATGGAACGAACCGCTCGGCGATGGTGGCGACCCCCAGCTCGCGGCCACCGGCGGCGGCTACAGCCAGTTCGTCGCGCGGCCGTACTGGCAGAACGCGCCGGGTACGCCGTCTTCCGGCACGCGCATGACGCCGGACGTCTCGCTCAATGCCGCGAGTCACGACGGCTACTTCACCTGCCTCGCCGCACGCGGCGGCTCGTGCGCCGTGAGCGCGGGCAGCTTCCGCTTTCTCGTCACGAGCGGTACCTCGGCATCCGCGCCGAGCATGGCCGGTATCGCGGCGCGCCTCAACCAGATGGTCGGCGCAGCGCAGGGCAACCTCAACGCGCAGCTCTACGCGGTCGCGACCACGCGGCCAGAGGCATTCCACGACGCGACACCGACCAGCAGCGGTGTCGCCTGCGACGTCGCGGTGCCGAGCCTGTGCAACAACAGCACGCCGGGTCCGAGCAGCCTGTCCGGCGGCCTCGCCGGTTACGCGTTGACGCCAGGTTACGACCTCGCCACCGGCCTCGGTTCGCCGAACGTCGCGAACCTGTTCGCAGCGTGGGGTTCCGTGCAACCGCCCGGCATCCCGATGAACCAGTACGGCCTCAGCGGATCGTGGGCAAACCCCGCTACGCAGAGCCAGGGCATCGTGCTCAGCATCCAGCCGGACTTCTACGGCGCTGGCAGCGCGCTCCTGTTCGGAGGCTGGTTCACGTTCGATACGACGGCTGCCGGCGGCGAGCGCTGGTACACGCTGCAGGCCACCGCGCGCGGCGTGGCGACGACGATGCCGATTTATCGTACCGAGGGCGGCCGTTTCGACACATCGCAGGCAACGACGACGACCGCGGTCGGCGTCGCCACGATGCATTTCGACGACTGCACGCATGGCTCGCTCGACTACGCCTTCAGCGACGGCAGCGATCGCGCCGGCTCGATCCCGCTGACGCGCCTGCTCGCGAATGTGGAATGTTCCGCCGCAGGCGGCACGACGACGACGAGTGCGAGCTATCGCTTGACCGGCATCTGGGCCGATCCGGGCAACGATGGCCAGGGTCTCGTCATCGACATCGATCCGCTGCAGCACGTGCTGTTCGCCGCCTGGTATACCTACACGAGCAATGCCGCGGCCGGCAGCGACGAGCGTCAGCAACGCTGGTACACGTTGCAGGCGTTGTTGCCGAACGACGCGACGCAGGCGAGCAATTTCGGGATCTACGAGAGCACCGGCGGCGTGTTCGACCATTCCGCGACGACGAAGACCACCCAGGTCGGCACCGCATCGATCGTGCTGCACGGCTGCTCGTCGGCGACGCTGAACTACCGCTTCACCAGCGGCTCGAATGGGAGACGCAACGGCACGCTCGATCTTGCGCGCATCGGCCATCCGCCGAGCGGATGCACGCCCTGAAGGAAGGAGCGACGGCGAGGACCGCGCGAATCCACGGGACAGCCCTGCAGGCGGGCACGCCGGCGCCTCTCGAAGGCCGTGCCGGCCCCGCTTCCGGTAAAATGGCCGGCCGCCGCGATCCCGCGCGGCCCGGCCAACCAGAACGCAGGAATTCCCATGGGCAGAGGCCCGAGCATCGAGAACCGCAAGAACGCCGAAGACGCGCGTCGCGGCAAGATCTTCACCAAGCTGATCCGCGAGATCACGATCGCCGCGCGCAACGGCGCCGACCCGGCCGGCAACGCGCGCCTGCGCGTCGCGATGGACAAGGCGTTGTCGGCGAACATGACCAAGGACACGATCGAGCGTGCGGTCCGGCGTGGCTCGGGCGCCGACGGCGCCGACGACATGCAGGAGCTGCGCTACGAGGGCTACGGACCTTCCGGCGTCGCGCTGATCATCGATGCGATGACCGACAATCCCGTGCGCACCGTCGCCGACGTTCGCCACGCGCTTTCCAAGCATGGCGGCAACCTTGGCACTTCGGGTTCGGTCGCGTTCCAGTTCAAGCGCCTTGGTGAGCTCGTGTTCGACACGCACGAGGCCGGCGGCGAAGACAAGGTGCTCGAGGTCGCACTCGATGCCGGCGCCGACGACGTCGTCACCGACAGCGGGCGCAGCACGGTGCTGTGCGCGCCGGACAGCTTCGAGGATGTCAAGAAGGCGCTCATCGGCGCCGGCCTGAAACCCGTCTCGGCCGACATCGTGATGCGCCCTGAAAACCGCGTCGCGGTCAGCGGCGAAACCGAAGAGACCCTGCGCGGCCTGCTCGACTGGCTCGACGAGCTCGACGACGTGCAGGAGGTCTACCACAACGCCGCTCTGGGCGATTGAAACCGCCGCGACGGCGACTGGCGAAGAGGCTTCGCCAGTCGCCCTGATCCTCAATGCGAGCGGGTATTTTCGACCGGATAATCGCCGTTCTGGCCGAACGGAACATCGAACGGCGTGTTGGGCGGCGTGCTCGGACGGATCGAGAACTTGCTCTCTCCCGGAGTCGCCGACGGGCGCCAGATCGCGTAGTCGTCGTAGCCGTCGCCGTCGAAGTCGGCCGACAGCGGGAAGTCGGTCGCCGACAGGCCGAAGTTGACCGGCGCGAGGTTGTTGCCCGTGCCCGTCTCATGCGTTTCCCAGACGATGTTTCCGCCGCTGCCATGCTCCGTCGTGGTGTCGCCGAGCGCGGAGCCGCTGTGGTTGCCCGTGATGATCACGTAGGTCGGCGCACCGAAGTTGTAGGTGTCGACGACGGCACCGTCGGTGCCATCGTGGATCTCGAACTTGGCCATGCCGCCGCCGGCATTGCTCTGCATCGCGACGTCGGCCTTGCCGTCGCCGGTCATGTCGATGCCGCCGGACGCGAAGTAGCCGTTCATGCCGCTCGGCAGGATGCGTTCGCTGCCATTGCTGCTGAGCTTGATCACGGTGAACGAGGGATCGCCCGCCATGGCGCCATTGCGATACAACGCGAAGTCGGTCTTGCCGTCACCGTCGTAGTCGCCGGCCTGGGTCGGGTCATCGCCGGTCTGGCCGTAAGCGACGTCGAGCAACGGCGCACTCTCCGGTCGACTCGACAACCGCACCATGTAGTGGCCTGGCGTACCCGGGCGCCAGATCGCCGGATCCCACACGTTGTCGCCGTCGAAGTCGCCGCCGACGAAGAAGTCCGTGGCCTGGCCGACGATATAACTGCGATCGGCGCCGCCGGCCGGCGTGCCGTCGTTGTCACGGATGAACCAGGTGACCGCGCCGGTCGGTCCGCCGCCCGTGTTGCGCACGACCACGTAGCTCGAGCGGTTGCTGCCCGTGTAGTCGAACTGCGCATGCACGCAGGAACCCTGCACGATGCCGTCGAAGCCGCTCGTGAACAGCGCATCGGTCGTCGTCAGCAGGCGCAGCTTCGCGACCGAAATCGCACCCGTATCGGTGCCCTGCTGGTCGGCGATGTGCAAGGTCCAGGTACCGTTGATCTGCGCCGTGGACAATGTGTTGAACGCGAACGTCAGCGGGCTCGTGCAACCGCCGGTCTTGATCGCATTGGCCGGATTGCCACGCGTGCTCGCGCGGTACTTGCCAGCCGCCACCGGCGTTCCCGCCGCGACGGCTTGCCACCAATCTCCGCCACGATCATCGAAAACGTAAGTCGCACCGAGATCGTTGTCGGCGCCGGTCGCGCCGAAACCCGTGCGCCCGAACACCAGATGGCGCGCGATGCCGAGCGGCGACACGAGCATGACGTCGAGATCGCGCACGTAGGTGTGTGCGAGGGTCATCGACACCTGGACATCCGTAAGAGTACCGGTCATGCCGGCTACGTTGAACGTGACGTCGCGCCCGACCGGGTCGTTGTCCGGAATCGCACCGAGGTTGTTACCCGTGAAATCCGTTGCATGCGCAGAGATCACCGCCGCCAAGAGGCATCCGGTCAGCAGGGCCTTCCCAAAGATCTTCATCATCCTTCCCTCCCCAGTGGACTTTCCAAAAAAAACATGTGTCGATGCGTCAGCCGACTGCCTGCTCCGCGGCCTCGTGGCGAGTCGTTCGAATCGGCACGGTACGTGAGCGGACGGCGGGCCTGGAAACCTTCGGCAGGCGACGCAGGGCGCCTGCCGAATGCATTGCTCAATGCGAGCGGGTGTTTTCGACCGGATAGTCGCCGTTCTGGCCGAACGGGACGTCGAACGGCGATGCGGGCGTCAGGCTTGGGCGAACCGAGAACTTGCTGTCGCCGACGACCGCGCTGGGCCGCCAGATCGCGTAGTCGTCGTAGCCGTCGCCGTCGAAATCACCCGACAGCGGAAAATCGCTTGCCGACAGGCCGAAGTTGACGGACGCGATCGGCGTGCCCGTGCCGGTGTCCCGTGTGTTCCAGACGATGTTGCCGGCATTGCCGCGCACGACCGTCGTATCGGCCAGCGCCGAACCCGTGTGGTTGCCGGCGACGACGACATCGGTCGGCGTGCCGAAGTTGAACGTGCTGACGATGGTGCCGTCGGTGCCGTCGTGGATGTCGATCTTGGCATTGCCTCCGCCGCCGTTGCTCTGCATCTCCACATCCGCGATGCCGTCCCCGGTCATGTCCGAGCCGCCGACCGAGAAATATCCGTTCATGCCGGTCGGCAGGATGCGGTCGGAGCCATTGCTGCTCAGTCGGACCACGGTGAACGAAGGATCGCCCGAGCTCGCGCCCGCGCGATACACCGCGAAGTCGGACTTGCCGTCACCGTCGTAGTCGCCCGCGTTGCGGGGGTCGTCACCGGACTGCCCGAAATCGAGTTCGAGCAGCGGAGCATTCGCAGGCCGGCTCGACAAGCGAGCGGTGTAGTGACCTGGAGTACCCGGGTGCCAGACGGCCGGATCCCACACATTGTCGCCGTCGAAGTCGCCCCCGACGAAGAAGTCGCCCTGCTGGCCGAGCAGGTAGCTGCGATCCGGGCCGGTTGCCGTGCCGTCGTTGTCGCGAATGAACCAGGTTATCGCGCCACCGGGGCCACCGCCCGTGTTGCGCACGACGAGGTAGCTCGAGCGGTTGCTGCCCGTGTAGTCGAACTGCGCGTGCACGCACGATCCACGGATGATCCCGTCGAAACCGTTCGAGAAGATCGCGTCCGAGGTGGTCAGCAGCCTCAGGCCGGCTGCCGAAATGGTGCCGGTGTCGGCACCCTGGACGTCGGCGATGTGCAGCGTCCAGACGCCATTGATCTGCGCCGCCGACAAGGTATTGAACGCGAACGTCAGCGGGCTCGTGCAGCCGCCGGTCTTGATCGGATTGGAGGTATTGCCGGCCGTGCTGGCGCGATAGACGCCTGCGGCCACCGGCGTGCCCGCCGCGACCGCCGCCCACCAATCGCTGCCGCGGTCATTGAAGACGTAGGTCCCGCCGAGATCGTTGCCGGATCCGGCGGCGGCAGCGCCAGCGCGCGAGAAGATGGTACGGCGCGCGACCCCGCCAGGCGAGATGAGCACGACGTCGAGATCGCGCGTGAACGTGTGCGTGATCGCCATCGACACCTGCACGTCCGCGATCGTCCCGGTCATTCCCGCGACGGCAAAGGTCACGTCGCGGCCGGCGGGATTGTTGTCCGGAATCGCCCCGAGATTGGAGCCTGCGAAATCCGTGGCCGGTGCAGAAAAGGCCGCCGACAGAAGGCAGCCCGCGAGGAACACCTTTCCCCAAGTCCAAATCATGACTCCCTCCCCAGGGGCACGAAAAAACGCTGCCAGCCGCATTCTAACGTAGTTTCCAGCCAACGAATTCACTGGATGGCAATGCTGCGGGCTGAGGGAAATCCGCCTGTGGACCCGGGTGAATTCCGCCGCCGATGGCGTGCCTTTCGATACGGGACAAGCCGATCACGTCGCGCCTAGATTCGGGTGAGGGGAAGTTACCGGCAGCGGACGCCCAGTCCGCCTTCACGTCATCCTTGGGGAATTTCATGGCTTCGAAGAATCGCTCGTCCGCGCCGAACCGCGCGCTGCTCGCAGGTGCAATCCTGCTCGCGCTCGCAACGGCATCGTTGCACGCGCGCCAGCCGGCGCAGAATCTTGGCTACGGCCTCGACAAGCTCGTCGATCGCGCCGCCGGTCGCGGCGAACGCGCCGATGATGCCTTGCGTGAGGGCTTCGCGACCGCTGCCGCCGACGTCTACGCGGAGCGGGCGATCACCGACGAGGCGACCGGCCGCGTGCTGGTCGACATCACGCTCGACGGCCGCGTTGCGCTCGATGCCGTGAAGGCCGATCTCGCCACACGAGTCGCCTCGCTTGCGGTGACGACGGTCGATCGCGGCTATCGCCGTACCGGCATCCTGGAAGGTTATGTCGCGATCGCCGATGTCGACGCCGTTGCAGCAACGAAAGGTGTTCGCGCAGTATTTCTCGCGCTCAAGCCGGACCTCGACGCCGTGCAGGTCGCCGACGATGCACAGGACGTCGGCAGCAGCGGCGCGGGCACCCAGGTGATGCCGGGTGAAACGCTGCACAAGATCGGCACGGCATTCGACCAGGGCGTCGTCCAGCACCGTATCGACCGCATCAACCAGATCTACAACCCGAGCGCGCCGGTCAACTACGACGGCAGCGGCATGACGATCGCGGCCATGTCGGACAGCTACGACAAGCGCTCGGCCGCACCGCATGCGACCGACGACGTCACCAGTTTCGACTTGCCTGGGGCCGCCGGCAATCCGATCAACACGCAGCCGGTCCAGGTTCTCGTCGACCTCCCGGCAACCGGCACCGACGAAGGACGCGCGATGGTGCAGATCCTGCACAAGATGGCACCGCGCGCACGCCTCGGGTTTGCCAGCGGTTCGCTCGGCGAAGTCGCGTTCGCCGAAAGCATCCGCCAGCTCGCCAACCTCCCCGGCCACGCCGGCATCGCAGGCTTCAACGCCGACGTGATCGTCGACGACATCAGCTACGGTGGCGAACCGTTCTACGGCGAGACGATCATCGGCGATGCGATCGACGACGTGACCGCGGCCGGTGTCGCGTACTTCTCTTCGGCCGGCAACAACATCGGCGTCAACGCATACGAATCCGAACTGCGCTGGGTCGCGAACGGGCTCGGCAACACCAGCGCCACGAACACCGCGCTGACCGGAACGAATATCGACCTGACCGGCGTTCCCGCCAATCTCTACGCGGGCGGCTTCCACAACTTCAACCCTGCGGCGGGCCAGCAGGACGTCGCGCAACTCGTCAACTATCCGGCACTCGCCTCGGTGGCGAACTCGCAGGGCACCGAGATCCAGTGGGACGACCCGTACGACCAGCGCGACCTCGTTCTGAACCAGCCGCCGATCTTCTCGAGCGGCGGCACGATCGGCGGCGGCACGACCTCGGTCACGTTCGACCAGAACAGCACGCCGGCGCTGCCGACGTTCACGCAGGGCACGCCTTACGTGATCACCGAGACCGCAACGAGCGGCAACTTCGACGGCATCGTGCAGATCTACGATGCGGGCAACAACCTCATCGTGAGCCAGGACACCGGCACCGACGAGGTCGTGCAGTTCTATCCGCCGACCAGCGGGCAGTACCACATCACGATCGTTCCCTACAGCACGACCGCCGGCGACTTCACGCTGACGGTGAACACCGCGCAGGGCTCCGCCGGAGTGACGACCGACGTGAACCTGCTCGTGTTCGACGTCAACGGCGCCTACCTCAGCACCGTCTCCTTCACGTCGAACAACCTCGCCAACAACCGGCCGGTCGAACTCGGCAAGATCGGTTCGCCGACCGGCCAGACGCAGATGCAATTCCTGATCGCGCGGTCGAACACACCCGTTGCCTCACAGCTTCCGACGCGCGTGCGTTGGGCGGTGCGCGGCAATGGTGGCGCCGGTTTCGGCCCGGCCGAGTACTTCAGCTACAACACCGTGACGACGAAGGGTCACGCGACCGCCAGGGGTTGCAACGGCACGGCGGCGTACAGTCCGTTCCGGCCGAACGTGCCGGAATACTTCACTTCCCCCGGCCCTGCGACGATCCTGTTCGATCACGACGCGAATCGCTTGCCGACCCCGGAGATCCGCGAAGTGCCGCGCGTCGCCGCCACCGACAACGCGAACACGACGTTCTTCGTCAGCGACACGACCTCGGATCTGGACAGCAATCCGAACTTCGGCGGCACCAGCGCGGCGGCGCCGCATGCGGCAGCGGTTGCTGCGCTCGTCCTGCAGTCGAGGGGCGGCCCGCGTTCGATCACGCCGGATGCACTGCGCACGATCTTGCAGAGCAACGTGTTCCCGCACGACCTTGATCCGATGCGCGCGCAAGGTTCCGCGCAGACGACCGACGGCGGCACGGTGACACTCGCGATCACGTCGGACGAGGAATCCAACGCGAACACCGGCGGACGCGATCCGAACTCGTTCCAGTTGGACTATTCCGGTGCAGGCTCGATCAAGACGTTCACCTTCAACCCGCAGGGAACCGCGGCGACCGGCGGCCACGTGACCGGCGGCAACCACGGCATCCAGGACAGCGGCGCAGGACTGGTCACCTATTTCGAGAACGATTTCCCGGGTCTCGTATTCGAGCCGTCGACCATCAACTTCGCATTGGGAACGCTCGTCGGCCTCACCGCCGGAGACATCACGCCACCCTCGAGCATCACGCCATTCACCGGCTTCAGCAATCCCGCGGGCGCACCCTCGAACGGCACCTCGCAGTTCTGGACGATGACGATCGCTTTTGCCGACAACGCGTTCAGCACCGGCAAGAGCATGCACTTCACGGTCGGGCGCGGCGCACAGCACTCCGCCACGACCGGCAATGGCGCGGTGATCGGCAACGGTACGACGACGGCGAACTACCTCTCCGACCTGTTCGGCGGCGGAGTATTCGTTCCGCGCGGCACCGTCGTCCGCGACGGCATGACGTTTTCGGGCACCACCACGAGCGGCGGCACGTTCTCGGGAGTCATCCGCAACACTATCGGTGCCGGCTATTCGAAACTCGACGGCTATGGCCTCATCGACGCGATGACGGCGACGGACCGCATCTTCACCGACGGCCTCGACTGATCCGGCTGTTCCCCGGCACCCGGGCGTCGCGAGGCGCCCGGGTCTTGCCCTGGGATATACCCGCACCTATCGCGCAGGACCTTCCCGCCGCACGCCGCTTGCACCCTTGCGCGCGCGTCCTTCAGTCCTTCGCATTCGCGTAGATCTTCACGACCTCGTACAGGAAATGCCGCCCGTCAAGCAGTGACTTCACGCGGATGCGTTCGTTCAACCCGTGCGCGTGGCTGCCCTCGGTGTCATGGAACATGCCGGACAGGCCATAGGTCGGCGTGCCGGCTGCATTGAGGAAGCGGCCGTCGGTCGCACCGGTCGACATCGTCGGCACGATCGCGACACCCGGCCAGATCGCGTCGGCGACCTTGCGTACCGGCTCCATGATCGCCGGCGTCAGCGCGGGCGCGTTGCCGACCGGACTCGGCTCGCCGACCGTGCTGATCGCGATGTCGGGGTCGTTCGCGAGTTTCGCGAGCGCATTCTTCACCGCGTCGAGTGGCGTGCCGGGCAGGATGCGGCAGTTGACGTTCGCGCCGGCCCTCTGCGGCAAGGCATTCGGCGCATGGCCGGCGTCGACCATGGTCGCGACGCAGGTCGTGCGCAGCATGCTGTTCCAGCCGGGATTGAGCGTCCACAGGCGATCCCCCGCGGCCGCATCGGGCGGATCGGCGAGCACCGCCTTGATGTCTTCCGCGACGGCTTGCGGCGCCAGTTCGAGCTGCGCCTTGAAGTACCCGCGCGTCGCGTCGTTGAGGCTGATCGGGAACTGGTAGGCGCCGATGCGACCGAGCGCGGCGCTGAGTGCGTAGATCGGATTTTTCTTCGTCGGGCGCGAGCTGTGGCCACCCTTGTCGGTCGTTTCGAGACGGAAATCCTGGTAGACCTTTTCGCCGGCCTGCACCTGCAGCGCGACCGGCTTGCCTTGGCCGTCCAGTTCGCCGCCGGCGCCTTCATTGAGCGCGAACGCAGCGTGCGTGAGCTCGGGATGTTCCTTGATCAGCCATTCGACGCCGTCGAACGTGTCCGAGGTTTCCTCGCCGCAGGTGAGCAGCATGCGGATGTCGCGACGCGGCTTGAAGCCTTCCTTGTGATAGCGGATCAGCGAGTCGGTGAACACCGCCGCCATCGCCTTGTCGTCGCTGGCGCCGCGCGCGTAGAACCAGCCGTCCTCCTCGACCAGCTTGAACGGATCGCGCACCCAGTCCTCGCGCTTCGCTTCGACCACGTCGATGTGGGCGAGCAGGATCATCGGCTTCGCGGTGGCGTCGCTGCCCTTGATCGTCGCGACGAGGTTGCCGTCCCTGGGCCGTTGCGGGGGCACAAGCACTTGCGTATCCGCCGCAGGAATCCCGCCCTCGACCAGGCGCGCCTGCATCGCCTTCGCCGCTTCGGTGCAACTGCCGACCGAAAGCGTCGTGTTGATCTCGACCAGTTGCTTGTACAGCGCACGAAACGCGACCTGGCCTGCGTCTGCCGCCGGTTTCGCGTGCAGCGGCGACGCCGCCACGATCGCTGCCACCATCATCGTCGCCAGACGCGTGCGCTTCATGTCGTATCCTCATCGGTCGGATTTGCAAGCATGGAACCTTCGCCTGTGGGCGGCAAGTCCGCACTTCTGGCAAAATCCGGCGCGACCGGGGCAATCGCCACGGCGTACCGGCCGGCAAAAGGAAAGACTCGATGGAACGCATGCGCATGGCAGCCGTCGCCGCATTGCTGGCGACCGGTATCGGTTCCGCGCCTGCCCAGAACCTGATCGTCAATCCGAACTTCGGCGGCGATACCAGCGGCTGGATCAGCGACGCCGGCACCACTATCTTTTTCGATGGCAATCAGGACGCGAACGCCTCGGCCGGGTCCGGCGCCATGGCGATGCAGCCCACGAGCGGTTTCACCGTGTCGGCGCATCAGTGCGTTGCGATCACCGACGGCGACACCTTCAGTTTCGGGGCGCAGGTCAAGCCGAATACCGTCATTTCCTTCGGCATGGCATGCCTGGCATTCCCGGTACCCGGCTGCAACATCGACCCGATCGGCAGCGCCGCGGCCATCGTCGCCGGCCCACCGGGCGAGGGCGGCTGGATACAGCTGCGCAGCGCGTCGCCCTATGTGCTGCCCGCCGGGACGCAAGGCATCTCATGCATCATCACGGGCAGCCTGCAACCGCCCGCCAGGATGCAGCAGCCGGACGGCACGAGTACGTCCATGTGGGTCGACAACGTGTTCTTCGCGCAGGGCACCACGCCGGTGATGCTGCAGGCGTTCCAGATCGAGTGACGCCTTCGGTGCGGCGCAACCGGCCGCAGGCGTTACCAGTCGCTGCGCTCCGGCAGCAGGCCGCGCAATTCCTGTTCGGTCAGGTTGCGCCACTGGCCGAGCTTGAGCGCGCCGAGCTTGACGTTGACGATGCGCACGCGACGCAACTGGGTGACCCGATAGCCGAACGCCGCCGCCATCAGGCGGATCTGCCGGTTCAGGCCCTGGGTCAGCACGATGCGGAAGCCGAACTTGGCGATGCGCGTGGCGCGGCACGGCTTTGTCGTCTGGTTGTGGATGCGCACGCCGCGCGCCATGCCGGTGAGGAACTCCGGCGTCACCGGCTTGTTCACCGCGACCAGATATTCCTTCTCGTGGCGGTTCTCCGAGCGCAGGATCTCGTTGACGATGTCGCCGTTGCTGGTCAGCAGGATCAGGCCTTCCGAATCCTTGTCGAGGCGACCGATCGGGAACACGCGCTGCTGGTGATCGACGAAGTCGACGATGTTGCCACCGACGTCGCGCTCGGTCGTGCAGGTGATGCCGACCGGCTTGTTCAATGCGATGTAGACGTGCTTGCGACCCTTCGCGCCCGCCTTGCGGGCGAGCAGCGCATGGCCGTCGACGAGCACCTCGTCGCCTTCCTCGACCTGGGTGCCGATGCCGGCGGCCTTGCCGTTGACGGTGACGCGCTTTTCCGCGATCAGGCGATCCGCTTCGCGGCGCGAGCAGTAGCCGGTTTCGGCAATGTGTTTGTTCAGGCGCATCCACGCATTCTACGCGGCGAGGCCGGTGCGTCGAAACCGCACGCGCGTGCGTGCGCATCGAACGCGGTTCGATGCACGCCCGCATTTCCCGCGCAGCACGTTCGGCGTAGGCTTGCGGTTTCCGGCACTGGCCGGCTGCGCACTCCACCATTCGAGCAAGGAGACTCCCGATGAAGAAGCATGCATCCGCGGTATGGACCGGCAGCCTGAAGGAAGGCAAGGGCACGATCTCGACCGAGACCGGCGTGTTGAACAATGCGCCCTACGGCTTCAAGTCGCGCTTCGAGGACGGGCCCGGCACGAATCCGGAGGAACTGATCGGCGCCGCGCACGCGGGCTGCTTCTCGATGGCGTTGTCGGCGCAACTGAGCGGCGCGGGCTCGCCGCCCGAGCGCATCGAAACCAAGGCCGAGATCACGTTCGACAAGGTCGGCGAAGGTTTCGCGATCACCGCGAGCCACCTGACCGTCAGCGCCAAGGTTCCCGGCATCGATGCGGCGAAGTTCCAGGAACTGGCGACGAAGGCGAAGGAAGGCTGCCCGATCTCGAAGGTGCTGAACGCGAAGATCACGATGGATGCGACGCTGCTGTAGGAACCCACCCTGTGGGCGACAAGCGATGCCGCGACGCCGCTTCGATGCGGGTCGCGCACAGGGTGCGCTCCTACGTTCCCTGCCCCGCTTGCAACGGCCAGCGCCCGATGACCCGATAAGGCTCGGGCGGCTGGCTGTCGATCAGCACGAACTCGTCGACGCGCCAGGGAATTGGCGGTCGCAATGGCCGATGCAATGCATGTTCCGCATCGCGCAGGATCGTCACGTGCGGCACCAGACGCGTCGCGCCATGGGTGCGGCAAGCGCGCCGCGCGAGTGCCTTGCCGAGCGCCTCGTGCAGGCGCAGAAGGTCCACCGGCGTCTCGTCGCAGCCGAGCCATAGCGGCATGCGGCGCGCGCCGAAACTGCCGATCGCATCGAGTGCGAACTCGAACGGTGCCTCGTGTATGTCGCCCGCCGCATCGATCGTGCGCGCGACGAGGTCGGGAGACAATCGCGCATGCTCGCCGAGGAATTGCAGCGTGAGGTGATAACGCGGCGGCTTGAGCCAGCGTCCGGGCGGTGCGTCCGTCGCGCGCAGCGCATCCGCTGCCGCCGCAATCGCCGCGCGCGTCGACGCCGGCGGCGACAGCGCGAAGAACAGGTTG
>Ga0207667_10003605_pt1 | contig 19104 bp, 15 predicted proteins | sample KBSCornC52_FD_184301 | JGI IMG/M metagenome (GOLD analysis project Ga0207667, IMG submission 184301) | Corn rhizosphere microbial communities from Kellogg Biological Station, Michigan, USA - KBS Corn C5-2 (SPAdes) (version 2) | ecosystem: Host-associated > Plants > Roots > Rhizosphere > Soil ...
AGGTCGCGGACAACCGCCTGCGTCTCCTCCTCGGTCTTGAGGGCGACCTTCTCCTTGCCGCGGCCTATGAACTTCGCGTCGAACGGAAATGGCTTTGCGGGCGACTGCGGGGTGAGCCGCGCCGTGAGCGACCAGTACTCCACCGGCACGAATGCCTGAATCTCGCGCTCCCTCTCGCAGATGAGCCGCACGGCGACGGATTGGACGCGGCCCGCGCTGAGGTTCTTGCGCACCTTCTTCCAGAGGAGGGGCGAGATTCGGTAGCCGACCAGCCGGTCCAGCACGCGACGCGCTTCCTGCGCATCGAACAGGTGCTGATCGATGGGACGCGGGTGCTGAATCGCGTTCTGAACGGCCGTTCTCGTGATCTCGTTGAACTGGATTCGCTCCGGGTTCTTCAGCTTGAGCGCGTTCGCCAGGTGCCAGGCGATGGCCTCGCCCTCGCGGTCCGGGTCAGACGCGAGATAAACCCGATCCGCCTTCTTCGCCGCCTCGCCGAGCTTCTTCAGCACATCCCGCCGCGTGGGAATGTTGACGTACTTCGGCGTGAAGTCGCCCTCCACGTCCACTCCGATCTCCCGTTCGGGAAGGTCGCGGACGTGGCCCATGGAGGCCTCGACCATGAAGTCTCCTCCGAGGAAGTTCTTCAGCGTTTTGGTCTTGGCGGGCGATTCGACGATGATGAGGGATTTGGGCATGTCTCTGCTTTCGTGCTTTTCGGGCGAGTGTGGAGCGGGAGCCGGCATGGGCGGCCCGGCATCGCGCTATCGTACCTGGGGGCCGCTCCTTTGTCAAGAAGCGATTTACGAGCGCGGCCGCCTTTGGAGTTCCGCTACCGAGGCAATCGTCGGGCGGGCGGCGTGCGCTCTGCACGGGAGCCCGCTCGCTTGCCGCCGCTTATACCCCGTGTCATGAGGCTGCTTAGCGCGCGAGGGTTAGCTCCACAGTGACGGTGCCGAGCGTTTCGCCGGAGATAATCGTTCGGATGCTCAGTCGGGGCTGGTCCATAGTACGGCTTCTCGCGCCGGCCGGCGCGCCGCCGGAATCCGACCAACAGCCGTTCTGTGAGGTTCAACGCGTGCTTCGTATCGCCGACGGCCGGGCCGGGCCGCTATAGACCGCAGCCAATCTTCGAAGCGGAGTCAGCGGCTGGAGACGGTCTGGCCCGTCTCCGCCGCCCGGCGAAGCCCATGGCAAACAAGAAAACGAACCCATCCCGGGTCCGTTCGATTCACTCGCATGTACAGATTAGAATACCAGAAACGACGTCGTGCGCCATGCGCCAACGGCGCCGAGAACGCAGTTCACGCGTTCCGCCACGCCATCCAGACTCTGTCGTGACACCAATTGACGTGTCCCCGTTAGCGCCGTCGTCGACCAGAATCTACACGCTCGTAACCGAACCGAATCGCCCACGGCTGGACAGGCATGGCAGCCCAGCGGCGCTACTCTACAAGCCGGCGAGCATGCCGCTCCGCGCACGGATTGCCGCAAGCGAATCGAGCGCCAATAGCATTGTGCGGGTTATCCTCGCAATCAGCGCATGCATGACGGCACGCGCCTTACTTTGCACGCGGCTTGATGACCTCGCTCAACAGGTCCTGCACGGCGGGAACGCGCTCCAGGTGCGGATACCGCTCGCCTTCATGGTAGTCAATCCGGTACGTATGAAAATACTCGCCGTCTTCCACAATCAATTCGATGGGCGCGGCGGACCCTTTCGCGGCCTTCAGCGCCTCGCGCAGAATGTCGGAGGAGTACTTGCGGCCGTTTACTCCAATCAGCTTCTGGCCGGGCGACATTCCGGCCTTTGCGCAGGGTGATTCCGGCACGATGTCTGCAACTGCTCCGACGTCACCCAGACTGATTCCCAGTGAAAACGCAAAGTCCGCGGACTTGCGCGCGGTCTCCTGTTCCTTCGTCAGCTCGTTTGGCTGGTCCGTATACACGAGCTTCCAGCCAGACGCCTCGATGCCCCCGAGCGGCGCGCGCGGCTGTACCTTATAGATTCGCTCGTTTAGAAAGCCCCGCCAGTCGTACGGCAGCACGACATTCAGCCCCGCGATTACATCGTCGAGCGTGTAGGGCTTAACCGCGGGAACCGGCGGCTCGCCCCCGTGGAAAGCGCGGCAGAAATCGTCCAGCGACTTCGCGCCGTTCGTCTTCTGCCGAATCAGCGTGTCCGCCTCCAGCCAGATGAGGTCCATTTCAGGATAGAAATCGGTGCCCCGCCGTGCCGCACGCCACTCGCCCGGCGCGAGGTAGAGGAACGGCGCGCTCACCGCGGTATCGGCGAGTGGCCGCCACTTGCGACCGGCAGTGTTGTCCATCTGGGCTGCCAGCGCGGCCAGATAATCGCGGTAATCCTGCGGCGCGAACAGGCCCGTGCGTGCCGCCAGCACGCCGCCATAGTAGTCCGTAAGCCCCTCGTAGACCCAGAGCAGCTCGCCTTTCATCGGAGTATGGTAGTCGCCGGTCGCGAGCCCGGCCGGCCTGCGGAACTTGCCGTTCCACGAGTGGAAGAACTCGTGCGGCAAAAGGATGGCGAACGACTTTGTCTGCGCGGGATCGATGAGCATCCGCTCCGGGATACGGTCGTCACTCGACTCGTGGTGCTCCACGCCAAAACTGCCCAGATGGTCGCTCATCGTCAGCAGGAACCGGTACTGCCGGTAGTGGCGCGCCCCAAAGACAGCCGCGGTCTCGGGGACGAGCTGCTTGTACCCCGCAATCACATATTCCGGCAGATTCAGCGCCGCATCAGAATCCGCCACGAGGTCGACTTCATGGTCGCGGCCGAGACTGGTGCCGAGCGGGATGGCCCGAAAGTGCTTTCCCATCGAGAGCGGCGAATCCACGAGCGTCGTGAGCGTCGCGGGTTTGAACTCGATAACGTTCTCCGAGCTGCTTGCGACCGGAAGGCTCGTCGCCCACTTCCATCCCGGCGGCGTCTTCAGCTTCGCGATATATGTGAGGTCGTCCGACCTTGCCTCTGCGGGATAGAGCACTACAAGGTTCCAGTTCAGCACCGCCAGCTCCGAGGTCGCCGCCGGGCCTTCCGCGTACGGCCCCATATCACCGGGAATAAGGTAGTCGTACGACACGTCGAGCGTGGTCACACCTTCGGGAACGTCAACGCGGATAGCAAACAGATCGATGTCGTCGCGACGCCACGGAATCACCTTTCCTGCCGCCGTGACGCTCAAACCCGTGAGGTTGGCGAGAGGTCCGTTCGGCCCGTGCTCACCGGGAATCCACTTCGGATAGCGAAGCGCCAGCGGACCCGGCTTCACGGGAATCGTGATGCGCGCATGGAGGATCTTACGCGACGCGTCGGTCGCGTCCACGGCGAGGTGAATCGGTCCATTCTGGGCGGATGCCCGGCCAGCAATGGCGAAGGACGCAAATAGAACGCTCACGAACGAACGATTCAGAGAATAGCGCATGGAATCTCCCATGGCCCCGGAGACCGGGCCGGTCGGCTGCGGGCTTATACCCACATCTTGCGGTCGAGGGTGCGGTACTGGATGGCTTCGGCGACGTGCGGCACGTGAATCGATTCGGAGCCGGAGAGGTCGGCGATGGTGCGGGCCACCTTCAGGATCCGATCGTAGGCGCGCGCCGAGAGCGAAAGCTGCTGAATCGCGGCGCGCAGGAGCGACTTCACGTCGTCCGTCGGCGTGCAGTACTCCTTGATCTCCTTCGGCCCCATCTGCGCGTTGCAATAGAGGGGCGTCCCCGCGAATCGCTCGGTCTGGACGGAGCGCGCGCCGCACACCCGCCGCCGGATATCTTCGGACTTCTCGGCTGCGGGATAGTTCACCAGCTCCTCCTCGGCGAGGCGGGGCACGTCGACGTGGAGATCGATTCGGTCGAGAAGCGGCCCCGAGATCTTCTGCTGGTACTTGCGGACCATCTGCGCCGAGCACGTGCATTGACGATAAGCATCGCCGAAGTACCCGCAGACGCACGGATTCATGGCCGCCGCAAGAATGAATCGAGCCGGGTACTGGAGCGACGCCTGAACGCGCGCGATGGTCACGACGCCATCTTCGAGCGGCTGGCGAAGGACCTCCAGGGCGTCGCGCTTGAACTCGGGCAGCTCGTCGAGGAAGAGAACTCCGTGATGGGCGAGGCTCACCTCGCCCGGCCGGGGCACCGATCCGCCTCCGATGAGCGCCGCGTTCGAGAGCGTGTGATGGGGCGCGCGGAACGGACGCGTCGTGATGAGCGCCGTGTCGGCGGGCAGGAGGCCGCTCACGCTGTAGATTTTGGTCGTCTCCAGCGCCTCACCGACCGACAGCGGCGGCAGGATCGAGGGGAGTCGCCGCGCCAGCATCGTCTTTCCGCTGCCCGGAGGACCTACCATGAGAACGTTGTGGCCGCCAGCGGCCGCCACTTCAAGCGACCGCTTGACGTGCGATTGGCCCTTCACGTCCGAAAAGTCGCTTGCATAGGGTGGCTGGTCGGGCAGGAGCAGCGCGGGATCGCGGGCGACGGGCGTCAGCGAATCGGGCAGGTTGAGGGCCTGTGCCACTTCGGAGAGCGAGGCTACGGGAAAGACATCCACGCCGCCCACGATTGCCGCCTCGCTCGTGTTCGGCACCGGAACCAGCATTCGCCTGACTCCGCTGTCTCTCGCGTGCAGGGCGATGGGAAGCACGCCGGCCACGCCGCGGACGCTTCCATCCAGCGACAGCTCTCCCACCATCAAAGTGTGGCCCAGTGTCTCGCCGCTCAACTGCCCGGACGCCACGAGGATCCCGACCGCAATGGGAAGGTCGAAGCTCGGACCCTCCTTCTTCGTGTCGGCCGGCGCCAAATTGATGGTGATTCGCTTCTGCGGGAACTCGAAGCCAGAGTTGCGGATCGCCGAGCGGACCCGCTCTCTGCTCTCCTGAACCGCGGCATCCGGCAGTCCCACGAGATTCCACATCGGCACGGTCGTAGAGATATCGACCTCGACGGTCACCGTGTATGCATCGATTCCGAGTACGGCGCTGGAGGTCACGTGGGCGAGCATGAGCGGGTGGCTCCTTCAGGCAGATGAGGCTCATTTCGACAAAAGCACGCCAAGTCCTTCCGTGCCGGACTCATCCGTTCCATCTCAATCAACCAGAGGTCCGCCAGTTTGGAATGAAGAATGCACGAAAAAATGCCCTGCGCCAAATGCTGGCGCAGGGCGAGATATTGCGGATCATGGTATCTCGTCTCGAATAGAAACGGTTCGGTCATTCGGGGCGGCACGCACCGCAAGCAACCAGACTCGCGACGGCGCCCTGCAAAGCGAATGCCGGTACAATCTATAGCAATGCAAGAAGCGTGCCAACCGCCGTATATTCGATCCGATAATCTCGCGAGGCGATAAAAAACTGGTAATTCGGCTATCGATGGCGGGTCCGCCGTCAGCGGCAGTCGCAAGACAAAGCCCCCGCTTCCACGAGGGAAGCAGGGGCTGACGTATCCGGCTTCGAGCGGCTCAGACGGCGGCGCCGCAGCACTTGCGGACCATCATCTTCTTGCCGTTCGCGTTCAGGGTCATCACGACCTCGATCTTCTTGCCGCAGGACCGGCACATCTGCGCGGCTGCTTTCGCCTCCGCGCGCGCCGCGACGTTCGTCTTCGACTTCTTGCTATCGCCAGCCATCGTTGTCTCCCAATTTAGTTATTCGCGCGAGGCGAATGCCGCACCCGTATCGCCAACTCACCGTTGCGCTATTATACCAGACCGTGCGCACGGCGGCAAACCGACAACGGCGCTCATGAGGAACGGCCGCGCCCACGAGAGAACCAGCCCACGAAGGGATTCGGTTTGCGGCGGAGAATGATCGATCACCATGTCGCATAAACATCCTGTCGTTTCCCTCTTCGATGTAGACAACACGCTTCTCGACAACGATCGAGTCGCGGCGGACCTGCGCCGTCACCTCGATCTCGCGTTCGGCGAGGAGCGCCAGCGGCAATACTGGAACATCTTCGAAGAGCTGCGCAGGGAGCTCGGGTACGCGGACTACCTGGGAGCGCTCCAGCGCTATCGAATCGAGAACCCGCACGCGCGCCACCTCATCGAGTTCGGCCAGTATCTGATCGAATATCCCTTCGCAAACCGGCTCTATCCCGGCTCGCTGGACGTTCTCGAGCGGTTCTCCGCCTGGGGGCCGACCGTCATCCTTTCGGATGGCGACGTCATCTTCCAGCCGCGCAAGATCGAGCGGTCGGGACTTTATGACGCGGTGGAAGGGCGCGTGCTCATCTACGTCCACAAGGAGCATGAGCTGGACGAGGTGGAGCGGCTGTTCCCGGCCGATCACTACGTCCTGGTCGACGACAAGCTGCGGATACTCGCGGCCGTCAAGGATGTGTGGGCCAGCCGCGTCACGACCGTCTTCCCGCGGCAGGGCCACTATGCGCACGACCCGGAGATAATCGGCCGGTATCCCCGGGCCGACGTGGAGGTGGAGCGAATTGGGGACCTGGTCAACATGGAACTTGAGACGCTGTTGAGCGCCGCCGGCTGACGGCGCGCAGCACGGCAGGCGTCGGGTACCATCTGGTCAAATTGCTTCAGAAGGAGACACCGATGCAGATCGACCTCGGCGGCAGGGTCGCCATCGTCACGGGAGCGGGACGCGGAATCGGCCGGGTCATCGCGGAGACGCTGGCGGGCGAGGGCGTGAAGACCGTCGTAACAGACGTGAATCCGGCCGCCCTCGAGGATGTCCGCGCCGCCTTCGCCCAGCATGGATGGGCTGGAAAGCAGCTCCTGTGCGACGTGCGCGACCTTGCGCGAATCGAGGAGGTTGTCGCAGAGGTCACCCGCGACTACGGGCGGCTGGACATCCTCGTCAACAACGCGGGCGTCCTGCGGTCGGGGTCGGTCGAGCAGCTCTCCGAAGCGGACTGGGACCTCAGCACGGACGTGAATCTGAAGGGCGTCTTCCTCATGTCGAAGGCCGTGATTCCGATCATGAAGAAACAGCGGTCCGGCCGGATAATCAACGCCGCCTCCTTTGCCACCATCATCCCCTCCACCAATTCTGCCTCCTACGCCGCGGCGAAGGCCGGGGTCCACTACTTCACCCGCGTGCTTGCCGGCGAGCTCGGGCCGTGGAACATTACCGTCAACTGCTACGCGCCAGGAATGGTCCCCACCGAGATGAATCACTTTGCCGAGCAGCCCGCCGAATCGCGGAGCCGCCTGCTCGATACGCTCACCCTGCGCCGCTGGGGCAAGGAGGCCGAGGTCGCGAATCTCATCTGCTTCCTCGCCTCGGACCTGGCCGGCTACATCACGGGTACGATGGTGGACGTGAGCGGCGGCAAGTTCGCCACGCAGATACCCCGCGCCGCGTACGAGGCAGCCGCCAACGAGGGTGAATACTCGTTCGAGTAGCGGCCGTGGTACGGAAGGGTTTCATCGTACCGGAAGCGAATTCGACACCATCCTGCTAAAGCCGCACACTCTGGCCGCTTAGCCTCATATCCGCGGCACAAGGGACATCGTGGCTGACATGTCGAACCTGCCGGACGGCGTTGTCACGTTTCTCCTGACGGACATCGAGGGCAGCTCGCCGCTGTGGGACGAGCATCCCGCTGCGATGGCGGCCGCGGTCGCACGCCACGACGCTCTCGCCGCGGAAGTCATCGGCGCGCGAGGCGGTACAGTCCTCAAGAGCCGCGGAGAGGGCGACAGCCTCTTCTGCGTCTTCGCCAGTCCATCCGACGCGGTCGCCGCCGCGCTCGATCTCCAGGTTGCTTTGATCGCTGAGCCGTGGCCCGATTCATGCCGCATCGCCGCTCGGATGGCGCTCGCCACGGGAGAGGCCGAGCTGCGGGACGGCGACTACCGCGGGCCCGTGGTCAACCGGTGCGCACGGATCCGGGCCGCGGCGCACGGAGGCCAGATACTCCTCGCTCAGTCCACTTGCGAGCTCGTGCGGGGAGCACTTCCGCCGGATTCGGGCGTGACGGACCTCGGTGACAGGTCGCTGACCGGCCTGAAGGCAGCCGAGCGCATCTTCCAGCTCACGCACCCCCGCCTGCACTCCGCGTTCCCTCCGCTCCGCGCCGAGCAGGCTCCGCCCACGAACCTGCCACGGCAGCTCACCTCCTTCATCGGGCGGGAGCGAGACATTGAAGCCGCCACGGCCCTCCTGAAATCCGCTCCGCTACTGACTCTCACCGGCGCGGGCGGCTCGGGCAAGACCCGGCTCGCGCTGGAGATATCGGGCGGGCTGCTATTTGAATACGACGGGGGAGTGTGGCTGGTGGAGCTCGCCGCGCTTTCGGATGGCGCGGCCGTCCTCCCCTCCGTCGCCGGCGTGCTAATTCGCGGGTCGACACCAGCCACCGAGCAGGGGCTGATCGACTGCCTTCAGGCGAAGAAGACGCTGCTCCTCCTCGACAATTGCGAGCATGTCCTTCCGTCATGCCGCGCGCTCGCGCACACGCTTTTGCGTGCCTGCCCAAAGCTGACGATTCTCGCCACGAGCCGCGAGCCGCTCGCCATACAGGGAGAGGCTGCGTGGCCGGTTCCGACGCTCTCCACCCCCGATCCCGCGAAGCCGGGCGGACCTCGCAGGCTGATGCAGTTCGAATCTGTGCGGCTTTTCGCCGAGCGCGCTCGCGCCGCCGATCCTGCCTTCGACATCACCACCGAGACCGCGACCGCCGTTGCCTCGATCTGCCGCCAGCTTGACGGGATTCCACTGGCCATCGAGCTGGCCGCCGCGCGCGTCCGCAACCTCTCCATTGCACAGATCGCTGACCGCCTGCACGATCGATTCAAGCTGCTGAAGAGCTCCGGCGGAGCCGCGCTCCCTCGCCACCAGACGCTGGAAGCTGCCGTTTCGTGGAGCTACGACCTGCTTACGGAGGCGGAGAGGGCGCTGCTGCAGCGCCTCGCCGTTTTTGCCGGAGGCTGCACGCTGGAGAGCGCGGAGACGGTCTGCTCCGACGAATCGTCCGACGATTCACTTGACGACGTGCTCGACACGATCTCGCACCTGACGGACAAGTCGCTGGTCACGGTCGAGCGGAAGCCGGGCGGCCAGGTACGTTATGGCATGCTGGAGACCATCCGGCAGTTCGCGGAGGCGCGGTTCGCCGCTTCCGGCGAGGCCGACCGTTACCGGGAGCGGCACCGCGACCACTTCCTGTCGCTTGCCGAAGAGGCCGAGCCGCACCTTCAGATGGCGGACCAGAAGGAATGGCTTGCCCGCCTCGACGCCGAGCACGACAACCTTCGCGCCGCCCTAACGTGGTCGGTGGACGGCGACTACCGCCTCCGCATCGCCGCCGCCCTCTGGCGCTACTGGTACCTCCGCGGTTTCGCCTCTGAGGGCCGAAGCTGGCTTGAGGGGGGCCTTCGCCGGCAGGAGGCAGCCAGCCCGTTGCTTCAAGCCAGGGCGCTTAACGGCGCAGGCGTACTGGCGATGGCGCAGGCGGACGGACAGCACGCCAAAGAGCACTTCGCGGCCTGCCTGGATCTGCGGCGTTCGCTGGGAGACGAGGCGGGCGTTGCGAGAGCACTGAACAACCTCGGCCTGATTGCCCGGCGGATGCACGACTATTCCAGTGCGCGGAACTATTACGCAGAGACAATTGAGATCTGGCGCAGGACACGGAATCCACCGGGACTCGCCATGGCCCTGGTCAACCTCGGAGGCGTTTGCATCGACGACAATGATCTCGGCACCGCCGTTGATCTGCTGGAGCAGAGTCTGGCCATCTATCGGAAGCTGGACGACGCATGGTCTCTGGCAGCAACGCTCCATAATCTCGGGGCGGCGGCAAAGGAGATGAAATGCTATCCCGCTGCGCGACGATATCTTCGCGAATCGCTGGAGATCAAACGCACATTGGGAGATCCAGGGGCCATCGCCATTTCACTCAACAGTCTCGGCGCGACCGAGACCAAACTGGGAAATCACCAAATGGCCGTGACCCTTATTGCCGCCTCCCATCACGTCCTGGCCCAGACGAAGGGCGTCTCGCCGTCCGATGAAGCGGTCGACGATGCGAAAACGGCGCTCGCGACTGCTCGGGCGGCACTTACAGAAGATGAGTTTGCAGCGGCATGGGATGCGGGATTAGATTTGTCAACGTCGGAAATAGTCAGGTTCGCAGTGGAAGATGACATTGACACCGAGTCTCACCAGTGATACAATGAGCGAGCAGGCAATATTGACAGGCAATAACATGTGATTCACTATCGACAGGGAGATCCGCCATGAAGCTTGCCCGCAAGTGGAGTTCGAACCGCGACCCGCGGCTATGGCTCGCGGCCGTTGCTGTAAGCACCACCCTCCTCTCAGCCGGTTGTCAGCCCTCACCCCCGGCCGCGCCGGACAACCCTGCCCCCAAACCTGCCGCGAAACCCGTCCCGAGTGCACCACCGAAGGATCTTGCGGCTTCCGCGCCCGATGTCCGCGGCCTCAAATCCAACCAGCCGGTCTCCGTTGGGTTCGACGGCTGCAGTTGCGTATGTGGCGGGACGACAAGCAAGGTGACGGGCGACGTTTTCCTGTTCAACGACGGTAAGGGAACAGTCAATTCCGTGATTGTTACTCTGTATGCGCCGGACGGAGCCAGCAACTACAAGAAAGTTGCTTCGTTAGCCAAACTCGCGACGAACGGTAATCCAAAGATCTATCCTTTCACACTTGACGCGACCGGACTTGGTCTCGGCGCCTTTCCACCGGCGGCAAAGCGCCCGTACATCCTCGTCGCAGACGTCAATGCGACCGACGCCCAGCAGCAGACTACCGACATGTTTGCTTCTGCAGACCTCGACATCGTGGACTGCAAAGGCGATAGCGACGATAACCGAAAGACGGCGGTCCAGGACATACCGGCGTCAGTCACTCCGACACCGACCGCGAGCTTCAACCGCAATGATACCGGCGACCAACTCACGGTAGCGCTGACGGGCAGTGCATCGCAAGACGTCGCGGTGGCAATGACCTACTTCAAAGCAAGCGACATGACTCCGCTTGTTGCCACCGTCAATGCGATCACCATCGTGGCCGGTACCACGAGCAAATCCGCCACCATCGCCGGCACGGACGACCTCTACTCGAAGAACAATGGATATGTTGGCGGCGTAATTGCGGTCGCTTCGTATGGCGGGAACAGCACGTCGTGCAGCTTCTCGATCCAGTAGCGCAAACGGGTCCCGGCACGGCGGTCAGGCATGCGCCTCCGTGGACGCGCGCGACGCGGTCAGTACCTGTCACTGCCGGGAGTATGCGCTTGCGAGAATCTGCCGTTTCTACGTTTCACAGCAACACTAACAGTACTTCCTGCAACTTCACCGTTCAGTAACGTCGCGCGTTCGAATCCGGGAGGTTGCGGGCCTGCAGGTCGAGAATAGGCGTTCGGGACACTCTGTTCCGAACGCCTGTTCTGCGAGTCCTGCAATTATGCCATCCAGAGTTTGCGTCATCGGGCTCGACTGCGCGCCGCCGGAGCTGGTGTTCGGGCGGTTCCGCGCCGACCTGCCGAACCTCGATCGCCTGATGCGGCGCGGCGTCTACGGGCCGCTCGAATCGACCACGCCTCCCATCACCGTGCCCGCCTGGATGTCGATGATGACCGGGAAGGACCCTGGCACGCTCGGCGTCTACGGCTTCCGCAACCGGAAAGACCACTCCTACGACGGGCTGGCGTTCGCGAACAGTCGGATGGTGCGCGAGGAGACGGTTTGGGACGTGCTCGCGCGGCACGGCAGGCAATCCATCCTCCTTGGCATTCCCCTCACCTATCCGCCGCGGCCCATCAACGGGCTGATGGTCTGCGACTTCCTCGCGCCGGACACGAGCGTGGAATACACGTACCCGCCGGAGCTTGCCGCCGAGATCCGGCAGGCGGTCGGGGACTACGTGATCGATGTCCGCAACTTCCGGACGAACGACAAGGACCGGCTGCTCGCCGACATCTACGAGATGACGGAGAAGCGGTTCAGGCTGGCGCGCCACCTGCTCACGACGAAGCCGTGGGACTTCTTCGCGATGGTCGAGATGGGCACCGACCGGATCCATCACGGGTTCTGGCGCTACTTCGATGCGCAGCACCCGCTTTATGAGCCGGGCAACCCGTACGAGAACGCGATTCGGGACTACTACATTGCGGTGGACCGGCACGTCGGGGAGATCGTCTCGTTACTGCCGTCCGACACGCTCCTTCTGGTCGTTTCGGACCACGGGGCGAAGCGGATGGACGGCGGAATCTGCTTCAACGACTGGCTGATTCAGGAGGGTTATCTCGCCCTGAAAGAGCAGCCGGCCGGGCCCACGAAATTCTCGCCGGACCTGGTGGACTGGACGCGGACGCGGGCATGGGGCGACGGCGGGTACTACGGCCGTCTGTTCCTCAACGTAGAAGGGCGTGAGCCCCAGGGAATCGTGCCGCCGGAGCAGGTGGAAGGGCTGAAGGCGGAGATCATCGCGAAGGTGGAGGCGCTGGGAGACGAGCACGGGGAGTCCATCGGCACGAAGGTCTTTCGGCCGGAACAGATCTACCGGGCGTGCCGCAATGTATCGCCAGACCTGATCGTCTACTTCGGCGATCTGAACTGGCGCTCTGTGGGGACCGTGGGCAACGCGTCGATCTGGACGCACGAGAACGATACCGGCCCCGACGACGCGAATCACGCGCAGTTTGGCATCTTCATCGCGTCGACGGTTGGCGAGCATGGCGCGGGGTCGGAGCGACAGGGGATGTCTATTCTTGACGTCGCGCCAACGATCCTGAGCGGCTTCGGAATCGAGATTCCGGAGGGGATGGGCCGCTCCGCCATCCCGGTCGCCCCCGATTCGGACTCGGTCTACACGGCCGAGGAGGAAGCCGAGATCGCGCGCCGACTGGAGGATCTGGGCTACCTGTAGGGTTTTACCCTAACCCCCGACCCCTTCCCCGGAACAGCCGTTCCGTTCCGGGGAAGGGGGAGCCAAACCGCAACGCAGTCGCGGATCGGCAATGGGGCGTGTGACGGTAGGTGCCCTGCGGCAAGATCCCGCGGGCTATCTGGCCTGCGGCCTTCTGCCCGCCTGCGCGGGCAGGACCAAGGCGCCGGGCCCAACTTCTTATTGCTCGCCAGTGCGATCCTCATTCTGGAGCATTTGCGGTGATCGAGGTGGTATTGTTTGGTAGAGCGGAGGTTAACAGAATGAACGCGCATGTTTACATCGATCCCCGGGTTTGCCATGGGCAGGCTTGCTTCATCGGGACGCGGATTCCCGTCTATCAGATCGTGCGGATGGTGGCGAACGGGGACAGCGGAGCAGGGCGCGGAGGATGGGGATGTCTGGCAAACCGTACTGCGGGAGCAGGCCCTTCTCGTCACGACGGATAAGGGTTTCGCAGCACTTCGAGACGAGCCGCACTTCGGCATCCTGATCATGCGATTGCGTCAGCCAAACCTCGCCAAGATTCATGGAAGGGTGATGGCGGCTATGTCCAGATAGAACGAGCCGGAGTGGCCGAATCTCACGGTTGTGATGCGGGACCGGGTCCAGAGCGTATATCGATTCCGTCCGGAGCGATGCCCGCGGAGTGAGCCTGGGGGCGTGGAGTCATGACACCGGATCCGGCTGAATTATGTGAGCTGTTCGCCGGTCCAAGTGCCGACTACCAATTTGGCGGTTGCGCAGGCTGCGATTAGTGATGGAAAAGAGCGCGACAAGCAGCGCATGGATCGCGCATGGATCGCAGTGCAATCCGCCTAAACACTGACCCGGCGGGCGAAAGCTCGCCGGGTTCTTGCTGAATCCTGGGAGCAATTAAATAGCCCCGTCAAGGCAGTGGATTGCTCGACCGTTTTAGATGCATATCATTGTTGACCGCGCGAATTGTGCCCGGGTTATGAAACCGCCAATAACCTTGTTCGACCTTAACGTCGTAATAAGGCCGACCCTGAATTTCCGGAACCAGTCGTACACATGTGGGATTTACGATCTCGAATCGGTAGGACCGTGGGTTTACGGCTGGCTTTAGGAGGTTTATGAGCGAATCCGGTATGAACGAGTGGCGTTTGGCCGCCCGCATGGTAATGATGTTGAAGTCCGTTGCAATTCTGCGGCCTTGTTGTCTTAGCGATGACAATTTGGCATCGCGGTCGCTGGGGGATTGACTCGATGTCGCACCGGCATATTGGTGCCACAGCGATTCTATATCCTTCTGCAAGGCGGGGTCTGGTTTGCTGATCTCTGCGGTTGACGGTCCAACTCCCCCCCTTGCCCGAAGTTGTAAGACAAGGTTCATCATATTGGCTAACGCAAACGCTGTTTCGTTTGACGACAAATCGATGAGTTCAGCCATGCTTTGGGTTCGACTCATCCGGCGGACGGTTTCCTTAGCGGCTGCAAGCGGCCCTTTTCCCGGGACGTAAGGAACGGGACGCGCTAAACCAGCGTGCGCCCCCGGCAAGCGGGATACGGCAATCAGAAAGAATACAATAACGTGGAATCGTCTCAAGGGTATGTTCCGAGGCGTCATTTTGGACTTGTATTGATTTACGCTTCAACCGTCTGGATTATAATGGGATCGAGGCGCATTGTCCAGCATTAGGATCCGTGGCGAAGCCGGTATCCGCGGACATCAAGCTGGGCATTTGCGGCGAGCAACGCGGCGACGTGGAGAGCATGTAGTTCCGCCATCGGATCGGGTTGAACTACATGAGCTGTTCGCCGTTATGCATGCCGAGTGCCCGGCTGGTGGCTGCCAGTCGGGCTTTGTTCGTTTACCAGCCCGTCATTCCTCTGCGGAGCTGCTCGGCGCGAGGCCGTGAAGGGGCGGGGCTGCTTGTCGCTGGCGTCCCAGTCGGCGTGGAAGGGAATGGCGAGCATGTCGGCGCGGTCGGGTGACCGGCCGAGGCGCCGCTTTAGCGCTTCCTTCGCCTCGATCTGGATTTTGCCGGACGCGGCGTAGACATACCTGGTGACGGCGAGCTCTTCGGCGAGCAGCGAGTCGTCGGAGAGCTGGATGTCGCCGCGGAAGATGTGTATGCGGACTCCCCACGAGAGCTCGGCGCAAAGGTTGGCGAAGCGCTCACGGTCGCGGGCAGCTTTGGCGCCGTTCGTGGACTGCACCACCTCCATTTCCCTCCGGTTGAGCTCGTCGGCCGATCCCGCGCCGATTCCGGCAGTGGTATCTGGATGTTATGGAAAGCCGATTCGCTCGATCTCCTTTGCCACACCCATGGGACACCAACGGCGGTGGCGGATTCTCGGCGAGAGGAACACACATCGGCGTCGGAGCGTTTAGATAGTGTCCGCGCCCGCAATTGGCTGGCGGGCACAACCTTAACAGCGGCCCGGATGCCGCCGCTTGCCGATCAGGCGAACGTTCGGGCAGAGGGACCCTACGATGTTGTGGCACCAGAGTGGTCCGCAGGAGGCGTCCGCCTTTACTGCCTCGGACCTGAAGATATGCGATCTCTGCGGGGCTCTGAACCTCGCCTCGAATCGTGAATGTTTCATCTGCCGGTGGCACGGCCGCTTCGAATGCCGCGCCGACGTGGTGAATCTGGCGATGGAGCTGGCGGAGCAGAAGACCGGACGGCTTGAGGCATGGCAGCTTTCGTCCGCTCCCTTCTCCTGGGCAGGTCCGCGGCACGGCTTTCTCGCAGGGGTGACGGGCGTCATCCAGCGCATTTGCGCATGGCTCAGGGGCTGAACACCTCGATTCGCGGGGGTGCGGCGCGGAGCGGGCGAATTGGAGCGGGACGGGTCTCGGTATCCGTCCCGTTGCTGCGACTGCCCGGAAGCCCCGCGATTTTGTTTCAAATTGGTGAATTCGATGCGCGATTCGGCCCGTAGTGAGTCTATCAGAGCGCCACGCGCGCCCGATGAATTGTCGCGATTCGCGGATTCGGGCACGTGTCGGCTCAAGTTATTGGAGGATTTGCCTGTATGACATGCGCTGTGTGCGGCGCGCCGGGAGACCGGGCGCGCAATCATTGCGCCGTGTGCGGTGCGATAGATCCGCGCGAGCCGCAAGAATCCACGAAGAGGTGGGATCGCGGGCCGGAAGCCGACGCCTGGGAGGACATGACCCACGCGCTCGACGAGGGAGCTCTCCTCGGCGTGACGCGCGGGCGAATCGCGGGTACGTGGCGGCGTCCGCTCAGCTTCCAGCCGCAGGCGCTCCTGTCGCCCTATGTGAATCTCGGCATCTCGGAAGAGAAGCTGATCCTTCAGCCGATCCACTCGTCGAGTGGTCGCGCGCTGAGCGACAAGGGTACCGCGATACCGCTTTCGGACGTCGTCTCGATGACCATCACCGACGCGGACCCGCTCGAATCCGGCCGCATCGCGCGCCTTGTGATTCAGGTGCCGTCGGGCGAGAGCTTGCGGCTGCGCGCGCCCGGAAGGTTCGCGGAGAGCGCGAAGCAGGTGGTCGAGGTCTGGAAATCGTTGACGGACGGGAAGCGGGGCGAATCGCCGGTGGAGGCGCGGTGCATCCACTGCGGGCGAGGTCTCGACAAGCCACACCGATTCTGCCCCTATTGCGGCCGCGAGTCGGCGGCGGACGGAGATTGAGCGCATGACAGCCACGGCAGCTTCGGCATCAGCTTCCCACGCTGAGCGAATCACCTTTCCGAATCTGAGCCCCAACGCGTTCGAGCACCCGATGGACCGGACTGCACTGGACGCGCTGCGGCGGACTCCGGGGCTCGACCTGCTCTTCAAAAAGCTGGCTTCGCTCCACTTCGAGAGAATCGTGCGGCTGCATTACACCGCCGACAGCCTCCGTCTGTCGCCGCGGCAGTGCCCGCGAATTTACAAATTGATGCGCGAGGCGGCCGCCGTGCTCGACATGCGCGAGCCCGACATGTACCTGATGCAGACGCCAATGGTAAACGCGTTTGCGACTGGGATGGAACGCCACACGCTCGTGCTCACTTCATCTATCGTTGAAATGTTGAACGAGGAAGAGCTGCGGACCGTAATTGGGCACGAACTGGGACACATCAAGAGCGGCCACATGCTCTATCGCACGATGGCTGTTTTCCTCGGGATCGTGGGGATGGTGGCAGCGCGGAACCTGCCTTTCGTCAACATCCTAACCGAGGTGCTGATGTACGCGCTCTACGACTGGACCCGGAAGTCTGAGCTGACGGCGGATCGCGCGGGTCTGCTCGTCGCGCAGGATATCGACGTTGCACTCAAGCTGGAGCTGAAATTGGCGGGCGGCGCTCATGCGTTGGGTGATGATATGTCCATTGCGGAGTTCCTTAAGCAGGCGGACGACTATGAGGACATGGATTCGAGCCTGCTGAACGTCTATTACAAGTTTGATATCACGCGGTTTCAAACCCATCCGTTCCCGGCGCTCCGCGCGCGCGAATTGAACCGCTGGTACCAAACGGAACAGTACCGTGCGATTCTGCGCGGCGAGTATCCGAGGGTGAATCCGGAGACGGACCGGCGCTGTGGGAAGTGCGGCGCTCTGGTGGACAACCCGCTGTTCCGGTTCTGTCCCGACTGCGGCGCACCACTGTAGCACGCGAACGGCGATTTAACCACGGGGAACATGGGGAACGGCGGGATTCTTACCGCGAATAATGCGAAAGAGGCCGAAAACGGCTCGCTTTCCGGTTCCCATTCGCGACAATTCGCATTATTCGCGGTCACGCAGCCGTCCCCCGTGCTCCCCGTGGTTTACGTATTCGATTCGATGAGGGCGTCGAGCTCGGCGTCGGACATGTCGTCGAATTGTTTCAGGAAGCGGTCCCGTTCCTCGCGGTATTTGATGCCCATCTCCCTCCGCATCTTCGCCTGTATGTAGCGCGCCTTATCCTCCCGCGTCCGGCAGACCAGACGCGGCACCGTGACGGGCCTCCCCTCCTCCAGCGCCACCATTGTTAGATGGCATGAGTTCGTGCGCCGCACGACGCCGGTCGCGATCTTCTCCGCGAATACGTCGATCTCGACTTCCATGGAGGTCCGGCCGACGTAATTGATCTTCGCGACAAGGTTGAGCAGCTCGCCGACGTGGATGGGCTCGTGGAAGTCGACGCGGTCCACGGCGGCTGTCACGCAGACGGTCTTGTTCGAATAGCGGGCGGCGCAGACGTAGGCGATGTTGTCCACGAGGTGGAGGACGTGTCCGCCATGCACATTGCCGAAGAAGTTGGCCCACTCCGGGGTCATGAGCTGGGCCGCCTTCACCTCCGTCTCGTCGGCATACTTGAACTCGGCCATGGTCATTTCGCCGCGTAGATGGAGTTGAGGAGCTCCGCCATCCGGTAGCCGGCGAGCGCTACCTGGCGGAAGGCGGTGTCCTGCGTCTTCTTCTTGTAGTCTTCGGAGGGAGCCATGCCTTCGGATGTCGTGTAGACGACGGACTGCGCAAGCGCGGAACCTTCCTCAACCCATTTGCGCGGCGAAAGCTCGTGGAGGTTCGGGAAGGAGGCGGGGGCGTTAGCGGATACGGCGCGGTCGGCGAATCCGCGAATGGTCTTTTCGGCGTCGGCATCCATAGGCCGCTTCACGTCCTCGAAAAGGCCGGCGGCGCTGTCCCAGTACATATGGAGGTTGCGGAGCCGTCCGGCGGAGAGGAGATAGTCGTTGCCGCCGCGGTCGCCGGTGGGGTGCGCGGCCGTGACGCGCGTGGTGCAGTGGAGCGGCTGATGGGCGTCGCCAATGAAGTGGAGCAGGAATCGGAGGGCGCGCGCCTTCTCCACGTCGGGTGATTTGGCGCTTCGGAGCGTGCGGACACACTGCTCGATGGCCCATAGGACGTTCCCGAGCTTTTCGACCGTCGGCAGCGGCGTGTTGTCGGGGCTGAAGGGGATATCGAGGTAGTGCCACTCGTCGTAGAAGTGGACGTCCACGAGCTTCAGGTCGTCCGCCCATGCGGCGGCTGTGATGAACGTGTTGCTATCGGGAGGCGCGTCGATGGCGATGAGGCGGTCGACCTCGGCTTTGGCACGCGGTTCGAGCCGATCGTAGGCAATTTGCGCGACGACGATGTGGCCGGTCCCCCACCAGGCCGCGGCCGGGCGGGCAATGACCATGATGAGCGTAAGTGCTATGGCGAATTTCGTGCGCAATTCGGCCTCCGTGGTGCGTAAGTATTCCTGTTGAGTGTGCGTGGCGG
>Ga0207667_10003607_pt1 | contig 19102 bp, 19 predicted proteins | sample KBSCornC52_FD_184301 | JGI IMG/M metagenome (GOLD analysis project Ga0207667, IMG submission 184301) | Corn rhizosphere microbial communities from Kellogg Biological Station, Michigan, USA - KBS Corn C5-2 (SPAdes) (version 2) | ecosystem: Host-associated > Plants > Roots > Rhizosphere > Soil ...
GACCGTGCCGACTACGCTCATGGGCATATTCGGCTATAGCAGCATTCCGGTTAGCGTGAACTGCAACGCCAAGCAGGATTTCGTGAATACCGACGTCATGCTGGTGCTGGATAACACCGGATCGATGTCGGAGGACACAAATGGGGTACAACAAAATAGCGGACCCACGTCCAAAATAGCCGGGATGCGGACTGCGGTGATGGCGCTCTACGATCAATTGGCGCCTACTCAGGCACTGCTGGCAAGTCATGGGCTACGGCTTCGTTACGGGGTCGTGCCTTACTCCGTCGCGGTCAATGTCGGCAAACTGCTGCCGACGGGCTATATAAAATCGGATAATTGGACCTATCAGTCACGCGTAGCCCACTACGAAACTGCAGAAGTAACAAGCGCGACGGAACAATATAACAATGGCAATACCAATATAAGTTCCTCTGATTGCCTTAAATATGCGGCCAACCAAGCTTTCACTGGCTTTTCCCCTACCCCTGCGGGCAATCCTGTCACCAGTGGATCTACCACGACCACCTATTCGTTCAAGAAATGGGGCAATAATAATTCGATAGATGGCACAGAAACCGGAACAAAAAAATGCACTCGTAACCTATCAGTCAGCACCGGCAGATATACATTCAGCTATTGGGAGTATAAGGCGTCCGTCTATAATACCAATAACTTTGCAGCTCAGAACGCTGTCACGATCGCATCTGGCAGTAATCCGGGCGGTTCCGTTGCGACATCCGGTGCCTATAACATGCTCGATCTCGTGACGGCGGCGGCAGGCACGGGCATCAGCACGACAAACGTTACTTGGGATGGCTGCGTGGAAGAGCCGCAAACCTCCTGGACCTTGCCAGATCCCACTGCACTCGATCTTGCGCTGAACTCGGTGCCGACCTCAGACCCCAATTCGCAGTGGAAACCTTATTGGGACGATATCAGCTATCTCAACAGCGGCAGCAAGCCCACCGTTGCTTGTCCGAAAGAAGCTGCGCGTTTGACAGTGTGGGACAGAACGACACTCCAAAGTTACGTCAACGCGCTTGTCGCGAACGGCAACACCTATTCGGACATCGGCATGATCTGGGGCGGTCGGCTGCTTTCAACCAGCGGCGTTTTCGCAGCAGACAATCCGACGACCTACAACAACATGCCGGTCGCGCGGTACCTGATCCTCATGACGGACGGCTACATCAACACGACCGGCACGACCTACTCAGGCTATGGCATCGAGAAATATGATCATCGCGTCGATGGAGCCACATATCCCGGCGACACCACCGACACGAACAACCACTATTCGCGCTTTTCGACGGTTTGCAACATCGTCAAGAGCATGGGAGTACAGATCTGGGTGATCGGATACGGTTCCGGCGTCACGATGGACTCTTCGTTGCAGGGCTGCGCTTCGGATACCACCAAAGCCTCACAAGCCACCGACACCACCGCGCTGATCGCCAAGTTCCAGGAGATCGGTAAGGACATCGGGGCGTTGAGGCTGACGAAATGAGATCGCTTCGCTCCTCTCTGCGCTGCTTCCCAAGAGACAGTGGCGGCTCGACGATGGTGGAATTCGCGTTCGTGGTAACGCCACTCTTCATGATCCTGCTTGGCCTAACCGATTTCGGATACCGGATGTATGTGGACTCCGTGGTCGAAGGCACCGTGCACCGCGCCGCGCGACTTGCGACGGTCGGTGACAAGACTTCGGATCAGGTCGACGACTTTGTGAGAACGCAGCTCGCCGAGTTTTCGACCAACGGCACCGTAACCATCACCAAGACCAACTATTATCAATATGCCGGCATCAACAAGCCTGAGAAGCTGACCACTGATGCCAATGGTGACGGCATCTGGGAAACCGGCGATTGCTATCAAGATTTGAACGGCGACGGCAAATGGAACGCGGTTGCGGGCCGGGACGGCCTCGGCGGATCGGACGACATCGTCTATTACACGGTCCAGTTCAGCTATCCGCGTGTCATCCCGCTGACCGGAATGTTCGGCTGGTCGAACACCCAGACCGCGACGGCGGTGACCATCATGCGCAACCAGCCTTATGCGTCTCAGACCATACCGTCCGTGATATGCACGTCATCATGAGGCGCTTCATCCGCAATCTGCGCCATAATTGCAGTGGCGTCGCGATGCTCGAGTTCGCATTCTCCCTGCCTATCATCCTGTTGATGGGTCTCGGCGGCACGGAACTGGCGCATATGGCCATCGCTCGCGAGCGTGTGGACCAGATCGCCATGCTGGTTGCGGACAATGCGGCGCGCGTGCGCGATACGATCGACGAGAATGACGTCAATGATATCATGACCGGCGCCAAGCTCGTCGGCCAGAGCATCGATTTTGGCGCTCATGGCCGGATCATTCTTTCGAACGTCCAGAACAACCCCAGCAATACCGGCCAATGGATTCGCTGGCAACGCTGCGCCGGAGCCAAAAATATTTCGTCGAGCTATGGCGCTGTCAACGATGGCTGGCAGGATACATCGCTTCAGGCGGGGGTCGGCCCATCAGGTAACAAGGTCACGGCCGCGACGGGTACGATCGTGATGTTCGTCGAGGTGGTCTATGATTACCAGCCGATTGTGCCGGTCAACTATTTCGGCGCGCGGACATTTACGGCAACCCAGGCCTTCAACGTGCGCGACCGGACCCCGGCTTCGTCGACCACCTCTACCGGGGCGGTTGACCCCGCACCGCCTTCCGACATCAAGAACCAGAGCAATCTGACGACGGCCCAAAAGTCGGACTGCAGCCTCTACTCCGCCTGATCAGCGATAGCAGACCGTCTTCGCCGCTTCGACCACATCCGCCACCTTGATCAGCGCCGCTTTTTCCAGATTGGCGGCATAGGGTAGCGGCACGTCCTCGTTCGTCACGCGAAGCACGGGCGCGTCGAGGTCATCGAAGCCTTCCTCCATCGCGATCGCCATGATCTCGGAGGAGATCGAGCAGGCAGGCCAGCCCTCCTCGACAACAACCATGCGGTTCGTGCGCTTGAGGCTTTCAAGCACGGTGGCACGGTCGAGCGGACGGAGCGTGCGAAGATCGATCACTTCCGCCTCGATGCCATCTTCGGCCAGCTTGGCCGCCGCATCGAGCGCGACGCCGACCCCGATCGAGTAGCTGACCAGCGTCACGTCGCGGCCAGGCCGCACGATGTTGGCCTTGCCGATCGGCAGGACATAATCGTCCAGCTTCGGGACGTCGAAGCTCTGGCCGTAGAGCAGTTCGTTTTCGAGGAAGACGACCGGATCGGGCGAGCGGATCGCCGCCTTGAGCAGGCCCTTGGCGTCCGCCGCCGAATAGGGCGCGATCACGAGCAGGCCGGGCACGCTCGCATACCAGGGTACATAATTTTGGCTGTGCTGGGCGGCGACACGCGAGGCCGCGCCATTGGGACCGCGGAATACGACCGGGCAGCGCATCTGCCCACCAGACATATAGTTGGTCTTGGCGGCCGAGTTAATGATCTGGTCGATCGCCTGCATCGCGAAGTTGAAGGTCATGAACTCGACGACCGGGCGGAGGCCGCCCATCGCCGCGCCAGTGCCGATGCCCGCAAAGCCATGTTCAGTAATCGGCGTGTCGATCACGCGCTTGTCGCCGAATTCATCCAGCAGGCCCTGCGTGACCTTGTAGGCGCCCTGATATTGCGCGACTTCCTCGCCCATCACAAAGACGCGGTCGTCAGCGCGCATCTCCTCGGCCATCGCGTCCCGCAAAGCTTCGCGGACGGTCTGGCGCACCATCTCGGTGCCTTCGGGCACCTCCGGTTCGATCTTTAGGCTCGCGGGCGTCTTCTCGGGCTTGGGCTTGGTCTGCACCGAAGCTTGCCGAGAGCTGGGCTCCTCCTCATGACGGGTTTCCGCATTGGATGGCTGCGCCTCGGAGGCACTCCCGCTGGATGCTGTTGCCGCTTCGCCCTCGCCGCCGATCAGCGCGATGACCGTGCCGACCTTCACGCCTTCCGAACCTTCAGGCACCACGATCTTCCGGACCGTGCCTTCGTCAACCGCTTCGAATTCCATCGTCGCCTTGTCAGTCTCGATCTCGGCGAGAATGTCCCCTGATTTCACGGGATCGCCTTCCTTGACGAGCCATTTGGCAAGCGTGCCTTCCTCCATCGTCGGAGAAAGCGCGGGCATCTTGATCTCGATCGCCATCAATATTGCCCCACCAGCACGTCGGTGTAGAGTTCTTGCGGCTCAGGCTCGGGCATCTGCTCGGCGAAGTCAGCGGCCTCGACCACCTGCGCCTTGATCTCATTATCGATCTTCTTGATTTCATCCTCGCTCACGCCGGCGGCAACGAGATCGCGCTTGAGATGCTCGATCGGATCGCTTTTTTCACGCACCGCCTGTACCTCCTCGCGCGATCGATACTTCGCCGGATCGGACATCGAATGCCCGCGATAGCGGTAGGTCTTGAGCTCGAGCAGGATCGGCCCCTTGCCACTGCGCACCCATTCGACCGCGACCTCGGCTGCACCGCGCACGGCCAGCACGTCCATGCCATCGATCTGAAGACCGGGAATGCGGAAGCTCTCGCCGCGGCGGAAAAGCTGATCTTCGGCGGAAGACCGGTTCACGCTCGTCCCCATCGCATATTGGTTGTTCTCGATCACATAGATGATCGGAAGCTTCCACAGCTCCGCCATGTTGAAGCTCTCGTACACCTGGCCCTGATTGGCGGCGCCATCGCCGAAATAGGCAACGCAGACGCCGCCATCATTGGCATATTTGTGCTTGAACGCCAGGCCGGTGCCGAGCGAGACCTGCGCACCGACGATGCCATGGCCGCCGTAAAAGCCGTGGTCGACCGAAAACATGTGCATCGAGCCGCCCTTGCCCTTGGAGATGCCGGCGGCGCGGCCGGTCAATTCTGCCATGATGAGCTTCGGGTCGATGCCGTAAGCGAGCATGTGGCCATGATCGCGGTATCCGGTAATCACGCTGTCCTTGCCGACCTCAAGCGCCGACTGCATGCCGACGGCGACAGCCTCCTGGCCGATATAAAGATGGCAGAAGCCGCCGATCAGGCCCAGCCCGTATAGCTGCCCCGCCCGCTCCTCGAAACGGCGAATGAGCAGCATCTGCCGGTAGAAATCGAGCATTTCCTGCTTGCTGGCCGAATAGCGTTCCGGTTCACGCGGCCGCTCGCGATTTGGCGTCGGTGGTGGCGCCGCTTCGTGCTTGCGACGCGAGGCGGTGGCCGGAGCGGCCTTTGTCGTGCGCCTCGGAGAAGATGGTGGCTTAGCCAAGCTGAAGACTCCCTGGGGAAGAAGAGTGTGGCTTCCCTATAGGGGCGGCACCGCGCATTGCAATCTCGGGATGTGCCCGAAAAAGATCGTCAGCGGATCGGAATTATCACTTCGTCGGGGCGAACCTGCCCGGTTTCACGACGCACCAGTTCATCCGCATAATCGGGATCGACCTTGCGGGGATTGAGCAGGGCGACGCGATGCGACAGCTCCGCCCGCTTGGCATCGATCACCTTCAGCTCCTGGCTCTTTTGAGCCACGGCGCGCTTGTAATCGCCCCATGCGAGCAAGCCATTGGGACCGAATACGGCGAAGCCCGCGAAATGCGCGATGACGAGAATGGCCGCAGCCGGCGCGGCAGCGGCTCTAATCAACGACGCAGTGGAACGGGTGCGGCTCACAGGCCCACAGAATCATCAATGATTCCACGTGGCAAGCCTAAATATGCATCTGGTCGATATTCTTGCGACGAGAAGAGCATTATTGTTCTATCGCGCTTTGAGAATAATCGCGGCCCGTTACCCGAAGAAGCAGGCCGGCGGGCAGTTCCTAAGAAAGCGCTTTAAGCGCGCCACGGCCTGCATAATGCGCGACTGTGCCCAGTTCCTCCTCGATACGGATGAGCTGGTTATATTTGGCAAGCCGATCGGATCGCGCGAGGCTGCCCGTCTTGATCTGGCCGCAATTGGTGGCAACCGCGAGGTCGGCGATGGTGGCGTCTTCGGTTTCTCCCGAACGATGCGACATGACTGCGGTGTAGCCTGCACGCTGCGCTGTAGAAACGGCTTCGAGGGTTTCGGTCAAAGTGCCAATCTGGTTAACCTTGACGAGCAGCGAATTGGCCAGCCCGCGAGCAATGCCGTCGCGCAACCGCGCCGGATTGGTGACGAACAGATCATCGCCGACGAGCTGACACTTGCCGCCGATCTTCTCGGTGAGGATTTTCCAGCCCTCGAAATCATCTTCGCCCATGCCGTCTTCGATCGAAACGATCGGATAGCGGGCGACCAGCTCCGCAAGATAATCGGCCATCTCCGCCGGGGAGCGCTTCACGCCCTCGCCTTCGAAATCATAGACCCCGCCCTTGAAGAACTCGGTGGCCGCACAATCGAGCGCGAGGACCACATCATCGCCAGGCCGGTATCCTGCCTGTTCGATCGAAGACATGATGAAATCGAGCGCATCGGGCGCGCTCGCGAGATTCGGCGCGAAGCCGCCCTCGTCGCCAACCGCGGTCGCGAGACCCTTGTCGTGCAATGCCTTTTTGAGCGTGTGAAAAATCTCGGATCCGCAGCGCACGGCATCGAAGATCGAGTCCGCACCCACCGGCATGATCATGAATTCCTGGAAATCGATCGGATTGTCGGCATGCGCGCCGCCGTTGATGATATTCATCATCGGTACGGGCAGGACATTGGCAGAGGTTCCCCCGACATATCGGTAGAGCGGCAATCCTCGCGCATCAGCCGCCGCTTTGGCGACGGCCAAACTGACCCCGAGGATCGCATTGGCTCCGAGCCGGCCCTTGTTCTGCGTCCCATCCAGCTCGATCAGCCGCGCATCGATCGCGGACTGATCCTCCGCATCGATTCCCAAGATGGCCTCGGAAATCTCGCCATTCACGGCGTCGACCGCCTCGCTTACGCCCTTACCGAGCCAGCGCGCCTTGTCGCCATCCCGCTTCTCAACGGCTTCATGCGCGCCGGTGGAGGCGCCCGAGGGCACCGCAGCTCTGCCGAAGCTGCCATCTTCGAGCGTCACATCGACTTCCACAGTAGGGTTGCCCCGGCTATCGACGATCTGGCGACCGTGGATATCGATGATAGTGGTCATGCGTGAAATCCCTACTGTTGCGAAACGATGCGCGCGCTCTATCCATCGAATCGGGGATAGGCAAATCGTGACCCCGATTCGTCAGCTGGTGTGGAACGCTGCCAATCTCCGGCGGTTTAGGTGCTGAAGGTTTCTTAATTCTGGAGAGCGACCATGGCTGACGACACGGCAACCGCGATCAATGACGGAACGAGCATGACGGGCGAACTCGGGACTCAGAGTAGCACAAGCAGCGGCAGCAGCCGTGGCGGCGTGCGCGATACGGTCAAGGCTAAGCTGGCTGAGCAGGGTGAGGCATTGCGTGGCCAGGCGCAAGCCAAGGCACGCGAATATGCGGAGCAGGGAAAAACCAAGGCCACCGACACGCTCGATGGGATTTCGCGTTTCATCAACGAAACGGCTGAATCGTTGGATGAACAGCTTGGCGCCGACCTTGGGGAATACGTCCATCGCGCGGCCGATGCGGTGTCGGAGTTTACTCAGAGCCTCAAGCAGAAGGATGTCGACGAACTGCTTGATGACGCACGCGAGATCGTCCGGCGCAATCCGGCATTGGCGGTAGGGGCAGCAGCTGCCGCGGGCTTCGTGCTGGTGCGTCTGCTCAAGGCCGCTGGCCCACAGAGCCCGGCGCAAAGCACGAGCGCTCAGTCCGGCCCTACCTCATCTCAGGCCGGCTAGGCGCCAGCCATGGGGGCGGAACAGGAGTCGATCGGCGGCCTGTTCGCCCGTCTGGCTGACGACGCCGGCGCGCTGATCCGCGCTGAGGTCGAGCTTTATCGCGCTGCGGCTTTGCATCGCCTTGCGCTATCGCAACGCGCGCTAATCTACATTGCATCAGCGGCATTGCTGGCTTTGGCTGCGCTTATTTGCTTGCTCATAATGCTCGCGATCAGCTTGGCGACGCTCATCGGTCCGCTTGGCGGCGGGTTCGTCGTTACCATTGTGACGCTGGCGATCGCAGCGTTGCTCGCGCGCATCGGTATCCAGCAACTTGCCAAGGCGACGTCGGAAGCCGCCGAGGAAAAAACGCGATGAGCGATCGTTCGCTTGAACGCGTCAGCCAGGCGGAACAGCGCGCAACCGAGGCAAGGCGGCGGCTTGGCGCAACCCTTGACGAAGTTCAGGAAAAGCTCAGCCCAGCCAACATCATCAGCGAAACCAGCAAGGATTTGCGTGAAAAAGGGCTCGCACTGACGGACCAGCTGCTGAGCTCATTGAGCGCCCGACCGCTTCTCGCAACGGTCGCCGCGACCGCGATCGGCTGGCTGCTAAGCCGCAAGCCTGCACTGGCCCTTCTGATCAAGCTGTTTTTCGGCCGTGGCGCAACCTCAAGGACAGCCGCGCATTCTATCGATTCGAAGCGACAACGAAAACCGCGCGCACCATCGAGCGCCGCCGCGGTAGCGAAGGAGGACCAATGATGGCGAATCAGGTTAAAGATGGGGCGAGCGAAAACGCTGAGCCCTCCAAGAAAGGCAAGACCAGCCGAACAGCCAGCTCGCGTGCCGGGCAAAGCGTGACGAAAGCATATTCGAGCGCTAAGGAAAAAGCCGCTTCCGCTTATGGCAGCGCGCGCGAACGAACTTCGAGCGTATATAATAGCGCCCGGGTCCGTGCGAGCGAAACGCAGCAGCGCGCGGCGACGGCGTTCGACGAAAACCCCGCACTCGCGCTGGTCGGCGGCCTCGCCCTCGGCGTGATGATTGGCGCGCTCCTGCCCCGCAGCCGCCGGGAGGAAGAATTGCTGAGCGGGGTCGGCGAACGTATCAACGAAACGTCGCGTCGGGTCGCAGATGCCGCGCGCGATCAGGCGCGCGAGACGCTGGACAGCTACGGCATCAACGCCGATGCCGCGCTCGACAAGGTCAGCGCTTTTTTTGACAATGCTTCGAAAGCAGCTTCGTCCATAGGGTCGGCCGCGTCTGGAGCCGTGCAAAAACGGCGCTGACGTTCAAAGCGCGTTCAGGGCGACGACCCTAGACGGCATCACATGATAATGGAGAAACGAATGAGGCTGACTTTTGCGATTGCCGCAGCGATAGGCATCGCGTTGCCTGCTCTTGTGCCAGTGAACGCCCCCGCCCTCGCAACGGTGAACACGTCCGATCCTTCGCAGTTCGTTGACACGCTTTCCAAGGACGGCTTCGCAACATTGCGGACAGGCGACAAGGTGGGTGCACGCGCGAAATTTCGCAGCATGCTCGCCCAATATTTCGCCGTGGACGAGATCGGCGAGCGGCTGATCCGGCGCTGGTCCCCGACAATCACGCCAGCTCAGCATGCCGCTTACAAGGCAGCCTTCCCGAATTTCATCATCGGCACTTACGCCGATCGGCTGTTCGATTATGCCAATGCCGATCTCAAGGTCGTCCGCACCATGCCCGCTGCCGGAGGCACCGATGTGGTGACCCAGGTCACCAAAGCGGGAGCAGCGCCGATCACGGCGATCTGGAGCGTGAAGAACGATGGCGGCGGCTATAAGGTGACGAACCTGAAAGTCGGCGGCGTCAACCTTGCGATTTCCCAAGCGGCCGATTTCGACGCGATCATTCAACGCAAGGGCTTCGATTCTCTCGTCCAGATGATGAAGGCGCGTGGCTAATTGCAGCTTCGCATGGTAGGCGGCTCCCGAAGCTTCGGGAGTCGTCTTGCTTATGAGCAAAATGCATCTGGTATTCGGCGGCCGCGTTAAGGACCCGCAAGGTCTTGAATTCGAGGATCTGAACCAGATCGACACCGTTGGCTATTTCGCGGACTATAAGTCCGCTGAAAAGGCATGGCGCGGTGCTGCCCAACGCACTGTCGATGACGCGCAGATGAAATATGTGATCGTGCACCTGCATCGATTGCTCGAGCCGGACATCGATCTGAAGCCCTGAACCTTTTCGCGAGCATCGAAAAAGGCGCTTCGGGGGATAGGCTTAAGCGTTGCGATATCGCCAGAGCAGCAATGGCCGCGCAAGCAGAAGCCCAGCAATGAAACCGCCGATGTGCGCAAAGATCGCGATCGGCATCTGACTGCCCATCGTCGCCAGTCCGATCAGGAGCTGCACGAAGATCCACGCCGCCGCGAGCCATAATATGTGAAGCCATTGACCAACGCGGCCCTGACGTGCGGCCGCTCCGCGCCGCTGGCTATAGAGCAGCGCATATGCCCCGACGAGCGAAGATACCGCGCCGCTCGCACCGATCATCGGGATGGTCGATGTCGGGGCCGGCAAGAACTGGAACAGCGCCGCGGCATAGGCGCCGACCAGGTAGAGAATGATAACGCCGGTGGCACCCAGCGCATATTCGACGAAGCGGCCGCAATAGCCCAGCATCAACATATTGAAACCGAGATGGATGATCCCGCCGTGAATCAGCGTGGCCGTGAGCGGCGTGATCCAGAACGGGAGCGCGCCTGGCAAGTTGATGTACGCGCGCGCGGGAATGAAGCCCGCCGCGAACGCAAGCTGGGTTGAAAGGCCAAGCGCTTCAGCAAGCAGCCAGGCTGCGACGGTAATGCACAGCAGGGCCGTCGCGGCGCGGGGCGGCGGCAGGCGCATGCCTCGCGTCGGTTTAGATGAACTCGATCTTCGAGACGACGTAATAGCGGTCGCCCGACGGCACCGTTACCTCGACCTCATCATCAACCTTGCGCCCGATCAGCGCCCGGCCCAGCGGCGAATTGTACGATATCCGGCCGGTCTTGGCGTCGGCTTCAGTCTGGCCGACGATCTGGTACCTGACGGGCTTGTCATCCTCATCAAGCAGGGTAACCGTCGCGCCGAACACGACCTTGTCGCCAGAAAGGCTGGTCGGATCGATGATCATCGCGCGGCTGAGCTTGTCCTCCAGATCGGCGATCATCGCCTCAACCTGGCCCTGGCGCTCCTTCGCGGCGTGATATTCCGCATTCTCGGAAAGATCGCCGTGGGCACGGGCTTCCTCGATCGCATCGATTATCTGGGGACGCTCTTCCTTGAGCCGTTCGAGCTGCTCTATGATCATCTTCTGGCCTTCCGCCAGCATCGGCAGCTTCTCAACAGTCGCCATCAGAGAAAACCTTTCGTCAAAACTTCTGTTCAGGCGGTCCGTCACCGAACCGCCCCCAACCTAACTGGATTGTCGGGATCAGGCGTGCGAAGCTAAATTATAATAGGTCTGCAATGCGCGCACTTCAAGCGGTCGCTCGCGCAGTGCGGCGATCGCTTGCGCCGCTGCGACGCTCGCCGCCGCGGTGGTGAAATAAGGCACTCGTCCGTTCACTGCCGAAGCACGGATCGATTGCGAGTCGCGCAGCGACTGCCACCCCTCGGTCGTGTTGAAGATCAACGCGATTTCGCCGTCCTTGATGCGATCGACAATATGCGGGCGGCCCTGCTGTACCTTGTTGACGGTTTCTACCGCGAGACCTTCAGCGCTGAGATAATCGGCGGTGCCACTGGTCGCGATGATCCTGAAGCCAAGATCGGAGAGCGTTCGCACCGCAGGAAGGATCTGCGGCTTGTCGCTCGACTTTACGGAAACGAATACCGTCCCCCCGTCGGGCAGCTTGGTCCCGCCGCCAATCTGTGACTTTGCAAAAGCGACAGCAAAATCGCTATCGATTCCCATCACTTCGCCGGTGGATTTCATTTCCGGCGAGAGCACCGGGTCGGTGCCTGGGAAACGGCTGAACGGGAACACTGCCTCTTTGACCGCGATATGTTTCACATGCCGATTGATCGCGGGAAGATCGGCTAGCTTCTCGCCGGCCATCACGCGTGAGGCGATCTTGGCGATCGGCTGGCCGATCGCTTTCGCGACAAACGGCACGGTCCGGCTGGCACGCGGGTTTACCTCGATCAGATAAACGAGGCCTTCCTTCACTGCGAACTGGACGTTCATCAGCCCCCGCACGTCGAGCGCGCGGGCGAGCGCGATCGTCTGCCGCTCGATCTCGGTGATGATGTCCGCACCCAGCGAGTGCGGCGGGAGCGAGCACGCACTGTCACCGGAATGCACGCCGGCTTCTTCGATATGTTGCATGATACCGGCTACGACGACGTCGGTGCCGTCCCCGATCGCATCGACATCGACCTCGATGGCATCACGCAGATATTGATCGATAAGGACCGGGCTGTCGCCGGATACCTGGACGGCCGTCTGGATATAGGCTTCGAGCTGAGCCGGGCTCTCGACGATCTCCATTGCGCGTCCGCCGAGCACATAGGATGGCCGCATCAACACCGGATAGCCGACCCGATCGGCCACCGCCAATGCTTCCTCGCGGCTGCGCGCGATCCCGTTGTTGGGTTGTTTGAGGCCGAGCCTGTTGACCAGCGCGGCAAAACGCTCGCGATCCTCGGCGAGATCGATCGCGTCAGGCGAGGTACCGAGGATCGGAATGCCGGAGTCCTCCAGTTCCTGCGCGAGTTTGAGCGGGGTCTGTCCACCGAATTGGACGATGACGCCAAGCAATTGTCCTTTGGACATCTCGACATGCAGGATTTCCAACACGTCCTCGGCGGTCAGCGGCTCGAAATAAAGCCGGTCGGAAGTATCATAATCGGTCGAAACGGTCTCAGGGTTACAGTTCACCATGATCGTCTCGAAGCCGGCATCGCTGAGCGCGAAGCAGGCATGACAGCAGCAATAGTCGAATTCGATCCCCTGCCCGATCCGGTTCGGGCCGCCGCCGAGGATCACGATCTTCTTGCGTTCGGAAGGCTGGCTCTCGCACTCGGGCGCACCAAATACGGGCGCCTCATAGGTCGAATACATATAAGGCGTCTTGGCCTCGAACTCAGCCGCGCAGGTATCGATCCGCTTAAAGACGGGCCGCACTCCCAGCCGATGGCGAAGCGCGCGCACCTGCTTTTCGGTCACGCCACCGGTCATCGCCGAAACTGCATCATGAACCAGCCCGGTGCCGTGCGCGACCGCTGTATCCATTGCAGGCAGGTTGGCGGATTGCAGCGCCAGATAAGCCAGCCGCTTGTCCGAGAAGCCCATTGCCTTCAGCCGCCGGAGCCCCTCGGCATCGCGCGGCAGGCCGTTTCGGCACAGCGCCTCCTCCGCCTCGACGATCTCCTTGATCCGCTCGAGGAACCAGGGATCATATTTGGCGATGCGGTGAACCTCGTCGACGGTAAAACCTTCGCGCAAGGCTTGCGCCGCGACCAGCAAGCGATCGGGCGTCGGTCGTGCCAGCTCAGCTTCGATCTCCGCGCGCGGCGCACCTTTGAGAGCGTCGACGAAGTTGAACCCGGAGAGCCCGGTTTCCAGCCCCCGCAACGCCTTCTGGATGCTCTCGTGAATCGATCGCCCGATCGCCATCACCTCGCCCACCGACTTCATCGCCGTCGAGAGGATGGGCTCAGCGCCGCGGAACTTTTCGAACGCGAAGCGCGGGATCTTGGTGACGACATAGTCGATCGTCGGCTCAAATGACGCGGGCGTCGCGCCGGTGATGTCGTTGTCGATCTCGTCGAGCGTATAGCCGACGGCGAGCTTGGCTGCGACCTTGGCGATGGGAAAGCCGGTCGCCTTCGACGCCAATGCCGACGAGCGCGAAACACGCGGGTTCATCTCGATCACGACGAGCCGCCCATCCTTGGGATTGACTGCGAACTGAACGTTCGAACCACCTGTTTCCACGCCGATTTCTCGCAAGCAAGCAATGCTTGCGTTACGCATGATCTGATATTCCTTGTCAGTCAGCGTCAGCGCCGGCGCCACCGTGATCGAATCGCCAGTATGAATGCCCATCGGATCGACATTCTCGATCGAGCAGATGATGATGGCATTGTCCGCCTTGTCGCGGACGACCTCCATTTCATATTCCTTCCAGCCGAGCAGCGACTCTTCGATCAGCACCTCGGTGGTCGGCGAAGCTGCAAGTCCGCCCGTCACGATCTGGACGAACTCATCCTTGTTGTAGGCCACGCCGCCGCCCGTCCCGCCCAGCGTGAACGAAGGCCGGATGATCGCGGGCAGGCCGACCTTCTCTAGCCCCTCCAGCGCCTCCTCGAGGCTGTGCGCAATCGCCGAGCGCGCACTTTCAAGCCCGATCTTGTCCATCGCCTCGCGGAACTTGAGCCGATCCTCCGCCTTGTCGATCGCCTCGGCATCGGCGCCGATCATCTGCACGCCATATTTTTCCAACGTGCCGTCCTTGGCGAGCGCCAGCGCAGTGTTGAGCGCGGTTTGCCCGCCCATCGTCGGCAGCACCGCGTCGGGACGCTCCTTAGCGATGATCTTGGCCACGATCTCGGGCGTGATCGGTTCGACATAGGTCGCATCCGCCATCTCCGGGTCGGTCATGATCGTCGCCGGATTGGAATTGACCAGGATGATCCGATAACCCTCCTCCTTGAGCGCCTTCACCGCCTGCGTGCCCGAATAATCGAACTCGCACGCCTGGCCGATGACGATCGGGCCAGCGCCGATGATGAGGATCGAGGAGATGTCAGTGCGTTTGGGCATTAGTTGGTGAAGGCCTTATAGCCCTCTCCCTGCGGGAGAGGGTTGGGTGAGGGGCTGGGAGAGGGAGCTACAGCGATCTGGACCGGAATCATGTCAAGTCCTTCGGGTCCATCTTGACCTCGCCCGCCTGTGGTTTGACCGGCGCGTCGGGCGGATAGACGAAGGGCTTGTCCTTGATCCAGCGGGTGATCGTGTCGAACGCTTTGTCGAAGCCTTCCATCACCGCTTTTTCTGTGTTCGCCGTCGCCGGACATTCTTTACGGAACTCGGCAAAATCATAGACGATCTCGTCATGGACGCTGCGAACCGCATCCGCGCTGCTCTTGAACTGAAGGCCGGCGGTATATTCGGAGGATTTCTCGCATCCCTCGAATTTTGCCGAGACGCTGCCGCTCCGTCCTGGCCCGGGCCGGAATGCGATCTCCACTCCGGGCGCCTTGCGGATCATCGCAACTTCACGATCGATATCATCGCCGGGCTTGCCGCCGACGTCGCTCAGCGCCCAGCCAGCGACTTGTTCGGCCCGATCCTCCGCCAATGCCGGGGCAGAGAGAACGGCGAACCCCGTGACGAAGAGCAACGCTGCCTTCACGCTTTCTTCTCCAGCAGCCCCACAAACTTCTCGAACAGATAATGGCTGTCCTGCGGGCCGGGGCTCGCCTCGGGATGATATTGCACGCTGAAAGCCGGACGGTCGGTGAGCTCGATGCCACAGTTCGAGCCGTCGAACAGGCTGACATGAGTTGGCCGCACATTATCGGGCAATGTGTCGCTATCGACCGCGAAGCCATGGTTCATGCTGGTGATCTCGACCCGCCCGTCATCGAGACGCTTGACCGGGTGATTGGCGCCGCGATGCCCCTGATGCATCTTTTCGGTCTTGGCGCCCACGGCCAGACCGAGCATCTGGTGGCCAAGGCAGATGCCGAACAGCGGCTTCTCGGTCTCGAGCCATTGCTTGATCACCGGCACTGCATATTCGCCCGTAGCCGCCGGATCGCCGGGGCCGTTGGACAGAAAAAGCCCATCCGGCCGATGCGCCATGATATCCTCGAAGCTCGCCTGCGCCGGCACGACCGTGACGTCGCATCCGGCATCCACGAGGTTTCGCAGGATGTTGCGCTTGATGCCATAATCGATCGCTACGACCCTTGGCTTTGCGGGTCCGCCGGCCTTCGGTTGGGCATAGCCCTGGCCAAGCGACCACAGGCCCTCGTCCCAGCCATAGGTCTGCGTCGCGGAAACTTCCTTGGCGAGATCCATGCCCTCCAGGCCCGGCCAGCCCCGCGCCTTTGCTAGCAGTGCATCAAGATCGAATTGGCCGTTCGCATAATACGCAATCACGGCGCTGGGCGCACCTTCCACCCGGATCAGCCGGGTGAGCGCGCGGGTATCGACCCCCGCCAGTCCAATACGGCCATTGGTTTTGAGCCACTGATCGAGATGCGCGGTGGCGCGGAAATTTGACGGATCGGTCACATCCTGCCGCACCACCAGCCCCAGCGCGTGCGGGTTGATCGCCTCGATATCCTCGGCATTGGTGCCGACATTACCGATGTGCGGGAAGGTGAAGGTGATGATCTGCCCGGCATAGGAAGGGTCGGTCATCACCTCCTGATAACCCGTCATAGCGGTATTGAAGCAAAGCTCGCCAACCGCCTCACCTTGCGCGCCGAATCCCCTGCCCCATACGACCGCGCCTGATGCCAATACCAATACGCCCGTCGCTCCGTTTGGCGCAGGCGTTTGATTGGCGGCGGCCATAAGGCAGTCACTCCTTCGGGTTCGGTGGATCAACGATGTCGCTAAGGCACCTCCGCTAAAGGGGGTATCCCGCAGCGTCAATCTATTAAATCGCGGCAAAGCGCGCTAAGGGATTCGCTTTCCTCAAATCCTCCAAGAGAATGTCTGCATGATCCGCGACGATATCAAGGCCGCGCTGGTGAACGCCATGAAAAGCGGCGACAAACAGGGGACGGCCGCCATCCGCCTGATTCAGGCGGCGATCAAGAATCGCGACATCGAGTTGCGCACGGCGAGCCAAACCCCCGACGATGACGTGATCGTGACCGAGGTTCTGCAGAAAATGATCAAGCAGCGGCGCGAATCGATCGAGCTTTACGACAAGGGCGGGCGGCCGGAGCTGGCTGATGCCGAGCGCGGCGAAGTGGCGGTGATCGAGCGCTTCCTGCCCCAGCAGATGAGCGAGGATGAAGCCCGGGCCGCGATCCAGGCCGTCGTCGCCGAGCTGGGCGCCAGCTCGGTCAAGGACATGGGCCGGGTCATGGCCGCGTTGAAAGAGCGCCATGCTGGGCAAATCGACATGAGCAAGGCGTCAGGCCTCGTGAAGGAGGCGCTGGCTTGAGGCAAGCGGCGTCGACGTTTCCCCTCCCGCACGCGGGAGGGGATTAAGGGGTGGGCCCGCCTTTTAAGCTTGGCAGACCCACATCGAGAGCACGCGACCTTCGCAACCAAGCCACCGAAGCAGAAGGCGCGCTTTGGCGCCGGTTTGAAGGATCGCAGCTTGGCCTCAAATTCTCGCGACAGATTCCGATTGGTCCATATATCTGCGATTTCGTCTGCCGCAGCCATCATCTTATCGTTGAGCTTGATGGCAGCCAGCATCATGATCAAGCTGGATATGACGCGGATCGAACTGCCAAGCTTGACTCGCTCGGCTACCGCGTAATCCGCTTTTGGAACAGCGAAGTCTCCGGCAATGTGGCTAGCGTGCTGGAGGCGATTCTGAACGTTGCGCATCATGGCGAGCGGTATCCCACCCTCCTCGCCCCCTCCCGCATGCGGGAAGGGGAGTCGCGATGAGCCTCTCGCCTCAATTCCTCGATGAGCTACGCGCGCGCACGCTGCTTTCCACCCTCGTCGGCCGTTCCCTGAAGCTGCAGAAGGCCGGCCGCGAATATAAGGGATGCTGCCCGTTTCATAACGAGAAGACACCCAGCTTCTATGTGAATGACGAGAAGGGCTTCTACCACTGTTTCGGTTGCGGCGCGCATGGCGATGCGATCCGTTGGATGACCGACCAGCAGGGCCTGCCCTTCATGGACGCGGTGAAAGAGCTGGCGGCCACCGCTGGGATCGACGTGCCCGCGCCGGATCCGCGGGCGCAGGAGCGGCAGGAACGCGGGCGCGAACTGATCGACGCGATGGAAGCAGCCAGCGCCTTCTTCGAAGCGCAGCTCGGCGGCCTCGATGGAGCCGCCGCACGCAGCTATCTCGAGCGGCGTGAAATTACCGACGCCCAACGGCGTGCGTTCCGGATCGGCTACGCCCCCGATTCGAAGTCCAAGCTCAAAGCGGCATTGCGGGATTTCGGCGTAGACAAACTGGTTGAGGCGGGGCTGCTGATCGCTGTCGACGACAAAGAGCCCTATGACCGCTTTCGCGGCCGGTTGATGATCCCGATCCGCGATGCGCGCGGCCGTGTGATCGCGTTCGGCGGCCGTACACTCGGGGATGGCGAACCGAAATATCTCAATTCGCCCGACACGCCGCTGTTCGACAAGGGCCGAACGCTGTTCAATCTGGATCGCGCCTCGGCTGCAACCCGCAAGGCTGGCCGTGCCATCGTCGTCGAAGGCTATATGGACGTGATCGCGCTCGATCGCGCCGGCATCGGCGAAGCGGTTGCGCCGCTGGGGACCGCCCTCACCGAGGCCCAGCTTGACCGGTTGTGGCGGATGACGGAGCGGCCGATCCTCTGCTTCGATGGCGATGCAGCCGGACAGAAGGCCGCAATCCGGGCCGCACTGCGCGCGCTGCCGATGATCGGGCCGGATCGTTCGCTGCGGTTCGTCACCCTTCCGGCAGGGCAGGATCCGGACGATTTGATCCGTTCGGGCGGGCGGGTCGCGATGGAAGCTTTGCTTGAGAAGCCCCAGCCGCTGGTGGACAGGCTCTGGCAGCACGAGCTCGCGGCCGAACCGCTCGACACCCCCGAAGCGCGTGCCGGCCTGAGACGGCGGCTTGCGGATCATGCCGCAGCGATCGCCGACGCCCATGTACGCGAACAATATCAGCAGGAATTTCATAGCCGCTTCAGCGAGTTGTTCGCACGCCCTGCCGCTGCTCCTCCCCGCGGCCGCCACCCCGCACGCGGCTTGGGACGTTGGACGCCTCCAGCACCGCCGCCAGGCGATGCGGCCAGAAAAATCGGCGGATCAGGGCTGGATCATGCGATCCTGGAGGCAATATTTTCCGGCTTGATCCGTTATCCCGAATTGATTGCCGCGAATGCGGAGGCCTTGAGCGCGCTCCCGATCAGGGATCGCAAGCTTGATGCCCTGCGTTCTTCGTTGATCGCGGCGGCGTTCGAGGCGCCGAAGCTTGAACAGGAAAGGGTTAGAACCATATTAGGAAAGACGGGTCCGATCGGCGGTTTTGGGAGCAGTGCCGGAACGAACGGACTTGCCTTTTCCTTTTTGCGCGGCAATGCCGACTCGGAAAGGGCGAAGCGCGACCTGACTGCGGTGATCTCGGCTCTGGCGAGCCGGCCGGAGCTCGACGCGGCTCTCGCTCAGGTGA